>Ga0315556_1001009_pt1 | contig 17343 bp, 21 predicted proteins | sample SalMarSW160310MG_FD_202112 | JGI IMG/M metagenome (GOLD analysis project Ga0315556, IMG submission 202112) | Salt marsh sediment microbial communities from the Plum Island Ecosystem LTER, Massachusetts, United States - Salt Marsh Sediment SW1603-10 ...
CTTTGAACCCGCTTTGAAAATTTCAAGCCCTTCTCATCGCTGATGCCTTTACGTTGATCGATCATTTCTTGGGCACTGTCCGGCGCGTCCTTCCCGAACATATCGAGCAGAGCGCACAATCATTCCAAATTCCCTTTCACCCATCAGTCTGCGGAAAGGTTGAAGATGGCAGCTACGCAGGGCTCCAGACAGGCACCAGTCACAAAAATTTCAGCAACCGCGTCCTGGTTCCCCCTATCAAGCACCGCGGAGTGAAGGGGATAGGCAAGGCCGTCATGCTGGCCCCAGTTGTCGACACATACCTCCAGTTCGCGTTCATCCTCATCGGCTGGCGGCAGGTCCCAGTGATGGGCGACAATGCGGCCATCTTCGTCGATGAAAACGGTCTCGGCAAAGTAATCGGGCATCGATATCTGGACAGCCCGATGCCGTTGTGCTCTCGCGGTGGATTGGATGCCGCAATCCTTCAGCCTGCAACCGAGGCGCTTCAGTTGCTTGAGGGGCCGAAGATGATCAAGCAAGGTACCAGCCCAATGATGACCCGCCAGCGCGCGGCCAGTCGCCTCGGTTGGATGCTGGTTGGCCTTATCGCGATACCAGGCTCGCATTCCGTCAAAGCCTTCCGAAAACCGCCAGGCGCCATTCACCGAAACGTCGTCTCGGTATCGGTTTGGAGGCGAAATGCGGCGCACGATTTCTGATATTGGCTGACCGTCCACTTGCCTTACCATCGTCCGGCGGAAAATCTCGGTCGGTTTGAGGCGGCGCCCAAGCGCTTTGGCCTGCCGGCGCAGGAGAGCATCGAGGTCAATTGACGATTGCACTTTTGCCCCTCACTTTGATCAGGGTGCAGCGCCATGGGGACCGACGACGATGACGCTGTTCACCAGTATCGCCCCGGTCGGCGCCGGCCCCAAGGGCCACCACCATATTCACTGTTGGAATATTGCGTCTCGGACATGGGAGCGTGCTGAAGTGGCTATCCATCATACCTTTGCTGTGGGCGGTGGTTGGCACGAGCGCCGCGGTCATGTTGGACATTATTGAAGATCTCGGGCTCGGTGTCGCCGGCGTTATCCTGGCCACGTCACTGGGCCTCCGGCTGATGAACGAAAGAAGAAATGAGACCTGAAGGAAAAAGACGTGTGGCCGTTCTGGGTGCGAGCGGTGGAGTGGGGCAGCGCGTTGTCGAACACCTTTTGCAGAACGGCTTTAAGGTCGTTGCCCAGACCCGCAGCGCCGAAAGGTTGGCCCACTTGCGAGGACGCGCCGAGATTCATGTATTTGAGCCGCGCAACACCGGAATGCTTGAGCGGTTCGTCAAGGGCGCGGACGCGGTCGTGTTTACCCTCGGTACTGACCGATTGGGGGCGACTAGGCTTTTCTCCGAAGCGACGGCGGCGCTCATCCAGGTGATGGAGCGCCACAAGGTCAAGCGCTTGGTCGTGATCACCGGGGTCGGCGCGGGAGAGACCCGAGGGCATGGCGGATTGCTCTATGACTGGTTCATCTTTCCCTTGTTCACCCGGCAACGATACGCCGACAAGGACAGACAGGAAGCCCTCATTGCCGCATCGGATCTGGACTGGACGATCGTGCGGCCAGCGCCATTTTCCCAGCGGCGAGATTCGACTGAACTGGAAGTGCACGCCGTAATCGCGCCCGACACTTGCCTCACTCACATCACGCGGGACGAGGTTGCCGCCTTCGTGGTCAGGCAGATCGACAGCACGCGATTTATTCATCAACGGCCATTCATCGGACATCCCGCCGACATTGGCTCGACCGTTCGGGGCATACTAAAGGGAGCCATTGCTGGCTTGGCTTATTTCGGCACCGTGTTCGCTGCCGGCTTCGCAATGGGAGCACTGCGGGTGGCATTCGTGGCGCCCAACATTGGCGAGACCACCGCAGTGCTCCTCGAATTGCCAATAATGCTGGCGCTGTCGTGGATAGCGTGCCGGTGGCTCACCGACGGGCTCGATGTTGCCAGATCGATGCTTGCTCGATCCGTCATGGGTGGGTTGGGACTGGTGCTGCTATTGTTGGCTGAATTCGCGTTCTCGAACATTCTGCTGGGGCGCACATTGTCCCAGCATCTGGAACAGTATCGCGAGATGCCTGCGATTCTAGGCTTGCTGGGACAGTTGGCTTTCGCAGCATTTCCGGCGGTTCAACTCATTAGAGTCCATAAGGCTGTCGACGAGTAACAAGCTTGTTGGCGTGCGGCCGCACGCCGGTTTATCCGGGTGAAGCTCTGGATTTGAGGCCGCGTCTGGTCCGTGCATCCATTACCCATCAGCCGCCGTTCCAACTCGGCAGCAATGATCTCTATGGCGGAGCGGAGCAGGTTGAGCTTTGGCTTAACGTAACGCTGGCCGGTAATGGTCTTCGAGACATGGTTGAGCATGGCCATCATGGCGCCGGCTTCGGCACGAGCCGGCAGGCCAAGGCTCCCGGTCAGCGCCGCCGCCTGCAGCAGGAGCGCGATGGCGGTGCGCAGGGCGGGACGGCGGGCAGCGGGGAAGGCGGCAAGGCGGCAAGGCGGGATATCCCGGGTTCCTTTTGGGGAGGGTTCAGCAGGATTGCTTCGGCCCCTGATTGAGTATTCCCGATCCCCGCACCCCGATGTCCGGCAAAGGCGAGAGCCATGCTTCCAGGTTCCGGAACTTCGAAGATGGCAAACTGCAGTCGCGAGTTCGAGTGGGGCGCCCGAGCGCGATCTAACCCGCGGCCGTCTGTATCGCCGCCTTCAGCCGCGGCGCGGCGAAGTCGAGGAAGGCGCGCAGTTTCAGCGGCAGCTGCCCTTGGGCGGCGTAGACCAGGCTGACCGGCCATGCCGGCGGCTCGAACCCGGCCAGCACCAGCTGCAGGTGTCCGGCCCGGCACGCCGCGACGGTCTGGTAGGAAGCACGCGGGTAATGCCCTGCCCGACGACGGCGGCGTCGATCGCAGCTTCGGCGGTGTTGACCACCAAACGCGGCCAGATCGCCACCAGCCGGTCGAGACCGCCCTCGCGAAACAACCAGCCGTCGGCCGAGGCCAGGATGTCGAAGGCGATGCAGTCGTGTCCTGACAAGGCGTCCGGCATCTCGGGCACGCCGCGCTGCGCCAGGTATTGCGGACTCGCGCAGGCCACACGATTCACTTCGCCCAACCTGATCGCCACATGGCTGCTGTCCGGCAAGTCGCCGATCCTCAACGCCACGTCGATGTGGTCGTCCAGAAGATGCGCGATCCGGTCGGCCTGGATCAACCGGACCTCGATCTCGGGATATGCCTTGAGGAACTCGGCCACCACCGGCAACACATGCAGGCGGCCGAAAACCACAGGCGCCGCGATTGTCAGGCCGCCCCGCGGTGCGCTGTATTCGCCGGCCGCAGCGCGTTCCGCCTCCTTGACCTGCTCCAGTATCCGCTGGCAGGCGGTGGTGTAGCTGCGTCCGGCGTCGGTCAGGCTCAGCTGCCGGCTCGAGCGGATCACCAGCCGCGCGCCGAGATGATCTTCCAATTCGGAAAGCTTGCGGCTGATCGTCGGCAGCGGCATGCCCAGCTTGCGCCCCGCACCCGAAAGCGAGCCTGCCTCGACCACGGCAAGCAGCACGGCCATGGCATCGAGTCGGTCCATTAAAGTTCCGGGAAACGGAAAGATAGGTTTCAAGAATACCGGATGCTCACCGACAATGAAAGGTGGCATGTCTCATTCGTCAGGCCAACCCGGCCAGAACCGAACCCCGAGGACCCCGCTATGACCCGTCTCCCCACCCCCGCAACCATTGCCGACGCGCCCCAGGCTTCGCAGCCGATGCTCGAAGCCGTCAAGAAACAACTCGGCATGGTGCCGAACCTCTTCCGGACAGTGGCGACCAGCACCGCCGCTCTGGAAGGCCATCTCGGCCTTTCCGGCGCACTGGCCAAGGGCCGGCTGCCGGCACCGACACGCGAACGGATCGCGCTGGCGGTGGCCGAGATCAACGCCTGCGGCTATTGCCTGGCCGCGCACACCTATCTGGGCCGCAATCTGGCCAAGCTGGACGAGGCCGAGATTATCGCCAACCGCCACGGCACCTCGAACGACCCCAAGGCGGACGCCGCTGTGCGCTTCGCCGCCAGCGTCGTGCGCCAGCGCGGCCATGTCGACGATGACGCGGTCCGGGCGGTGCGCCTTGCCGGCTACGACGACGCCCAGATCATCGAGATCGTGCAGCATGTCGCACTGAACACCTGGACTAACTACCTCAATTCGGTCGCCGGGACCGAGATCGACTTCCCGGTCGTCGCCACCCTGGCCGCCTGACCCGCCCCGACGCCGCCGCGGCTGGACCGCGGCGGCGCTCTTTCCCGAAGGAACCCGACCATGACCCGCCCACCGTTGCCGCCGTTCACCCAGGAGGCCGCCGCCCAGAAGGCGCGGCTCGCCGAGGATGCCTGGAACAGCCGCGATCCGGCGCGTGTCGCGCTGGCCTACACGGCCGACAGCCTGTGGCGCAACCGTGCGGATTTCTTGCAGGGCCGCGCGGCGATCGAGGCCTTCCTCGCCGCCAAGTGGCAGCGCGAGCAGGAGTACAGGTTGATCAAGGAAGTCTGGGCATGGCGCGATAATCGCATCGCCGTCCGCTTTGCCTATGAGTGGCACGACGGTGCTGGCCGCTGGTTCCGCAGCTACGGCAACGAGAACTGGGAATTCGACGGCGACGGCCTGATGCGCCGGCGCATCGCCAGCATCAACGACCTGGCCATCGACCAGGCCGACCGCCGGTTCCATTGGGCGCTCGGGCGCCGCCCCGACGATCACCCCGGCCTCGGCGATCTGGGGCTATGAGGAACCAGACGATGGCAGACGAACCCATCCATTCCAGCGACGTGGCCTTCACCGCCACGGTCAAGGCGATCCAGAGCCGCAAGGGCTCGCGGGGTGCCTACGCCCAGCAGGAACAGCGCGGTGGCTGGGCCACGACGATCGACGCCGGGCTGAAGGCCTTCATCGAGGCACAGACCAGCGTGTTCCTGGCTACCGCCAATGCCGCGGGCCAGCCCTATATCCAGCATCGCGGCGGCCCGGCCGGTTTTCTCAAGGTGCTCGATGACTCCACCATCGGCTTTGTCGATTTCTCCGGCAACCGGCAATACATCACCACCGGTAATCTGGCCGAGAACCCGAAGGCCTACCTGTTCCTGATCGACTACGCGCATCGGCGACGGATCAAGCTCTGGGGCACCGCCCGCGTCGTCGAAGGCGACGCCGAGCTAACCGCCGAACTGATGCCCGCGAACTACAAGGCACGGCCGGAGCAGATCATTCTGTTCACCGTCGGCGCCTGGGATGCGAACTGTCCGCAACACATTCCACAACGGCTCGAAGCCGCCGAGGTTGCCGGCGCTCTCGCGCAACGCGACCGGCGCATCGCGGAACTCGAAGCCGAGCTAGCGGCGATCCGGACGACCGGAACCTGAACGAAGTTTTCGATCCGGTTGGAGGCCAGTCACCGTACCGTAGTCGATTGCGATTTGGCTTTGATGCTGTCGTTTGACAAGATACGCCACCGGTGTGGTTTTCACGCTTGACGGCGGCGAGAGCGTTGGGACACTGGCGGGCCATCTTTAGCCAACGTCTATTGGATTATGGAGACGGTTCGGGGAACGACCATCCCCCATTTCTTACCCTTTGCACCACACATTCCCCGAATTCGGCCACGGCTGCGCCAGGCCTTCCTTGAGCAGCACCCTGCCTGCATCACGGCCATCTGCGAGGGTAATCCGAACGAGGGCGCGACCATAGGAGCCATTGGTGCCTGTCCAATCGACTCTGTAACCGGCGCTTATGAAAGACTGAGGTCTGTCGCGTGAAGGCGACAAAGGGATTCCACCCGGCAGGCTTCCATCGCCTCCACGCCGCTCTCCAAGCCGAGTAAATAGAGGTGTCCATGCGTGGAAAACCCCCGAAGGGGGGCAGGTGATACGTTCCACTTGATGATGGTAGCACTTGGGGGCAAGCGTATCCGACGTCGGCTCGGTCTTGGTTACTTAACGTCGTTAACGGACGCAGTGGTGGAGGCGCGTAGAGCATTGGAGTGGATCCGGTTTGGCCATGGCGCCCAGCATTTCAGAGCCTGATGACATGAGGTCCATCATGGGCTGGGCCAAGGCAAACAACGCCTGAAACATCGCGAGCAGGACAAACTGCAGGATTACCAGGCCGGCAACCGAGTGTAGAGTGCCTGCATGCACTACGTAGCGCTCGCGCAACTTCTCATATTGCTCACACTGGCCAATGGTTCTCCCGTTGTCGCAAAGTGGGTATTTCGCAGCAAATGGGCCGCACCTCTCGACGGCGGTGTGAAATTCATCGATGGTCGAGCGCTCTTTGGCTCATCGAAGACAATCCGTGGGCTCTTGGTGTCGATACTGACAACGAGCCTGTCTGCGCCCCTCATCGGGCTGGGTCTGGAGATCGGTTTCGTAGTTGGCTTGACCGCCATGGTCGGAGATCTGTACTCGAGCTTTGTGAAGCGCCGGTTCAATCTAGCCCCGAGCAGCAGAGCGACCGGGCTCGACCAGATACCCGAGTCGCTGTTTCCGCTCCTCGCCTGCCAGCGTGCTCTCTCGCTGACGGCGCTGGACATTCTCATTTGCGCTGCAATCTTCTTTATCGGTGAACTGATCCTTTCTCCTCTGCTCTACAAGATTCGCCTTCGTGACCGTCCCTATTGAGTGTCCGAACTCTCAGGCGCAGTGCAGGTGATGTAGCGTGATTTCCGGCAGACAATTGAGCCGCACCGGCACAACACATGTCGTGGTACTTCCATGGGCCCGATCCCATGTGCCTGGGAAGAACCGAGTCCAGAGTGATGGGAATTGATCCTGGCAGACAGATTTGCCCACCGTGGGTGTGACCGCTCAGGAGCAATTGGAAACCGGCATGTGCAGCCTGGCGGTAGATTTCAGGCGTGTGCGAGAGCAGAATTGAAAATCTGTCATCGGGAATGCCCGAAGCCGCCTTTTCGATGTTGTCCACCCGAAAAAAATGAGCGTCGTCGATGCCGGCCAGGTAAATTTTCTGGCTCTTTCGGGAAATCGCCTCGCTCTCGTTGAGCAGCATCCGGATATGCATTTGTTCAAGGCCCGGCACCATGCGAATCGTGTCATGATTACCCAACACGCCGTAAACCGATGGCCCCAGATGAGACCGCAATCGGTCCAGCCACTCGAGCGCGGGGTTGAATGGACCGAATGTCGCTCCGCGATAATCGCCGGTGAGCACACAAACATCATACTCCAGGCCCGTAAGGAGTACCTCCAATCTTTGCATTGCTCCGTGGTTCATATCCGCATGGAGATCGCTGAGGTGAAGCAGGGTGAAGCCATCGAAGGCAGGTGGCAGTGCTGCGAAGCGAAGATGATTGTGTCTGATCTGGATGCGTTCGGCATTTCGCTTGCCGCGCCAGTAGAGGCCCGTAAGTTTCAGAACCATCCGAATAAGCGAATGAACCGAATACCAGTTCTCGATATGGAAAAAATTGATCCCCTGGCCGAATATTTGTGCCTCGTGATCCGCCTCGATCCCAAGACGCTGACGTGAATGCAGGCGTCCAAGGCGCTGCTCCAGCTTGCTCAAGGTTTCATCATTCATGAAAGCCGTCACGAGTTTCAGGCGTGGCTGCGCAACGCCGATGTTGACCATGGATCGCCAGATTGGACGGCGTCAAGTTCCCGATCGTCATCAAGGTGCCCAATCACACCTTTGCCCTGCCGCTGCGTGCTGCTTTGCCTGCAATGAGTGTCAACGCCGGAGCAAATTTTCACCACTTGGCCGGAGCAAAGATACACCAGTTTGGCGTTGCGGAAGGTTGTCCGTCGCCAAAACAATCGTTACGTCTGACCCTGCATTCGAATGGGGGGCTCCGGCTCATGCTTGATTGATGTTATGCTGCTGAGAGCTGATGGCACAAGCAGCGGTTCTGGATAGTGAGTGACTTGCACGCAGGGGGCGGACCGGCAGATGCCGACCGCCCCTGTTGTCGCGGCGGAAGAGCCTCAGGCCTCGTTCACGTCGATTGCCAGTTCACTGGCATTGCCTTCTTCCACCTCCAGATCAACATCGGCGGCTGTCTCGTCACCATCGCGGCTCAGGGTCATGTAGGTGATGAGGGCGGCGATGCTGGCGAGGAAGATGAAGCTGGTGATCACTGTGCCAAAACCCAGGCCGCCATTGCCGGCCGGTTGTGACAGCAGGTCGCCGGACGAGGCGCCCATGGGCCGGGTCAGGATATAGGCCAGCCAGAAGGCGGCAATGCCATTCATCTTGAGGACATAATAGGCAAAGGCAACGACTGCGATGATGGCGCCGTAGATCAGGCCGGCCTGCAGGTAACCCAGTCCCAGGCCCTCGGCGGCCAGATCGCCGGCCGCAGTTCCCAGCGCGAAGGTGAACAGGATCGCCAGCCAGTAGAAAATCTCACGCCGCGTCGTGTAGATGGTGTGGATCGACAGCGTCTTCTCAAAAGCCAACCAGATGGCGAATGTAGCCATTAGCGCCACACCGAACAGGATGCTCGATGCTTCCAGGGTCATGCCGAGATTGTCCACCAGATTGTCGGTGATGAGGGTGCCGACGACACTCACCAGCACCACGCTTACCCAGTAAATCCATGGCGTGTATTGCTTCTGGGCGAATTGCCACCCCAGAGCGGCGAGAAGGAAGCCTGACATGATCAGCGAGGTTGTGGGCAAGCCCAGGCCGAAATAGCTGTTGAGGAAGTCGGCGGCGGTTTCACCCACGGTGACCGCCATGAGTTTGATCAGCCAGAAATCGACTGTGACCTTGGGCACCCGGTTGTGGATGAGGGTGGTATTTTTTAAAGCAAGCGACGTCACAGATGCACTCCTTATTCGAATAGAACCGTCGCCACGTGCCTAGGCGGCAATCTTCACGATCGCCATTCCGCCAACATACGAATTTGTAAGTGGCATCAGGGCGTAGAAAACCCCAATTGCTCAATTCATAGCCGTGGAAATATTAGTGAAACCGGACGTTCTCCTATGAACGTTTAGGAGACAACCATGTCGCGCGCATTTATCAGGAGGGTAACATATGCAGTCACATCGCAACCGCCACCACCTCGTTGCAGGCGCTCTCGCGCTTGCCATGGTTGCGACTGTCTTGCCGGCGCTACCGTCTTTGGTGTCTGGCGCACATGCCGCCGAGAAGCCTGTTGCACCTGAGAAGAACCCGCCTGGTGACATTCCCGACACGCAGGTTTTCATCGACTATGCCGGTCCCTCCGGCATTCATCTGAAGGTGCCTGAAGGCTGGGCTCGCAGTGATCGTTCCGACGGTGCAAGCTTCGTCGACAAGTACGACGGGGTGGTCATCACGTTGACGGATGCAACCCAAGCGCCGGACCTTGCAAGCGTCAATGACCAGTACGTCGTGAAACTCAAGGCCAACGGCCGGGCGGTCAAGATTACCGGGGTGAAGGCAGTGAAGCTGCCTGCCGGCACGGCCATTCGCATCACCTACAGTTCAAATTCCGAACCCAACGCAGTGACCAACAAGCAGATACGCCAGGAGAACCAGCGCTATCTTTATTTCAAGGACGGCAAGCTCGCCACCCTCGACCTCTATGCCCCGTTCGGCGCCGACAACGTCGATCAATGGCAGCTCATGTCGCGATCGTTTCGGTGGAAATGACATGCTGGAAGCCCACGAGCTCTACCGCTTCTTCCATATCGGTGACGACGAGACGGCCGCCTTGCGCGGCGTCAGCCTGAGGCTTGGCGAAGGCGAGGTCGTGGCGATCATGGGACCTTCAGGCAGCGGCAAGACCACCTTGCTCTCCTGCCTCACAGGTCTTGATGAACCCGACGGCGGCCATGTGATGGTCAACGGCGAACGGATCACGCATCGTGCGGAGAATGCCCGCGCCCGCATCAGGGCGCGCGATTTCGGAATTTGCCTGCAGTCCGGCAACCTGTTCGGCCATCTGACGGTGCGCGAAAACATTGAACTGCAGAAAGCGCTGGCGCGATCCGATCCCGGAAACATCGAGACATTGCTCGAGAATGTCGGTCTCCAGCATCGCGCCGATGCATTGCCGGCGGAACTGTCGGGTGGGGAAACCGCCCGGGCGGGCCTGGCGGTCGCGCTTGCAACCGATCCGCCCATTCTCATTGCGGATGAACCAACCGCGGAGGTCGATGCCGAAACCGAGAACAAGATTCTGGAACTGTTCGCCGAACGCCGCGGCCAGGGCAAGGCAACGCTGGTTGCGACCCACAGCCAGGCGCTGGCAATGCACGCCGACCGCATAGTGCGGCTGCACGATGGAAAAGTATCCGATGCCTGAGCCACTGGTTGTTTTCGAGGAGGTATCGCGCGATTTTCCAACGGGAAGCGGCGGCATGTTCACCGCGCTCAGCCGGGCAAGCGGGGCCATTGAAACAGCGGATCGGATATCGCTTGTCGGTCCATCGGGCAGCGGCAAGTCCACGCTTCTCAACATACTCGGCGGGCTCGATCTGCCGACCAGTGGCAAAGTGTCCTGGCCCGCGCTTGGCGCGCGTGATCAATTGCGTCCGGGCAAGGTCGCCTACGTGTTTCAGGCCTCAAGCCTGTTTCCGGCACTGAACGGCTTTGACAATGTCTGCCTCCCCGCCATGCTCGCTGGCGAGGAAACCGGATTGCAAGGCCGCGCCAAGGAACTGATGGACGCGCTCGGCATCGCCGACATTGCCGAAAAGTTTCCCGATGAAATCTCCGGTGGCCAGGCGCAGCGCATCGCCATCGCCCGCGCGCTGCTGCTCTCACCCAAACTGCTGCTTGCCGATGAACCCACCGGTCAGCTCGACAGTGAAACCGCGCAACACGTGCTCGATGTCATGCTCGACACTGTGGAAGAGGCCAAAGCCGCACTCGTCATCGCGACGCACGATCCGATCGTCGCAGCGCGCCTGAAGGAAAGCTGGATCATCGAGCACGGCCATCTCCACGAACCTCGCAGAAAGACCGCAGCATGATCTATGTCTGGATTCGCGGCCTCATTGCCCGCTCACCTCTTCGCATCACGGGAGCGACGACGGGCATTGCGCTGGCTTTTGCCCTTCTGGCCTCGCTTGGCCTGTTTCTGGCATCAAGTTCGCTATCGATGACGTCGCGAGCGGTTTCCGGCGTGCCGATCGACTGGCAAGTGGAAATGGTGCCCACCGCCGATGCCCGGACGGTCAAGGAAGCCATCAGAAAATCGGCGCTGATTTCGGCGCTGCATCAGGTTGATTACGCCGCTATCGATGGCTTTGTCGCGCAAACCGGCGGCACCACCCAGACTACCGGGCCCGGCAAGGTCATCGCATTTGACGCCGGCTATGCGGCCGCATTTCCCCAAGAACTGCGGCTGCTGGCGGGCACTCTGGATGGTCCGTTGGTTGCCCAGCAAACGGCTGCCAACCTGCATGTGTCGCCAGGCGATACGGTTACCATCAGACGTCCGGGTCTCGATGCGGTCAATGTCGTGGTTGCCGGCGTGGTCGATCTGCCGGATGCTGATTCCCTGTTTCAGGCCGTCGGCCTGCCGCGACAGGCGGCCCCGCAAGCGCCGCCCGACAATGTTCTCATCCTCCCCGCCAGCGACTGGGCCAGATTATTCTCGCCCCAGGAAAAAGTGCGGCCGGATTCCATCCGCCACCAGTTCCACGTTCGCCTCGAGCGCAAGCAGTTGCCCGCCGATCCCACCCAGGCCTACCAATTCGTCACCGGCGCCGTTCACAACCTGGAAGCGCGCGTGGCTGGCCAGGCGCTGGTCGGCGACAACCTCGGCGCCCGCCTCGATGCCGTTCGCGGCGATGCGCTTTATGCTCGGGTGCTGTTCTTGTTCCTCGGCATTCCCGGCATAGCGCTGGCGGCGATCATGACGATGACGGTGACCTCGACCAACGCTGACCGGCGGCGTCGCGAACGCGCACTGCTGCGGGTACGCGGCGCCAGCCTCGGCCAGGTCGTGCGCGCCGCGGGTGCGGAAGCGGTACTCTGCGCCATTGCCGGCATCGCCCTGGGGCTTGGCGTCACGGCGGCCTTTGCCATGGCACGAGGCGCAGGCACGTTCGCGCCCGACTGGCTTACCCTTGCCCTGTCCTGTGGGCTCGCCCTCGTGCTGGCCTTTGCGGCCATCCTGTTGCCCGCCATCCGCGAAACCCGCGAACTGACCGTTATGGCGGCGCGCGGCTTCGTGCCAAAGACACGGCCGCCGCTTTGGGAACGGACCTATGCCGATCTCGCACTGCTCGTGTTATCCGGCCTGTTCTTCTGGCAGGTGGCATCGACCGGCTACCAGATCGTCCTGGCGCCCGAGGGGGTGGCGGCAACAGCCGTCGACTACAAGGCCTTCATTTCTCCCGCCCTCTTCTGGATTGGCTCGATGCTGCTGGCGTTTCGCGTGGCGCGCCTCATCGTCGATCGCGGCCGCAAGGCGATCGGCAAGGCCGTCAGGCCCTTTTCCGGTTCGCTGGCTCCGGCCATCGCAGCATCGCTGGCGCATCAGTCACGGCGTCTGGCCTTCGGCGTCGCGATGCTGTCGCTTGCCGTCTCCTTCGCGGTGTCGACGTCGATCTTCAACACCACCTACAACGCCCAGGCCCGCGTTGATGCCGAACTGACGAACGGGGCCGATGTCACTGTCTTCGGGACCACCAATACCCCGGCCGGCGATCATCTGAAGGCACTGGCAAAGTTGCCCGGTGTTGTAGCGGCCGTGCCGATGCAGCATCGCTTCGCCTATGTCGGCGCCGATCTGCAGGATCTTTTTGGGATCGATCCGACGACAATAGGTGAGGCCACGCATCTGTCGGATGCCTATTTCTCCGGCGCCACGGCCGCCCAGGCGCTCAAGGCCCTGCACACTACGCCCGACGGCGTATTGGTTTCGCAGGAAACGGTCAGTGACTTCCAGCTCACCCAGGGCGATACCATCAACCTGCGCCTCATGAACGCTGCCGACCATCAATATCACCGGGTGCCCTTTCATTTCGTTGGCGTGGCGCGCGAGTTTCCGACCGCGCCGAAGGATTCCTTCCTCGTTGCCAATTCGACCTACATTGCGAAGATAACCGGCAACAGTGCGCAGGAGTACGTCCTAATGAAATCAAGCGGCGACCCGGCCGTGGTTGCCAGATCGGCCGGCAAGTTGCTTGCCGGCACGCCCGCGCTCAAGGTCAAGGACATCGGTGAAGCCACTCGCATCATCGGATCGAACCTGGCAGCCGTCGATCTGCACGGCTTGACGCGGATCGAACTGACCTTTGCAGCAATCATGGCGGCGGCAGCCTCTGGTCTGCTTCTCCTGCTTGGATTGTTCGAGCGCCGCCGGGCCTTCGCGGTGCTCAATGTCATCGGCACGCGCCCCGGCCAACTGGCGGCGTTCATCTGGAGCGAGGGCCTGCTTGTTCTGGCTGGTGGGCTCTTCTTCGGTGCGGGCGCCGGCCTGGCGACGGCATGGATGTTGGTCAAGCTGTTGACCGGCGTGTTCGATCCACCGCCGGAAAGCCTGGTGTGGCCCGTCGGCTATCTCGCCATCATCATCGCCTTTGTGGTGGCATCGAGCGCTATTGCACTGGCCATCACCAGCCGCACTGCCGCCGGGCCGTCGGCAGGTCTCCTGCGCGATACGTGATCGGTGACTTTTTTGGTGTTCGGCTACCCTCGTTATATTGACCTACTGCGCGTCAGTTTGAACAGGTGACCCGAGAAAGGATCCTCGCGCAGGACGCCCTCGACCAGCATGGCCAGGCCATCCATCCCCTTGCGCATGTCGGTGACGCCGGCGGCAATATGCACCTTCACACCGGAGGGAAGCATCATCATGACGCCGCTCCTTCCAGAACCTCGATCATCTCGCGGATCGCATCGGGCTCCATGTCGCGGGCAAAACGCACACGCCGCCCGCCAACCAGTTCCACTTCGATTCCGTTCGACGCTCTTTCGACTATCACAGGCCCGGAGTGCGGGCTTGCTGGCACCGCCGCCGCATCGGGTTGCTCCGGGCCGTCGCTCACCGTCACCGGCAGGAAGACCGGCTCGGGCGGTGGCGGGGCGAATTCGCGCTTCCATCGGAATGGCAGACGCGTGTCGATCCCGTATTTCCTGGCCACGCCGACACCGACGCATCCGGCTCGATGGCCTCAGCCATGATCCGCTTCTTGTCCGTAGCCCGGAAATTCCGCCGCCCGTCCGGCATGGCAACCGCCGAGGGAACATAGCCCGTCGACGTGGCGCCGGTTTCCCTGTCAGCCATATGGCCAGAGCCGCATTCGCGGCGATAAGGCAGCCGGCGGACAGGTGCCGGAGTTTCGTATCTGAACTTCGCCCGCCAGTTGCCGAACCGCTTCAGCGGCAGGCCATGCGCCTCCCAATATTCCCTTTGATTCAAGTCGCTTGCGGCCCAGCCTTGCAGATGCGAACGCCAGAATGCCTCCAGCTCCGCACGCTTCGTCTCCTTCATTCGCGGCACGATCGTCCCTCCTGTTCCACAGACTTCGCCGTGAAGGACAAGATCGCAACCGCCAGGCCGAAAACAACTGTGCAATCAACGGACGCGTAGTAAGCGTCGTGTCCTTGCACGTTGTCAGTTGACGGCGGCGGTGGGGCGCCAGTTCCAGGGCAGGAGGTCGTCGAGACGGCTCATGGAATGGCCATCGAGCATGCGTTGCAGGACGTCCTTGAGGTACCCGAACTACACCAACGGTGTCTGCGACGTGGTTTGCCGTGGCGCGGACTGTAATATTTCTCCACATGCGGCAAACCGGCCAAATGACGCTCTATGCAGCCGAGTGGGCGGCTGGCGGCCGCAACCGCTGAGTGCAATAGACCCTGAGAGCCCCCCCGTGTCGGCACGCCGTAACTCACTTGACGCTACCTTGATCGTCATTTGACCAAGGGAGCCCGCCATGAAATTCACCACCGAACAGTTTGCTGATCGTGCCTTCCGCCAACGCCTTCACCCTCGGGTAACGGCATATTTCTGTTGTCTGTCCGTGGGGCGCAGGCTGGGTTACTACCGGCCAGATTCAGGTCAATCATTCTGGGTCGCCTCATTGCGTGTGCGCGGCGATTTCTACAGGCGGCAGAGGCTGGGTCGAGCCGATGATGCCCAGTCAGCAGATGGTTCCAATGTTCTGGACTTCGAGCAAGCCGTGTCCCGCGCGAAAGACTGGTTTGCATTGCCGGAGTTTTTCCACGAGGCCACCGATACCAAGCCGGTTGGCGAATGTTGCGAGCTTAATGTCTGCCCGGTCGGCGATGTTTACACGGTGTACCACGCCATCCGAGACTTCCTGGCCTGGAAGCGCTCCTTCGGAACAAAGGGGAGCTTTGTCGCCTGTGTCGCGATGGCAAATCGGTATGCATTGCCCCTCATCGGAACCAGGGGGTCGATGAACTCACGCCTGACCACTTGCGCGGCCTTCTGACCTATATCGAATCGACGCCGCCGAAAGTGGGCGGCAAGGATTGCAACGCTCCTGTCGATCCAGAGTTGCTCGACCGTGAAGTGCGGCGGAAGCGGCGCGTTACGGCCAACAATACCTTCTCGATGGTTCGCTCAGCACTCAACATGGCCTGGGCGGAAGGCAAGGCCAAGAATGATGATGCATGGCGTAGGGTCAAGAGGTTCCGGGCCGTGGATCGGGCCAGACCCGACTACCTGACCCTCGATGAGTGCAAACGTGTTTTGAAAGTATCGTCGCCTGAGCTGCGGCGCATTGTGCTTGCCGCGCTCTATACGGGCGGGCGGATAACAGAGCTTATGGAATTGCGGGCCAAGGACCTTAATCGCCAGCGAATGGCAATCTATATCCGTCCCCTGAAGGTTTACCGGGCACGGCACGTCGCGTTGCCAGTGGAAGGGTATGCCTTCTTCGAGGAACTTGCGGCTGGCAAAGGCGCAATGGACCGATTGCTGCAAAGAGACAACGGAACCCGCTGGATAGCAACCAACTATCCCGCGGTATTGATCAAGCGGGCCTACAAGGCAGCCGGCTTGCCGGCAACCTATGTGTTTCACAGCCTGCGACATACGTATGCGACGCTTCTGATGCAGGCTGGTACGCCGGTCGTCGTTGTTGCGCGACAGTTGGGTCACGCCAACATTCTTTCGGTGGTCCGCACCTATGCCCACTGCGTCGATGATTTCTTCGACGAGGAACTGCGCAAGCGGTTCAAGCCCGGCCTCCGAGGAAATTTCGACATTGCGCTAAAGGCGGCCATGGCGGTTTCCGCCAACTGACCGATCCCGGTAATCAGAAGCCCTTCAACACCGCAAATTCATCGACCGGTGCGCGGTCCGTTCGCAGCCGGTTGATGGGTGCCGACTCATCCATGAAACCAAGCGCCACACCGCAGAACAACATCAATTCATCCGGCGGATTGAGGTGATTGGCAACTGTGACGAACCACTGCCCCCAGGCTTCCTGCGCACAGGTGTGCAGACCATGATGCCGCGCCATCAGCATGAGGCTCTGCAAGAACATCCCGCAGTCCGCCCATTGCGGTGGTCCCATGGTGCGGTCGAGATAAACGAAAAGGCCAACCGGTGCGCCGAAAAATTCAAAGTTGCAGTGGAACTGCCTGAGCCTGGCGTGCCTATCCTCTCGGGCTACGTTGATGGTGGCGTAAAGGTCTTCGCCACATTTGAATCGACGGGACTCATACGGTTCTTTCAGGTCCTTGGGATAGACGCGATATTCCTGTCCATCGCCCCTGGGCACTTCCTGCATGCGCGCTTGAATGTCGTTCAACAAAGCCGAAAGGGGTTCACCCGTCAGGGCATAGATGTGCCAAGGCTGAAGATTGCCCCCTGATGGCGCATAAGCAGCAGCCTCAAGAATTGCGCGAACTGTCGCCTCCGGTACCGCATCGGTGCGAAAGGCTCGACAACTAATGCGCGACCTTAGTGCTTCATCTACATGCATGTCAGTGCGGCCTCATGAGCGTTCTCAGCATAGGGCGCGCAAGCTAGCGGTAGGCGGACAGATTGGCAATCAAGCGGCCTGCCTCACCATGGCAAGGTGCTTTCTTGCATGGCGTCGGCCCTGTAGTGTTTCAACACATGAGCACGGTCGGTGATTTGAGGCTCGCAAACCTCGCGCTTGAAGTCGGCTGCATGAACTGCCAGCAGCATGGCTTCTATAATCCATCGACACTCTCGTTTCCCGATGACATGCCGATTGATGATATTGCCGCCGAACTCACTTGCAAGCAGTGCGGCTTCAGGAATAAGCCCGATGCTGTCATGGTGTGGGCACGGGCGTCCACGCACAAGGCATCGGAGTTTCCGCTCGGCACGGTAGAAAAAACCA
>Ga0315556_1001010_pt1 | contig 17326 bp, 12 predicted proteins | sample SalMarSW160310MG_FD_202112 | JGI IMG/M metagenome (GOLD analysis project Ga0315556, IMG submission 202112) | Salt marsh sediment microbial communities from the Plum Island Ecosystem LTER, Massachusetts, United States - Salt Marsh Sediment SW1603-10 ...
AGGCGGCATTGAATGCCAGCATGAAAGGACTGTCTCTGGAATTAAGGGCGCAAGGCATCGGCATCCTGCTCCTGCATCCCGGCTGGGTACAAACCCGCATGGGCGGTCCCGGCGCCAACATCAGCGCAACCCAAAGCGTTACGGGAATGCGCGCCATCGCCCAGCGATTTAAGCTGTCCGACAGTGGCCGCTTCTTCCGTTACAACGGCACCGAAATCCCCTGGTGACGATCCGCTTTCTCAGCGCACGGAAGCTGGGGTACGGGCATGCAATGCATGTTATTATTAGCGACTGCATCGCGTCTCCCCGGGACTGTTTGCCTGCTCACGAAAAAATAAACCAGGCGGCAGGTGGAGAGCGCAGACCAACCAGTCATCAACAATCGGAGCCCCGTAATGAAAAAGCCTTGCATATTGTTTCTTGCGGTCCTACTCATGCCGCTACTCTGCTGGGGCGCGGATGGGCGGGGCAACTTCGGCAGCTCTTTGCCTGAGAATCTCAAGTACTGTGACAACTACATGGATGCTCTGGATGCTTGTTTAAGCGGACACTGTTACAAACAAAATATGTACAATGCCTGGCTCTACGGTTACGTTACCGCGTATAACGCCTATGTCGACGACACCTTCAATATCCTAGGCGGCAGAGACTCGGCATCCTTAAATTATTGGCTGGCCAATTATTGCAAAAAAAATCCCCACACCTCCTTCGATACGGCAGTAGGTCACTTGATGGTCGAGCTAATGCCCCAACGGATCAAACAAAAACCCAGGGATTAGCTCGGACAAGACGTTCCGGATAAAATGGATTCGGCTACTTTCCCAGCTGTAATCCTTATTGTTGCTTGGAAAAGCTCTTCCCCGCCATTTATTCACCTCTAATCGCCATCTGCCCTACGCCGTCGCTGCCTGACTTATAGTCCGGCAAGTATGTGACCGGCAACAGACACGAACCCTACGGGCCGTCCTAACTCAGGTTTAGTCTTTCCGGAACGGGACGATAAAACCCCTGGCCAGCTCATGGTGGACACCTGTTGGGTATTTCCAATATTAGCCAGGCTAAATTCCATTCAGTAATTTGCGGCCTCCAGCCCGATCAACAAGGGCGGGGTATATTCAAATAATAATGACGAAACGTAATAATGACTAAGCACACAGCGACACCGAGCAGTCTGAGCATAGTACAAGAAGAACTCCGAGGGTTTTCCCGCAGCTTCGCCGAGCTTGAATGGTTGATGTTGATACTGTGCCTATTATATTTATTCGTACCCGGCACTGAAATTAACAATCGTTCAGGCGTTATTCAAACCATGCTGGGCTTTGCCTGCTTCGTATTAATATTCCGCTATACCAACTTTTACCGCGCAGAGACCCGCTGGAAACTGGCGATAGAAACGTGGGGCATGATCATCTTCATCAGCTGGATGCTGTGGAACACCGGGATGGCACACAGCCCGCTGATCAATCTCTATCTACTTGTGATCATCGCTTGCGCCTTGACGCTCGGCAAGCTGATTACCTTCATGGAACTCACGCTCATTTCCTGCTGGTATCTGTACATGGCCTTTATTTCGTACGGAGATGATGTCTTCTCACTCAAGACTTTCAGCGAGCTGATGTCCACCTTCAGCCCCTTCGTCCTGGTGGGTTATCTGACCACGATGCTTTCATCCGATATTCATTACGCCAGACAGAAAATTGTGGCGGCTTCCGAAACCGATGAATTGACCAAACTGCCTAATATGCGCGCATTCAATGCCCTGCTGCAAAAGGAAAACACTCGCTTCAAGCGCTACAATAAACCCTTTGCCATCATGATGATCGACATCGATGAGCTGAAGTCCGTCAACGACCGCTTTGGACACGAGACTGGTAATCGCTTGATCATAATGGCGGCAAACAGCATCAATGGACGTACGCGCAGTGCCGACGTGGTGGCGCGCTACGGCGGAGACGAATTCGTCATGCTGCTGCCGGAGACCGATGCCGGGCAACTGCAGGAATTGGCGGACCGCATTCGCAGCGCGGTTGAAAACACGGCATTCGACGAACAGGGCCAGCGCGTTTCCACCACGGTGAGCATCGGCGTGGCCAGCTGCCCCGCCGATGCGGTTTCGCCCCATGATCTGATCCACAAAGCGGACTCGGCGCTTTATCACAGCAAGCGCGCCGGTAGAAACCGCACCACCATCTGGCGGCAGGAACGGGACGCGCTGGTTGAACAGGCCGCGTCCAGTCACTAGCATTCGTTGTGCTTAATTTCACTCTATTGCCGGCTGCAGCGTTGCAGCCGGCGTTTTGCTATTGGTCCCGTTCAGCAACAAGACCAGCGGCAGCGCAGCCAGCGTGATCCACATCATCAAGCGAAAGTCCTGTAGATAGGCCAAGGTCGCCGCCTGGCGGGTGACCTCGGCATTGAGAGCCGTCAGCCCCTGTGGTGTCGCCAGATCGAAGACTCCCGTCTTAACGGCTTGCCGCAGGGGTAAATTGAAGGGATTGATGTACTGGGAAAATACCGCGTGATTGGCCTGTATATTCTCCGCGAGCCGGGTCATGACGACGGAAATGCCGATACTGCTGCCGATATTGCGCATCAAACTGAACAGCGCCGTGCCTTCGTTGCGGAAATGCGCCGCCAGTGTCGAGAATGAAATGGTCGACAAGGGTACGAAAATAAAGCCCAGCCCCAGTCCTTGGGTAATCCCGGTCCGCACGATATCCCAGCCGGTGATGTTCAGATTGAAATTCGTCATCTCCCACAATGACAGTGAAGTCAGAAGCAGCCCCAGGAATATCAGATAACGACTATCCACCCTGGCGGATAATCTGCCCACCGTCATCATGGCGATCATGGTACCCACTCCGCGCGGCGCCAGCAACAATCCGACATCGACCACCGGATAATCCATCAAATTCTGTAGAAACGGCGGCAACAAGGCCATGGTGGCGAGGAGAATCACCCCCACAATAAAAATAAAGAACAGACCGACGCTGAAATTACGGTCCTTGAATAATTGCGGTTCCAGGAAGGGTTGCTCGTAGGTGAACATGTGGGCGATGAACAGGTAGAGGAACAGCCCGCCCAGTATCGCCTCGACGATAATCTCGCGGCTCGCGAACCAGTCCAGGGATTCACCGCGATCGAGCATCAACTGCAAGGCACCGATGCCCAGGCTGATAAAGGCGAATCCCAGCAAATCGAAGCGCCGCGAACGGTCGGTCGGCGTCTCCTGGACAAAGACCGCCAGACCGAACCAAGCCAGCAAACCAAGCGGCAGGTTGATGTAAAACACCCAGCGCCAGTTATAATATTCGGTGAGCCAACCGCCCAGCGTCGGCCCCAGGATCGGCCCGATCATAACCCCTACTCCCCACATCGCCATCGCCGAGGCATGTCTTTCGCGCGGGTAGGTGTCTAGCAGCACCGCCTGTGACAAGGGCACCAGGCTAGCGCCGAAGATTCCTTGCAGCAGCCGGAACAATACGATCTGATCGAGATTCTGCGCCATGCCGCACAACATCGAAGTCAGCGTAAAGCCGATCACCGACCATACGAATACGCGCTTGCGACCCAGACGCGCGCTCAGGAAACCGGTAAGCGGCATGAAAATCGCGGCGGCCACGATATACGATGTCAGCACCCATGAAATCTGATCCTGGGTCGCCGACATACTGCCCTGCATATGCGGCAGTGCCACATTGGCGATCGTGGTATCCACCCCCTGCATGATGGTGGCCAGCATCAAGGACACGGTTATGAAACCTTGATGCGAGGCGGACCCGGGTTTACCGACAGTCATGGCTGCGGCCTACAGGCTAAAACCGAGCACGCGCCGATGGTGACCGGTGTCGATCTCCACCGATGAACTCAAGCCTGCACGCAGTGCCGGCAGGTTGGCCTCATCCGCCAAACGAATGCGCACCGGTACGCGCTGCACGATCTTCACCCAATTGCCGATGGCGTTCTGCGCGGGGATAATGGCAAATTCCGCGCCAGTGGCGGGACTGACGCTGTCGACGACGCCTTGGATCTGCCTATTGGGATAGGTATCGATCTGCAGCTGCACCTGCTGGCCGGGGTGGATATAGGTCAGATCGGTTTCGTTAATATTCGCCTCGACCCATAAATGCTTATTGGCCACCAACACCATGGCGGTGTTGCCGGCCTTGATATATTGTCCGGGCTCGGGAAGCTTGCTGACGCTGCCCGGCAGCGAGGCACAGACCTCGGCGTGCTGCAGATCAAAGCGGGCCTGGTCCAAATCCGCCAAGGCGGCCTGATAATCCGGATGTTTCTCAATGGGCGTATCGATGCCGCCGCCCAATGCCTGGGCAATCCGCTTCAAATCTTGTTGCAGGGTAACGATCTGTTGAGCGCTGACCTTGGCATTATGTTTAACCTCATCCAGTTTTGACGCGGAAACAAAACTCTTCAGCGCCAGATCACTCACGCGACGTTGCTCCTTGACGGCGTAGTCATGGTTGCTTCGGGCGACAGTGATCTCCGACTGTTTCTCCCGATAACTCGCCTTGAGCGCTTCGAGATTAGTGCGCACTTGTCCCAGCCTGGCTGCGGCCTTGGCCTCTTCGACACGGAACGGCGTGGGGTCGAGACGAAAGAGCGGCTGTCCTGCCTTCACCACCTGATTTTCCTTCACCAGGACATCCTTTACCATCCCCGACACCTCGACACTGACAGGTACTATGTCCGCCTTTAGATAGGCATCATCCGTAGCGACGTAACGTCCGCCCTTGAGATACACGACCGCGGAGATCACAGCGACCAGCACCGGAACGACAATCAACAATACCAAGCGTCTTACCCGCCTAGCGGATGGGCGCGTCTCGGTAAGGGTGGCTGTTGAGGAATCTGATGTGGGCTTATCCATGTAACTCGCTTTACAATAATTTGCATCGTCACCGTGCACTAAGGTTGTCGCGCATCCTTCTCAAGACCACCATCACCAGCGCGGCCTCGTCGTCGCTAAACCCCTTCAGGGCAGCGATCCGTATTGCCTCGCCGACGCGCTGAATGGCATCCAGCTGCGGAGTAGCCGCGGCGGTCAGAAATAACTGGTAGGCACGTCGATCATGGGGGTCGCTGCGGCGCTCGACCAGACCACCCGCCGCCAGTTGGTCGATGAGTCGGGCCAGGGTAATGGGCTGGATTTCCAGCAACTCGGCCAGTTCTACCTGGCGGATACCCTGATGCCGGGAAATCCGCACCAGCGTCCGCGCCTGGGCCAAGGTCAGGTCACTGCCTTCCAAGCGCTGCTGAAAGGCGCGACGCATCAGCCGCGAGACGTCGGCCAGCAGAAATCCCAGTGTGTCCTGTTGCCCCATGATATGCTAAGCATTACCTATAATAAGTTAGGCTCACTATATTAACCTCCCAAATTTGGGGATGTCAAATCACCCCTGCAAAACAATTAGATTATGTTAATCAACGGGGTAATAACCCTCTAGCAGACTGCCCTATACCACCAGGCGCTGGATCACGGCAAGCGAGCCCACACTGATGACCACCCACAACAACATGCCCAGAACCAGTGGCCGCAGGCCCACCGCGCGCAGGGTGTCTCTGGACAGCCCGGCACCGATCAGAAACAGGGTGAGGGTCAAGCCCCGCTCCGCCACGGCGGTAATCACGGGTGCAGCGCTTGCAACCGCCGGCACCAGAGTGCGCATCAGCGACGCCAGCATGAACAGCACGATGAACCAGGGAATGGTGACTCGATTGGTGTTGGCTTCCGGGTGGGCGATGCGGCGACGGTGAAGCATGGATACCAGCATAGTCACCGGCACTATCCATAGGGCCCGGGAGAGCTTCACGGCGGTGGCTACCTGCAGGGCATGATGGCCATAGGCCGCCGCCGCGCCCACCACGGAGGAAATATCGTGGATGGCGACCCCCGCCCAGGTGCCGAACTGGCTCTGACTCAGACCCAAATAGTGGCCCGCCAGCGGAAATATATAGAGCGCCACCGCATTGAGCAGGAACACCGTACCCAGTGCCGCCGACATCTCGGCCTCGCCCACCACCATCACCGAACCTACTGCGGCGATGGCCGAGCCTCCGCAAATCGCGGTGCCAACGGTCACCAGCGTGGCGGTAACCGGCCGAATATGCAGACCTCGTCCCAGGGCATAGCCCAACCCCCAGGTGACGGCGATGCTTACCGCCGCGAACCAGAATCCGTGCAGGCCGGCACGGCTCACGGCGTGCAAGTCCATGCTGAAACCCAGGGCCACTACCGAGATTTGCAGTAATTGTTGAGCCGTGATCCTCGTCAGCCCGGCGTGAGGATTAGCCACCAGTAACGCCAAAGCCAAACCCGCCGCCAGGGCCTGCGGCGGAGACACACCACCCCACAGGCAGACCAATCCTCCGGCCAACAGCAATGCCCAAGCAAGCATATGCGGCGCTGCAGCGTGAATTTCGTCATCCCGGCTTGGGCTGTCCATGCTGCTAACCTCAACGGAAGAGAAGGATTGAGCTTAGGTACTTTCTGCACATTAAAAAAATACATATACTTTATGCACTTCATAACCAGTAGTTATGCATTGAATCTAAACCATTTAGCTATTTTCCAGGCGGTCGCCGAGGCCGGGAGCATCGGTGGCGGTGCGGCACGCCTGTACATCAGTCAGCCGGCGGTATCCAAACAGCTCAAGGAGTTCGAAGCCACCCTGGGACTTCCTCTCTTCGATCGACTGCCCAAGGGGGTGCGGCTGACGGCCGCCGGAGAGCAATTACTGGTCTATGCGCGGCGCATTAGCACCACGGAACATGCAGCTGAACAGGCATTGGCGGAAATACGTGACCTGCATGCGGGCAAACTCGCCATCGGCGCCAGTACCACCATCGGCAATTACCTATTGCCATCTCTGCTTGCGGAATACCGACGAAACCGGCCGGGTATCGAAATCGTGCTGGAAATCGCCAATACCGAGCTCATTCAGCGCAAGCTGCTGGACAATGCCCTAGACCTGGGCCTGACCGAGGGTTTTGTGGAAAGCGCTGAATTGCGCGCGGAGGTGTTCGCCATGGATCAGATAGTGGTGATAGCCGCTCCCGACCATCCCCTGGCCAAGCGCACCGGACTCACGCTGCAGGAGCTTTGCCACGAACCTTGCGTGCTGCGGGAGCCGGGTTCGGGTACCCGCTCGGTGATAGAACACATGCTCACGCAACGGGGTCTGCAGCACGCAGCGGCCATGTCACTCGGCAGTACCGAGGCGATCAAGCGGGCGGTGGCCGCCGGCGCCGGTATATCCCTGGTATCCAGGCTGGCGGTGAGCAGCGAGCTGGCCGCCAAAACCCTGGCGCTGCTGCCGGTGGAAGACTTGCAGCTCGAGCGGCCACTGCATAAGCTCAGCTTACGCAACAAACAACCCAGTCGCGCGGTGCAGGCCTTTGCGGATCTGCTGGCTCTTCATCTTTCAGAACACGGATACCCTGAGGTCTGTAGTCTGCGTAAGCAGACCAGACGGCGTAACCATCACATACGCCCCGTATGACTTGCAGGACAGCCTCACCTTTGAGGCAAGTCGAACAGCTGGCTTGGAATTGTGTAATCCATTCCGCGACATGGTCTAGTCACGCACCGCAGCCATGGATAGGTAATTATGTTGAGCATCTGGCATGCTATCGCCTGGACTTATACTTTATTAATGCCATATATACAACAAGATAAAAGAGATTAATGATGTTATTTCTCGGCCACCTTCCTGCATTGACAACTAGACACAAGCTTAACTGTACAAGGTTGACTCTATATATAGCTACTAAGCACAGCGGTCCCTATTCCCATCGAACCCACTCTCCCATTGTTTTTTTCCTCAGCTCATAGTCCGGACTCTGCCTGTTGCATAATTACAACGTATTTGATGATCTGTAGTTTTTTTTCAAAAACATTGTTGTATTTCTGTTAAGCCTGTTGTAAATTCACACCCGGTTTGAGCTCATGAGCCAAATAGGGCTATTCAGGCGAGTGAAGTATTCAGTTCTCGCTAGAAATATCTCGAAGGATTACATCAACGTTGATTAAGGAGATGAGGGTATGAATAAGAAACTAATTACACTTGCCATCGCAGGGGCCGTCGCGACGCCTTTCGCCGCACAGGCAGGTTCATTGAATGTAGCCAATCAAGACATCACACTGTCCGGCGGTATCACCGGCGCTTACATCTATCAGACCGACATTAAGATGGATCAGTACGTGGTCGACGATGCATTGCTCGACTTCGCCAGCGAGGCGAAGGCTGGCGGCGTGGGCTTTAAACTGGGTATCGGCACTCTGGCTTCGAACAGCCTGGCTTCATCTACTTCGCCATTGAATATCATCGGCGGCGGCAGCGATGTGGTCGGTAACTTGCCCACCACTGTAGGTGTCCAGTACGGCTGGGTCACTGTGATGCCCACCGACGGCCTGAAGGTCGACGCGGGTATGCTGGCCACCAACCTCGGTTATGAGGTCTCCCCGAGCTATGATAACGGCAATATCCTGCGTGGCCTGGTTTGGGGCGCACAGCCCACCTTCTACACCGGTGCCCGCGCCACCTATTCCACGGGTGATATGAGTGTCTACGTCGAGGGCAGCAAACAAGACACAATCAACAAGACCAACGGCCAAGCCATAGGTGCCAGCGCCACCATGGGCTCCGTCAATGGATCTATCAGCTACTTTAATAATGAGGACAATGGGAGCATGGTCGACATCGTCGCCAGCACCAAGGCGGGAAATATCACGTTGGCCACCAACATTGACTACATCACGAAGTCCGATAAGCTCAAGAAAGCGACACCCGGGACTGACGACAATGCCTACGGCATCGCCTTGTACGCCACCATGCCCATGGGTGACATGGCCGAACTGCCGATGCGCCTTGAGTATGTCAACGACGGCACCAGCGGACTGTACGGTTTGGGTTCATCCGGTAACTCCCAAACCGCCATCACCTTCACCGTCACGCCTACGTATAACTTCAGCAAGGCCACCTTCGTGCGCGCCGAACTGGCATACGTGAGTGTCGATAAGAAGGTTGGGTCACCATACGTCGACGACAAGGGTGTAGCCACCGACAGCAACCTGAACGTAGGTGTACAGGCCGGCGTTAGATTCTAATCGGCTAGTCTACATAAACGTCCTTTAGGCCTGCGGACTCTCATTTGGGACCGCGCGCTGAGAAAGACGATAATCAACTCTTAAACGGGCACCTCAGGTGCCCGTTTTTTTATTCACTGAACTACTCACATACATATTTATCGACTTGGCCGGCGGGTAATTCGCCCCGCCCATAAGCTTCGCTCCACTAATGCTTAGCAGTGCGGGACATTCATGCAATACTACTAGGATTCGGGAGGCATGCCAGGCGGCGTGGCCGCTTCGACCAGATCGCGCAGGCTACGCGCAGCCAGGGTTCCGATAATGGCGCCATCCACCTCGCCGACCAACTGATAGACTTCGCTAGCTATCGTTATGTCGCTATCTTCCAAGGCGAGATCGTGGGACCGTATCGCCTCCAGTATATTCACCAGAGTAATCCGCTCCAGGGGCCGGGTTAGCATCAATCCGGGTGGATCGCTGGTTTCGCGCAGCACTTGTCGCAGACAAAGGGCATTGACTATATACTCGATCGCCTCCTCAGGCGCGCCCGTGCGGCGCGCCAACTCACTCCGTGTCAGCGATGGTTCACCGCGAGAAAAAGCGCCGCCTATCAGCAAACCTATCTGCAATGCGAGCGTTTCGCGCGCCCGATTTCCCAGGCGCTGCACGGCGCGACTACGCCGCAGGTGTTCCGGGTGCTGATGGTAGAATGCGATGCTGGACCCTAGCAACAGGATCAACCAACCCGCGTGCAGCCAGATCATGAACAGGATCAGGCTGGCGAATGCGGAATAGATGGCCGTGTATTTCGCGGAATTGACCACGAATGCAGCAAAGACCCAACCCGTGGTTTGCCAGAGGATGCCGGCGACGGCACCTCCCAGCAATGCGGATTTCAATTTGACCCGGGTGTTGGGCACAAATATATAGATGACTGTGAAGGCGATGACGACCATTACGTAGGGCATCACGTAACCGATGGCATCGAAAACCATGCCGAGCAGCGGCGACGCACGCAGCATTTCAACGATTTTGGCGCTCTGCGCGGAGACCGTAAGACCTATAGCGGTAAACACCAAGACCGGACCGATGACTATAACGCTCAAATAATCGCTGAAGCGCTGCGCGATATTGCGCGCATCACTCACCCGCCAAACGTAATTGAAGGCGTGCTCGATCTTCTGCATCAGGGAAACAACGGTATAGAACAGCAGCAGCAAACCCAGCGACCCCAATACGCCGGCGTTGACGTTAGTAACAAAACCGACCACCTTGTCGGTAATTTCGACGCCGCGCTCGCCCATGGGGGCGAGGAAGTTGAGCAACATAGGCTTCAATTGATTCTGAACGCCAAATCCTTTGAGGACCGAAAAGCTTACAGCGAGCAGCGGCACCAGGGAGAGCAGCGTGGTGTAGACCAGACTCATGGCGCGCAGGGTCAGCTGACCATCGGCAATATCCCTGACAAGCACATAGACAGTTCGCGCAACCTGTATCAACCCAGACCGAGCCGGATGGTCGATCTCAGGCTTGCCCGCCCAAATCAGGTCCAGCAGCCGCTGTTTGAATGTCATGAAGTCGAACATGATGCCTCCCTGCCGCAATATTAAGCCTTTACTGGCACTATGCCCATTAGATATAGCTGTCTATGAAGACCGGGATTATGAGCGGCAAGATTCAATTTGCAGGCCAGGTATGGCTGGAGCGATATAGGCAAACACGGTCAACGTCCGAGCCACATGCATGCCGATATGTACAGCATCTGATCAAGCAATATAACGAATTTGCCATCGCCGATAACAAGCGGTCGGCAAAATTCAGGTTTGGTGCTGTGTCAACGAGCATCGAGATCCGCTTTGCTTGATCTTGGATACTATTATCTATCGAAAAGATTGGTTCCGCGTACGAGCGCCTTCAGCAACGCATCAGCATGACTATCGTTGCAAAGTCGGACACATCCAAAGGACATCGTTCTTTCTCAACTGCGAAAGACCGGATAGAAACTGGCCGAAGAACCGTAATAAGGCTTGTTTACGATGCAGCTGCGTGCGAAAGGATCGCACCTCACATCAAGCGAGTCGCCAAATACCTCCCGGTGCACCGCATGGCTTGTGGGTGGATGCTAATACGACTCGAAATCGTGCTAACTGGAGCCCAACCAGCCCCAAAACACCCCTAAAATCAGACACGCTGGATAGCTAAGCTATTGATGATATGGCGGAGAGGGAGGGATTCGAACCCTCGGTACGCTTGTGGCGTACACACACTTTCCAGGCGTGCTCCTTCGACCGCTCGGACACCTCTCCCGGCACTGCATGCACGGGGCATGCAAAGGCAGTGAAGGTTAAACTAGAATCCTCTGTTACGCAATGCCAAAGCTGGGGTCCGCTTGCCAATTCTCACCGATTGTCCGATACATAGGGCAAGCCCCCCACCAAGGTACAAGCATAAGCTATTGAGCCGCACAGGACCTCAGCCCATGATTTTCGCCTCGCCCCCACCCCCCCTCAATCCCTTACGTACAGCCATTGCCACCGCCTATCTCGCGGATGAAAGTCGCTGCGTCGACGGTTTGCTGCATGAGGCAGCGTTCGATGAGGCGGCACAACAACGCATTCACCAGCGCGCTTATGAGCTGGTGAACGCGGTACGCCGCCGCCAGCGCCAAGAGAACAGTCTGGACGCCTTTCTCCACGAATACGACCTGTCCTCGCAAGAGGGCATAGTCCTGATGTGCCTGGCGGAATCCCTGCTGCGCATTCCCGATGCCAAGACCGCAGATCGCCTGATTCGGGATAAGTTGAGCAAGGGGGTCTGGGACAAGCACCTGGGACACAGCCATTCCCTGCTGGTCAACGCCTCCACCTGGGGATTGCTGCTGACCGGCCATCTGGTCACATGGAACACCGGGCAGCCCCAGGACTTGGGCGAGTCCTTGGGACGGCTGGTGGCGCGCATCGGTGAGCCGATGCTGCGGCTGGCCTTGAAGCAGGCCATGGGCATCCTGGCTGAGCAATTCGTCATGGGCCGTGATATCGAGGAGGCCCTGGTTCGCAGCCGGCATAAAGACGAGCGGCTGTATCGGCATTCCTACGATATGCTCGGCGAGGCGGCACTCACCTATCAGGATGCGGATCGCTACACCGAGGCCTATCTGGATGCCCTCGCCGCCCTTGCCGCGGACGCTTCCGCCCAAAACCCCGACTTCTTCGCGCGCCCCAGCCTGTCGGTAAAGCTGTCCGCCCTCCATCCCCGTTATGAATTCGCCCAGCACGATCAGGTCATGGCCGAACTCCTGCCCCGGCTGTCCCATATCGTCAGCAAGGCCAAGGCGGCAGATATCGGTCTTACCCTGGATGCGGAAGAAGCGGATCGCCTCGATCTGTCCCTGGATCTGTTCATCGCCATCTTCAATTCGCCGTCGCTGCAGGATTGGCCGGGACTCGGCCTGGCGGTCCAGGCCTATCAAAAGCGCGCCTTGGCGGTGTTGGATTGGCTGATCGATGCGGCGCGCGGGCGCGGCAAGCGCATTCCCGTACGCCTGGTAAAGGGCGCTTACTGGGATACGGAGATCAAGCGGGCGCAGATGGCGGGCCAGCCCGGCTACCCGGTATACACGCGCAAGATCACCACCGATGTCGCCTATCTCGCCTGCGCGAAAAAAATGTGTGCCGCGGGCGACGCCCTCTTTCCCCAATTCGCCACCCACAATGCCTATACCGTGGCCGCCATCATGGAGATCGCCGGCGAACAGCACGACTTCGAATTTCAGCGTCTGCACGGCATGGGCGGCACCCTCTATCGCCAGCTGCTCCAGGAATCCGAAGCGCGGATTGCATGCCGCGTCTATGCCCCGGTGGGCAGTCATGAAGATCTCTTGCCCTATCTGGTGCGGCGCCTCCTGGAAAACGGCGCCAACACCTCCTTCGTCAACCGCCTCGAAGACGCACGCTCACCCATAGAGGAAGTGATTGCCGATCCCGTGGACCTTCTACACGCTACCACACCCATACCCCATCCCCGTATCCCCTTGCCGGCGGATCTCTACTCCGACCGCCGTAATTCATCGGGCATCAATCTCACCGATCCCATCGCGCTACAGGCTCTCGCCACCGCCATGACGACGGCGGCCGGGCGTTTCTGGCGGGCAGCGCCGCCGCTGCTCAAGCTTGAAGAGTACTCCGCCCAGGAGCACCCGGTTGCGGATCCCAGTGATCGCCGTCGCCGCGTCGGCGCGGTGGTAGCCACCGATGCCGCCATGCTGGATCGCATTATCGCCATCGCTACGGCCGCCGCTCCCCGCTGGGATGCCACCATGGCGGAACGTCGTGCGGAGATTCTGGAAGGTGCAGCCGCGCTGTTCGAAAACCACATGCCGGAATTGATGACACTGTGTATCCGCGAGGGCGGCAAAACCATTCCCGACGCCTTGGCGGAGGTTCGCGAGGCCGTTGATTTCTGCCGTTACTACGCCGCCCTCGCCCGCCGCGATTTCGGAGCGCCGCACACCCTACTGGGACCGACCGGCGAACATAACGAATTGCAGTACCACGGGCGCGGCGTATTCGCCTGTATCAGTCCGTGGAATTTTCCCTTGGCGATCTTCACCGGCCAGCTCAGCGCCGCCCTCGCCGCCGGCAATGCGGTGCTCGCCAAACCCGCCGGCCAGACGCCGCTCATCGCCCAGCGCGCCGTTCAATTGCTCCACGAGGCGGGTATTCCTGCCGATGTATTGCAGCTCATCCCCGGCGAAGGACACATTCTCGGTCCGCTGCTGGCGGTCGACGAGCGCATCAGCGGCGTCGCTTTCACAGGCTCCACGGAAACCGCCCGCGCACTGCAGCGCGGCTTGGCCGCCCGCGATGGCGCCATAGTCCCGCTCATTGCCGAAACCGGCGGACTCAATACCATGATAGTGGACAGTTCCGCCTTACCCGAGCAAGTGGTAAAAGACGCTTTGCGCTCCGCCTTCAACAGCGCGGGACAGCGTTGCTCCGCATTACGGGTATTGTATCTGCAAGAAGACATCGCGCCCAAGGTGATGGAACTGCTGGCCGGGGCCATGGCCGAATTGCAACTCGGCGATCCCGCATTGCTCGCCACCGATGTCGGCCCGGTCATCGACGAGGCGGCGCGCGCCAAGTTGCTCGACCACTGCACACGCATGAACAAGGAAGGCCGGCTGATCTACAAAATGGAGATACCCGCCGAACTGCAGCACGGCTGCTTTTTCGCACCGCACTTATTCGAAATCGACAGATTGGAACAATTACCGCGCGAGGTGTTCGGCCCGATTCTGCATGTCATCCGCTATCGAGGCAATGAACTGGACAAGGTGATCGACGCCATCAACCACAGTGGTTACGGCCTCACCTTGGGTATCCACAGCCGCATCGACACCACCATCCAGTATATTCAAGGCCGGGCGCGGGTCGGCAATTGCTATGTCAATCGCGACATGATCGGTGCGGTGGTAGGGGTACAACCCTTCGGCGGTGAAGGACTGTCCGGCACCGGCCCCAAGGCCGGCGGTCCGGACTATCTGCGCCGTTTCGCCGTGGAGCGCACTCTCACCATCAATACCGCCGCGGTGGGCGGTAATACTTCGCTGTTGTCATTGGGAGAGAAATAGCGGCATCGCCTGCTCTTAAGGGAGTTAAGAGTAATGTGTCATTTCGAGCGCCAGCGAGAAATCTGCTTAACGGCACCCTCTGCTGGCCGCGCAAAAGGAAGTTACCAGCCAGCGGCGCGGATTGCGCCCTACCCTAATCCATTCGCCAACGATGACACATACGGAGGGGTTGAATATTTCCTCGATGTCATTCCGGCATACGCCGGAATCCAGTAACCCGCTGAATTGAAGGGGCAGATTTCCGGTTCTCCGCTACGCTACGCCCGGAATGACGGATTATTCAGACCTTCCCTGCATTAAGCTCGTTCAGTGCTGATGATCCATTGCATTGCCGTGATCATGAGCGGCATCGGCATCATCATGGTGATGATCGCCATCTTCATCATCTTCCCCTGGTCCGGCCATCTTATCCATTTCTTTGTATTGCTCGGCGGTCATGTGCGGTAGCTTCTCGAGAAAGGCCACCATCGTCCAAATCTTCTCATCGCTATGAGTTGGACCCCACGCAGGCATACCGGTCATCTTTACACCGTTCTTTATGACCCAGAACAGCTCCGCGGGCTTCCACTCTTCTACCGCCTTCTGTAGCTTGGGCGGTTCGGGCAGCAAGCCTTTACGAATTTCGGTGGAATTCACTCCCGGCGCAAGATGGCAGCCGACGCACATCTCCCGATAATGACGAAAACCTGCCATGACCATCCGTTCATCATCCAATGGCGGCGCGGTGATTCCCTTGGCGTGATAGCGTACCGAATTATCCATGGTCGTGCTCAATACCATCTCCGTCATCGCATTGTGCGGATTGGTGGCGGCGACATTAATCACGCCTGAAAACATCACGATCACACCGGCCACAACTGCCAGCAGCAGCAATCCGAGAAATCCTTTTATGCAGTTCATATCCACCCCCATGGATGTGCGCCTCCCGCTTACTGCAGGCGGCGCTGCTTAGTTTGCACTTCTAAATATTGGATATGACCATCGGGAAGATGGTCAGGTAGCGACACTATACACCGACGTAGCGCCACTCACTAGGGGCGGCGCTTTCCGCCGGCCTTAACACGACAAGGACAACAGCAGTCGCTGCGTCTCGATCGACAGATCCACGCCCAGCTTGGCGCGAAAGACCTTGAGGGCGCGTTCATAGAGCCTGATGGATTCGGCCTTCTGTCCAATGGCCGCGTAGCTGACCATCAGGCCGCGATAGAACGCCTCGACCAGATCATCGATCTCCAGGGCTCGTTGATAATAGCGGATAGCCTCTTGATGGCGATTGCGAAGTTGCAGTTCCGTACCACACATGGAAAAGGCCTGAACAAATTTGGCATGCAGTCTTTCGCGCATCGGCACGACCCAGGGAGCGTCGTCTTCGGAATCGAGAAAGGGCTTATGGTAGATCTCATACACGAGGCTGCAGGTATCGAAAATATCGCTATCCGCTTCCGACACCAAACGCTCAAACGTCCAGCAATCCACCCAGCAAATTTGCGGATCCAGGCTGAGACGTCCTTCCTGGCGCTTGACCGTATCGTTGCCAATCAATTTACGCAATCTGAATAAGGAGGTGGCCAGTGATTGCTGTGCCGCATCACCGTCGGATTCCGGCCACAAGGCGGCGGCCAAACGCTGCTCGCTCACGTCCCTCCCGCCGAAAGCGATAAGCACCTTGAGCAGGTTCAAGGGCGCGCGTTGCGCCTTGCCTTCAAAGCGGATCGGTAACTCATCCTTTAATACATTGAAGCGGCCCAATGTGTAAATTTTAATTGGATATGGCCACTTGTCAGTGGCAGGAATAGTAGGATCTGGCAATAGATTATGCTGCCTGATGAGGCGGCGGACATATTCGATCTCTATATCCTTGTCCAAAGCAGTTCTACACAGCCTGGAGATTACAGACCGCGGCCAGAAGAAACAGTGCATGTAGCCGTTTTCCCTGCCGAGACGCATGGCATTTTCGAGCAGAATGACGCCCGTTGCTTCCCGCTTCTGGTCTATGGCCAAATAGGCGGCAAACAGCAGATAGACCCATTCCAGCAGTAAATTGTCTATACCCTTACCGATTTCTCTCGCCCGCTGCAGATTCGCCTCAGCGCTTTCAATATTACCCAGCCAGTAATGCACCAGACCCATTCCCAGCATGAAAGACGCCATGAAGTACGCCTTACCCGATCGCTCCGCCTGGCTGATCGCGAATTCCGCATGCCAGGCCGCCACGCCCGGTTGATTGGTCAGTGCGGCATGCCAGGCGGCCATAGCATGATAATAAGAGGCTTCCGTGTAGCGATTCTTATCGAAGACCGCAGCCATGCCTTTGACGAAATCTCCTGCGGCGTCGAGGTTGTTCATGCTGAATGATGTCGTCGCACCATGCCCGAGGAATACCATATCCCACATATGAATGCCGGTCTCCTGCGATAGTTGCAGGCCCTGAGTCACGGCTTGCAAGCAGCGTTCATGTAGTCCGGCATGCATAGCGTAAATGGCATCGACCAGGTACCACATGACCTGTGCGAACGGCGACGAACTGATTTTGCTCATGTCGCCGCGCTGTGTTTCAAGGATGATACTCGCCTGGGCGAGGTCTC
>Ga0315556_1001016_pt1 | contig 17283 bp, 15 predicted proteins | sample SalMarSW160310MG_FD_202112 | JGI IMG/M metagenome (GOLD analysis project Ga0315556, IMG submission 202112) | Salt marsh sediment microbial communities from the Plum Island Ecosystem LTER, Massachusetts, United States - Salt Marsh Sediment SW1603-10 ...
GCCGCACGAAGGCGAAAAACAGTATCCGCGCACCGAGACGCTCGCGTTCCGGCGCGGGCGGGCGGAGGCCACGGAAGCGGCCAAGCTCGGCATCGCGCCCGGCGAGCCGGTGCTGCGCATCCGCAATCTACTCTCGCTCGCGGACAAGCCCGTGATCCTCGACGACCTGGTGCTGCCGCAGCGCCTCTTTCCCGATCTCACCGAGCGCATCCTCAGCGGGCGCGACAACACGATCTATCACCTCTACCAGACGCGCTACGGCATCAACGTGCTGCGCACCGCCGAGCGGCTGCGCGCCTGCCTCGCCGACGCCGAGGTCGCCAGGCTGCTCGGCGTGAAGAAGGGCGCCCCGCTGCTCGAGATCGACCGCATCGCCTACACCTACCACAGCGCGCCGGTCGAGCTGCGCCGCAGCTTGGTCAACACCTCAGAGCACGAATATTTTTCGGATCTCGGCAAATGAGCGTGATTCGGATGCACCAGGACGTCGATCCGGCCGCCGCTCAATCACCGCGCGTGCTTCGCAGGAGGGAAACGGCCTTCGGGCCCGGGTAAGTCGTCGAGTGCCCGATCCAACTCGTCTTTCCATGCCGGGCTGGCAATGAAGAGCGGGTCGGGAGACTCCCTGAAACGGCCGAGCTCGCGCTCGATTTCCCGCATTTCGAAAGAGTACTTTCCGATTCCGGCCAGATACTGCAGGCGGAGATTCCGATCGCGGTTGATCTGGGCACCGGCGAGCCACGGCGCGAGCCCTGCCTCGCGCCCCAGGTATCCGCTGAACAGTTGCAGCGGAGTCTTGATGCCGATCGCGCGCAGCGACGCCTTCACGCGGGAGTACGCGGGCCCGTCGAACCGCGCCTTCAGCGCCCGGATGTCGATCCGTGTCGGGCCCGGCTGGCCGATGAGCACGGCGTCGTCGCCGCGCCTCCGCCCGACGACGTGCGTCCACAGCGACCCGTGCGGGAAGACCTTGAAGAAGGTCGCGACGAGGCTTTTCACCCCCGCAATCGAATCTTCGTACAGCGGCACCCATTCGGCCATGACGCCGCCCGGGTTCAGGTGCTCTCTGGCGAGCGCAAGATACTCCTGCGTGTAGAGCGTCGCCGCCCCTTTGACCCAGGGGTGGATCGGGTCGGAGGTGATGACATCGAACTTCTCCTTCGTGGTGAGGATGTAGTGCCGGGCGTCGTCGTACACGACCTCGACGCGCGGGTCGTTGAGAACGTCGTAGTTCTGCTTGCGGAAGTAGCCCGCGACGTGTTCAGGTATCAGCGGCTCGATTTCGCAGATCACGATCCGCTCGACCTCGGGGTAGAGCACGAAGGTTCCAGCGGTGATTCCTGCGCCGAACCCCACGACCAGGACCGATTTCGGCCCGCCCTGCACCAGCGCGGGGAGATGGCCGAGCAGCCGCTGCAACCGCATGTCCCCGATCTCCGTCGACGCCTCGACCTTGCCGCTGACGTGGAAGCGCCGCGGCGCGCCCCGGATCGGGTACTGCGACACCGCCACCGAAGCGTTCACTCCCTCGCCCACGTAGAGGAAATTCGGCAGGTGGCCGGGGCGCGTGATGGAAAGCCTGCGCCCGTACGCGATGAGGGCCGGCGGCACGGGACCGATGCTTTGCGCCAGAAGGGCGGCCAGCGCCGCGACGAGCGCGAGCGCACCCCGCAGCGGGAGCGGCGCCGGCTTCGCCGGCCAAGCCGTTCCCGGGACCAGCGCGAGCAGTGCGGCGGCGACGGCGCAGGCGAGGAGAGCCCGCTGCGACTGCTGCGTGCCGATGAGCGGGATGAGGACCACGCTGAACAGCAGCGCGCCGCCGATGGCGCCAAGCGTATTGGCTGCGTAGACCCGGCCGACCAGGCGCCCGGGGTCCTGATCGCGCGAAGCGACGGCCGCGAGCGCGAAGGGAAAGCTGGCTCCCCAGAGGACGGTGGGCGGAAGCAGCGCCCACAGGCAGCGGACGAAGTCCATCTGGAAGTCGAACCAGGGGCCCTGGGAATACATCGGATTGATCGGCCAGTACGGGAGCGATCGGGTGATCATGGCGGCCGTCCATGCGATGGCCGCGGTCAGAAGGAGCTGCGCCCACCCGAGCGCCAGGCGCGGACGCTGCATTCGGCGCGTAAGCCAGGCCCCGACTGCGCTGCCGACGCCGAGGCCGATGAGCACGACGGCGAGAATGATGGAGAAGGTATACGTCGTGGGACCGAGCATCAGGGAGAGCAGCCGGGTCCACACCACCTCGGCCCCGAGCGCGCCCATGCCTGAGAGCGCGATGGCGAGATACACGGTCATCGTCCCTCGCGGCGGTTCCGCGGCGGCGGTGTGCGGTTCGGCGCGCGCGGAGTACGGCACCGCTGCCGCCAGCGCCCAGGCGGTGATCGCGACAGCCGCGTTCAGTGCGACGGCGACGAAAGTTCCCGTGCTCATGTCGTACACGCGCAGCACGTAGAAGCCGGCGAGCAGGCAGCCGAAGACCGCGCCGACGATGTTGCTGCCGTAGAAGAACCCGAGCCAGCTCACGCCCTCGGGCGTGGCCCTGATCCAGCGTGCCGCGGCGGGAAGCGTCGCCCCCATCATGAGCGTGGGAGGAAGGAGCAGCACGGCGCAGGTGAGACCGCGCAGCAGGAAGCCGGGAAGGCCCGTCGCCACGTTCGCGGCGTAGAGGCGGCCCACGACCGGCACGGCGAAAAGAACGAGCACGCCGAAGATGCCGATCCCCGCTTCCAGCGCGGCGTACACCCGCAACGGATGCCGCGAAGGCGAGATGAAGCGGGGCAGCAGCAGGCTTCCCAGGCACATCCCGCCCATGAACGTACCGAGGAGAATGCCGATGGATACCCCGGTCGAGCCGATCACCAGTTCCAGAAGCTGGAACCAGACGATCTCGTAAATCAGGGCCGCGCACCCGCTGCAGAAGAAGAGCAGGAGCAGCAGAACAGAAGTACGGTACCGCATCCGGACGAAAGTAATTCGTAATTCCCGACCGCACAACCCCGCCCTCGAGTTTCTCGGTGACCAGATCACTTAATGAGCGGAAAATCGCTGCAACATGAGCTCCCGGCGCGAATTCCTGCGAGCGCTCGCGGCGCTCGGTGCCGCCGCCGCGGCGCCGGCCCGCGCTGCCGCGCCGCGCTTCGCCAGCGACCCGTTCCGCCTCGGCGTCGCCTCGGGTTACCCGAGCGAAGGCGGCACGGTGCTGTGGACGCGCCTCGTCACCGACCTCGAGCGCGACGATGGCGGGCTCGATCCGGTCGCGGTGCCGGTGCGCTGGGAAGTCGCCGCGGACGAGGCGATGCACAGGGTCGTCGCCTCCGGCGTCGAGGCCGCGCGGCCCGAGTGGGCGCATTCGGTGCACGTCGAGGTGAAGGGGTTAGAGCCCGAGCGCTGGTTCTGGTACCGCTTCACGGCCGGCGACGCGGTGAGTCCGCGCGGGCGGCTGCGCATCTCGCCGCGGCGCCATGCGCCGGTCGAGCGCCTGCGCTTCGCCTTCGCCTCGTGCCAGCAGTACGAGCAGGGCTACTACGGCGCCTGGCGCCACGTCGTGCGCGACGACCCGGAGCTGGTGGTGTTCCTGGGCGACTACATCTACGAGTCTTCCTGGGGCAGCCACCACGTGCGCAAGCACAACCCGGGCGAGCCCTGTACGCTCGCCGAATACCGCATGCGCTACGCCTGCTACAGGAGCGACCCCGACCTGCAGGCCGCGCACGCCGCCTGCGCCTGGCTCGCGGTGTGGGACGACCACGAGGTCGACAACGACTACGCCGACGACCGCGGCGGCGACGGCATGAGCGGCGAGCGGTTTCTGCGGCGCCGCGCCGCGGCCTACCGCGCGTACTACGAGCACATGCCGCTGCCCGCCCGCATGCGCCCGCGCGGCCCGCACATGCGCATCCACACGCAGTTCGGCTGGGGCGCCCTGGCACGCTTCTATCTGCTGGACGACCGCCAGTACCGCGCCCATCAGGTGTGCCCGCGCTACTCCGGCGGCAGCAACGTCGTCGACGTGCGCGAATGTCCCGCGCTCGCCGACCCGGGCCGCAGCCTGCTCGGCGCCGAGCAGGAAGCCTGGCTCGGGCGCGCCTTCGGCGGCTCGCGCTCGGACTGGAACGTCCTCGCGCAGCAGACCCTCATGGCGCGCTTCGGCACAGGCCGCGGCCGCGCGCGTCGCTACTGGACCGACGGTTGGGACGGCTATCCCGAGGCGCGCAGACGACTCTTGAGCTCGGCTCTTTCCAACAAACTCCGCAACCCTGTAGTCATCGGCGGCGACGTGCACCATCACGCGGTGGCGGACCTGAAGCTCGACTTCGACGACCCCGCCTCGCCGGTCGTCGCGAGCGAGTTCTGCGGCACCTCGATCACCTCGCAGGCGCGCGCGCAAAAATACCTCGACGCCGCGCGCGAGGCCAACCCCCACATCAAGCTCGCCGAGGGCCGCTACCGGGGCTACGTGCGCGTCCAGGCCGAGCGCGGCAGGCTGACCGCCGACCTGCGCGCCATGGCGAGCGTCGCCGAGCGCGAAGCGGCCTGCCACACGCTCGCGCGCTACATCGTCGAGGACGGCCGCCCCGGACCGCAGCGCGCCTGACCCTAGCGGCAGCGCAGGTTGGCGCTCGGATCCTCGATCGGCCGGGTGCAGTCCTGCTCGCTGATCCTGCGGCCCTCGAGCAGCTTGGGAGGGCCCGTCGGCTCGCTGTCCGAGGCGGACATCGCGCCGAGCGCGCCGATCGCGATGATCGGCCCCAGCGCCGAGCCGCTGCGCACATCGACGCCGACCCGGACGCCGGCCGCCCCGCCTTCGCCCGCCGAAATCCGCGTGTGCGAGGCGCAACCGGCCGCCAGAACGGCCAACGCGATGACGAGGCGGCGCATGCGGGCCATTCTAGACGTTTGACCCACGTCAATGAAGGCCGGCGGTCTCGGTTCAAGATGAGCCCGAATCCATTCGACCCTTGGGAGAGCCTCATGGCCTACAAGACGATCCTGGTCCACCTCGACGCGGCCAAGGACATCGACTCACGTCTCGACATCGCGTTCGCGCTGGCGCAGAAGTTCGACGCCCACCTGGTCGGCCTGTACGCGCTGAGCGTGACCCCGCTGCCGGGCTGGGCGCTCGCCGAGGCGGGCGAGACCATCGACAAGATACAGGCGAACGCGCGCGTCGCGCTCGCAGAGGCCGGACGCAAGGTCTGGGACGCCGCCGTCAAGCGCAGCAATTGCTCGAAGTGTGAATGGCGCACCTCGACGGCGGACGCGCTGGAGGCCGTGACGCTGCACGCGCGCTACGCCGACCTGGTGATCGTCGGCCAGAGCGACGGCAGCGGCAAGAGCGGCCTGACGCGCGACTTCGAGCAGCACCTGCTGCTCGCCGCGGGCCGGCCGGTGCTGGTGATCCCCTATGCGCGCGACAAGCGCGCGGTCGGCAATAACGTTCTGGTCGCCTGGAACGCGAGCCAGGAGGCCACGCGCGCGCTCACCGACGCGCTGCCGATGCTGCAAGCCGCGAAGCTGGTACGAGTGGCCGCCTTCAACGTCGGCCGCAAGGGCGGCATGCACGGCGAGGTCCCCGGCGCCGACATCGCCCTGTATTTATCGCGCCACGGCGTGAAGGTGACCGTGTCGCAGTACCAGGCCGATGACGTCGACGTGGGAAATCAGCTCTTGTCGCGCGCCGCCGACCTCGACACGGACCTGATCGTGATGGGCGCCTACGGCCACTCGCGCATGTCCGAGCTGATTCTCGGCGGCGTGACGCGCACCCTGCTGGAGTCGATGACGGTTCCGGTCCTGATGTCGCACTAGGCCGGCGACGCGGCGCGCCTGAGGCGATCGCGCACCGCCGTCCACGCGGCGCCCTCGGGCGGCTGCTCGACCAGGATCAAGGAGCAGCCCGCCGCATCGAGCTCGCGCAGGGCGGCGTAGAGCCGGCGCGCGTACCCTGCCGGCTCCCGCGGCATGCGCAACCAGCGCGCCGCGCGCGCGTCGGGGCGCGAGAAGGCGAGCACCGCCACGCCGGCGCCGGCGCGTTCGATCTCCGCGTCGAGCGCGTGCGGCGCGACCAGGCGCAGCGGCGTGCGCGGCGCGTAGTGCCGCTCGAGCGTGCCGGAGGCGCGCGGCGCGGCCGCGTCCGCCGCCTCGACCGGGGCACCGAGCGCCTGCTCGAGCATCGCCGGCGTGATCATTCCGGGCCGCAGCAGCACTGCACGCCCGCGAGAAAGGTCGACGATCGTCGACTCGATACCCACCTGGCCGACTTCGCCCTCCAGCACGAAATCCACCCCGGCCGGAAAATCTTCCGTCACATGGACGGCGCTGGTGGCACTTACGCGGCCGAAGACATTCGCCGAGGGCGCCGCCACGCCGCCCCCGAATTCGCGCAGCAGCGCCTGCGCCACCGGGTGTGAGGGAACCCTCAGGCCGACGCTGTCCTGGCCGCCGGTGACGAAATCACGCACGTGCGCGGCGCGCTTCAGGATCAGCGTCAGAGGCCCGGGCCAGAAGCGCGCGGCGAGCCTGCGCGCCGCCTCGGGCACCTCGCGCGCCCAGGCGAAGGCGTCATCGGCCGAAGCGAAGTGCACGATGACCGGATGGCTCGGCGGGCGCTGCTTGACCGCGTAGAGTTTCTTCAGCGCGGCCTCGTTCGAGGCGTCCGCCCCCAGGCCGTAGACGGTTTCGGTGGGAAACGCGACCAGGCCGCCGGCGCGCAGGATTTCTGCCGCGCGCCGGACCTCGGCGTTCACAGCTTGAGCGGCGGAGCCTTGAGAACCGCCTCGGTCTGCTTGCGGCGGAAGTCCTCGAGCTTCTTGGCCATGCCCGCGTCCGAGAGCGCGAGCAGCGCCACCGCGAACAGGGCGGCGTTCGCCGCACCGGCCTCGCCGATGGCGAAGGTCGCCACCGGGATGCCTTTGGGCATTTGAACCGTCGACAGCAGCGAATCGAGCCCCTGCAGGTGCCTGGAGGGCATCGGCACGCCGAGCACCGGCAGCGTCGTGTGCGCGGCGACTACGCCCGCGAGGTGCGCGGCGCCCCCGGCGGCGGCGATGATCGCCTTCGCGCCGCGCGCGGCGGCCCCGCCGGCCCATTCGGCCACCGCGTGCGGGGTTCTGTGCGCGGACATCGCCTTGGCCTCGTAGGGCACGCCGAAGTCTTCCAGCACCTTGGCCGCTGCCTTCATGGTCTCCCAGTCCGACGTCGACCCCATCACAATTCCGATCATGCGAGCTTTCTCCCTGTTAGCCGCTCGAGCGCCTCTCGATATTTTTCCGATGTCTTCGCGATCACCTCGGCCGGAAGCTTCGGTGCCGGCGGGGTCTTGTCCCAGTCGAGCGTCTCGAGGTAGTCGCGCACGTACTGCTTGTCGAACGACGGCGGGCTGATCCCGACGCGGTAGGAATCCGCGGGCCAGAAGCGCGACGAGTCCGCCGTCAGCGCCTCGTCGATCAGCACCAGGTTGCCCCGCTCGTCGGTGCCGAACTCGAACTTGGTATCGGCGATGATGATGCCCTTGCCGGCGGCGTAGTCGGCGGCCTCGGTGTAGAGGCGGATCGCCACCTCGCGAACTTTCTCCGCGAGCGGCCGACCGATCAGCTTGACGGTCTCCTCGAAAGAGATGTTCTCGTCGTGCCCCTCGGTCGCCTTGGTCGCCGGGGTGAAGATCGGTCGGGGGAGCTTCTGCGCCTGCTCGAGACCCTTTGGCAGCTCGATGCCGCAGACCTTGCCGGTCTTCCGGTAGTCCTTCCAGCCCGAGCCGATGAGGTAGCCGCGCACCACCGCCTCGATCGGCAGGGGCTTGAGCTTCTTCACCACCACCGAGCGGGCGCGCACCTGCGCTCTCTCGGCCTCGTCCGCGACCACCGACTCGGGATCGATTCCGGTCAGGTGGTTGGGCACCACGTGCGCCAGCTTCTCGAACCAGAAGTTCGACATCTGGGTCAGCACGGCTCCCTTGTCGGGGATCGGATCGGACAGCACCACGTCGAAGGCGGACAGCCGGTCGCTCACCACGATCAGGAGCTTGTCGTCGCCGACCGCGTAGATGTCGCGCACCTTGCCGCGGCCGATGCGCGGCAGGCTGGCGATGCCGGACTCGAACAGGGCGGCGCTCATGCCGCCTTGCTCTCGAGCTCGGGCTTCCACTTGCCCTGGCAGGCAAGCCCGTTCATGTGCGCGCGGTGATGGAAGGCCTTCTGCGCCGCGGCGGCGTTCTGCGTGCTGCCGCGCCAGGCCTTGAGCGCGGGGTTCTGCAGTGCGCGCGAGTACGAGAACGTGAGCGGCCAGGGCAGCCCCTTCATCGCCGCCATGGCGTTGAGGTGGGCGGTGGCATCGAGGTCCGACTGCCCGCCGGAGAGGAACACCACCCCCGGCTGCGCCGCCGGCACGGTGCGCTTGAGCACGCGCACGGTGCGCTCGGCGACCTCGTCGACGCCGGCCTGGCGCGCGCATTCCTTGCCCGACACCACCATGCTCGCCTTGAGGATGGTGTGCTCGAACGACACATTGTGCGCCGCGAGCGCGGCATAGGTCGCGCGCAGCGTCGCTTCGGTCACTTCCTCGCAGCGCTCGATCGTGTGGTCGCCGTCGAGCAGCACCTCGGGCTCGACGACCGGCACGATCGAGGCCTCCTGGCACAGCGCGGCATAGCGCGCGAGCGCGTGCGCGTTGGCGTAGAGGCAGGCGTGCGTCGGGATCCCGTCGCCGATCGTGATGACCGCGCGCCACTTGGCGAAGCGCGCGCCGAGCTTGAAGTATTCCGCCAGCCGCTCGCGCAGGCCGTCGAGCCCCTCGGTGACCTTCTCGCCCGGGCAAAGCGCGAGCTCCTTCGCGCCCTTGTCGACCTTGATGCCGGGGATGATCCCCTTGCCGGCCAGGAACTGGGGAAACGGCATGCCGTCGTTCGTCTTCTGGCGGATCGTCTCGTCGAACAGGATGACGCCCGAGACGTACTGCTCGATGCCCTGAGTGGTGAACAGCAGGCCCCGGTAGGCGCGCCGGTTCTCCTCGGTGCTCTCGACGCCGACCGACTTGAAGCGCTTCTCGCAGGTGCCGCTCGACTCGTCGGCGGCCAGCAGGCCCCTGCCCTTCGCGACCATCGCGGCCGCGGTCTTGGAAAGCAATGCCTTGTCCATACGGATCCTCGGTGTGGAAATGAAACGCGGGACTGGGAGGTGGCGATTTTACCGCCGCGCCCCTTGGGCGGCCACCTTTAAGCCTGATTTAAGGCAGCCGGCCGATCCTCTGGCCTCCGCGTCGAATTCAGCGATAATGCGGCCCCCTGAAGCCGCAGCGCGCGCGCCGCTATTCCATGATCCAAATCGAGAATCTGGTGAAATCGTTCGGCCCCAAGCGCGCGGTCGACGGCGTCTCGTTCAATGTCGAGCGCGGCGAGGTGCTCGGCTTCCTCGGGCCGAACGGGGCCGGCAAGTCGACCACGATGCGGATGATCACCGGCTTCATCCCCCCCACCGAAGGCAAGGTCGCGGTCGGCGGCTTCGACGTGGTCGAGTCGCCGCTCGAGGCCAAGCGCCTGATCGGCTACCTGCCCGAGGCCGCGCCGGCCTACCCGGACATGACCGTGCAGGGCTTCCTCGCCTTCGCCGCCGACATGCGCGGCCTGACGGGCGAGGCGAAGAACAAGGCGATCGCAAGGGTGGTCGAGCTGTGCTTTCTCGCGTCGGTGTTGCACCAGGGCATCGACACGCTGTCCAAGGGCTACAAGCACCGCACCTGCCTCGCGCAGGCGCTGATCCACGACCCGGAAGTGCTGGTGCTCGACGAGCCGACCGACGGCCTCGACCCGAACCAGAAGCACGAGGTGCGCAACCTGATCCGCGAGCTGGGGCGCAAGAAGGCCGTCGTGTTCTCCACTCACATCCTCGAGGAAGTCGACGCCGCGTGCACCCGCGCGATCATCATCGACCGCGGCCGCATCGTGGCCAACGGCACGCCGGCGGAGCTGCGCGGCATGTCCGATCTGGCGGGCGCGGTCACCGTCTCGGGCGCCGGCGTGAGCGCCGAGAAGCTGGCGCCGCTCGGCCGGGTCGAGCTCGTCGACGGCGCCTTCCGCGTGTTCCCGGCCGACAAGTCCGCGGCGGGCGAGCTCGCGCGCGAGGTCGCCGCGCTCGCGACGCGCGAAGGCTGGCGGCTGGAAGCGCTGCGCACCGAGGAAGGCCAGCTCGACGAGGTCTTCCGCCGCATCACCCTGCCCGACACGGTGAAGAAATGATCTCCGCCTGGAAAACGGTCCGTACCATCGCGCGGCGCGAGCTGGCGAGCTACTTCACTTCGCCCGTCGCCTACGTGTTCCTGGTCATCTTCCTGCTGCTGACGGGTTTCTTCACCTTCACCGCCGGTGGCTTCTTCGAGCGCGGCGAGGCGAGCCTCGCGTCGTTCTTCGGCTGGCACCCGTGGCTCTACCTGGTGCTGGTGCCGGCGGTCGGCATGCGCCTGTGGTCCGAGGAGCGCCGCTCCGGCACGCTCGAGCTGCTGCTCACCATGCCGGTGACCACCTGGCAGGCGATCCTCGGCAAGTTCATCGCCTCCTGGGTCTTTCTTGCGATCGCCCTCGCCCTCACCTTTCCGGTGGTTCTCACCGTGAACATCCTCGGCAACCCGGACAACGGCGTGATCGCCACCGGCTACCTGGGCAGCCTGCTCCTCTCGGGCACCTACCTCGCGGTCAGCTGCATGACCTCCGCGATGACGCGCAACCAGGTGGTCGCCTTCATCATCGGCGTGGTGATCTGCCTGTTCCTCATCCTCTGCGGCTTCAACCCGGTCACCGACCTGCTCGCGCGCTTCGCCAGCCCCGCCGTCGTCGACACGGTGGCGGCATTCTCGGTCATCACGCATTTCGACGGCTTTCAGAAGGGCGTGATCGACTCCCGCGACCTGTTCTACTTCCTCTCGGTGATCGGCTTCGCGCTGTTCGCGACGAGCGTGATCCTGCGCAACCACCGGGCGGGCTAGCACGATGAAAAAGTACGACACCCTCGTCTACTCCGCCGTCGGCCTGGTCGCGCTGTTCCTGGCCCTGGTCGCGTTCAACTTCCTCGCCGGAATCTCGCCGCTGCGGCTGGACCTGACCGAGGGCAAGCTCTACACCCTCTCGGCTGGCGCCAAAAAGCTGTTGCGCGACCTGAAGGCGCCGGTGACGATCAAGCTCTACGTCTCGCGCGGCGACGGCGTGCCGGTGCAGCTGCGCGCGTTCTCCAAGCGCGTCGAAGACGTCGTGAACGAGCTCAAGGCCGCCGCCGGCAGGAATTTGGTGGTGCAGATCTACCACCCGACGCCCGACTCGGAGGAAGAGGACGCGGCGCAGCTCGACGGCATCGAGGCGCAGCAGCTTCCGAGCGGCGACTCGTTCTACCTGGGCGCGTCGGTCAGCCGGCTCGACCGCAAGCAGACGATTCCGGTCATCTCTCCGCAGCGCGAGCCGCTGCTCGAGTACGACCTGGTGCGCGCGATCGCCCAGGTCAGCACCTCGAAGCAGCCCGTGATCGGGCTCATGAGCGCGCTGCCGGTGCTGGGCGAGGCCTACAACCCGATGACGCGCGGCCCCTCCGATCCCTGGGTGCTGGCGAACGAGCTCAGGCGCGAGTTCGACGTCAAGCAGATCAACATGACGGCGACCGAGATTCCCAAGGACCTGAAGGTTTTGCTGGTGATCCACCCGCGCGACATCACGCCGCAGACCGAATACGCGCTCGACCAGTTCGTGCTGCGCGGGGGCAAGCTGATCGCCTTCGTCGATCCCTACGCCTACTTCGACCCGCTGCCGAGCGTGCCCGGCATGCCGCCGCAGCGAACCAGCTCCTCGCTGCCGGCGCTGTTCAAGGCCTGGGGCATCGAGATGAACACGAACAAGGTGATTTCGGACCTGGTCTACGCCTCCGGCTCCGGGCAGCGCTACACGCCGACGGTCCTTTCGCTCAACAGCGACGCCTTCAACCATCACGACGTGGTGACGAGCCAGTTGCAGACGCTGCTGTACGTCTTCGGCGGCGCCTTCAAGGTCAAGCCGGTCGCGGGCATCAAGGTGACCGATCTGGTCGAGAGCTCGCCCAACTCGATGCTGGTCGACGATTCGGCCGCCACCGCCTCGGGCGACGCCGCGACCAAGGATTTCCGACCGAGCGGAAAGTCCTGGCCGCTCGCGCTGCGATTGACCGGAAAATTCAAGACCGCGTTCCCCGACGGCCCGCCCGCCGCCAAGGACAAGAAGGGCGCGAAGGCGGAGGGGGCGCCGCAACTGACCGAATCGGCGCACGAGAACTCGGTGATCCTGGTGGCCGACGCGGACATGCTGGCCGACCCGGCGGCGGTCGACGTGCAGGACGTGTTCGGCCGCAAGGTAGTGGTGCCGTCCAACGGCAACCTCACCTTCGCGCTCGCCATGGTCGAGCAGTTCGCCGCCGGCAACGATCTGATCTCGCTGCGCAGCCGCGCGGCCGCCTTCCGTCCGCTCACCGTGGTGCGCGAGCTCGAGGCCAACGCGCAGAAGCAGTACTTCGGCAAGATCCGCGAGCTCGAGGAGGAGATCAAGAGCACCACCGAGAAGCTGCAGGAGCTGCAGAAGGCGCAAGGAGGAAGCGCGGCGTCGGCGCAAATCCTCACCGCCGAGCAGCAGGCCGAGCTCGACCGCTTCCGCAAGCGCGTCGCCGAGACGAAGCTGCAGCTGAAGGAAGTGCGCAAGAACCTGCGCCATGACGCCGAGAGCCTGGTGTTCTGGACCAAAGTGACCAACATCGCCTTGATGCCGGCGCTGGTGGCGCTGTTCGGGCTCGGCATGGCGCTGGTGCGCAGGCGCAGGGCGGCGCGATGAACGCGCGCATCGCCGCGATCCTCGTCCTGTTGCTGGTGCTGCTGGGCGGCGGCGCGGTGCTCGTCTATCAGCGGCAGCACGCGATGCAGCCCGCCAACATCGGCACGCTGGGGCAGCCGCTGCTGAAGGGCCTCGTGGCGGCCAAGATCGCCGCGATCCGGATCGCGCAGCCCAAGTCGATCCTCACCCTCGAGCACAAGGGCAGCGGCTGGGTGATCGACGAGCGAGGCGGCTTCCCGGCCGATTTCGACAAGGTGCGCGCCTTCGTGCTCGAGGCGATCGAGCTCAAGATCGGCCAGAGCGAGCCGATCGGCACCCAGGACCGCGCCCGGCTGCACCTGCTCGAGCCGGACAAGGGCCACGGCGCGGGCACCCTGGTCGAGTTCCGCGGCGCCGACGGCAAGCCGCTCGCGCGCCTGCTGATCGGCAAGAAGTATTTCAAGCATGCGCCGAACGATCCCGCCACGGCGGCCGCCGACGGACGCTTCGTGCTGCGGCCGGCCGATCCGGGCACCGTCTACGTCGTCTCCGATCCGCTCACCCAGGCCACCGCCCGCAGCGCGGCGTGGATCGACAAGAGCGGAATCAGCGCCGAGAAGCTGAAGACGCTGGAAGTACATCTCGCCGACGGCGAGCACTGGAAGATCGAGCGCGCGAACGCGGACGCCGACTGGAAGCTGGTGGGCGCGCGTGCCGGCGAAAAGGTCGAGTCGACCAAGGCCAATGCGGCGTCTTACTCGCTCTCGCTGCTCGAGCTGGCCGACGTCGCGCCGCCGGGCACGAGCGCGCACAGCGCCGGCTTCGACAAGCCCGCGGCGACGATCGTCGCCACCACCCTGAACGGGCTCACCTACCGGTTCAGCGTCGGCAGGCTGGACGGCGAGGACTACTACCTCAGGTTCACGCGCCAGGGAGAGCCCCACGGGAAGCCGAAGGACGAGGCGCGTCTCGCGCGCGAGAAAGCGCTCGAGCCCTATACGCTGCTGGTGGCCAAGTCCAAGCTCGACGACACCCTGATCAAGCGCGCCGACCTGCTCGAGAAGAAGAAGTAGCCGCGCGCCGCGCGGTCCCCGGCTATCATAGGGGGCGGCCCATAAGGGGAGCACAGCTCATGGCGACACAGGAAACCAGGACCAAGGTGGTCATCCTGACCGGCACTTACCGAATCAAGGGTTACATCGATCTCGTTCCCGGCGCGCGCGTGACCGATTACATGGTGGAAGCGAAAGACTTCATCGCCGTGACCGACGCCGAGGTCTGGGCATTGGAGGGCCGGCAGGTTTTCACCGCGCCGTTCATCAACGTCAGCCGCGAGCACATCGAGGTCGTCGCGCCCGGGAGCTGAGCGTGTCCGGCGCCCCGGCCGAGAAACCCGCCTGTCAGGTCTGCGGGCGGACCACCACGTTGCGGCGCGCGATCGTGGTCAGGCCCGCGCTGGTGAGCCTGATCGAGCGCGAGACGGGGCGCTGGGACGAGAACGGCTGGATCTGCCTGGACGACCTGCAGCGATTCCAGCACAAGTATGTCGAGCACCTGCTGGAGGACGAAAAGGGCGAGCTCACCCAGCTCGAGCAGCGGGTGCTCGAGAGCCTGCGCGACCAGGAAATCCTGTCGCAGAACCCCGAGACCGAGTTCGACGCCGGCCTGACGCTCGGCCAGCGCGCGGCCGATCGGATCGCCGATTTCGGCGGCAGCTGGATCTTCATCGGCATCTTCGCGCTGGTCATGCTGAGCTGGATGCTGCTCAATTCCTACGTTCTCGCCACGCGTCCGTTCGATCCCTACCCGTACATCCTGCTCAACCTGGTGCTGTCGTGCCTCGCGGCGGTCCAGGCGCCGGTCATCATGATGAGCCAGAACCGGCAGGAGGCGCGCGACCGCCAGCACGCGCTGCACGACTACCAGGTCAACCTCAAGGCCGAGCTGGAGATCCGGCACCTGCACCAGAAGATCGACCACCTGCTCTCGCGCCAGTGGGAGCGGCTGGTGGAGATCCAGGAAGTGCAGATGGAGCTCATCAATCAGGTCAGCCGGCGCAAGGGCTGACGCGATGGCCGTCGAAGCGCACATCTACGACATCACGCACGTCATTCAACTCGCGGTGGCGCCGGTATTCATGCTCACCGCGGTAGGCACCATCATCTCCGCACTGAGCGTCCGCCTTGGCCGCGCGGTCGACCGGAGGCGGGTGCTCGAGCCGCTGCAGCCGGGACTCGCAGGCGAGCACGCGCATGCGGTGCGCGAAGAGCTCGCGCAGATCGCGCGGCGCATCCGGAGCATCTATCTCGCGATCCTGTTCGCGGTGCTGTCGGCGCTGTTCGTTTGCCTGTTGATCGCGGCGGCGTTTCTCGGCGCTTTCGTGTCGGTGAACCTCTCGAGCATGATCGGCGCGCTGTTCGTGCTCGCCGTGCTCGCGCTGATCGTCTGTTTGCTGCTGTTCCTGCGCGAGATTTTCCTGGCAGTCATCGCTCCGCGCGGCCCCGCCCACTGAACCGCAACCGCGGTTCCGCTTCCCCTTGGGCCCCGTATGCTGATATAAATGGGGATCAATATCTGGATTCGACCGTGGCCACGCCCGGAACCGAAAACATCCGAACCCTCGCGCTGGTAGGCCAGGCGGGCAGCGGCAAGACGACGCTCGCCGAGGCCCTGATGGCACGCGCGGGGGCGATCAGCGCGCCCGGCAACGTCGAGCGCGGCAGCACGGTCTGCGATTACACTCCCCTCGAGAAATCACAGCGGCACTCGCTCAAGCTCGCTGTCGCCTCGTTCGAGGTGCAGGACACGCGCGTGCATCTGCTCGACACTCCGGGCTACCCGGATTTCCTCGGCCATTCCTTGCCCGCACTGGCGGCGGTCGAGACCGCCGCGGTGGTGATCGATGCGCAGAACGGGCCCGAAATGATGACCGGCCGCTTCATGCAGTGGGCCGCACGACGGGGGCTCGACAGGTTGATCGTGGTCAACAAGATCGACACCGGCGCCGACCTGGCCGCGCTCCTCGAGAGCATCCGGCAGGCATTCGGCAAGGAATGCCTGCCGCTCAACCTGCCGGCCGACGGCGCGACGCGCGTCTCGGATTGCTTCTTCGCCCCCTCCGGCGAGGCCGATTTCTCCTCGGTCGAGCAGGCGCACAAGCAGCTGGTCGACCAGGTGGTCGAGGTCGACGAGGCCCTGATGGAGCTCTACCTCGAGCAGGGCAGCATCGAGCCCGAGCAGCTGCACGCGCCGCTCGAGCGCGCGCTGCGCGAAGGCCACCTGATTCCCGTCGTGTTCACCTCGGCCACGACCGGCGCCGGGATCGCGGAGCTGCTGGACGTCATCGTGCGCCTGATGCCCAATCCGACCGAAGGCAATCCGCCGGTGTACGTTCAAACTCCTGCCGAAGGTGGCGCCGCGCAGGAGATCCGCGCCGAGCCGGATCCGTCCAAGCACGCGCTGGCGCACGTGTTCAAGGTCGAGATCGACCCCTATCTCGGGCGCCTGGCGGTGTTCCGGGTTCACCAGGGCCGCATCACGCCCGCCACCCAGCTCTTCATCGGCGAAGGACGCAAGCCGATCAAGCCGGGCCATATCTTCATGTTGCGCGGCAAGCAGCAGACCGAGCTCGCGGAGGCGCTGCCCGGGGATATCTGCGCCATCGCCAAGGTGGACGACATCCAGTTCGACCACATCCTGCACGACTCGCCCGAGGACGCCCACATCCATGCGCGCCCGCTCGAGCTCCCGGCGGCCATCTTCGGCCTCGCCGTGCAATCGAAAAAGCGCGGCGACGAGCAGAAGATCTCCGACGTCCTGCACCGCCTCGTGGCCGAGGATCCGTGCTTCCACATCGAGCACAACGCGCAGGCGAACGAGACCGTCATCCGCGGCCTCGGCGAGATGCACCTGAAGATGATGCTCGAGAAGATGGCGACGCAGTACAAGCTCGAGCTCGACACGCGGCCGCCCGCGGTGCCGTTCCGCGAGACCATCGTCGCCAAGGCCGAAGGCCACTGCCGGCACAAGAAGCAGACCGGCGGCGCAGGGCAGTTCGGCGAGGTGTACCTGCGCGTCGAGCCTCTCGCGCGCGGCGCGGGATTCGAATTCGTCGACCAGGTCAAGGGCGGAGTGATTCCCTCGGTCTACATCCCGGCGGTGGAAAAAGGCGTGCGCTCGGTGATGGACTCGGGCTTTCTCGCGGGCTTTCCGCTGCAGGATCTGCGCATCACGGTATACGACGGCAAGAGCCATCCGGTGGACTCGAAAGAGGTGGCGTTCATCGCCGCGGGCAGGAAGGCGTTCCTCGATGCGCTGTCGAAAGCGAGGCCGATCGTGCTCGAGCCCATCGTGAACGTGGAGGTCGCGCTGCCGGAAGAGCACATGGGCGACATCGCCGGCGACCTCTCCGCGCGCCGCGGCCACATCAAGGGCTCCGAGGCGCCGCGCCCCGGAACGCTGCGCGTCGCCGCACA
>Ga0315556_1001017_pt1 | contig 17282 bp, 16 predicted proteins | sample SalMarSW160310MG_FD_202112 | JGI IMG/M metagenome (GOLD analysis project Ga0315556, IMG submission 202112) | Salt marsh sediment microbial communities from the Plum Island Ecosystem LTER, Massachusetts, United States - Salt Marsh Sediment SW1603-10 ...
TATTCAAGTCGCGGTTGAATTTCCCTTGATTATCAATGACCCCCATTTCAAACATGGTGGCCGCAATGGTGATGAGCCCGGACCCGCATATCCCTTTGGGTCTGACATTGCCGATGGTAATATTCATGGGCTCCAACGACACGGGATCCAATGAAAAATCCTCGATGGCCCCTTTGGCGGCCCGCATCCCGAACTTAATCCCCCCGCCTTCAAATGCAGGGCCTGCCGAGCAGGATGCGCAGGCCAGCCAATCTTTGTTGCCGATGACAATTTCGGCATTGGTTCCGATATCCATAAAAAGGGTCAGTTCTTCGGCCCGATACATTCCGGATCCCATAACACCGGCCACGATATCGCCACCCACATAACTCGAAACCGCCGGATACACCAGGGCGGTGACATGGTCTCCCAGAGAAAGGCCCAAATCGGCCGCTTTTATCGGCGGATAGAGGGTTGACGCCGGCACATACGGCGAAAGCCGAATGTACTTGGGATTCACCTTCAGCGCAAGTTGCGTCATGGTTGTGTTTCCGGCCATGGTAACCGCGGAAATTTCGTCAGGATCGATTCGTGCCTTTTTGACTACTTTTTTAATGAGCTTGTTGATGGTGGCGATGATCACTTCATGAAGCTTGTCAAGACCGCCCGGTTTGCCGGCATAGACAATTCTGCTGATGACATCCTCGCCGTAACTGATCTGTCCGTTATAGTCGCCGAACTGAGCCAAAACATCTCCCGTTATAAGATCGATCAGTTGCGCATAAACGGTTGTCGTACCGATATCCACGGCAATGGCATAGTTACGACCGGTGGTATCTCCCGGCTGAACGTGTATGATCTGCGTCTTTCTCCCGGATTGCACCGGCCGGGCAAGCGTGGCCGTTACCTTGAAATGGCCCTGTCTTAATACATCTGAAATTTTCCGGATTACCTGGAGCTCAACCACCAGACGATGCTCGTCGTGTGTTGCTTTTAAGAAAGAAACCAGTCGGGTGACATCCGGAAGGTTATCCTGAGGGGTCGGTTCCGGAAGTTCAAGATATTTCTTTTCCACCGGCGGCATGAAAAGGCCTTCATCTTTAAGGTCATCCAGATTCATCTCCCAGATGCGGGCTGTTTTTCGCGGTGTTTGCTGTAAATTGAGCATACCGGCGTCAACTTCCGACTCGATAGGGATGCGAACCACAAGATCACTTAAAACATTGGAGAGACATGCCTGTCGATATCCTTTTTCAATGTCTTCCCTATCCAATTTCTCCGAAATGCCGCCTTCAACATTTCCCTCTTCGATAATGACACGGCACTTTCCGCAAACCCCCTCTCCACCGCAGGATGCATTAATATGCACCCCTGCCTGGATGGCCGCGCGGATCAGGTTTTCTCCTTTTTCAACAAGGATCTCAACGTTGTGCGGCAGAAACAATATATGGTGTTTTTTCATTTTCCTATCACGCCTTCTTTCAAGAAAAAGATTGTCGTAACAATTGATATATTTGAGCCATCAGGGTATTTTTTATATTGTCGCGGCAGGGAGAAGGTTGAACTGTTTGATTAAAAAATCAGCCACCTTTTTAACGGCTGTCGTGGAAAACACCGGAACATTAAAATCCATATTCGCATCGGTGATGAGCGCCATCAGCTTCTCATCATTTTTACACAAAGGTTCCGGCGTCGTCTCGACTCTAAAAATTTCCAGTTTCGGTATTCGACTTCGCTTGTATCCCTCGGTTAAGATAATATCCACCCCGTTAAAAAGGGATAACAATTCATCCGGCTGGTGATCATATTCGACATCCATTACCATGCCGATTTGGTAGGGTGATGAAATAATGGTGGTCGATGTGCCGGCGTGTTTATGGCGCCAACTGTCTTTGCCGGGTTTGTCCATCTCGAAACCGTGAACATCATGTTTGATGCTGCCGACCTTTAATCCCCGGCGCGTCAGTTCGGGGATCAATTTTTCTAAAAACGTCGTTTTACCGGACCCTGAATGTCCGATAACGGCAACCACCGGCGGGCTTGTTATTGTCTCTTTTTTTTTCATCATTTTTGGGTAAAAATATCTTTGAATATCTTATCATCCGCCATCAGGCATTTTTTCTTTAGGGTTCTATACTTTTCCAGTAAATTTTTACCTTCTCCGGTCAACCGGGTTCCCATCTTCCTGTCCGAATGAACGATTTTAGCATTTAAATGTTTTTCCGTGTACTTTATTTTACTCCATACCGCTTTGTAGGACATTTTCATTATTTTTGCGGCCTGATTGATGGACCCTGTATTTTCGACATGCTCGAGAATCTTCATTCTCCCCTCACCGATGATCATATTGTCATTTTCATCGACAATCCATTGGCTCGATTTGAGTTTTAATTTAACCATGTCTTCCTTCCGAACAAAAAGAAAGTATGTATTCGGATATGCTCCCCTGTTTCACGGTTTCGTCTCTGTATCCGGTCATTTCAATGACGTTTTCGAAAAACAACCCGATGGCTCATATAGCATTAAACGTACATCATTTTGCAGGATCTGTAAAACAATTCTAAACCGTGCACCGGATCGTCCTTGTTTTAAATCCGATAAATTTGACTCTATATTCCATATCAAGTAATATTAGTTGTCTATTTATGATTGTTGCGTTCACCTGTTCCCCTACTTTACCTGAAAATAGAGAGAAAGAGGAGGATAATTTTTCATGGCCCGGAACAAAGACTGGAAAAAGCCTTTTATACTCGTATTGTTATTGGTATTGGCGGGGGGTTATTATGAAAAGCTGGGTGTCGAAACAAGAACGATGGCGCTGCCCCTGGCGATTATCATCGGCGCGGGCATTGTTGTCGCACGCATTAGACAATTGGAATATGAACTTCGTTCCGCCAGAGTAAACGCGAAAGAAGTGATCGTTCAATCTTTCAGCCTCATCGACGGTCAGGGAAGGCAGCGTGTTTCAATTTCGACAGACGCCGCCAAAGCATTGGTGACAGTCTTTAATGAGGATCAAAGCCCCTGTGTACTGCTCGATGTATTGAAAAACGCTCCGGCGTTGAAACTGGTCGGTCCTAAAGGAAGCGCATTGATCGAATTTGATGAACACGGCCAACCGAACCTGATCATTATAGATGATAAAGATGAGAAAATCTGGTCCGCCATGTAAAAATACGATTGCAGCGTTATTTTTTAAAGTTTAAATTTATACGGACGCCAAGGAAAGGAGCTAACTTGTGGATACGGAAATTTTTGAAAAAATGACGAAAGCGGAACTGAAAAAATATATAGAATTTCTTCTTTGGCACTACCGCGTAGTGGATGCATTCTGGTTTATCTACATCACCGAAGAATTTGACCAAAAGACGGCCGAACGCATCAACGAAAAGGTATGGGATCGTGTCTCGGCGATGGCGGCAAAGGACTTGGCAGAAAAATTTCAGATTCATGACAAGGGACTCAAAGGATTTGTCAGTGCCCAAAAACTATTCCCCTGGTGCATTCTCGTAGGATACCGGATTCAAGCATCCGACAATGACGTGATCATCTCCGTTCCTTCCTGCCCCACCCAGGAAGCCAGACTCAAGCGGGGTTTGGGTGAATACGTGTGCAAGGAAATGCATCGAAGAGAATTTACAAGTTTTGCCCGCGTGATCGATGATCGGATCCGTGTGGAATGTCTCTTTGCACCGCCGGACCCGCATCCGGAGGATATGTTTTGCAAATGGCGATTCTCTTTGGATTGATGATTTATGATTGTTGATTGATCTGCCCCTAACCTTTAAACTGCGAAGCGCTTGCCATGTTTCGTATTTCGAATTTTTGACCGAGAAACAGCGTTACGCTCAAGCACTCATTCAAACCGTCACGATAAGGAGGCCTTATGTATCTACCGAAAACCTATGAAGACTTCAAAAAAAAATTCCCGAAAATATTTGAAGATTATCGGCAATTGGGCAAATCATGCCGGAAAGAAGGGCCTTTAAACGAAAAATGCCAGGACCTGGTTAAACTGGGTATTGCCATCGGCGCCAACTCCAGAGGCGCTGTCATGTCTTCCATCAGAAAAGCATTGGCGTCCGGCGCAACCCCCGAAGAGATTCTCCATGTGGTATTATTGTCTTTAACCACCACCGGATTCCCGAACATGATAGCCGCTATGGGGTGGGCCGACGAAGTACTCGGAAAACAAATTCAGAAATAAGGGTGCGAATCTTGAGTACAACGCACATGAGTGCCGCTTACTGAAGCTTCCCTTGTTCCGCCAGGTCTTCCAGCCCGCCGATATCCAATAGTTTTAGATCCCGGCCGCTGGTTTCGATCAATCCCTGTTTCGCCATTTTTGCAAGAATTCGCGAAAGGGTTTCGGGAATGGTACCCAGAAGGCTGGCCAGTTGACCCTTTGAAATCGTTAATGCCACCGTCTTGGTTCGGCCCTGTTCTTTTGCCAGATATAGAAGGTATGAGGCCAGCCGTCCCGGAACTTCTTTTAAGGATAGGTTTTCGATTTGCACAGTGAACTGCCGCAGCCGCATGGAAAGTACGGCAAGCATGTTCAGCGAGAGAGAGGGATTTCGGGATATCAAGTCGATAAACGCCGTCCTTGGAAAAAATAGGAGGTGGCTCTTGAGAAGAGTTTCGGCATTGGCGGGGAATTTTTTACCGGCAAAAACAGGAACTTCCCCAAAAGGATTTCCAGGCCCATAAATATGAAGAATGTGCTCTTTTCCTTCAAAAGACAGTTTATAAATTTTTACCCTGCCGTCGGCAATGATATAAAAACCGTCGCAGGGATCGCCTTCTAAAAAAATCGTACTGCCCTTGTCGTAGAACCGGTCCACCGCAATCTGTCTGATCTCGTTCAACTGCTCATCCGGCAAACCATTGAAGAGAGGCGCATCTGAAATAATCTGAAGAATTTTGTCCATTATTTTTTTCTTTTTTTTTAAAAATATCACGCTTTTTTGACTTAAGTCAAGGCACTCGATCTGTCCTTTGTATAAGATGGGATTCAAAAGACGGAGAAAAAATTTCTACATGGTCACCATGCACACTTTTTTAAAACCATTCAAATAAAATAAAGGAGGCCAACCATGTTTTGTTTTCAATGTGAACAAACGGCAAAAGGCGAGGGGTGTACAAAAATCGGTGTCTGCGGAAAGCAACCGGATGTCGCCGCCCTTCAGGATCTTTTGGTTTATGCGGTAAAAGGATTGGCCCAGGTGGCGACAGAAGGTCGAAATGTCGGCATCAGGGATATATCCATTGACCATTTTACCTGTGAAGCCATTTTTTCCACGTTGACCAATGTCGACTTTGATCCGGATCGATTCGTGAAACTGATCCATAACGCCGTTAAATTTAGAGACGAACTCAAGGCAAAAGTCGCTGCGGCCGGAGGGAAAACAGACTTTGACGGGGGACCCGCCGATTTTACGCCGGCATCCGGCCGTGAAGCCCTTGTGGAACAAGGGGAAAAAGTCGGGGTTAAATCCGACCCGGATATCGATGCCGACATTCTTTCCCTGCAGCAGCTTCTGATATACGGTATCAAAGGCGTGGCCGCCTATGCGGACCATGCGGCAATTTTGGGAAAAACCGATACCAAAGTTTTTGATTTTATTTACGACGCCATGGCCGCCACCTTGACCAAGGATCTCAGCGCCGACGCTCTGGTGGGTCTCGTGCTTAAATGCGGAGAAATTAATATTCGAGCAATGGAACTTTTAGATGCCGCCAACACCGAAACTTACGGACACCCGGTCCCCACTTCCGTTCCTCTGGGTGCCAAAAAAGGCAAGGCGATTCTGGTTTCGGGTCATGATTTAAAAGACCTGGAAGAAATCCTGAAACAGACCCGGGACAAAGGCATCACTGTCTATACCCATGGTGAAATGCTCCCGTGTCACGGGTATCCGGAACTGAAAAAATATGATCATTTTTACGGGCACTACGGTACCGCCTGGCAGAATCAGGCCAAAGAATTCGCCGCGTTTCCGGGTGCCATTCTCATGACCACCAACTGCATTCAAAAACCTAAGGATTCTTATACGGAAAATATTTTTACTACCGGGCTGGTGGGCTGGCCAGGCGTTACCCATATCGCAGATAAAAATTTTGCTCCCGTTATTGACAGGGCCTTAGAATTACCCGGATTTACAGAAGATACACAAGGCAAGTCGGTCATGGTGGGATTTGCCAGAAATGCGGTCTTGGGTGTTGCGGACAAAGTGATCGAAGCGGTAAAAAACAAGGCTATCCGTCACTTTTTTCTGGTAGGCGGGTGCGATGGCGCCAAGGCCGGACGAAATTACTACACGGAATTCGTGGAAAAAGTACCTGAAGACTGCGTGGTGCTGACCCTTGCCTGCGGCAAGTTCCGCTTTTTCGACAAAGATCTGGGAGATATCGGCGGAATTCCGCGACTTCTTGATGTGGGCCAGTGCAACGACGCCTATTCCGCGATTCAGATTGCATCGGCATTGGCAGGCGCCTTTGACTGCGGAGTAAACGATCTTCCCTTGTCCATGGTGCTCTCATGGTACGAGCAAAAAGCATGCGCCATCCTGCTGAGCCTATTGTACCTGGGGATCAAAGATATCCGGCTCGGGCCAAGTCTGCCGGCGTTTGTTTCCCCGAATATTCTCAATGTACTGGTGGAAAAGTTCAATATCATGCCCATCAGCACCCCGGATGAGGACCTCAAGGCCATTTTGGGATAATTTTTTTTATCGACAGGGTTCACAAGGTGATTAAATTGTATCTTGTGAACCCTGTTAAAAAGGCGTCGATCATAGGAGGAAGAAAATGAAATGTCCGGGACAAGACAGTCGATATTGGAAGCCTGGCGCCATTTTCGAGGCCAATTGTCCGGAATGCGGCCATTTGGTAGAGTTTTTCAAGGACGATACCACACGGAAGTGCCCCAAATGCGAGCATAAATTTGCCAATCCCAAATTGGATTTCGGATGCGCATCCTACTGCCAGTATGCAAAAGAATGTATTGGAGATCTGCCGCCGGAACTTCTGGCTCAAAAAGAAGACCTCTTAAAAGACCGTATCGCCATAGAGATGAAGCGATATTTTAAGCGTGATTTCAAACGGATCGGGCATGCAACCCGAGTCGCTCGTTATGCTGATCGCATCGGCAGAGATGAAAGGGGCAACCTGGCGGTGATCCTGTCGGCAGCATATTTGCATGACATCGGTATCCATGAAGCGGAAAAAAAGTATAACAGTACGGCCGCAAAATACCAGGAGCAGGAAGGACCGGCCATTGCAAGATCAATCATGATCAAGTTGGGTGCCAAAGAAGAATTGATCGAAGAGGTTTGTGATATCATCGGGCATCACCATCATCCCCGATCCGAAGAAACGCTGAACTTCAAGGTGCTTTACGATGCGGATCTCATTACCAACCTTGAAGAAAAACAAAAGGATAATCCAATGGATACGGACAAGATCCATCGGATTATCGACAAATCTTTTTTAACCGACGGCGGTCGTAAAGAAGCAAGGAATGTATTGTTGAAATAAAACCAACCCCATAAGAGGATTGATAATGAAAGTGTCGCGAAAAATAATCGAAATCGACGAGGAATTGTGCGACGGGTGCGGCCAGTGTGTTCCTTCCTGCGCCGAAGGCGCCATTGAAATTGTGGACGGCAAAGCCAAAATTATCGCCGAAAAAATGTGCGACGGGCTCGGGGCCTGTTTGGGAGAATGTCCCTCCGGAGCCCTCCGCATCATTGAGCGTGAAGCCGATGAATTCGATGAGGAAGCGGTGGAGGCATTTTGGGCCGAAAAGGAGGCTGCCGAAGAAAAACAAGACATCGCCTGCGGATGTCCGTCCACTCAAATACAGACGTTTGCCCCCATCGAATCTCATCCGGAAAGCCATATTTCACGGTCAGACGGTGCGAAAAGCGAATCGGCCCTTTCCCACTGGCCGGTTCAAATACGGCTTATCCCTCCCAAAGCGCCTTTTCTTAAAGGGGCCGACCTGCTGGTGCTGGCGGACTGTGTTTCCGTTGCCTATGCCAATTTGCACCAGGATTTGATGAAAGGCAAGGTCGTGATGATGGGATGTCCCAAGTTCGACGGCGCCCAATCCTACATCGACAAATTCACGGAGATTTTTAAAACCGCGGGCATCAACAGCATTACCACGGTCTATATGGAAGTCCCGTGCTGCTCCGGCCTGCCGATGATCGTGAAAAAGGGGCTCGAGGCATCCGGACAAACCATTCCCATGGAAGATATCGTCATCAGCACCCGGGGCAAGGTTCTGGATCAAACCAAGTCAAAGTATGCTCAACATTAAACGATCCAAGACCTTTTGACGTACACGCCGATCGAATGCCGCTATCAAATATTAAGCGCTTGACAATAATAAAGTTTTCCTTCAATATGGAAAAATCTATATTCTGAAGGAAAACTTTTTTTCTTTTGCCCGAAATAAAGTTCGGATACCAGGCAACAACGGTTTTCCTTCAAAATCAAATAATGGCTTTTTGAAGGAAAACGCCATGCTTTACAGGGAGATGAATGACAATCAGCGGCGAGTTTTCATTGACACCGTTCAGTTATACGAAGCCCTAGGAGCCGCGCTTCAGAAAAATCGATCCTACAAAGGGGGCATGCATTGGAAAAAAGCAAAAGGCCGTGAATATCTCTTCAGATCGCGGGATCGTTATGGATATGGAAAAAGCCTCGGGCCGCGTTCGCAGGAAACGGAAAAAATTCTTGCCGATTTTCGGCGGGCCAAGCAGCAGGCTAAAAGCCGTTTATCCGCCCTGAAAGATCGTCTGAAGGAACAGGCCCGGTTTTGTAGGGCGGCCATGATCCAAAGAGTTCCCAGGACTGTCGCCGCTATCTTAAGGGTGCTGGACCAGTACAATATCCTCGGTCGCAATGTCATCGTCATCGGCACGAACGCCATGTATGCCTACGAAGCCGCGGCAGGCGTTTTCTTCGACAGGTCCATGATGTCGACCAAGGATATGGATATCCTATGGGATACCCGGAGCAAACTGACGCTGGTCACGAATTCTAATCGTAAACCGGATGGACTGCTCGGCATCATTCGCAAAGCGGACCGGTCTTTTGAGGTCATCCGTTCAGGAGACTTTCGGGCGGTGAATCGAGACGGATATATGGTCGATCTTATCAAGCCGTTTCCGAAAAAGATCATGGAAAAGGAACCCATCCGTATCGGAGGTGCCGACGACCTGAAAGCCGTTGAAATTCGGAATCTACACTGGTTAATCTCTTCCCCTAAATTTGAGCAAATCGTCATTGGGGATGACGGCAGGCCATCACTGATAATCGTTCCCGACCCTCGCACCTTCGCGTTACACAAATTTTGGTTAAGCAGCCAGGACGATCGTGAACCGGTTAAAAAACAACGTGACCGTGCACAAGCGATGGCCGTGGGAAAACTTATCATTGAACATTTACCGCAGTATCGATTTGATGTTGCCGAGCTGCGTATGTTTCCTCTGGAAGTTGTCCAAAAGGCGACCGAATTTTTCGATTTATCATAGACGTTTTAATATAAGGATCCAGTATGACACCCAAAATCATTGAACCCACACCATCGGCCTACAACTATCGGCTTCTGATTAAACACTTTCTCCGGACGCCGCTGATCTATTCATCCGACCAGGAAATTGTCTATCGGGACAGGATGCGATATACCTATGCCGCCTTCGGCAAGAGAATCCATCGATTGGCCAATGCGTTGAAAGATCTCGGGGTCGAACCCGGAGACACCGTAGCGGTCATGGACTGGGACAGCCACCGCTATCTGGAATGTTTCTTTGCCATACCCATGATGGGCGCGGTGCTCCATACCATCAATATTCGGCTGTCGCCGGATCAGCTCATTTATACGATTAATCACGCACAAGATGATGTTATCCTGGTTCATTCGGATTTTCTCCCTTTGCTTGAATCTGTAAAAGATCAGTTCGAGACACCCAAAAAAATTATTCTGATTTCAGAAGGGCAGGAAAGCATCGAAACGTCTTTGGCCGTTCGCGGAGAATATGAAGACTTGCTTTCCATTGCCGCTAACTATTACGAATTTCCCGATTTTGATGAAAATACCGTAGCAACGACCTTCTATACGACCGGCACCACCGGTTACCCGAAGGGCGTATTCTTTACCCATCGCCAAATCGTGCTTCACACTTACGGCATCATGTCCGCATTTTGTTCGTACAAGTCCCAGGCATCTATGAATTCCGGAGATGTTTACATGCCCATGACCCCGATGTTCCATGTTCATGCCTGGGGAATACCGTATCTGATGACGTTTCTCGGCGCAAAGCAGGTCTATCCGGGGAAATACGATCCGGATATGATTTTGAAGCTGGTCGCAGCGGAAAAGGTGACATTTTCACACGGGGTGCCGACCATCCTTCACATGCTGATCAACAGCCCGGCCGCTAAAGATATCGATTTGTCCGGATGGAAGCTGATTACCGGTGGTTCTGCCTTATCCCGCGGGCTGTGCCAATCTGCGCTCGATCTGGGCATCAATGTCTATGCCAGTTACGGCATGTCCGAAACCTGCCCGGTCCTGACATTGGCCAATCTCAAGCCGCACATGCTCGAATGGGACATGGACGAGCAAATCGGCATACGCTGCAGGACAGGACTGCCCCTTCCCAGTGTGCATCTCGAAATCATCGACTCGGAGGGCAAGCCATTGCCCCACGATGGGAAAACCACGGGCGAAGTGGTGGTGAGAGCGCCCTGGTCGGCCAACGGCTATCTGAAAGATCCGGAAAAGAGTGAAGAATTATGGTCAGGCGGGTGGCTCCATACCGGTGATATCGGTTTTATCGACCCATACGGCTATCTCCAGATCACAGATCGCCTCAAAGACGTCATCAAAACCGGCGGAGAATGGATTTCATCTCTGGCGCTGGAAGATATCATCAGCCAACATGAGGCGGTCAGCGAAGCCGCCGTGATCGGTATTGCCGATGACAAGTGGGTGGAAAGACCCATAGCCCTGGTGGTATTAAAAGATGAATTTAAGAATAAGGTCACCGGAGAAGATTTGAAACGCTTTTACGAACAGTTCGTTAAAAACGGAATGATTCCGAAATTCGGAGTTCCGGACAAGGTCATCGTGGTCGCCGCCATTGCGAAAACCAGCGTAGGCAAAATCAATAAGAAAGCACTTCGAAGTCAGTACGGTTAACAGAAATCAACTTCTACAATGCCATGCGCAAAAAGAAATGCTCCCATCACGATACGATTACCTGATCGGCGCCATTTTGGTTCCCCCGATATATGGTACATTGAAAAATAAGACACCATTTGATAAAGACCGTTATGTTTCTTTGCTGAAAAAGTACAAATCCCGCAAACCCGACAAAATCTGGTCACTTTTGGATTCTTCCGGCGATGTTTAATATTATTCTCTTATCGCAGGTCTGAGTGGAATTGCGATCTGTAGCAGTGATCAAAAGTTCAGTTTATTTCTATGTACGTTGGAATTGGCACACGAGCTTGAAGCATGTCTGATTCGTGCTATCACAGTTACTAATCTCAAGGAAGATTCTTTTTCGGATATCAATTCGCGAAAACAATATTTATATATTGAAAATCATTTGATCACAAATATTCAAATTTTTGAAAATAAAAGGCGGTAGTAGTTATATGTCGCGTATTATTTAATAGGTTTCCTGTGTCCAAATTTGTGGGCATTTCAATATTTTGGGCAAAAATGTTATCTTGACATAGTGTTTATTATCGGTCATATTAATTTTTAGAATGGATTTTGCGTATGTTGGTTGATATGTATATCTGATCGTACTCTCTATTGGGATTCAGCTTGCCGCGGTACACAATTTTAATTGTTTCTATTCTTCACGCTTGAAAGCAAGTTCTTATCTTTTTGATTCGCTCAGTGGGTTGTTCATGCGACCTCCCTGTTTTAAAACCTACTATAACGATCTCAACGCTGATGGTCAATGCCCATCAGGATTATGGCAGGTAATTCTGAAAAATGCTGAAGGCAACAACCTCAACGCCTCTCTTAATTGAGCAGGGAATGAATAATCCCAAAATAATCACTTTTCGCTTGCGTCGGCAAATGCCTCTGGCCGCAGGCTTTCTGTTTGCACCCTGGCTGTTGTCTCTTTACTTTTGCTGGCCCGAAATTCCATCGCATCCGACCGTTATCCTGGGGCTTTTGCCCGGGTTGGCCGTGGCGGTGCATATTCAACGACAGTTGGTTCGTCATTTAGGGTCCAACCACCGCCCAGGCGAAGATGGCCATCTTTTCACCTCGCTGGGGGCGGCCAACTGGATCACCCTGATGCGTGCGGGCGCCATCGTCGGGCTCGCCGGCATTTTGCCGTGGACGCTCAGCCGGGGTCCCTCGCTGCCCAACAGTCTTGCCTGGGGGGCTGGGATTGTCTACTTGGGACTCTCGCTGGCCGACCTGCTTGATGGTTTGGTGGCGAGGAAACAGGAACGGGAGACCGAACTCGGCCGACGCCTGGACATCGAATCCGATGCCGCGGGACTGTTTGTGGCCTCTCTGGTGGCCGTGGCTTTCGATAGATTGCCGGCCGTCTATCTCTTGGTGGGCTTGGCCTACTATCCGTTTGTACTGGGAATCTGGTTGCGGCAAAAACGAGCCCTTCCCGTGATCGCTTTGCGGCCACGGCCCTATGCACGGATCATCGCCGGCTTTCAGATGGGACTGGTGGGAATATCGCTCCTGCCGATCTTCAATCCGGTCTTCACCTATACTGCGGCCATTATTTTCATGGCCCCGCTGTTGATCGGTTTCTTAAGAGACTGGTTGATGGTATCCTGCCGCATGCAGACAAATGTGCATCAGAAATCCAGACTCGACACATGGGTAACATCTCTGTTGATCAAGTTTTTGCCGATGGTGCTTCGCGTGGTGATTCTTTCGGGAGGAATCGCTGCCTTGGTCGGCTATGGCGTTTACCGGGCCCACCCGGTCTGGCACTTGGCCCACGGCGTTTGCTACCTGTTGGTCGGTTTTGGTATCATGGGTCGCAGCGCGGCCCTCTTGCTGACCCTGATGTTCGGCAGCAATTCTTCCCCATTCGGCGCATCCCTGATCTGCATGGTGATCTTCGGCATCGCCGCCACGTTGACGTTGACCGGAACCGGTGCCATGTCCCTCTGGGCTCCGGAAGAGACGGTCCTTTATCGCCGCGGCAAAAATGGATCAATAACATCTGGCGAGGCCCCATGACCACACCTTTCATGTTATCGGCGCAGGATCCGCCCAAAGCATCAGCCATCCGGCGGGCGATAGAGAAGCACTGGCGCTGGCTGCTCGGGTTGCTCGGCCTGGCGCTGGCCTGTCATGCCCTGAAGGGCGTGACTTGGGCCGCGGCATTGGATCTATTAGCGAGACTCGGCCCCTTGGCAATCCTGATTCTTCTAATCGTCAACCTGCTCCAGCTCCCCCTGATGACCTCGCGCTGGTGGCTGCTTTTAAGGACGCTGGGCCGGCCGGTGGATTTGCTCACCGCCTGTACTTATCGCGCCGCCGCCAACGCCGCAAGCTATCTTACCCCCGGCCCTCATTTCGGGGGAGAGCCTTTATCCGTCTACTGCCTCCACCATGGGCAAGGTATCCCCCTGTCATGCGCAGCGACCTCGGTGGCGGTGGACCGATTGCTGGAGTTTTTGGCCAGCATGGTCGTCCTGACCTTTTGCCTGATCTATTCGGCCTCTGTCGAATCCGGGCTCTTTGGCGGGAATCAGGGAATGATCCTGATCATTGCCGTGCTGGCGGCGTTCAGCACTTTCCTGGCCGCGCTTTTCACCGGCAAACGACCTCTATCGCGATTATTTTCCCCGTTCAAAAAGTTTGACGGAGACTATTTGCCTTGGTTATCCTGCAGCCTTGGGTCCTTGAAGGCGATCATTGTTCAAGGGGAAGCCATGGCGGAATCCCTCTTTCGGGAGCACCGTCGCCAATTCCTGCTGGCCAATTTTCTTTCCCTGGTTCACTGGGTCGGCGTCTTTGCCGAATTTTGGGTGATGTCTGTGCTTCTGGGCCTGCCGTTGTCATTTTGGCAATTGACCGCAGTGGTTGCGGTGGCGAGGCTGGCATTTTTCACGCCCTTACCGGCGGGGATCGGTGTTCTAGAAACGACCCTGCCCTGGGTAACCGCTCTTCTTGGAAAAGGCAGTGCTTTTGGACTCAGTCTGTGCCTGATCATTCGGTTCCGCGACATTCTCTTCAGCCTGGCCGGTTGGGGGGTTGCCATGCATTATTTGACTTACCGGAGGAGGGCCGGTATCATCAATGACATACAAAGAACCCACAGGGAGGGTATCCATGTCTGAGGATACGCCTCAGGACACCATGCGCCACTGTGAGGGCTATACTTCGGCCACCGATGCCGGCCAGTCCGGTTGCCTTCTGGAAGAATGGTTCGACCTGTTGCCGCACCTGTCTGGGGTGATCCTGGCCCGTCATGATCGGCCGCTGGTGACGGTTTCCTATGCCCAGAGTGTGGATGGCAGCATCGCCTCCCGCAATCGTGAACAGCTTCGATTGAGCAGCCATCAGTCCATGGTCTTGACCCATCGCATTCGGGCAGCCTGCGATGCCATCGTTATAGGCATTAACACACTGCTGGTGGACGATCCCCTGCTGACGGTGCGTCTCATCAAGGGGCCGAGTCCCCAGCCCATCGTTCTGGACAGCAAATTGCGCATCCCCTTGCAGGCCCGCTTGCTTAACCGCACCGACCGCCGCTGCTGGCTGGCCTGCACCGACAATCACGTTTCCGAAAGGGTCGGCGAGGTGCAAAGCCGGGGGGCCGAGGTTATTCGCTGCCGCCGCGACCTGCGCGGTATGGTTGATCTGCCCGATGTACTTCACAAGTTGGGCCGGCGCGGCATCCGGAACATCATGGTGGAAGGCGGCAGCCAGGTGATTACGAGCTTCATCAAGGCCCGCCTAGTGGATCAGATGATCATCACCATCGCCCCCTGCCTGGTGGGCGGCCTGCCGGTATTGGATCGGCCCGCAGTGAGCAATGGTTCGCTCTTGGGCTTCAATCCAATTTCCTACCAATCCTGCGGCCCCGACATCGTCATCTGGGCCCAACCCCGGTGGCAGGACCCATGAAGCAGCATCGCCTGGAATTTACGGAACCGGGGCGGGTCGCCGTGAAAGTCGGGCCTGCGCCTCGGCCTGCCGCCGATGAAGTCCTGGTGCAGACGCACTGTTCGGCAATCAGCCCGGGAACGGAGATGCTGGTCTACCGGGGCCAGTGGCCGCCGGGCGTGGCCAAGGATGCCACCATCGACAGCCTTGCCGGAAATTTCGCCTATCCCCTGGTTTACGGCTATTGTGCGGTGGGCCGGGTAATGGAGACGGGGAGCGCGGTCTCCGGCGAATGGCGGAATCGCCGAGTCTTCGCCTTTCAACCCCACCAGGACCTCTTCTGTGCCAGACCGGCGACGCTCCATCCCATTCCCGCCGACCTGGACGATGAAACCGCCCTTTTTCTGCCTGCCATGGAGACGGCGGTCAACCTTCTGCTGGACGGTGGCCCCCTGATCGGCGAAAAGGTTGTCGTCGTCGGCCAGGGCATCATCGGTCTTTTGACCACGGCCCTGCTGTCCCGTTTCCCGCTGGCCGCCCTGGCGACGCTTGACGCTTTCCCGTTACGGCGTGAGGCGTCCCTTGGTCTCGGCGCCGGCGAGTGCTTCGATCCGCAGGACCCGAGCCTTTTGACGCGTTGGGGCAGAGGGCTGGGCCGTGGGGGCGAAGCGGACCTGGTGTATGAACTCTCGGGCAACCCGGTGGGCCTGAACACCGCTCTGGCGCTTGCGCGCTACAGCGGCCGGATTGTGGTCGGCTCCTGGTACGGCGCAAAAAGGGCTGATCTGGACCTGGGCGCTTTCTTCCATCGCGGCCGAGTGGCCCTGATCAGCTCCCAGGTAAGCAGTATCGCCCCCCAACTCACGGGACGATGGCATACCAGCCGGCGAATCGATCTGGCCTGGGAAATGCTTCGCCGGGTACGCCCTGCGGCCTGCATCACCCAGCGCTTCGCCCTGGTCGATGCAGCCTCGGCCTATACGCTCATCGACCGCAGTCCGGGTGAGACGATCCAGGTTATTTTCGATTATCGACAAGCCGAAACGGCGTGATACCACACAAGGAGAAAAAAACATGTACAGTCTCGGCATGCGGCGCGAATTCAGTGCCCGGCATTATCTGGTGGGCGGCGACTGGGGGGAGGAGAACATCGAGCATCCCCATCGTTACCGCATGGAACTGGTCTTGGAGGCAGAGTCGCTGGATCGCCACGGCTTTCTGGTGGATATCGTCGAGGTGTCGGATCACCTGGATGCGGTGGCGGCGCGTTTCCAAGACAAGACCTTGAACACTTTGGCCGTCTTTTCAGGACTCAATCCCAGCATCGAACGACTGGCCCTGATCCTCCATGACGCCTTCAAGGAGAGGCTGGCGCATCTTGCACTGGACGCCATGACCGTCACCATCTGGGAGGACGAGATCGCCTGGACCTCCTATCGCGCAACACTCTGATGCGTATCGGCACTATCATTTACGGCAGCCTGGACACCCTCACCGGAGGCTACCTATATGACCGCATGGTGGTTCAGGGTCTGGTTGGTCTGGGGCACGAGGTGGAAGTGATCAGCCTCGCCGGCGGTACCTATCTTCGACGATTGGGGCACAATTTGTCCCCGGGGCTGTGCCATCGACTGCGCAGCGGCAATTTCGATATCCTGATAGAGGACGAGCTATGTCATCCATCGCTTTTTTTGCTGAATAAACGGCTTCGTCGAAAGGCCGGACCGTCCGTTGTGGCCCTGGTCCATCATCTTCGCTGCCGTGAACCACGCCAGAGTTGGCAAAACAGGCTGCTGGCCGTGGCCGAGCGGTGCTTCTTGGCCTCGGTGGATGGCTTTATCCTCAACTCCCAGACCACCTGTCGGAACGTGGCTTCTTTGGTGAACAACAATCGGCCTCAGGTGATCGCCTATCCTGCCGGTGACCGTTTCGGGAGTCCGCTCTCTGCCGAGTCCATCGGCCGGCGGGCCCGCCGGCCCGGCCCGCTGGATCTGCTCTTCCTGGGCATCGTGGTTCCCCGAAAAGGTCTGCTGCCGCTACTCAAGGCCCTATCAGGGATTCAACGAGACGTTTGGCGCCTCTCGATCGTGGGAGGCCTGGACTTCGACCCGGCCCATGTCGCGAGGGCCCGGCAGCTCGTCGAACAACTGGGTCTGACCGATTCGGTGTG
>Ga0315556_1001018_pt1 | contig 17282 bp, 14 predicted proteins | sample SalMarSW160310MG_FD_202112 | JGI IMG/M metagenome (GOLD analysis project Ga0315556, IMG submission 202112) | Salt marsh sediment microbial communities from the Plum Island Ecosystem LTER, Massachusetts, United States - Salt Marsh Sediment SW1603-10 ...
ATACCAAAAATGCTACATACCATCTTACCTGACACTTTACTCCATGATTTTGAGGAAAATAAGAGAGCATTCTTCATCTGGGAGGACCCTGGCGATTCCAGCGGGCAAGGCACGCCCATCGCCGCGCCCAGGCAGCGACCGTCACGTAAGTCTCCTGGACGCCGCGAGATGGCTGAACCTGGGTGCTATCGAGCCTTGGAGCTTGCAGAGATCGTCACGCCATATCGCATACACGAAAAAGCCCGCACAAGGCGGGCTTCCGTAAGCTGCTGATTTAATGGTGCCGGCAAGAGGAGTCGAACCCCCGACCTACTGATTACGAATCAGTTGCTCTACCAACTGAGCTATACCGGCGGCGCGGGCACGCAGGGCCCGTGCGCGGGCGAGTATATAAGAGAAGGCGAGGGAAGAAAACCGAGCGCGGGCCGCTCAGTAGGCGTTTTGGCGGACGCGGATGATCACATCCACGCCGTCGGGCACCGTGCCCTTGGGCAGTTCCGGCAGGTCGCCGATGGCCACCTGACCGGCCTCGATATCGATGAGGGTGCCGGTGTCCACGTTGTAGAAGTGATGGTGGGGACGGGTATTGGAGTCATAGAAGACCCGGCTGGGGTCGACGATCACCTCGCGCACCAGGCCCTTGCTCGCTAACAGGCCCAAGGTGTTGTAGACGGTCGCCTTGGACACCATCGCCTCTTCGCGGTTGACCGCCGCCAGCACCTGCTCCGCGGACAGATGCTGGGAACGGGCGAACAGGATCTGGGCGATTTCCACGCGCTGCTGGGTCGGCTGGATATGATGCGCCTGCAGCAATTCGTGGATCGCGTCCCGGTCCAGAGGCCAGTTGTGGTCAGAAACACTCATAAAATCAATATATGCACAAACTTAGACAAAGTCCAATCCATCCGGCCGGCATTCGCGCCCAAGGGCGCTCCTACAACATTCCGGGGGCACGCAGGAGCGGGCTTGCCCACGAATGGGATCACTGCCGCGACCAAACGGACTCAGGACTCGTCGTGACCCGGCCGGTCAGGGGCATAAGGCCCGGGGTCCAGAATGGGCCGCCGACCCAGCATCAGGTCCGCCAGCAGGCGGGCCGACGCCGGCCCCAGCACCACGCCGTTGCGGAAGTGCCCTACGTTGACATACAACCCGTTGATTTTACTGAATCCACCTATCCAGGGGATCCCCTGGGGCGAGCCCGGGCGCAATCCGGCCCAGTGACGCTCGATGGGGCAGTCGGCCAGCCCCGGCACCAACTGGACGGCAAAGGCCTTCAGCTCCTCCTGGGCACCGTCGGTGGTCTGTTTGTCGAAGCCCACATACTCCAGGGTGCTGCCGCACAACACCCGCCCGTCGCGGCGGGGAATGACATAGCGCGAGTCTTCGAGCACGATGCGTTTCGCCAGGCCCACCGGAGCCCGGAACAGGATCATCTGGCCGCGTACCGGGACCACCTTGACCTCCAACCCGAGCCGGTCGAGCAGAGACGCGCTCCAGGCGCCGCCCGCCACCACGACCCGCTCGGCGGCCACGACCCCGTCGGCGGTCTCCACGCCGGTGACGCACCCTGCCTCGGCGTGCAGGCCGGTCACCTCCACGTTCTCGCGCACATCAACCCCCCGTGACGCCAAACTGCCACGCAGGGCCTGCAACAGGCGCGGATTACGTACCTGAGCCACGTTGGGCAGCCACAACCCGGGGCCCGCCGTGCCGGCCAGCGCCGGCTCGCACGCTTGCACGCCCGCGGCATCAAGCGCATGCAGTTCGACGTCGAACTTGCTCGCCCAGCCTTCGGCCTGGGCTCGCTCGCGCTGGTCCAGCACCAACAAGCCGCTTTGGGTCCATTCAGGATCGACGCCTGATTCGGCCTCCAGGTCCGCGACCAGGGCCGGGAACACCTGCTGACTCCAGGCCGCCAGACGCGACACCGGATCGGCGTAGCGCCATGGATGCAGTGGCGAGAGGATGCCGCCGCCGGCCCAGGACGCCTCGCGGCCGGTGGCACCGCGCTCCAGCACGGTGACCTTTACACCCGCCACCGCCAGTTCACGGGCCACCAGCATGCCGCTGAGACCGCCGCCGATAATGACACAGTTCACGTTAGCGCCTGCCACTCCAAGGAAATTCCACTAGACTGTGGCATGATCGCACAAAAGCGGGGCACACCGCAGCCAGCCGACTAGCAGGGCGCTCCGCTCGTCAGGAAATCCCGCCACTTCATCGGCCATACCAAGACTATCCACCGCTCCTGGAGCTATAAGAAACGCTATGAGAGACCAACGCGGCTTCACGTTGATCGAATTGATGATCGCCCTCGCCCTGGGAGTCATCCTGCTGACGCTGGCGGTGCCGTCGTTCCGGAGCACCATCCAGAACAACCGCGCCACGGCAGCCGCCAACGACATTTTGACCGCCCTTAACATGGCCCGCAGCGAAGCCATCAAGCGCGGCACGCCCATGACGATCTGCTCCAGCAGCAACGGCAGCAGCTGCGCTGGCAGCACGGACTGGTCCACGGGCTGGATCCTTTTTACGGATCTGAACAGCAACGGCGCCCTGGACGACAACGGCACTCCGCCGACCTGCCAGGCGACGGAAGACTGCCTGATCCGGAGCTGGGAGGGCCTGAAGGGCAGCCCTTCGTTCACCGGCACCACCTTGGCTCAAGTGACCTACAACACCAATGGATCCGTAACGGCGGCCGGGCAGATCGACGTCACCCTGCCACAGTGCAAAGGCGACCAGAAGCGGCGCATCTCAGTCACCATCACTGGACAGGCCTCGGTACGATCCCTGACCTGCCCATGAACGAAGTAGAACACCGCACCCGACAGCAACCACGTTGACGAGACCGACAATGACCGCACATGCAATGAGATTCGATAGCACTCCCGCGCCGTCGAGACAGACAGGCTTTACGCTCCTGGAGGTCCTGATCGCCGTGCTGGTGTTGTCGGTAGGCCTGTTGGGTCTGGCGGGTCTGCAGGCCTCCAGCCTGCGCAACAACCACAGCGCCGACCTGCGCTCCCAAGCCACGATCCTGGGGTATGGTATCGCCGACCGCATGCGCGCCAACCGTACCGCGGCCCTGGCCGGCAGTTACGACGTCGCCTACGCCTCCACCCCCAGCGGGTCCAGCATCGCCGGTTCCGACGTCAGCGGATGGAAGACTCTCCTCAGCAGCGCGCTGCCGTCAGGAGACGGCCGCATCACCCGCACCGGTAACATCGTCACCATCAGCGTACGCTGGACCGGCGCCGGCGGCAAAGCCAGCGACCGCGGAACCGCCACCACATTCAGCTTCAGCACCCGGATATGAACATACGCCATCGCATCGCAAACAGCGCTCCGCGCCAGACGGGCTTCACCCTGGTGGAGGTCCTGGTCGCCGTGACCATCAGCATAATCCTTCTCGTCGGCGTCATTCAGATCTTCGCGACCACCAAACGCAGCTACAAGCTGGACGAATCGCTGGCGCGGCTGCAGGAAAACGGCCGCTTCGCCACCGACATCCTGGCCCGCGACGTGCGCATGGCGGGATTCCAGGGTTGCGCGAACTCGGCGGGGCTGCCGGTAAACAACATCGTCAAGAACCCGAAGCCCGACGTGATCTTCGATCTCAAAGACGCCATTCACGGCCTGGACAACGTCGGCACCACGACCACGATCAACGGGCAGTCGATTGCCACGAAAGCCGGCACCGACGTGCTCACCATCCGCAACGCCTCCCCTTCCTCGGCGCAACTCCGGGTGAAGATGAGCAACCCGAATGACGCCAACATCCAGCTCTATTCCAATCCCGAGGGCTGGACGGCAGGCGATATCTTTTTCATCACCGACTGCGAGAACGCCGACATCTTCCAGGCCACCACGGTGTCCAATCCCAACGGCAACGGCTGGATCACCATCACCCACGCCAGCAACGTCAATACATCCAACAAGCTGTCCAAGGCCTACCAGACCAACGCCATGCTGATGCGCTTCGAGTCCACCACCTATTTCATCGCCCAAAGCGCCGCCCACCCCACCAACGACGCCGGCCAACCCGTCTATTCCCTATGGCGTATCCGGGTAACCCAGAACAACGCGGGCACGCCGGAGGAGCTGGTGGAGGGCGTGAGCAATATGCAGGTGACGTACGGTCTCGATACCGACGGCAACGGCACCGTTGATACCTATACAACCGCCCCCCCCGCCGGATCCACTACGTGGGAAAAGGTAGCCAGCACGCGCATTGATCTGCTGGCCGACTCGGTGCAGCCTTCCGGTCCCACGACCCGGAGATCGACCTACACCTATCCCAAACCCAGTACCGGCGGCAGCACGACGTCCACCGGCAACGACCGGCGCGCGCAGCAGCAGTACACACTGATCGTTGGCCTGCGCAACCGCTCCCAGTGACGTGAGGACACCGAAATCATGAATGCCACCCGTTTCGATATGCCGACCACGTTCGACACCACCACGCAGCGTGGCGCCGTGCTCGTCATCAGTCTGCTGATACTGCTTCTCCTGACCATCATCGGCATCACCGCAATGCGCACCACCACCATGGAAGAAAAGATGGCTGGCAACCTGCGCGACCAGAATCTCGCCTTCCAGGCGGGCGAAGCGGCTCTGCGCGATGCGGAAGACACCCAGCTGCAGCCACTGACCGCAGAACCGGCGCTGTGCAGCAGTTCGCCCTGCACCTCGGGCATCTGGGACAGGGAAGCCATCACCGACGGCACCAACCCGACGGACCCCGGCAATCTCGACGCCACTTGGTGGGATAACGCCAACCACACCCACGTCGGCCCAACCCTGAGCAAGGTCGCCACCGCGCCGCGTTGGGTGATCGAATACCAGAGCCTGGTGCGCGACAGCCTGGTGATAGGCCACGGCCCGCCCACGGGGCGCACCTATTACCGGGTGACCTCGCGGGCCACCGGCGGCAGCGACACTGCCCAGTCGATTTTGCAGACCACTTACGCCAAGCGCTTCAACTGATGCGGACGGGACGGACCCGGCCACGTGGAGATGGCACCATGAGCACCATGCACAAGATCAAACCGCGATTCCCGCTGGCACTGCTGGCGCTGCTGCTATGCGCCCTGCCGGGCCTGCACGGCGCCCGCGCCGCGGCCATCAGCTTGGCGGACACGCCTCTGTACCTGGGTGGACAGGTGGACCCCAATGTGTTCTTCGAGCTGGACGACTCCGGCTCCATGGACTGGGAGGTCATGACCCGCAAGCACTGGCGCTACTGCGCCTACACCAGCAGCTACGGGTGTTCCGAGCAGACCGACGGTCTGCTATACACCGTCGCCAGCGGCTCCACCAAACGGACCTTTACATACATCTTTAACGAAGGCGACAACGCCTACAACAACACCTGCACCGGCGGCGGCAACGGCACTGCCGTCTTTTCGTGCCAAACGAGTTCGGCCCTGCAGAACAAGACCCCCATAGTCAACGACTGGCGCCTCATCTCGTCGTCAGTGAACGTGCTGTACTATGACCCGGCCGTCACTTACGATCCGTGGAAGGGACCGTGCCTCACCAACGGCACCCTCTGCGCCAACGCCTCTTTCACGTCCGCACGCAGCAACCCGCGCCAGGGGCTGAGCGGCTATTCCAACACCCGCAACCTGACCGGCTTCGTGTATGAGGTGGCCGACGACGACAAGGGCTTTAGCGGCTCCCAGCCCTACGGCGGCTCCTCCACCAACGTCACCAGTACCGCCAACGGCCTGATCGATCTGTGGGACAGCCATACCCGCTACATCGTCAATTCCGGCAACATCACGGTGGAAGACTATTCCTACGCACCGACCAGCAGCGGCCTGCACGAGACCCACACCACCACGACCCTGTCGAGCGCCAGCACCTGCTACACAGAGCTGGGGGACGGCAACGGTTCCTGCCGTACCATCGCCGAGGCCAAGCAGAACATCGCCAACTGGTACCAGTACTACCGCCGCCGCCAGTTCGTGGCCAAGGGCGCCGTCGCGGCTGTGATCGACGCCCAGCCGAACTACCGCTACGGCGTCAGCATGATCAACAACTACGGCCACCTGTTCGTGAACATGCCGGCGGCCGGCACGACCAATTACAGCAGCCATAACAGCAGCCTGCTGGCCAGTCTGTTCAACTATGCCTGGCAGGGCTACGGCACGCCGCTGCGCCTGGGGCTCAAGACCGTAGGCAGGTATTACGAGAATCAATTGGGCAGCAGCCATCCGACGCCGATTCTGCCGCTATCCTACGGCGGCGCCTGCCAGAAAAACTTCGCCATCCTGTTCACCGACGGCTACTGGAACGGCAACAGCCCGAACGTCGGCAACTCCGATGGTGACTCCTGGTCCAACACCTTGGCGGACGTCGCGAACTACTATTGCTCTCGTGACCTAAGCACCACCCTTGCCAATCAGGTGGTACCCGACAGCTTCGACACTTACACCTTCCAGCACATGGTCAGCTTCACCGTGGCCTTCGGCGTGCAGGGCAACCTGGTGGATACCGACAGCGACGGCTGGCCCAATCCGCCGCTGGCGGGCAACGGCAACTGGGGTCACCCCTGCACCACCTGCGACACCACGAACATCGACGACCTCTGGCACGCCGCTTACAACGGCCGCGGCACCTACGTCGCCGCCCAGACCCCGGCCCAGGTGGTGAGCGCCCTGAAGGACGCTCTGGGCAACATCGCGCAACGGGTCTCTTCGGCCTCGTCGGTGGCCCTGAACACCGGCAGCATCAGCAGCAATTCGCTGCTGTTCCAGGCCCGTTTCGCGAGCAGCGACTGGAGCGGCCAGCTGCTGGCCTACGGGATCGAGTCCAACCCAGCCTCCCCCAACTTCGGGCAATTGATCACCACGGGCAGCGGCCCGTCGGGTTCGCAGTGGGATGCCGGAGCCGTGCTGGATGCCATCACCCCCAGCAGCCGGGTGATCTACACCTTCAAGCCAAGCACGGATGCCGGCGTCGCGTTCCAATGGGCCAATCTGGACAGCAGCCAGACCGCCGCATTGAACATCAACCCCGGCACGGGCACCAGCGACGGCTTTGGCCAGGCCCGGCTCAATTACCTGCGCGGCGACCGTAGCTGCGAAAACGGCGGCAGCGGCACCTGCGCCTACGACCTCAACAACAACGGCTCGGTCACCAGCGCGGACAAGATCTTCCGCCGGCGCACCAGCGTACTGGGCGACATCATCGATTCGTCGCCGGCACTGGTGGGCGCACCCAACTTCTATTATCCCGACAACTGGGGCACCTCCGCGCCGGAGAACGCCCACCACTACTCCACGTTCAGGACCACGTACGCCAGCCGCACCCCCGTCGTCTACGCCGGCGCCAACGACGGCATGCTGCACGGCTTCGAGGCCGACACCACAGGCAACGGCGGCAAGGAGCTGCTGGCCTACGTGCCCAGCACGGTATACGCCAGCCTGAACCAGCTGACCTCCGCCGACTACAGCCACCGCTTCTACGTGGATGGCTCGCCGACCGCTGTGGACGCCTTCTTCGGCAGCGCCTGGCATACGGTGCTGGCCGGCGGGCTCAACCATGGGGGGCAGGGCATCTACGCCCTGGACGTTACCGATCCTTCCACCTTCGGCACCACCAGCCCGGTAATGTGGGAATTCAACGACTCGGACGACTACGAGTCGGGCGGCAATTCCACCAACTACGACATGGGCTACACCTATAGCCAGCCGGCCATCGTGCGCATGCACAATGGCAAGTGGGCCGCCGTATTCGGCAACGGCTACAACAGCACCGACGCCGACGGCCACGCCAGCAGCACCGGGCACGCCGTGCTGTACATCGTGTTCCTGGACGGCCCCGGCAGCAACGGCGTCTGGGACCGCGGCACCGACTACATCAAGATCGATACCGGGGCCGGCAGCACCAGCACCCCGAACGGCCTGGCCACCGCCTCACCGGTGGACGTGGACGGTGACGGCATCGTGGACTACATCTACGCGGGTGACCTGCAGGGCAACATGTGGAAGTTCGATGTGAACAGTTCAAACGCCGGCCAGTGGGATAACGCCGGCTCGCTGGAACTGTTGTTCTCTGGCGGTAGCACCAAGCCCATCACCACCCGCCCGGAAGTGGGCCGCAGCCCCGACGGCCAGAACCTGATGGTCTACTTCGGCACCGGAAAGTATCTGGGCACCAGCGACATCGCGAACACCGACACCCAGACCTTCTACGGTATCATCGATGACAACAGCGGCACCGTGTCCGCCAGCGATCTGCAGCAGCAGACCATCCTTTACTCCGGGACGCAGACCTATAACGGCACCAGTTATACGTTGCGGGTGACCAGCAGCAACGCCATATCAACCACCCAGAAGGGCTGGTACATGAACTTCACCCCCCCCGGGGGCACCCTCGGCGAACGGATCGTAAGCAATCCGGTGCTGCGCGCCGGGCGCATCATCTTCACGACCCTGATCCCCAACACCGACCCCTGCAGCTACGGCGGCAGCAGCTGGCTTATGGAACTGGACGCCCGCGACGGCAGCCGCCTGAACTACTCGCCGTTCGACCTGAACAACGACCGGCAGTTCACCGTCGGCGATTGGGTCCAGGTCGACTTCGACGTCAACGGCGACGGCACGGTTGACGCAAATGACAAACTGCCCGCCAGCGGCAAGCAGTCCAAGGAGGGCATCATCCCGACCCCGGGCATCATGATGGGCCCGACGGAAGAGGTGAAGTACACCCCGGGCACCTCGGGCAATGTCGAGGTCACCCGCGAGAATCCGGGGCCCACGGGGACGGGTCGGCAGTCCTGGCGTCAGATCAGGTGACAATCGACAGCGGAGGCATGATCATGAAGCCAACCAAGCTCACCGCCCTATGCCTGGCCCTGCTGATCGGCGCCAGTGCAGCGGCGTTCGCGGACACGACAGAATACGGCCAAGTGTACAAGCTGTTCCCCGAACAGCACATGGTCAAGATCGATGGCAACGAGCTGAAGATCGACGGGGGCCTGCACATCTTCAATCTCGCTGGGGGAAGCACCAGCCAGGACGCCTTGACGCCTGGCACCTACGTACGTTACACCGAGGGCGACGACGGCCAGCTCAAGGCCATTTGGATATATCCTAGTGACCCGGCGAAACGCTTCGAACTCGGCTATGATCCTGCAAAACTGCAGCAATAGATGATGGCGACAGCGGCGAAAGGAGTGGGCGGTATGAGAGCGCAACGGGGCCAGTCTACGGGTTTCACCCTGATCGAACTGATGATCGTGGTGGCGATCATCGGCATCCTGACGGCCATCGCTTACCCCAGCTACCGTCAGCACGTCATCAAGACGAAGCGGGCCGACGCGGAAGGGATCATGCAGGAAAACGCGCAGTATATGGAGCGGCTGTACACCGAGAGCAACCGATATGATCAGGATGGCGCCGGCAACGCACCTGTTCTGCCTTACACTCAATCGCCACGCAATGGTACGGCGGACTATGCCATCACCTTGGCCAAGACCGCGACGACCTACACGATCACCGCCACGCCTCAGCCCGGGCAGGATCAGGATTCCTGCGGCACCCTGACGCTGACGTATACGGGAGTGAAGGGCGCATCCGGCGGCACCGCCGCGGACTGCTGGTAGTACACCCAGCGTAACTAGGCCGATCCAGCCAGGAGTTCCCGAGGCAGGGAAAAGGACACGTTCTCGCTGCAGCCCTGGGCCTCCTCAGCCACGGTCGCACCCCGGGTACGCAATTCATCCACCACCGCCTGAACCAGCACCTCCGGCGCCGATGCGCCTGCGGTGACCCCGACGGTTTCGCAAGCTTCCAGCCACTCACCACGAATATCGGCGGCACTATCGACGAGATAAGCCGGCACACCCTGCTGGGCGGCGATCTCGCGCAGACGGTTGGAATTGGAGCTGGTCACGGACCCCACCACCAGCACCACGTCGCAACCGCGGGCCAGATCCTTCACCGCATCCTGGCGATTCTGGGTGGCATAGCAGATGTCATCCTTCTTCGGGCCGGCAATGGCGGGAAACTTCGCCCGCAGGGCGTCGATAATGCGCGCCGTGTCGTCCATGCTCAGCGTCGTCTGGGTGACGTAAGCGAGGCGCGTGGGATCCTTGACCGCCAGTCCCTCCACGTCTTCGGGTCGCTCCACCAGGTAGATGCCCGCCCCCGCCCCGTCGTACTGACCCATGGTGCCCTCCACTTCCGGGTGGCCGGCGTGGCCGATGAGCACCACCTCCTCGCCCGCACGGGCATGCCGGGCCACTTCCAGATGCACCTTGGTGACCAGGGGACAGGTGGCGTCGAACACCTTCAGCCCGCGTCCCTCGGCCTCCTCGCGCACCGCCTGAGACACCCCATGGGCGCTGAAGATGACCGTCGCGCCCTCGGGCACCTCGGCCAACTCGTCGACGAACACCGCGCCCTTGGAGCGCAGGTTCTCCACCACGAAGGTGTTGTGCACCACCTCGTGACGCACGTAGATCGGCGCACCGAAGACTTCCAGGGCGCGCTCGACGATTTCGATGGCCCGGTCGACACCGGCACAGAAACCGCGGGGATTGGCGAGGGTGACTTTCATGGGGCGCGATTATACCGCCGCCGGGCGGGCGGCCGCCAACGGGTTGAAAGACCTGTCGAAATCTGGGGATGGGGACATTGTCCTGCTTGGGCCGGGAACGCAGAGGACACAAAGAAAGACTACTGCGGTCAGCGGCTCCGGGCACGTTCAGCTTTGCCGGAGCACAGAAACGCCACAGAGGCATGAGCGCAGTCGAAACATCGTTCGCGGGCAAGCCCGCTCCTACATGCTGGTCATTGCAGTTCGCATTTCATGACAGGTGTCACCCGAGCATGGACAGGACACGAAACAAACAGTAGGCGATGCGGCGTGCCACAATTCTTCCCCTTTGCGTTCTCTGCGTCTCCGCGTCCTCTGCGTTTTCGACCCAAGCGCGATCACCCCGCCGCCGGAGGCTTCACTTCCAGGATTTCAACATCGAAACGCACGTTGTGGCCCGCCAGGGGATGGTTGAAGTCCACATGCACATCGTCGCCTTCGATGTCCACGATGGCACCGGGCACTTCTTCTCCGGAGGGGGTGCTGAAACCGATGATCAGGCCGGGCTCCAGGTCCATTTCAGCGGGAAAATCCGACCGCGGCAGGATCTGAATCGCCTCGTCGTCACGGAACCCGAAACCCACGTCGGGCCCGACAACGAGGCTCTGGTGATCACCGACCTTGAGCCCGTACAGCGCCAACTCCAAGCCCTGAATCAGGGTGCCGTCACCCATGGTGAAGCGCATGGGCTCGCCTTCGTCGGTACAGTCGGCGACAGTGCCGTCTTCGAGCGCGAGGCTGAAGTACATCAGCACTTCGCTGCCGGCTTCAATGATTACGGGTTCGTTGTCGGGCATAGGCGTACCAGTGAGTCGTCGTGGATGCGTCAGGGACGGTTGTCTTTGGATCGGCCGAACAGGCCGTCGGCGATCAGCACCACCACCCCCACCGTAATGGCCATATCCGCCACGTTGAAGGTGTACCAGTGCCAGCCCTTGTAATAGACGTCGATGAAGTCGATGACGTACTGATGGGTCACCCGGTCGATGAGGTTGCCGATAGCCCCACCTAGCACCAGCGTCACGGCCGCGGCAATCCAGGCGTCGGCCCGCGAAAGCTTGCGCAACCATACCACCAGCACCACGCTCACCAGAGCCGCGAGTGCGATGAACAACCAGCGTTGCCAGCCGCCGGCATCGGCCAGAAAGCTGAAGGCGGCACCCGGGTTGTGGGACAACGTCATATTCAGCAGCGGCATGACTGCCACCGGCTCGTGCAGGGTCAACATCCGTTCGGCCAGGTATTTGCTGCCCTGGTCCAGGGCAACCACCACCACCGACAGCCATAACCACTTCAGCATTAGCTACTCTCCGACCTGCACCAGATTCGGCACCCTGTAGGGCCGTCTTCAGGCGGCCAGGCGCCGTGAACGGTGCCCTGCAACTGCGATGGCGCTTCGCCGCGCCCATGGACCCGCCACATCAGGCGAACCGTCGCACCTCACCCGAACTGGTCACGTTCTCCACGCAGCGCCCACACAACTCCGGGTGTTCCGCATCGGCGCCCACGTCTTCGCGATGATGCCAGCAGCGCACGCACTTGGCATGGTCTGACGGGCTCACGGCCACCCACAACTCGTCGTTGCTGGTCAGTGTGAAGTGCACCGCATCGTCCGAACGCTCGGTCTCGCGATACAGGCGCGCGTAGGAGGTGATGAGCACAAAACGCAGTTCGTCGCCCAAGCCCCGCAGATGCTCATACAACTCCTGGCCGCAATACAGATCCACTTCCGCATCCAGGGAGCCGCCGATGCCGCCGGCCACGCGCAAGCGCTCCAGCTCCTTGGATACGGTTTCACGCACCTCGACGACCTGGGACCAGAACTCGGCGTTCATGGCTACACCGGCATCGAGGGGAAACAGCCCGTCGTACCACTGGCTGAGCAGCACCGACTCACCGTGCTCGCCCGGCAGATGCGCCCAGACCTCCTCGGCGGTGAAGCTGAGGATGGGCGCCATCCAGCGGGCCATGGCCTCGGCAATGTGGTACATGGCGGTCTGGGTGGAGCGGCGCGCCACGCTGTCGGCGGCCGTGGTGTACTGACGGTCCTTGATGACGTCGAGGTAGAAGCTACCCAGGTCCACGGCGCAGAAGTTGTGCAGCTTCTGGTAGACCTGATGGAACTGGTAGCCGTCGTAGGCCTCGACCAACTGGTCCTGCAGCAGCCGCGCCCGGTCCACCACCCAGCGGTCCAGGGCCAGCATGTCCGCCGGCGCCAGCTGATCCCGGGCCGGGTCGAAGCCGTTCAGATTGGCCAGCAGGAATCGGGTCGTATTGCGGATACGCCGGTAGGAATCGGCCACCCGTTTGAGGATCTCGTCGGAGACGCTGATCTCGCCGCGGTAGTCCGTGGCCGCCACCCACAGGCGCAGGATGTCGGCGCCCAGGGTGTTGACCACCTTCTGCGGCGCCACCACGTTGCCGCGGGACTTGGACATCTTCATGCCCTTGGCATCGACGGTGAAGCCATGGGTCAGCACGCCGCGGTACGGCGCCGTGCCGCGCATGGCCACCGAGGTCAGCAGCGAGGACTGGAACCAGCCGCGGTGCTGGTCCGATCCCTCCAGATAGAGATCGGCCGGGAACACGAGCTCGTCGCGCTGATCGAGAACACAGTAGTGGCTCACGCCGGAGTCGAACCACACGTCCAGGGTGTCGGTCACCTTGTCGTAGTCGCCGGCCTCGGCACCCAGCAGTTGCGCCGGGTCCAGTTCGAACCAGGCGTCGATGCCCTCGTCCTCGATGCGCTGCGCGACGGCTTCGATCAGTTCCGGCGTGCGCGGATGCAGTTCGCCCGTCTGCTTGTGCACGAACAAGGCAATGGGCACGCCCCAGGTGCGCTGGCGGGAGATGCACCAGTCGGGACGCTTCTCCACCATGCCCTCGATGCGCGCCCGGCCCCAGTCCGGCATCCAACGCACCTGGCCGATGCTGTCCAGCGCGGAGGCCCGTAGACCGTTCTGTTCCATACTCACGAACCACTGCGGCGTGGCGCGGAAGATGATGGGTGTCTTGTGGCGCCAGCAGTGCGGGTAGCTGTGGCGCAAGGCCGTTTCGTGGACCAGCTTGCCGCGGGTCTTCAGCACTTCCAGTACATGATCGTTGGCGGCGAACACATGCTCGCCGGCGAACAGTTCGGTGCCGGGCAGGAAGCGGCCGTCACCGCCCACCGGGTTGTCCACCTTGAGCCCGTAGCGCGAGCCCGCCACATAGTCTTCCTGGCCGTGGCCGGGTGCGGTGTGCACGGCGCCGGTACCAGCCTCCGTGGTCACGTGGTCGCCCAGAATGACCGGCACCTCGCGGTCGTAGAACGGATGGGCCAGCTTCAACCCTTCCAGTTCGCTGCCGCGGCATGTGGCCAGCACCTGATACTCCTCCACCTCGTAGCGCAGCATGACGTCCTTGAGCAGGGCATCGGCCAGCACCAGCCGCTCCGGGCCGTGCTCGTTCACACCGCCGCACTGCACCACCACGTACTCCAGTTCCGGATTCAGCGCCACCGCCTGATTGGCGGGCAGGGTCCAGGGGGTGGTGGTCCAGATCACCACCGACACCGGGCCTTGTCCCGGATGCCCCTCCCCATGCCGGCAGCGTGCCAGCAGGGCTTCCGGATCCAGCACCTCGAAGCGTACGTCGATGGCCGGCGAGGTGCGCTCTTCGTACTCCACCTCGGCCTCGGCCAGGGCGGAGCCGCAGTCGGTACACCAATGCACCGGCTTGGAACCCTTGTGCAGATGGCCGTTGTCGATGATGCGGCCCAGCGCGCGCACGATGTTGGCCTCGAACTTGAAGTCCATGGTCAGGTAGGGATTGTCCCAGTCGCCGATGACGCCCAGGCGCTTGAAGTCCTCGCGCTGGCGGTCGACCTGCTTGGCGGCATAGTCGCGACAGGCCTTGCGGAAGGTCCGCGCATCGACCTTCACGCCCGCCTTGCCGACCTTTTTCTCCACGTTCAGCTCGATGGGCAGGCCATGGCAGTCCCAACCCGGCACGTACGGCGCGTCGAAACCCATCAGGGTGCGCGACTTGACGATGATGTCCTTGAGGATCTTGTTGACCGAGTGACCGATGTGAATCTCGCCGTTGGCATAGGGCGGCCCGTCATGCAGCACGAACTTGGGCCGGCCCGCCGCCGCGGCGCGCAACTTGGCGTAGAGGCCGCCCTCCTCCCAGGCTTTCAGCATCGCGGGCTCGCGCTGCGCCAGGTTGGCCTTCATGGGAAAGGCGGTCTTGGGAAGGTTCAAAGTGTGCTTGTAATCCGCCACGTCGTGTTCTCGGTTGTGCTCGTGTGTGATGGGCGCGAACGCCCGCGGTCAACTGGGTTCTGCGATGCCGAAAAACCTGCGTGCGTCCGCGGCATCCGTCAAAATCTGGCTCTTCAGTTCATCCAGGGATTCGAAACGGCGCTCGTCCCGGATCTTGTGCACGAAGTCCACGTGTACATAGCGGCCGTAGATGTCGCGCGCGAACTCGAACAAATGCACTTCCAGCAGGCTGCGCGTGCCGTCGACCGTCGGGCGGGTGCCGACGTTGGCCACACCGCGAACCGGCTCCTCGTCCAGGCCGAACATCTCTACCGCGTATACACCCTGCACCGGCGTGTTCTGCCGGTGCAGATGGATATTCGCCGTGGGAAAACCAATGCTGCGCCCACGCTTGTCGCCGTGGGCCACCCGGCCGGACATACGGTAGGGGCGCCCGAGCAGCATCTCCGCCAGTTCCAGGTCGCCGCCGGCTAGGGCCTCGCGAATGCGCGTGCTGCTGACACGCTCGCCGCCGATGCGGAAGCTGTGCATGTTGGCCACGTGGAAATCATGCTCCACGCCGGCGCGCTGGAGCATGGCGAAATCACCCCTGCGCCCACTGCCGAAGCGAAAATCGTCGCCCACCGCCAGATAACGCACCCCAAGCCCGTCCACCAGCACACGCTGGATGAAATCCTCGGCACTCAGGGCGGCGAACGCACTGTCGAAGCGCACGCACAGCACCCGGTCCACGGCGAAGCGCCGCAGCGCCTGCAGTTTCTCCCGGAACCGCGTCAGCCGTGCCGGCGCCCGCTCAGGGACGAAGAACTCCTGCGGTTGCGGCTCGAACACGATCACCACGGCCGGCAGACAGAGGTCACCGGCCTTCTGTGCCAGCTGTCCGAGCACGGCCTGATGGCCCAGGTGCACACCGTCGAAGTTGCCGATGGTCGCCACGCAGCCCCGGTGGCGGGGACGCAAGTTGTGCAGACCGCGGATCAGTTCCATGGAGTCGCTTCGAGACAGTGCATAGGGGCGAAAAATTGCATTATAAAACAGATCGCTGCCCGGCGCGCGGATCAGCGCTGCGCGGGCCGGCGCAGCAGGAATGTGGGGCGCACGCCCAGCATCCACAACGCACCGAAATAAGTGACCGCCGCCGCCACGACCAGCAGCAGCAGATGGGCGAACCGGCTGACCGCGCCCCAACCCAACCACGTCGCCGTGCCCTGATCCAGCATCCACAGAACGGCGCCCATGGCGACATTGGCCAGCACCACCCGCGCCAGCAGCAGGCGCCAACCGGGCAGGGGCCGATACACACCCTGCCGGAGCAGCGTGCGCAGCAGCAGGCCGCTGTTGATGAACGCGGACACGGCCGTGGCCAGCGCCAGGCCGGCATGGGGAGCCCAGAACCCCATCTTGACCAAAGGCACGGTGAACACCACGTCCATAACCATATTGGACACCATGGCCACCACGCCCACCCGCACCGGGGTGCGCGTATCCTGGCGGGAGTAATAGGCCGGCGCCAGAACCTTCACCAGCAGGAAGCCCATCAGGCCTGCGCTGTACGCGGTCAAGCTGGCCGCCGCCATCTGCGCATCGTGACCACTGAACTTGCCGTACTGGAACAAGGTGATCAGGATCGGCGCGGCGAGCAGAAGCAGCCCCACCGCACAGGGCACACCTACCACCACCATCCAGCGCAGCGCCCAGTCGAGGGTACGGTTGAACTCCTCGGTATTGTTCTCCGAATGCCGTTGCGACAGGCTTGGCAGGATCACCGTGCCCAGCGCGATACCCAGAATCCCCAGCGGAAATTCCAGCAAGCGATCGGCGTAGAACAGCCAACTCACACTGCCGGTGAGCAGAAAGGAGGCCACCAGGGTGTCGAACATGATGTTGACCTGCGCCACCGAACTGCCGAACAAGGCCGGCACCATCAGCCGCAGGATGCGGCGCACGCCCTGGTGTGCCCAGCCCCAGCGCAGTCGCGGCAGCAGCCGCAACTGGCGCAGAAATGGCACTTGAAAAAGCAACTGCACCACGCCGGCGATGAACACGCCCCAGGCCAGGGCGTGAATGGGTTCGGCCAGATGCGGCGCAAGCCACATCGCGCAACCGATCAGCGAGAGGTTCAGAAATACCGGCGTCACCGCCGGCACCCAGAACTTGCCATGGGCATTGAGCACGGAACCGGCGAAGGCCGTCAGGGTAATGAACAGCGCATAGGGGAAGGTGATGCGCAGCATGTCGCCCGCCAGCAACCGTTGCCCCGGGTTGTCGATGAATCCCGGGGCGAAGGCCAGGATGAGCCACGGGGCGACCACGATACCCACAGCGGTCACCAGCGCGACGACGGCGGCCAGAGTACCCGCCGTGTTGTCGAGCAGCTCACGCAGCTCCTCATCGCCCCGCTGG
>Ga0315556_1001022_pt1 | contig 17250 bp, 12 predicted proteins | sample SalMarSW160310MG_FD_202112 | JGI IMG/M metagenome (GOLD analysis project Ga0315556, IMG submission 202112) | Salt marsh sediment microbial communities from the Plum Island Ecosystem LTER, Massachusetts, United States - Salt Marsh Sediment SW1603-10 ...
CATTACATATACATGAGTGATTACTTAATCTGAAGAGAAATATTAATTTTTGGATCGAGTCAACAAGTAAAACTAACTCGATACAACATAAAAAAAACAAATGAAATATTTATTAAAACTCAGTATTTATCTGATTTCAATAATACCGCTTTCCGGTTTACTTGCACAAAAGTTACAGAGTGATAACGGTGATGGAACATACACTAATTCGGTAATTGCATCAGACTTTCCTGATCCCGATGTAATTCGTGTGGATTCCATCTATTATATGGTTAATACTACCATGTTTATTTTTCCGGGCGTTACTATTCTTAAATCATACGATCTTGTGAACTGGCAGTATTGTAGCAACGCAGTCCTCCTCTTTGATTTTAGTAAATGTTATGACCTTGATGGTTGTAACAGGTATGGTCACGGCCAATGGGCAACGAGTCTGAAGTACCATAATGGAAAATTCTACTTGCTGTTCATTACACTTAATGAAGGTGGATTTCTCTGTTCCACAACAAAACCTGAGGGCCACTGGAAAATAAGAAAATTACCCAAAGGATTTTATGATCCCGGATTATTTTTTGATGATGATGGAAAAATTTATGTAGCGCATGGGTACAGTAAAATATATTTGACAGAACTGGATGAAAATTTTGCCCCAATAAGTAAGGACTCACTGATCTTTCAAGGAGATATCCGGAAAGGTCTTGAAGGCACGCATGTTTATAAAATTAATGGTTATTATTATTTGTATTGTACGTATGGCGGTTTAGATGGAATACAGGTGGCTCTCCGTTCTGAGAATATTTATGGTCCATATGAAGAAAAAGTTGTAATTAGTGAAAAAAAACATGGCCCGAATTTTGGTATTCACCAGGGAGCACTTATAAAAACACAAACCGGGGAATGGTGGACAATGCTATTTGTTGATAATGGGCCTTTCGGACGTTTTCCTTCTTTGCAGCCGGTAAGCTGGAAAGATGGATGGCCAATGGTTGGCGCAAAAGGCGAAGCCGTAGTTACGTACAAAAAGCCGGATGTAGGTAAAACCTATCCAATTAAGGTATTACCAACATCAGATGAATTTGATAGCACAAAGTTGGGCTTTCAGTGGGGATGGAATCATAATCCGGATTCCACAAAATGGTCTTTAACTGAAAACCCCGGACACTTAAGACTTGGGACTGTAAAAGTTGTTGACAGTTTGCAAAAAGCCCGCAACACACTTACGCAAAGGATTTTTGCCTATTATTCCCATAAGTTAGCTTCCATTGCTACCACAAAAATGGATTTTGAAAATATGAAAGAAGGTGATATAGCCGGATTAACAATATTTCAGGACCCTTATGCATATATAGGAATAAAAAAAGTGAATGGACAGAATTTCATAGAAATGATAAACAACGGTAAAACAATTGATTCCTCTGCTGTTAAAGGATCAACAATTTATTTACGTGCAAGCGCAATCCACGGCTCAGGTGCTGCTCATTACTTTGATGGAAAAGCTGCGCCCGGCACAGGTACAGCTTCGTTCTCATACAGCATTGATAATAAATTTTTTATAAAAATTGGTAATGAACTCAAAATGAAGTTCAATCTTAAAATTTTTACTGGCAACAAATTTTGTCTTTTTAATTATGCAACAAAAACAATAGGTGGATACGTCGACTTTGATTGGTTTCGCACAAGTGCGGACATACGTGATTGAGTAACTCAAGAGAATAATTAAAATTAAATGGTATGTCCCATTCTCTTATAAAACGGAATTATCAGTACCCATCTTAATAATAAGGAGGAAACATGGGAAAGAAGGATAAAGAAAAATTTGACGCTGTGAATTCGTCACGGAGAGATTTTATAAAGAAAGCCGGTACAGCGGTAGCCGGATTTTTAGCCGTACCGTATCTTGGACCTTCCGGTATTTTTGCGTACGAACATAAACAGAGCTCTTCATATTTAGCTAAAGTAGCTATTACAAATACACTAAACACTCCGGCTGATAGTTATATTTATGATGATGTTAGTGGCGGTATTAAGCAAAAGGTAACATATCTTTTCGAACAGCTTGGTGGAATCACCGATATATTTAGCAGTGGTAAAAAAGTAGTGATAAAAATAAACCTGACGGGCGGTGCGGCAAATTCAACAAATGCAAAGTTGAACGGTGTTCCGGTTGAAGAAGCAATGTGGACTCACCCTACAGTTATTAGGGCGGTAATAGAAGAAATCATTGGAACAGGTGTTTCACCAAACGACATTATTATTGTAGAAAGTCTGGCAGCATCGGATTCTTTCGATGACTCCGTATTCCAGGATTATATGAGTATTAAAAATGATCTGGGATGCCAGTTAGTTAACATAACTGAAGGAACATTCGTTGATGTTTCGACAGGCAGCAACTACTTTAACTTTTCTGCACTAAATATGAACCAAGTAGTGAGGGATACTGATGTATATGTCTCTATTGGAAAGTTAAAGCAGCACGCTGAAGCAGGTATTACCTGTTCAATAAAAAATCAGATCGGTTCTGTCCCACAATCATATTATACCACACAGGCTATACAATACCGTCGTCAGGCAATTCATAGCCCTACAAATGAATCATCGGCTACATTTCTGCCCAGATCTGTTTGCGATTTGTTTGCTGCGCGCCCCGTTCATTTGGCAATAATTGATGGTATAAAGAATGCTACAGGTGGAGAAGGAGTTTGGAATCCAAATTTTGCTCCGTATGAAAGTCATGTCCTGTTTGCAGGTAAAGAGCCTGTAGCTACTGACAGTGTTGGAGCGTACTTAATGGGATTAGATTGTGAAGCGCAAAAACTTCAGCTTCCGGCAGAAAACAGCTATGGAGATACTGAATGTGATAATTATCTTGACCTTCTCCACAGCAAAGGAATTGGTACAAACAAGTTGAGTGAAATTGAAGTTGTAGGCGATGGAGCAAATTTAGTAGCAACTGATGTCCAACCGAATCTAAAAAGACAGATACCTGCAAATTTCAAATTGTGCGCAAACTACCCTAATCCGTTTAATCCATCTACTATGATAGTTTTCTATTTGCCAAAAAGTGAACGTGTAACATTAAAGGTTTATGATATAGTTGGTCGGGAGGTTGAAACACTTATTCAAGGTGAAGTTCCTTCGGGTGAGCACAGGTTGCAATGGAGCGCCCAGGGCCTTGCAAGCGGAGTTTACTTATGTAGGCTGGAAGCTGATCGATTTTCAGAAACAATAAAGATGATTTATCAGAAATAAGCGGGAAGCAAAAAATAATTATTGCAGGAGGAAGTTGTGAAATGAAAAACCTCAAATCATGTGCGCTCATTCTGAATCTTATTTTATTATTTTTCACAACTTGTCTTTTAGCTCAAAACCCGATCATCAGGGATCAGTTTACAGCTGATCCCTCTGCAAGAGTTTTTGATGGTAAAGTTTACCTCTACCCTTCTCACGATATTCTTGCTAATAAAAGTCGTGGGCGTATAGGCTGGTTTTGTATGGAAGACTACCACGTATTCTCTTCAGCAAATCTTACAAATTGGACTGACCATGGAGTTATCGTAAGTCAGGATAAAGTTCCCTGGGTCAATTCAAAATCATATGCAATGTGGGCTCCTGATTGTATTTACAGAAACGGTAAATATTATTTCTATTTCCCTGCCCCTTCCAAAGATACAACTGTTGGAAGAGGTTTTTTTATAGGTGTCGCTGTATCAGATAAACCCTATGGTCCTTTTACTCCCCAGCCTGAGCCCATTAAAAATGCTCGCGGTATCGATCCAAATGTATTTATAGATAAAGACGGACAAGCTTATTTATACTGGGCAGCGAGAAATATATACGTAGCTAAGTTGAAAGAAAATATGCTTGAGCTTGCTTCAAAACCTAAGGTAATTGAAGGTTTACCGGATAAAGGTCTGAAAGAAGGTCCTTATCTGTTTGAGAGGAACGGAATTTATTATTTAACTTATCCGCACGTGCAAAATGTAACTGAAAAACTAGAGTATGCAACCAGTAATAACCCGATGGGGCCCTTTAAGGTTACAGGTGTAATAATGGATGAAAAACCAGGATGCTGGACTAACCATCAATCAATTATTGAATATAAAGATCAGTGGTATTTATTCTATCACCACAATGATCTGTCACCACATTTTGATAAAAACAGATCTGTAAGAATAGACAGTTTGTCTTTCGATGAAGACGGTACAATTAAAAAAGTAACTCCAACATTACGTGGCGTTGGGATAACTGACGCATCAAAAGAAATCCAAATTGATAGATACAGTCTTAAAAGCGACGAAGGTGTGGCAATAGCTTTTCTCGATACGCTCAACACATTCGGAGGCTGGAAGACAATACTCGATGCTGCAAAAGCATGGATACAATATAACGGCGTCGATTTCGAAAGCAATAAATTTAAATCGGTTAATGTAAGAGCTACGTCGAAAACAGGAGGGATTCTGCAATTACGATTAGATAATATTGACGGTCCTGTAATTGCCAAAGTAAAAATTCCTGAAGGTTCTGAATGGACTGTTACTAATTCACCGTTATTTGAATACCAGCCGGGAATACATAACATAATTGTACAATTAAAAAATAGCGGTAATATTGATATAGATTGGATAAGCTTTAAATAGACTGTTTTGGTTTTACTTTTGTGGAAATTCTACTTTATCTGTAGATAAAGATTATATATAAAATAAGTAGTTACTAATAGCCAATTACTAAACTTCCATAGAGAAAAACATGAATTCTATGCCTTTAGGTCTTTTTGATTGGGCAATAATGTTGGTCTATTTTGCATTTATTGTCTGGATAGGATTTTATCTCAAAAAGTTCACGAAATCCGATGAGGACTTTTTCCTTGCCGGGAGAAGAAACAGTATGTGGGTTTGCGGCATTGCATTTATGTCGGCTAATATGGGTTCGATGGAAGTAATTGGTTATACCGGGCAAAGCGTTAAGTATGGATTATATGCCGCACACTTTTATTTGATCGGTGCTGTCCCCGCAATGTTATTCCTCGGCGTATTTATGATGCCGTTTTATTACCACAGCAAAATTAAATCCATCCCCGGGTATTTAAAAGCTCGTTTCAATGAAAGTGCACGGGTTTTTAACGCAGCTATGTTCGTAGTTAATATGATTCTGGTTTCCGGGATTGCACTTTACCTGCAAGCTTTGATCTTCCACACTTTCCTTGGATGGAATTGGGATTTAAGTATTTGGCTTTCTGCAATTTTCGTAGCTCTGTATGTTACGTTAAGTGGTCTACTTTCAGCGATGTTTACGGAAATTGTACAATTCTTTTTGATTTGGGCAGGAATATTAATCTTACCGATTTTAGGTCTCGTCGATATTGGCGGTCCGGCAGAAATTTCTGCAAATCTTTCTGAAGGATTTAAAACCCTTTGGGCAACTTCAGGAAACGCTGCAAATAATCCAATGTACGTTACGTGGGGAGGCTTAATACTTGGGCTAGGTTTTGCTATCGCCTTTGGTTACTGGACAACAGATTTCTTAATAATACAGAGGGCTTTCTCAGCAAAAGACTTGCGTTCAGCCAGGATGACTCCTATTATCGGTTCATATTTCAAACTGCTGCTCGGTGCAGTTGTTGTTGGTACAGGCATGATTGCTTTAGTACTAATTAATAATCCGACGAGCGGGTTTAACTTGCTGGTGGAAGGTGGGAAAATCAATTATGATTCGGTGCTGCCTATGCTGATGCAAAGATATTTTACGCCGGGTCTGATTGGTGTTGGAGTTACATCGTTGGTTGCAATGTTCATGGCAGGTATGGCTGGTAATATGAGTTCTTTTAATGCTGTCTGGACTTACGATATTTACCATTCTGTCATTAATAAAAAAGCCTCATCTCAAAAGCTTCTGCAGATTGGAAGAATTACGACTGTTGCCGGAATTCTGTTAAGCGTTGCCGGTGCTTACATTGCTCGCAGTATGCCTACAGTTATTGATTACCTCCAGGCGATCAGCTCAATGTTTTTGGCTCCTTCCGTTGCAATTATTATCCTTGGCATGTTTTGGAAATTCATAACCCCCAAGGGAGGACTATGGGGAATGTTGATCGGAACTCTTGTAGCAGTTTTGCTATTTATTGCACAGGAAACTAAAATAATCCCTATAAGTTTTGTTATTCCGGGTTCCGACAGTGCGGCCGCTCAATCTTTTATGGCTGCAAATTTTTGGCGTGCTGTTTGGGCGTGGTTAATTTCGAGCGGCACTGCTATCATTATTAGTTTCTTCACAGAAAAGAAAACCGACGAAGAGTTACGTGGTTATGTAAAAGGGCTGGTTGATAAAACTGAAACTGTTGTAGAAAAAGTTGCCTGGAATAAGAAACCGGAATTCTGGGCGGCTATTACATTTGTAATTTTTATAGCTATAAACATTTTACTTTGGTAGGAGTGAATTAATGGATACTGAAAAAGGAATGAGAAGCATATGGTTCTTTGTGGGCTTAATAATGCTGACAATTGGTATTCTGGTTTTTCTTGCTGGCCTCTACGAATTAATAAATCCGACTGTTCAAAACATAAAACTTATCAGTCTTCATACAAATATCTGGTGGGGGGCTTTAATAGCTATTACAGGTTTAATCTATACTATAAAGAATAAAAATAAATATGTTGAGCAATAGAGTTAAACTTCTAAAAGTAATATTAGTTGAGAAAGTATTTTTTTAAATAGAAAAAAATGAATGTAAGTAATGAATGATAAAAAAACGATAAATCTGGATTCAATCCCAAACAAAAAACTTTACACCGGAAGTCAGATTCCCTGTATTGGATATGGAACTTTTGGTTCAGATTCTGTTTCGGCTGAAATAGTATCGGAAACGGTTAAGAAAGCAATCTATTCCGGTTACAGACAAATTGATTGTGCATCAGTTTATAGTAATGAAAAAAATATTGGGAAGGTTCTTAATGAAGTACTTAACAGTGGTTTTCTTAAACGGAAAGATTTATGGATCACTTCAAAAGTATGGAATGATATGCATGATAATGTTATTGAATCATGCAAGCAATCATTAAGAGATCTAAAAATAGATTATCTTGATCTATATCTTGTTCACTGGCCTTTTCCAAACTATCATCCCCCCCATTGTGATGTTTCATCGCGCAGTCCTAATGCTAAACCTTACATTCACGAAAATTATATGAAAACGTGGCGTCAAATGGAACAGCTTGTTGAGAATGGTTTGGTTAAGAATATCGGCACTTCTAATATGACAGTACCGAAATTGAAACTTTTATTGCAAGCTGCAAAGATAAAACCCGCCTGCAACGAAATGGAACTGCATCCTCACTTTCAGCAGCCGGAATTGTTTGACTTCTGTTTGAAGAATAATATTCAGCCGATAGGTTACTGTCCGCTTGGTTCCCCGGGACGTCCTGAACGTGATAGAGCTGAAGATGACACTGTCGACCTTGAAGACGAAGTAATAACTAAAATTGCAGCTAGGTTAAATGTAACAGCGGCACAGGTTGCTATTAAATGGGCTATACAACGGGGACAAATACCAATACCATTTTCAGTAAATCATTTTTTTGAAAACATTGAGGCTGTTGTTAATGTTCAATTAAGTGAAAATGATATGGAAGAAATTTCAAAGATAGATAAGAACTGCAGGTTAATAAAAGGGCAGGTATTTCTCTGGAAAAATGACCAAGAGTGGGAAGATTTATGGGATTTAAATGGAGAAATAACTCCCGCTTAAAAAAAATTTGAGGGCAAAACAATGAGTAAAATGGTCGGTGCAATTCTACCCGGAAATAGCACATCAGAATTAAAGGAATTTGATATTCCTGTTCCCAGGCATGGAGAAGTTTTAATAAAGATGAAATCATCTACAATATGTGGATCAGATATACGATGCATTTATCACAAACACTTAGGCAAAGGTCCTGAAGGATATCAGTCCGGAATGATAGCCGGGCATGAACCAAGCGGTCAAATTGTGGAAGTTGGCCCGGGATGCCGCCGATTCAAAAAAGATGATCGTGTAATTGTTTATCATATTTCCGGCTGCGGTGTGTGCAATGATTGCAGAAGAGGTTATATGATTTCCTGCACAAGTGAATACAGGCGCGCTTATGGCTGGCAGCGTGATGGTGGAATGGCCGAATATTTACTTGCTGAAGAAAAAGATCTTGTTCGTTTACCTGATGAGTTAAGTTATTCGGACGGGGCCCAGGTTGCTTGTGGCTTTGGAACTGTTTACGAAGGTTTGGAAAAAATAGATGTTAGTGGAAACGATGACGTCTTAATAACCGGGTTAGGTCCTATCGGTTTGGCATCGGCTATGCTAAGCAGAACATTAGGTGCTCAAAAGGTATACGGAGTTGAAGTTATTGATGAAAGAATATCTATTGCAAAAAACACCGGGTTGTTCGATGAGGTAATTAAAGCCGGTGATAGTAATGTTGAGCAAATCCGGGATTTGACATCAGGGCATGGAGTAGAAAAATCTGTTGATTGTTCAGGTAATAATAAAGCCCGCCTTACCTGCATTCGTTCTGCAGGCAAATGGGGAAAAATTGTATTTCTTGGAGAAGGTGGTACCTGTGAGTTCGAAGCGTCGAGAGATATTATTCACGACCAAAAGACTATTTATGGTTCCTGGGTTACAAATCTCTGGCGAATGGAAGAGCTTGTTGAAAGATTGGTTAGGTGGAAAATCAAACCTGAATCGCTTATAACCCATAGATTCAAACTGGATGATGTCAGTGAAGCATATTCATTAATGGCAAGCGGCAAATGCGGTAAAGTTGCTGTCGTTTTTGATGAAGAAATAAAATAATAAAAGGAATTAATAAATTGCTAAAACATATACCAAATATCTTAAGCCCTGACTTGTTAAAAATACTTATGGAGATGGGGCACGGCGATGAAATAGTTATTGCGGATGGAAACTTTCCTGCTGCTTCAATTGCGCAAAGATTAATTCGACTCGATGGGCACAATGTACCTGAAGTGTTGGAGGCAGTATTAAAATTTTTCCCTCTTGATATATACGTTAAAAATCCCGTCGGATTAATGGAAGTAGTACCCGGTGATAATGTTAAACCCGTAATATGGGAAGACTACAGAAAAATAATCGTAGAAAGCAAAGAGCCTTTTAAGGAATTCGAACACATAGAAAGGTTCTCTTTTTATGAAAGAGCCAAAAAAGCTTACGCTGTAATTGCAACGAGCGAATCTGCTTTATATGCAAACATAATTTTGAAAAAAGGAGTAGTAGTCTAAAAAATCTCATTAATAAAGTTTATTGTTTAAATAGCAAATTATATAAAATGATTTGCCACTATATATATCGGTATAGGTTTTCTTGCTTTAAGGAGTTCCTTTGATGAAAAGAGTCACATTATTTGTTACCCTGTTTACGGTAATTTTTTCTACCTATGCTCTTTGCATAGAGAGTCATGAATTAAAAAGTCCAAATGATAAAATTTCCGTAAACCTCTGGCTCACACATTCCGGAGCGGCCGTCTATTCTGTTTCTTGTTCGGGTGCAACTATTCTTAATCAATCGAAACTGGGAATTGTTAGAAGCGATGAAGATTTTTCTAACGGACTGACTCTTGATTCGGTTTCTAATATAAGTACTGTTTCTGAAAATTACACACTGCTTCATGGTAAACGATTAAATTGTAGTTACTCCGGCAACAAACGAGTTTTCTATCTGAAGAATACAAATTATAAAACTATGGAAATAATTTTCCAGGTTTCGAATGATGGCGTAGCATACAGATATTATTTCCCGGAGAAAAGAGATACAATTTTAACCATTTACAAGGAACTTACCTCCTATCATTTTGACCTTTCTACAAAAGCATTTTTGCAACCGTGTGATGACGCAAGAATGGGATGGTCCTTTGCTTCCCCATCTTATGAAAATTATTATGAAAAGGATATTACTGTAGGAACGACTTCTCCAAACGAAGCAGGTTGGGTAATGCCGGCACTTTTCCATTCAGGTAAATATTGGATTACTATTACTGAGACTGCTGTCGATACAAATTATTGCGGATCACGGTTAAGCCAGTTTTCTCCGGATGGCGAATATTCAATACAATTTCCTGAGCCACAGGAAAGCAGAGACGGCGGACCTTTTTTACCAGAATCGGTTTTGCCCTGGTATACGCCCTGGCGTGTTATTGCAATATCGGAAAACCTTGGCGGACTTGTTGAATCAACTTTGGAAACCGATTTAGCTACGCCTGCTAAATATGATGTTTCTTCATGGTTAAAACCAGGAATTGCATCCTGGAGCTGGGTTATTCTAAAAGATGATTCTACTATTTACGATGTTCAACGTAGTTTTATAGATTTTGCTGCCAGGATGAACTGGCGATATTGCCTGATAGATGCTCTTTGGGATACACAAATAGGATACGAAAAAATTAAAGAACTTGCCGATTATGCCAAAACAAAAAATGTAAAAATTTTATTGTGGTATAATTCGGCGGGTGACTGGAATACAACTCCACAAACACCTCGCAATAAATTATTAACAGAGAAATCGAGGAAAGCAGAATTTCAAAAATTAAAAGATATGGGTATCGGAGGTATCAAAGTAGACTTTTTTGGCGGCGATGGGCAATCGATGATGAAATATTATATTGATATCTTAAAAGATGCAGCCAAATATAATCTTGCAGTAAATTTTCACGGATGTACTTTTCCCAGAAGCTGGTACAGAACGTATCCTAATTTGGTTAGCATGGAAGCTATCAGAGGTGAAGAGTATGTAACATTTGGACAGTACTTTGCGGATAATCAACCCGCACATTGTGCTATGTTGCCCTTTACAAGAAATCTTTTTGATCCAATGGACTTTACACCTGTAAACATTTCGGGTATTCCAAATATAAAACGCAGAACTACCGGCGGCTTTGAAATTGCTTTATCTGTCTTATTTACTTCCGGCATTCAGCACATTGCTGAGACTCCAACCGGAATGGCAACTCAAAAAGATTTTGTAAAAGAATATATGAGTTCGTTACCTGAAACCTGGGACGATGTGAGATTTATCGACGGGTATCCTGGAAAATATGTTGTGCTGGCAAGAAGAAAAGGAGATAAGTGGTATATAGCTGGCATTAACGGAGAAAATAAAATTCGTAAAATAACTTTAAATATTTCCTTCGTTAGTAAATCATCAAAGTATTTTATTATTACGGATTCGGATAACGCTAAGAGCTTTGTTAAAAGAGATATTGATTTTTCAAATCCCATCAATATAACTATGCAGCCTTACGGCGGGTTCGTAATAAAAACTTTATCAAAGTAAATAGAATTGTTAACAATACATTCACATAATTAAAGGAGTAGTTATGTCACGTTTATTTAATTTCTGTTTAGTGATCTTTTTTGTTATGAGTATTGCCCATGCTCAGGGTATTGACGGTAAATGGAATGGAGAAATGGAGGGCCCCAACGGATCTTTTCCTTTAACATTTAATTTCCACGTAGTTGCAGATAGTTTAACAGGTACTGTTGAAAGTCAAATGGGAGATATTCCAATTAGTAACGGTAAAGTTGATGGCAAAAATTTTTCCTTCGATGTAAGTTTTAATGAAATGACCATTAAACATCAGTGCACAGTCACGAGTGATTCTACTATTTCAATGAAGGTAGAAGGAATGCAGGGACCTATGGAAATCATTCTAAAACGACAAGCTGAAGCAATGGATGAATCCAAGTAGAACAAGCTTTGGTCAACACGAAAAATTTAAGAAAAGTTAAAGTGACCAATTGAAAAGTTTTTCCCTGTTATAAAGAAATAATATATCTGTTATGAAAACTATCATCTTCTTTTTTATTTTGATTTTTGCGTCTCTTCATTTACTTGCCGAGAACGGACATAAACTTTGGCTTCGTTATAAAAATACAGGTACTGTAAACGTAGTTTGTCCGATGAATTCTCCTACTCTTACTATTGCAAAGGAGGAGTTGCAGAACGGCTGGCGGGGAAAAGATGGTGCTTCATTTGCCTTAACTATTAAACAGGATAAAGAAATTAAGGGCGATGGCTTTAAGATCAGTAAAAATAGAGTTCAGGCCAACACAGTACTCGGGATTCTTTATGGTGTATATGAAATACTTCGCCGACAGTATACGGAAGAACCTATACAGGAAGAGATTTGTAATCCTTCTTATGAACGGCGCATATTAGATCATTGGGATAATCTGAACGGAACCATAGAACGCGGGTATGCAGGGCTTTCTATATTTTGGCGAAGCGGTAAAGATTCACTTGTCGTAACGGAAAAGGACAGGGAATTATGGAAAGAATACGCACGCGTCGATGCCTCAATAGGGATTAACGGAGCCGTTCTTGATAATGTGAATGCTTCACCGTTGATATTGACAACCGATTGCCTGAACAGAGTAAAGGCAATCGCTGAAGTTTTACGTCCCTATGGAATTAAAACTTACCTTGCTATTAATTTCGCATCCCCTTCTGTAATTGGTGGATTAAAAACTTCAGATCCATTTGACCCTGAAGTAAAAAAATGGTGGAAAGATAAAGCCAAAGAAATATATAGCATGATCCCGGACTTTGGTGGTTTTTTAGTTAAAGCCAATAGCGAAGGACAACCCGGGCCGCAGAATTTTGGTCGAACACACGCAGACGGGGCAAATATGATAGCAGATGCGTTGAAGCCCTACGGCGGAATTGTTATGTGGCGCGCTTTTGTTTACAGCCCAAACGATAAGGATAGAGCAAGACAGGCTTATAACGAGTTTATGCCGCTCGATGGAAAATTTCGCAACAATGTAATTATACAGGTAAAAAACGGCCCAATAGATTTTCAGCCACGCGAACCTTTCAGTCCCCTTTTCGGTGCCTTGAAAAAAACTTCTGTAATGCCTGAACTTCAGATAACACAGGAATATTTGGGGCAAGCAATTCACCTGGTGTTTCTGGGAACTATGTGGGAAGAGTTTCTGCAGAGTGATACTTACCAGGAAGGCAAAGGAAGTACAGTTGCACGTTGTACAGATGGAAGCATTTATCCCCAGAAACATACAGCCATTGCAGGTGTTGCAAATATTGGGTTGGATACAAACTGGTGCGGTCATCCATTTGCACAGGCAAACTGGTACGCCTTTGGCAGGCTGGCATGGAACAATAAATTGACAAGTGAAAAAATTGCAGATGAATGGTTGAAGCTCACATTTAAACCAACTGCATCTGAAGATAAAGAAATGTCAACAGTCCTTCCGGTTGAGTGGAATCTTATTTTTTTGAAACCGGTAAAACAAATGATGCTCAACAGCCGTGAAGCCGCGGTTAATTACATGATGCCTTTGGGACTACACCATATTTTTGCTGCGAATGACCATTACGGACCCGGACCCTGGTGGGGCCCGAAAGGTGTAAGAAAAGATTGGACACCGCCTTATTATCATCAGGCAGATACTAACGGAATAGGTTTTGACAGAACCAGAACCGGTAGTAATGCCGTGAGTCAATATCATGAACCTCTTGCTTCACTATTTAATAATGTAAAGACTTGTCCTGAAGTTTACTTGCTGTGGTTTCACCATTTACCCTGGGATTATAAAATGAAGAGCGGGCTTACATTATGGGATGAGCTTTGTTACCATTATGAAGCGGGACTGCAGAAGGTGCGGGAATTTCAGAAAGTATGGGATAGAGTAGAGAGATATGTGGATCCGGAAAGGTTTACGCTCGTTCAGAGTAAACTTCGTCAACAATGTGTTAATGCACAACTATGGAAAGATGCATGTTTACTTTACTTTCAGCAATTCAGCCGTAAACCAATTCCGTACTATATAGAACGTCCGGTTCACGATTTAAAAAATATAATTAAAAACGATATGGAAAGGCTGAGAAGAAGAGACTAATATCGTTTTATTAACAAAATGTTAAATATCATATAATTCTATTTATAGGAGAAATCTATACGTGTTCAGTAAATATTTAATACTTTTATTATGCATATCGGCATCGGTTTCATTTTCACAACAAGGCAATCAGGTTGAACTTGGAAAATTAGAAACCGGGGCATCTGTCTCATTTATCCATGCTGCAGAAGGTAAATGGGGTATCGATATTTCCGGAACTGTAACCCCGCGACTCACACAAAAGTCACCCGTTAGAATCGAGGTCTTTCAGAAAGAAAACAATATTCATGAACTTAGCACCGGATACACAACTGTCCGGAAATCAGGCTCAGAAATAGATGCAAGTACTGAAATAGCATACGGGAAAAAAGTTGTTTTCCATATACATGATGTGTGGAGTATAAGCGGGGCGGTTCTTTCAATTCACAGGAAGGTGGACGTGGCTGGGAATGCACCCGGAGGTTTCAACTCGTCTATAGTTTTTAATGTCGATCCGTCGGTACATTGGAATAACATAAATTGCATGGCTCCGGGAGCTTTATACGGCGATCCAACGCACGACGGGGACCGCTCGCCCGGTGGCACACTTAACTATGCTGCACACAGGTTCGTAATGCGCGAAGACATTCTTCCTGCACCAATGTTCGCACTCTCTTTTAAAAACGGTGCTTCAATAACAATGCTTGATCCTACACCGAACGGTGAATCAACTGTTGAAGAAACAAAGCTAACGAAAAATGTAATGACTGATGCCAGGTTTCAATTCGGCTCGCTCGGAGTCTGGCAGAACGGAAACAGTCCTGTAGAGTTCGGCTTCGAGTTTCCGGGTACGGTGGGTATGTATGCGTTCGGTCCAAATGCATCGTCAAAACCGCGGTGGATCAGACGTTATCATCCGATAAACCAGGGATTTGCTCATAGCTATAAAGTGAGTTTTCGTTTTGGTACTCACGAAACTTTTAACAAAGTTATTCGCAACTCGTGGCGATGCGCATGGAATACATTGAAGCCTGCTGTCATTCCAATTGACATCGAACAGATACGACATATTCTTACAGACCAATTGGCATCTGTGGCAGGCACTATTGATGGTCGGACCTGCATACCTTTTGCAATTGCAACATTTGATACAAGCCAGCCTCAATGGAATTGGACAATGTCAGGGATGGGCTTTGTAAGTAAGAACATCGAATGTGCAGACCAGTTGTTGCGTGAAGGTGAACGTGATAATACAGAGCGCGGGAAAAATATGCGCCGAATAGGTCTGTCCATTATTTCGTCGATGATTACTGCACTTCATTCTATACCGCTTGAAGGAACGGGGTATGATATTAGAACCGGAAAGCCGTGGACAGGCGAACATTCGGAATGGCTTGCGCCCTGGCTACGGAATGCTACGGAAGGTATGCGTGTGTTGATGAGGGCATACAAACGTGAACAGGTACTCGGCAGACAACACCCGGAATGGTTAAACTGGGTTAAATCTTATGTTGATTGGCTGATCTTGCAGCAATGGAAAGACGGATCATTCCCACGGAGATGGGAAGCCGGAACTAACAAGGTTGCCGAACCGACGGGATCAACAAGCTACTGCCCTGTTCCATTACTTGTTCTTATGACAGAAATTACCGGTGATAATAAGTATGAACAGGCAGCTGTTCGTGCTGCAAATTATGTTTGGGAGAATTGGGGAAAACGGGGACTCTTTGTCGGTGGTGCAAGTGACAATCCGAATATTACAGATAAAGAAGCAGGAATGTTAAGTATTGAAGCATACCTGAGTTTATATGAATCAACAAAAAAACAAAAATGGCTGGATCGCGCTAAGGCAGCAGCTGATTATGCCGAAAGCTGGATATGGATTTGGAATCTTCCAATGCCGATAGACGCAGACAATGCACACCTTGACTGGAAAAAAGATGTGCCGATCATCGGAGTTCAGGGAATTACTGCCCGCGTCGCAGGTGGTGTAGATGAGTACATGGATTGGTCTACTTCTTCTTATGCAAGATTATATCTTTATACCAAAGACCCGCATTACCTCGATGTTGCACGGCTTCTATTACATAACACTAAGTCCATGGTTTCTCGTCCCGGACGACTTTACGGTATGAAAGGTATCGGATGGCAGCAGGAGCACTGGTCAATGGGACCGGGCAGGTTTGGCCGCGGCGTAGGATCGCACCGATTCTGGTTGCCGTGGGTTACTTCCAATCACCTATATAGTATCACAGGTCTGGAAGAAGTCGATCCGGCTCTATTTAAAAAGTTATCTAAAGGAAATTGAAAAAAGATAATTATTATTTATAAAATTTACGCCGCTGAATTAGAATGCATTTTGACTAAGCATTTGTTGGTTATTAACGGAAAATAAATTTGTTTTTTATTAACCAGAGACAAAGAAATGATAAAAAGAATTTTATTGATCTGGGCATGCTTCGGCGTTTTTATCTTTGCTCAAGATAAAACAGTAAATATTGTTGTCGATATGAATAAAAAGAAGGGTGATCTAAAACCTATTTGGGCATGGTTTGGTTACGATGAACCAAATTATACTTATATGAAAAACGGTAAAAAACTTTTGGGCGAGTTATCGGAATTGAGTCCGGTTCCGGTTTATGTTCGAACGCATAATTTAATGACAACAGGAGACGGAACTCTCGCGCTGAAATGGGGCTCAACGAACATGTATACTGAAGATAAGAACGGCAACCCGGTTTATAATTGGCAAATTGTAGACCGTATTTTCGATACATACGTTCATTTTAAAATGAAACCGTTAGCTGAAATAGGATTTATGCCAGAAGCACTTTCTACAAATCCAAAACCATATAAACATAATTGGGATGCAGCAAATAAAAACTCTGTTTTATTCACAGGGTGGGCATACCCGCCGAAAAATTATAAGAAATGGTCAGAACTAATTTATCAATGGGTAAAACATTGTGTTGAACGATACGGAAAAACCGAAGTTGAAAGTTGGTACTGGGAACTATGGAATGAACCTAATATCGGTTATTTACAAGCAAACAATCAACTGAATACATTTTGCAAAATGTACGACTATGCATCCGATGCAGTTAAGCGTGCATTGCCAACAGCAAGGATGGGAGGTCCGCATATAGCTGGTATTGCAAATGAATTTTTAAAAGGATTCATAACACATTGCTTATCCGGACATAATGAAGCAACCGGAAAAAACGGAGCTCCACTTGATTTTATAGCTTTTCATGCAAAAGGTTCTCCAAAAGTTGTTGATGGCGTTGTCTGGATGGGAATGCAGAATCAACTTTACACAATAAAAGAAAATCTAAAGGTGATTTCATCAATTCCTCAGGTTAAGAATCT
>Ga0315556_1001025_pt1 | contig 17224 bp, 14 predicted proteins | sample SalMarSW160310MG_FD_202112 | JGI IMG/M metagenome (GOLD analysis project Ga0315556, IMG submission 202112) | Salt marsh sediment microbial communities from the Plum Island Ecosystem LTER, Massachusetts, United States - Salt Marsh Sediment SW1603-10 ...
CGCCGACCCAGGCGCCGTCACCGCCGGGGTCGGCGCCGCGCACGAAAAGGAGACGGCATGGACATCCACGGCAGCACGGTCCTGATCACGGGCGCGACGGGCTTCACCGGCTCGTTCGTCGCCGAGCGATTGGCACGCGAAGGCGTGCGGGTGCGCGCGCTAGTGCGCCGCGAGGGCGCCCGCGTCCCCGACGCCGCCACGGTGGTGGGCGACCTGCGGGATCCCGCCAGCCTCGCGGCCGCGGTGGAAGGCGTCGACGCGGTGGTGCACTGCGCCGTCGCGTACCGCCTCGACATCGAGGAAGCCCGCCGCCTGACGGTCGAAGGGACGCGCGCACTGGCGGAGGGGGCGCTCGCCGCGGGGTGCCGGCGCTTCGTCCACCTCTCGACCATCAGCGTCTATGCCATCGACGGCCTCGACGTGGTCGACGAGGACAGCCCTCTGCTAGGCCCGGAGCGTGCGGAGGAGGACCCGTACGGCGTCAGCAAGGCGGAGGCCGAGCGCGCCCTGGCCGAGGTGGCCGGGCGCGGGCTCGCGACCGTGGTGCTGCGGCCGCCCGCTATCCTCGGGCCGCACCTGCGCTGCGGCTGGACGGTGCGCGTCGCGGCGGATGTCGCTCGCGGCGCGCTCGGCTACCAGGGCGACGGCCGCGAGCAGCTCCCGTACGTCTACGTGGAGAACCTGGCCGACGCCGTGGTGCTGGCGCTCGAGAACGACGCCGCGGTGGGCGGGGCGTTCAACGTCATCGACGGGCACGTACCCTGGCAGGCCTACCTCGAGCATGTGGCGCAGGTCGTCGGTCGTCCGTTGTCGCCGGACGCCGACGCCGACGGCCGGATGGACGGTTCCTTCCAGATCTACGACGGCGCTCGGCTGCGCGAGGCCCTCGGGTACCGGCCCCGTGTGGCCTACGACGAAGCGCTGTCACGCATCGATGCCTTCGTGACGGAGCGCGTCGCGCGGGGGGACGCCGCGCCTCAGTGAGGCGCAGGTCGAGGCGGGCCGGACCCCGGTTGGGCCGCGGTCGGAGCGGTTCCCCGGCTAGGCCGCGCGCCCCAGCCGCACCATCACGTCCAGGCAGCGCTCCACGTCATCGTCGGTCGTGGCCCAGGAGGACACCGAGATGCGCATCGCCGTGCGTCCCTGCCACTCGGTCCCGCCGCACCAGCAGGTGCCGTCCTCCTGCAGGCGCCGGATGACCGCCCGCGTGCGGTCGGGCGGGCCGAAGGACACCAGGACCTGGTTGAGGACCACCTCGTTCAGCACCTCGAACCCGGCGGCCTCCAGACCCTCGGCGAAGCGTCGCGCGTGCCGGCAGCCGCGCTCGACCATGGAGCGCACGCCCGACCGACCCAGGCGTTTGAGCGCGGCCCACACCTCCACGCCGCGCGCGCGGCGCGACAACTCGGGCGTGAAATCCGACGGGTCGCGCACGCCGGCCTCCGGCAGGTAGGCCGCCGTCACGGCCATCGCCGCCTGCAACGCCGTGGGGTCCCGCACCAGTGCGATGCCCGAGTCGTAGGGCACGTTGAGCCACTTGTGGAAGTCGGTCGCCCAGGAATCGGCGAGCTCGAGCCCCGCGGCGAGCCCCCGCAGCTCGGGGCTGACGCGCGCCCACAGGCCGAAGGCACCGTCCACGTGCACCCAGGCGCCCGCCTCGCGGGCGCGCGGGATGATGTCGGCGAAGGGGTCGAAGGCGCCCGTGTTGACGTTCCCCGCCTGCAGGATGACGATGGTCGGGCCCTCGAGCTCGGGCAGCAGCTCGGGTCGGAACCGGCCCTGGTCGTCCGCCGCGACCACCTCCACCCGGTCCTTGCCCAGCCCCAGCAGCCCGAGCGATTTGCGCACGGTGGGGTGCATCTCGCCTCCCACCACGACCCGGATCGGCGGGGCGCCGAAGAGGCCGTCGGCCTCCACGTCCCACCCCTCCCGCTCGAGCGCTCCGTGGCGCGCGGCCGCGAGGGCGGTGGCGTTGGCGACGGTGGCTCCGGTCACGAAGCCAGCGCCGGTACCGGTCGGTAGCCCGAAGAGCTCGCGCAGCCAGTCGAGCGCCACCGCCTCCAGCGTGGCCGTGCCCGGCGTGGTGTCGTGGAACGCGCTGTTCTGGTCCCACGCCGTCGCAAGCGTGTTCGCCGCGAGGGTCACCGGCAGGGCGCCCCCGCATACGAAACCGAAGAAGCGACGGCCTGCGATGCCGAGCGTCGCCGGGGACACCACGTCGTCGAGGAGGGCAAGGACCTCGGCGGCATCGGTACCGTGCTCGCCGAGCGGCTCGTGAAGACGCTCCAGACCGGTCGCGGAGGCGGGGTCCGCTCGAACGGCGCGGCCGTCCAGCGCGTCGAGGTAGGCCGCCGCCCGCGTCGCCGCGTCGTGCAGCAAGGCGGTCGTCGCGGCGCTGTCGAGATCCTCCGCCTGCTCGTTGCCGGCGTGGGGGGGCCGACCTTCACCGGCCGGGCGGGACGTCTGCTCCGACTCTTCCATGATCGCTCCTCTTCACCGGCGTGGGGGCGCGCCGTTACCAGGCGGACGCCGCGCGAGCGGCGGCCGCATCGCCGACCGGGGACGCGGATCCGCCGGCCCCATGGAGCCCTGGGTCCGCGAAGGCCCGGCCCGTCAGGGCAGGTACGCCTCGCGCAGTGGCGAGAAGACTTCGATGGCCTCGCTGGGTTCCAGCGCCTCGACCGCGTGCTCGACGCCGCCCGGGATACACCAGCTGTCACCCGACCCGACGACGGCCACCGCTCCCGCGATGGTGAAACGCATCTTCCCGGTGACCAGGAAGCCCGTCTGCTCGTGCGGATGGCAGTGGGGAGGCAGCTCGCTCCCGGCAGCAAGCTTGAACCGGAGCATCATGGTTCGCTCTCCCTGCACGAGGTTCTTCATCACGATGCCGTCCGCCGCCGGCCGGTATCCTTCCTCGCTGTAGCTGTGGACCATGGACGAGCATAGACGAATTCGCGCGGTCTCGAGTGCACCCTCGAGGCCGCACCCGGACGCGCGGCAACGCCCTCCCTCCGCCGGGCGTGCAACGGCCCTACGCCAGGGCGGCCCCCTCCTGCCCCACGCAGCCCCCGACCCCCGGCGCAGCCCCCGACTTTCGGCGGATGCGGGCACGCCGCTCCGTCGACCATGGTGGGAGCGGCACGGCCGGTACGTCCGGTCCGGCGGATGCACCGGCCGGGCGGGCACCCGGTCCACCCCGGGAGGAAGGCATGAACACCACGATCCGCTGGGCCGGTTGGGGCATGATGTCGTTCCTGGCGCTGCTGATGGCGCTTCTCGCCAGTCGGTACCTGACGCTCGACCCGGCCACGTACTTCCCGCTGCAACGCGCGGTCTACATGGCGCACACCGCCGGGTTGCTCGCGCACGTCGTCGGCGGCATCACGGCGCTCCTGCTCGGACCGCTGCAGTTCGTTCCGGCCGTCCGCAACCGCTGGCCGCGGCTGCATCGCACGACCGGCCGGATCTACCTGGCGGGCGTGGCTCTGGGCGGGCTCGGCGGCCTGTACTTGGCGCGCCTGGCCTACGGAGGGCTACCGGCCCGCGCCGGCTTCGCGCTGCTGGCCGTGGCGTGGCTGGCCGTCAGTGCGATGGCCTACCTGCGGATCCGGCAGGGCGACCCGGAGCGGCACCGCGAGTGGATGATCCGCAGTTTCGCCCTCAGCTTCGCGGCGCCGGTGTTGCGGCTCGAGCAGGTGGCCTTCGCGGCGTCCGGCGTCGACTTCGCGACGGCGTACGTGGCCGTGGCGTGGCTGGCGTGGCTGCCGAACCTGCTCGCGGCCGAGGCGTACGTGCGCTGGACCCGCGGACGGACCGCGCCGAGAGCGGCCGCTACATGACGCTCCCCGACGCATCGAACGCTCCGCGCGCTCTCCACGTGCTCTCGACATCTCCACGCTAGGATGCAGCGATGCGCGCTCGTTCGATCCTGCTCGCCCTGCTCCTCGCCGTGGCAGGGGCGGCACCGCTGCATCCCACCGCGGCGCAGTCGCTGCCGTTGGGGGACGGCCGTGTCGGCACCCGGCCCGAGGTCGGCTACGTAGACGCCTGCAGCACCACCTTCCGTGCGGGCGGCGCGCGGCACGCCGGACCGTGGATCGACGGGGCCACCTGGTATCCTTCCCTGAAGCCGCACGTCCTGGGGGACGTGACGTGGCCCCAGGCCAGCTTCACGCTGACGCAACAGGGGGAAGCGCTCGACGTGAGGAGCAACGGTCTGCCCGTCGGCGAGCCCACCGGCACCTTCCCCATCGCCAGGTCGGACCCGGCCTACGCCTTCGACACCAACCCGAACGCGATCGTGCCGCAAGACCTGTCGTTCGCGATCCCGGCGGCCCCGACCGAAGCCGCACAGCCGAGCTGCCTGCCGATGGGCATGATCGGCTTCACCACGACCGGCGTGGCGCTGTACAGCGCCCTCGACGATGCCGGGCGCGACGCGGCCGCGCACGAGATCCAGGACCTGTGTGACGGCCACCCTCAGGGCAAGGGGCAGTATCACTACCACAGCAGCTCCCCCTGCCTGCCGGGGGCGCAGACCGACGGTCTGGTGGGGTACGCGCTCGACGGCTACCCCATCCTCGGCATGCGCGACGCCGACGGCGCGTTGATCACCAACGCCGACCTCGACGCCTGTCACGGGCGCCACGAGAACGTGACCGTCGACGGCCGCTCCTACGACTACGCCTACCGCCTCACACAGGCCTACCCCTACACCCTCGGGTGCTTCACCGGGGTCGTCGATCCGAGCACGATCCGGGCGTTGCGGCGGGCCATGGGGCCGCCCAGGGGGCGCCCCTAGGCGACCGGCAACGGACCGAGCGTCCGCGTCGGAGGCTCCGCCGAAGGCATCTGCCGCCAGCCCCGCTGCCCTCCCGGCCGCCAGCCGCCCTAACGGTCGACCAGCTTTGGGAACGGGTTGATGGCACGCCACGCGCACGCATCGGCGGGGCTCTCGTATACGCCGAAGTGCAGGTGCGTGGGCGTGGTCGCGGCGTCGCCGCTGTTCCCGACGGACCCGAGCACGGTATCGGTCGTGACGTGCTGACCCTCGCGGAGGTCCTCGGCGAAGGCGTCCATGTGGGTGTAGAAGAAGCGCCGCCCGCCGCCCCCCACCACGGTGACGGAGTTGCCGCCCAGGCTCAGGCTCTCGATGCTGTACACGAAGCCGGGCGCGGCGGCCCGGATCGGCGTACCCCTCGGCGCGAAGATGTCGACGCCCTCATGGACGCGACCACCGGCGCGGGCCGCCCCCCAGGTGTCGGCCACCTGCCGAACCAGCACGCCCTCGACCGGCATGCGCAGGACCGCGTCCACCTCCGCCCCGACCTTGGCGAGGAAGCGCGGAAGCAGGGTCGCGTACCGGGCGCGCATCTCGAAGCGCAGCCGTTCCGCCTCGCTCGCGGGCGTGCGCTGGCGGGCCGGGCACACCAGGTCGACCAGCTCGGGGCGCACGTCGGGATAGGCGGGGTCGGGCAACGTCTGGCCGGCCGCGAAGGCGCTCCACGCGGTCCCCCAGAAGACGAGCGCGCATCCGACGATCCACCGGGCGGGACGGACGGCCACGACCCTACAGATAGCACCTACGGGCGCCCGGCGCCGTGCCGGATCGGGTCGGCCAGCCGTCGCCGGAACCCGGCCGCCGTCTCGGCGTCGGGGATCTGCGCCGCCAGTTGATCGACCACCGCGTCGGCACACGCGCCCGCGTGGGCTGCGCGGTCCACCTCCCCGCCCGCAGCCCACCAACGCGCCGCATCGCGCCAGGCGCCGGCCTCGTCGAGGGGGAGGCCCGCGTCGTTCCAGATCTTGGCGGCGGCCTCGAAGGCGGCGGCCGCCGGCGAAGCCGCGCCCGACCACGCGGCCTCGAAGGCCCGCCCCTCCAACACGGTAGCGGCGCCCTCCCCCGCTCCCAACAGGTCGCCTGCCGAGCGAACCGCCGCGACCGCGGCCCGCATCAACGATCGTTCGGGCGCACCCCGCGCTCGGGACGGCGACCGCTCGGGTGGCAGCCACCACCGCAGCACGTCCCGCAGCCCGATCAAGCACGCATCGTCCAACGGCACGCCCGAGGTGCACAGCTCGGCCAGGCGCGACGCCGTGGCCTCGGCCGAGGTCGCGTCGCCCACGGCGACGGCGTGACGTAGGCACGCGCGCAGGTACGGGATGCGGTGTTGCGGCTCGACCATGCGGTCGAGCGCTCCCGCGAAGGTCCGAAGGGACGCTCCCGCCGGCGCCACCCTGCCCAGATCGAGATCCACGCCGACCAGGGCGAGCGCGATGGCGGCCGCCTTGAAGTTGTCCTTCCCCGCCCTCGTCACCAGCGCTTCGAGAGCAGGCCGATCGCGGAACGCACGCACCCAGCGTCCGTACCGCCATGCGACCGCCCACGCGCCCACCCGTCCGGCGCCCTCCATGGTGAACAGCTGGTACGAAGCCGCGTAGTCGCGGAGCTCGTCGAAGATCTCCAGGGCGCGATCCGCGTCGCCGGCGCTGGCGTGCATGTTCCCGAGGTTGAACGAGGCGCGACAGGCGTCGTACACCAGGCCGAGCCGTCGCGCGTCCTCGAAGCTCCGGCGCATCATGGCGAGCCCTTCGTCGCGGCGCTCGGGGACGAAGAAGGCGAGCGCGGACCCGACGTTGATCGAGGCGTGCACGACGACGTCCTCGGCGCCCACACGCTCCGCGATGGCGAGCGCCCGCGTCCCCCAGGCCACCGCGTCCTCGGCCTCCGACGCCACCATGTGCAACTGCGAGATGCAGCTCACCGCTCTCGCCATGGCGGGGCTCTCGGGGCCCTGCTCGAGCGACGCCAGGGCGCGATGGAAGGCCTTCAGCGCGTGCCCGTGCTCGGTGCGCTCGTAGAGCACGCGTGCCAGGGTCAGCTCCGCGATCCCGGCCCGCTGTTCGTCGCCGGCCTCCAGGAAGGTGTCCCGCGCCTCCGTCAGGGCGGGCACCGCTTCCTCGAAGCGACCCCGAAGCCACAGGGCTTCGCCGAGCGACGTGAGCAGGCCGGCGCGCCACAGGGCGTCGGGCTCCTGCGCCAGACCGGCCGCATCCTGGTAGTGCACGATCGCCTCTTCGAGCGCACCGGCGCTGCGTGCTCGGTCCCCCGCCTTCACCAGGAACCCGGCCGCGTGCACGGGGTCCGACCCTCGCCGCAGGTGGTGCGCCAGCACGCCCGGATCGGCGTCCGGACCGTGGAGCGCCTCGAGCGCAGCGGCGACGGCGGCGTGGAGGTGGCGCCGCTCTCCGGCATCGATGCCGTCGTAGACGAAACGTTGAATTAGGTCGTGCCGGAAGCGATGCCGCACGACACGGCGCCAGCCCTCCACCTGCACCTCGCCCTGTACCACCAGCCCGTGCCGGCGAGCGAGCTCGCCGAGATAGCGCGCGACCCTGCCTCCGTCGACCTCCAGGACCTGCGCCACCACCTCGGCCGTGAACGTGCTCCCTTCGACGCTGGCCACCCGCAGCACGTCCGACGCATCCGGGCCCACACGCGCCAGACGCTGCGCCAGAGCCCCGGTCACCCGCGCGGGCACGTCGTCCCAACGGATCGCCCGCGCCACGGTCCACCGCCCCGTGGGCCCCCGGACGAGATCCCCGCGCTCCTCGAGGTGCCGGAGCAACTCCACCGTCAGCAGCGGCTGCCCGCCGGTCTGGCGCCACAACGACTGCCGGAAGTCCACGTCGAAGTCGTTGGGCTCGGCGTCGAGGTAGCCCTCGAGGAACGCCCTTCCATCGGCCTTCGCGAGATCGATCACGACCTCGCCGTGGCGACGCTCGAGCTCCCGGATGACGACCTCGAGCACGTGCGCCTGCCCCGCAGGCGAAGGCGAGAGATCCGCCGGACGGAACGCACCCACCAGCAGCAGCCGCTCCCTGCGGAGGCTCCGCCCCAGGTGCAAGAGCACCTCCGCCGAGCTGCGGTCGATCCACTGGAGGTCGTCGAGCAGGATCACGATCGTAGCGTCCTCCGCGATGCCGGCCAGGAACGCGGAGATCTCGCTCCGTCGCGCCTCCTCTGGTAGCCCGAACGCGCTGGACGGAATCGTGGACGCCGGCCCGGCCGCGAGCCCGGGCATGCCTTCGAGCAGCCGCGGCGCCACCATGACGTCGATCAGGTGGGGGCTGCGCTCGAGCAGCAGCTGGCGAGCGCGAGGCGCGAGCCGGAGCACGCGGCTCGCCCGCGCGGCATCCAGCAGACCGTCCGGGCCGCCCGCCCGCACGTCGCCCAGCGCCTGGCCGAGGACCTGCCGGAACGGCAGGAAGGGGTCGCCCGCGCCGACGTAGGCGTTCCCCCCACCGGTCAGCACCACCAGGTCCGGGTCGCGCTGCAACGCCCGCGCGGCGAACGCGCCGAGCAGCGCGGACTTGCCCTGCCCCGCCTCCCCCGCCACCAGCATCATGCGCGGGTCCCCTGCGAGAGCCCGCTGGAGCCCGTTCTGGAGCGCGGACAGTTCCTCGCGCCGGGCCACGAAGCGACGACCTGCTTCGCGGTCCTTCCCCCGGTCACCGGACGAGGATCTGGGGCGGACGTGCGCGGCCGGCTCGCCCCCGCGGGCGACGGCGGCGCCCGCCGGCACCTCCACCAGCCCGGTCGCCGGTTCCGGCGGCTCCTCGGCCCACCCTTCGCGCGCGAACCGGACGAAGGCCCCGGCCTCGTCCTCCGCGATCCCGAGCGCCCGCGCCAGTCCCTCGGCCATCCGCACCGAGGGCCGGCGCTCGTCCGACTCGAGCTTGCGGATCATCGCCACGGAACAACCCGCCAGCGCCGCCAGCTGGCGCTGGGTCAGGTCGAGCGCACGCCGCCTGCGATAGAGCCAGCGGCCGAACAGCGTCGAATCGAGCATCGAGACCCCCAGGGCTCCAGACTCCAGGTCGTCACAACGTGAACGTGAGTAGCGATTGTAGCACCCCATCCGGGCGACGTCCCGTAGCGCTCACCGCCACCAGCGACGCCGGCGAACCGCGTCCCATGAGCGTCAGTGCGTCTCGACACGACGCACGCGGAGGGAGATCCCATGCTCGACACCGCCACCATCAAACGACTCGCCGACACGCTGGACGGTCACGTGATCCGCCCCGGCGACGAGGCCTACGACGAGGCGCGCGGGCTCTGGAACGGCATGATCGACCGCCGCCCCGAGGCCGTGGTGCGCTGCGCGTCGGCGTCGGACGTGGCCCGCACGCTGCGCTTCGCCCGCGCAGAAGGCTTGCCCGTGGCGGTGCGGGGCGGGGGGCACGGCGTGGCCGGGCGCGCCAGCGTCGAGGGCGGGGTCGTGATCGACCTCTCGTCGATGCGCGACGTCACGGTCGATGTCGAGGCCCGCACGGCCCGCGTCGAGGCAGGCGCCACCTGGGCGGACGTCGACCGCGTCACCCAGGCCCACGGGCTCGCCACGACGGGCGGCATCGACTCACGCACCGGCGTCGGCGGCTTGACGCTCGGGGGCGGCCAGGGGTGGCTCGCACGCCGCCACGGCCTCACCATCGACAACCTGATGGCCGTCGATCTGGTCACGGCGGACGGCACCCTCGTGCATGCCTGTACCAACGAGCATTCCGATCTGTTCTGGGCGCTGCGTGGGGGAAGCGGGAACTTCGGCGTCGCGGTGGCGTTCACCTACCGGCTGCATCCGGTGGGGCCGGAGATCCTCACGGCGCAGGTCTACTACCCCGTCGAGGACGCGGCCGCTGCGCTCCGCGCCTACCGCCGGTTGATCGACGGTGCACCCGACGAGCTGGCGTGCTACGCCCTGATCATGCACGTGCCGCCGGTCGCTCCGTTCCCGGAAGACCGCTTCGGCAGCGTCGCGATCGCGCTGGTCGGGTGCTGGTTCGGCCCGGTGGACGAGGGGGCCGCGCGGTTCGAGCCGCTCCTGGAGGTCGGCGATCCCATGCTCTCGGCCGTCGTTCCCATGCCCTACGAGACCTGGCAACGCAGCTTCGATGCCGGCACCCCCGACGGCGCCCGCTACTACTACAAGACGCACTACCTGCGCGAGCTCTCCGATGGCGCGCTCGACGCGCTGGTCGAGCTCGCGCCGGGGCTCGAGGGGCCGCTCAGCATGGTGGGCATCGAGGGCCTCGGCGGGGCGGTGGCCCGGGTCGATCCCGCGGCCACGGCCTTCCCGCACCGCGACGCCGCCTTCTCCGTGGGATTCTGGGGCGGCTGGCTCGACGCCTCCGACGACGCCTCGATCCGTGCCTGGGTCCGTTCCGCGTGGCAGGACGTTGCGCCGTTCGCGACCGGCGGCGGCTACGTCAACTACATGGACCAAGACGACGAACGCGCCACGTCCGCGTTCGGCCGGAACCTTGCGCGCCTGCAAGAGGTGAAGGCACGCTACGACCCCGAGGACGTGTTCCGCGGGAACCAGCTCCTGAAACCGCAACCGGCGCCTTGAGCCCGGTGAACGGCTCGTAGCGCGGGATGGTGGGCGAGGAGCACCGCGCGCCGTTGGGCCGCAGGCACCGCAACGGCCGAGCCCCATCCGGGCTTCGCCGCGAGCCCGGCGTGCCGGCTCGCGCGTGAAGTCCCTGGTGTGGCGCACGCCCGCGCGTGCGGCGTCAGCGCGCTTCGATCAACCGGATGGTGGTGCGGTCGCCCGCGTCACCGTACTGGCTCGAGCAGGGGAAAGGCAGGTCCTCGGCCAACGCCATCTCGATCGGTGCGCTGCCATCGTCCATCTCGAGCCGCAGCACCACGCACGTGTGGCCGGCGATCGTCTCGCTCTTGTCCATGTAGATGCTGCCCATGCCGGCCACCCGCACCGGCTCGCTGCGCACGTGGATGTCCTCCTTGCCCAGCAGCATCGGCAACATCATGAAGGCCGGACCGTAGAACACCATCATCGGCCCGAGCGCCAGCGCGCCCAGCATCGAGCCGCCCAGCGCGGCGGTGCTGAGGTCGTCGTGGGAGACGCCCGTCTGGGTCACCTTCATGGTGGTGGCGGTGTCGTAGCTGTCACCCTTCTGGGTGATGTCGAGCGTGATGGTCGCGCTCTGGGGACCGTCGCCACTGTCGACCGTCATCTCCCAGGTGTAGCTGTGGCTGCCGGTGGGGAAGGCGTCCGGACTCCACTGGAACGCCAGAGCGGATCCGGTGGCCAGCAGAGCCACCGCGGCCATGAGGCGGATGGTTTGGCGCATGCGCATGCCCCTCCTAAAGGACGCGTCCAGCCTAGCGTGCTCAGGGGACGCGAGCGCGGCGGCCGGCACAGCCGAGGCTCGAGCGCCCGATCCCTTCATCTCTTCCCGCGGTCGTTGACAACGAAGCGGCGGCGTACTATCATCCAAACCTATATCACTATGTGATACGCCCGGGGGTGATCGGGAGCGGTAACGGGTGACGGACCAGTACGTGATCCACTCGGCCTACCGGACGCTGCAGGTGCTGCTGGCGTTCGCCGCCCCACCGCATCGCTACAGCCTGCCTGAGCTGATGGACGCCATGGACGTCGAGAAGGGGCAGCTCTACCGCTCCCTGAAGACGCTGGAGAAGGCCGGCTTCGTGCGCGTGGACAGCGACAGCCGCTTCGCGTTGACGCCCATGGTCAACGTGTTGAGCGCCGCCTTCGCGGGCAGCCGGCACGCCTCGCTGGTGGAGATCGCCGGGCCCTTCCTCGACGAGCTGGCCCGCGAGACCGGAGAGTCGGTCAACCTCTTCGTACTCGCCGCCGACCGCGCCGTGTGCGTGGACAGCCGCGAGAGTCGGCAGTTGGTCCGGTTGACCTCGCCGTTGGGCATCTCAGCGCCACTCCACGCCGGCGCCGTCCCCAAGGCGATGCTCGCCCGCCTGCCCACCTCGACGTGGGAACGGGTGCTGGCCCAGCTCGACGAGCTCCCCCGCTACACCGACGCCACCGAGCTCGACCCGGAGCGACTCCGCGCCGAGCTCGAGACCATCCGCCAACGCGGCTACTCCGTCAGCGACGAGGATTACGACGCCTCGGCGCGCGGCGTGGGAGCCGCCATCTTGGACGCCTCCTCCCAGGTGGTGGGAGGCGTCAGCGTCGGCGGGCCGTCGTTCCGGGTGGACGACGCGACCCTCGACCGATTCGGAGCGCTCATCACCCGGGTGGCTCGAGCGATGTCGAAGACGCTCGGCTACGCGAGCTGAGACGAGGAGGAGTCCATGCCTAGGAAGACCGGCCCACACCTCACGACCCGCCTACTGGCCCTGCTGGCCGCCCTCGCGATCTTCACGATCGCCACGGCCCAGACGCCGAACTACGACCCCAACGGCAGCCTGACGTTCGTGACCAACGCCGATCCCACGCTCAACCCGTGGACCCCCGGCGCCGTCATCGAGTCGAATCTGGTCAACACCATCCTGTTCGACCAGCTCACGCGCTACTCGACGAAGGATCTGACGCCCTCCCCCGACCTGGCAACGAGCTGGGAAGCCGCCCCGGACGCTCTGTCCTGGACCTTCCACCTGCGCCAGGGCGTGAAGTGGTCGGACGGCAAGCCCTTCGGCGCGGCCGACGTAGCGTTCACGTTCAACAAGGTGATCCTGAACAAGGCGCTCGGCGCCAACAACTCCAGCGTCTTCTCGCCCGTCGACCACGTCGAGGTCGTCGACCCGAACACCGTGCGCTTCGTGCTCAAGAGCCCGTTCTCGTCGCTGCCGTACTACCTGGCGTACTTCGCGGGCATGCTGCCGGCGCACGTGCTCGAGAGCGCTCCCAACCCGCTGCAGGTCGCCAGCTTCAACAAGTCCAACCCGGTGGTGACGGGCCCGTTCAAGGTCGCCGAGTTCGTGCCGGGGTCCTACGTGCGGCTCGAGCCCAACCCCGACTACTGGGGCCAGGCGCCGAAGGTCAAGACCATCGTCTTCAAGGTAGTGGCGGACCCCAACACGCAGCTCGCGCAGCTCCTGGCCGGTGACGTCGACATGGTGACGGTCACCAACCCGACGCTGCTCGCCGGCGTCGAGCGCAACCCCAACCTCGAGGTCCTGCGCCAGAGCCAGAACATCTGGTACTGGGTGGCGCTCAACCAGAGCGACCCGCGCTTCACCGACGTGCGCGTGCGGCAGGCACTGCTCACCGCCATCGACCGCCAGGCGATCATCGACTCCGTGCTGAAGGGCTACGGCACCGTCGCCACCGGCCCCATCGCGCCGCTCCAGAAGGCCTTCTACGACGGCAGCGTGCCCTCCTATCCCTACGACCCCGCGCGCGCCAAGCAGCTCATGGCCGACGCCGGCTGGACGCCGGGCCCCGACGGCATCCTGCAGAAGGACGGCAAGAAGCTCACCATCACCGTCCCCACCGGGCAGTTCGGCTACCTCGTCAACGCCACCCTGCTGGTCCAGCAGTACTGGAAGGCGATCGGCGTCGACGCCAAGCTCAACGTCATGGAGTGGAACGCCTACATCCAGGACGTGGTGGTGAAGCGCAACTACCAGGCCACGCTGGCATGGTGGAGCACCCCGCCCACCCCCGACATCACCCCCTACTTCAGCACCGCCGCGGCCGAGAAGGGGAACAACATCCCCAACTACAAGAACGCCGAGCTCGACGCTCTGATGGCCAAGGCGCGCGCGGCCACCAACGTCGACGACGAGGTGACGGTCGTCAAGGCCATCGAGGCGAACGTCGCCCAGAACCTCCCCTACCTGTTCCTCTGGTACCCCGACATCATCACCGTGCTGAACAAGAAGGTGGGCGGCATGGCGACGATCAACACGCCGACCGCCTTCCAGTACTCCGCCGACTGGTACGTCAAGCGCTAGCGAGGATCTAGAAGGTGACCGCGTACATCATCCGTCGACTCATGCAGGGTGTCGTCGTCCTGTTCCTGATCTCCGCGGTCACCTTCTTCCTGATCAACCTCGCCCCCGGCGGGCCCTCCTCGGCGGTGAGCTTCCAGAGCACCGCCGCGGAGCGCGAGGCCGTACTCAAGCAGTACGGCCTCGACAAGCCCGTCATGGTCCGCTACGTCGACTGGTTGAGCCAGGCCGTGCGCGGCAACCTCGGTACCTCGCTCAACCAGGGCCTGCCGGTGGCGCGGCTGCTGGCCCAGCGGGCGGGCGCCACGCTCGAGCTGGGGCTCACCGCCCTGTTCCTGGCGACCCTCGGCGGCGTCCTGCTGGGCATCGTGGCGGCCGGCTTCCGGAACCGCTGGCCCGACCACGTCGTCAGCGCACTGTCCGCCCTGGGCATGGCCATCCCCGGCTTCTGGCTCGGCATCGTGGTGATCATCGTGTTCGCGGTGCACCTCGGCTGGCTGCCGACGTCGGGCGTGTTCTCGGTGGGCAAGCAGTTCTCGCTGGCCGACCGGCTGCGCCACCTGGCGCTCCCTGCCGGCGTGCTGGCCTTCACCTTGATGCCCAACATCGTGCGGGTGACGCGCTCGGCGCTGTTGGAGGTGACCCACTCCGACTACGTGCGCACCGCCCACGCCAAGGGACTGCTGCCGCGCGTGGTGCTGCTCAAGCACACCTTCAAGAACGCGCTGGTGCCGGTGCTGGCCATCCTCGGCCTGGTGACCACGGTGCTGTTCTCGGGCTCCGTGGTGATCGAGAGCGTGTTCGGCTGGGCCGGCCTGGGCCGCTTGGCGATCGAGGCCGCCAACGGCCGCGACTACCCCGTCATCCTGGGCGTGACCCTGCTCGCCGGAGCCTTCGTGGTGGTGGTCAACCTGCTGGTCGACCTGCTCTACGCCGCGGTCGATCCGAGGATCCGCCATGGCTGACGTGCTGGCCGCTCCCCGGCCGCGCCGCTCCCGGCTGGTCCGGCGCGTCGCGCGCCACCCGATCGGCATCGCCGCCGCCGCCGTGATCGTGGTGCTGCTCGTGATGGTCACCCTGGGGCCGGTGCTCTACGGGCAGTCGCCCGAGACCGCCAACCCGGCCGAGAGCCTGGCCTCACCCGGCGCCCAGCACTGGCTCGGTACCGACGAGCTCGGCCGCGACGTGTTCGCGCGCATCCTCGCCGGCGGCCGCGTATCGCTCGCAGTGGGCCTGCTCTCGATGCTGGTGGGGCTCACCCTCGGGACCCTGGTCGGCGGCCTGTCCGGCTACTTCGGCGGCCGCACCGAGATGCTGCTGATGCGGACGGTGGACGTCTTCATGGCGATCCCCGCCTTCTTCCTGATCCTTGTCATCATCACCGCCTTCGGCAACCACCCGGCAACCGTCATCGTGACCGTGGGGCTCGGGTTCTGGGCCCAGATGGCCCGCGTGGTCCACGCCGAGTTCAGCAAGTACCGCAACGCCGAGTTCGTCGAGGCGACCCACGCCCTGGGAGCGTCGCACCCGCGCACCATGACGCTCCACATCCTGCCGCAGGTGGTGCCGCAGGCGATCGTGCTGGCCACGTTGGGGGTCGGCTGGTCGATCCTCAGCGAAGCGGCCCTGAGCTATCTGGGTCTCGGCATCCAGCCACCCCTGGCTTCCTGGGGAAGCATGCTGCAGAACGCGCAGGCCTACCTGTGGGCCAAGCCCATGCTGGCCATCTATCCGGGGCTCTTCATCGCCCTCACCGTGCTCGCCTTCAACACACTCGGAAACGCGCTGCGCGACGTCCTCGACCCGCGCGACGTGTGAGCCGCCCCCGCCGCCCGGACTCCGCCGCGGCGCGCCGAAACCAAGGAGATCCCATGCCCAAGAAGCGCTTCAACGGCTACCGTTCGTACCAGTACCTGGAAGCCGGCAAGGACTACAAGGCCTTCCGCCTGGCACCTGAGGTCGACCGCGTGGCCAGCACCCCGGTGCCGGTGAGCGAGGACGAGGCGGCGCGGGTGGAGCGCCTGTTCGAGCGCTACCCGATGGTGTCGCTGCACGACCACTGCTTCGTCGCCCCCGACGATCTCGGCGAGTTCATGGAGTTCCGCCGCTGGGGCCGCGACTTCACCGGCTACGAGGGCCTCAGCGTCTCCGGCCTCGACGCCGTGTTCGATAACCTGATGGACGGCACCGCGATGATCACCTCGCGCGGCGGCTGGAAGTGGGACGACGTCGTCTACGACATCGGCATGCGGCTTTCCGACATCGCACACCAGGACTTCGTGACCATCGCCACGCGCACCGAGCACATCCGTCAGGCCAAGGCCAACGGCCAGGTCGCCATGGTGCTGTCGCTCGAAGGCGCCGCCATGATCGAGAACGAGCTCGACCGGCTCGATATCCTCTACGGCTTCGGCGTGCGCGCCGTGGGCATCGCCTACAGCGAGGGCAACGCCCTGGGGGCGGGCCTCAAGGAGCCGGGCGACGGCGGCCTGACGATGTTCGGCCGACAGGCGGTGGAGCGCATGAACAAGCTCGGTATCGCCATCGACGTCTCCCACTCAGGCGACCGGACCGCGATGGACACCATCGAGGCCAGCAGCAGACCGATCTTCATCACCCACGCCGGCGCCCGTAGCCTGTGGGACTCGCGGCGCCTGAAGCCCGACGAGGTCATCCAGGCCTGCGCCGCCAAGGGCGGGGTCATCGGCATCGAGGCCGCGCCGCACACCACCATCACCCGCAACCAGCCCCGCCACACCATCGAGTCGTTCATGGAGCACTTCGAGTACTGCGTCGACCTGGTCGGCATCGACCACGTAGCGTTCGGCCCCGACGTGCTCTTCGGCGACCACGTGGGCCTGCACAAGGCTCTCTCCACCGCACTCTCCATCGGAGCGGCCCACGGCAAGGCCGAACACCCCAAGGTCGACTGGGTCGACGGGCTGGAGAGCCCCGCCGAGGCGTTCCGCAACATCGTGCGCTGGTTGGTGAAGCACGACTACTCGGACGAGGCCATCGCCAAGGTCGTTGGCGGCAACGTGCTGCGCGTGCTCGACGAGGTGTGGGTCTGATGCCGCGCATCACCGTCAACGGCGTCGAGCTCGCCTACGACGACAGCGGCGGCAACAAGACGGCGCTGGTGGCGCTGCACGGCGGGCCCGGCATGGGCAACCGCGCCGGCAACTGGCACGCCTTCGCCCCGTTCAGGGAGCGCTTCCGGGTCGTCGCCTACGACCACCGCGGTTGTGGCGCATCGGACGACGCGCCCCCCTACAGCCACGACCAGTTCTGCGACGACCTCGAACAGCTCCGCCAGGCGCTCGGGCTGGGCAAGATCGTGCTGGCCGGCGGCTCCTACGGCGGCATGCTGGCGCTCGAGTACGCTCTGCGTCATCAGCAGAACCTTCACGCGCTGGTGCTGCGCGACACCGTCGCCAACAACCGCTTCCACGACGTGGCCAAGCAGCGCGCGCTGGCCAG
>Ga0315556_1001026_pt1 | contig 17221 bp, 15 predicted proteins | sample SalMarSW160310MG_FD_202112 | JGI IMG/M metagenome (GOLD analysis project Ga0315556, IMG submission 202112) | Salt marsh sediment microbial communities from the Plum Island Ecosystem LTER, Massachusetts, United States - Salt Marsh Sediment SW1603-10 ...
CGGTGATCCTGCGTAACGGGGCCGTTAGCTCGTACTACACCAACAGCAAATACCAGTTCATGCGTAAGATGCAGCAATCCGTGAACAAGGGCAAGGTCAGCCTGATGCCGGGCCAGTCGCAACCGGCATTGCCCGACATCAAGGACTTCTCCTCGGCGCCGACCGTCCCCGCCGGGTCAAAGGTGCCGGCCGGTCCCGCCGATAAGGGCAGCAATGCAGACGACCAATGAACCCCTGATCCCGGGTATGGAATCCACAGCGACCGGACACGAAACGATAGCGCACCGGCCGTCGTTCCTGTTCGCCAAGCGGAACGGGGTACTGGTCACCGGCATTGAAAACGGCAAGGCCGTCGTCGTGCACACCGCCAGGGTGGCGCCTGCGGCACTGGTCGAGCTGCGCCGCATGGTGGGGAAACCGCTCATGCTGCAACAGATCGACCAGCAGGAGTTCGATACCCTGTTGACGAACAGTTACGAGCAGGGCTCCAGCGAGGCCATGCAGATGATGGGCGACCTGGGGGATGACCTCGACCTGAGGCACGTTGCGCAGGGTCTGCCCGAGCCTGAAGACCTGCTCGAGAGCGAGGACGATGCTCCCATCATCCGCCTGATCAACGCCCTGCTGACCGAGGCGATCAAGGAAAATGCCTCGGATATCCATATCGAACCGTTCGAGAACCGGCTGGTGGTGCGCTTCCGCTGTGACGGTGTGCTGCGCGAGGTGCTGGAGCCGCAACGGGTGCTCGCGCCCCTGCTGGTCTCGCGCATCAAGGTGATGGCGCGCCTCGATATCGCCGAAAAACGCCTGCCACAGGACGGCCGCATCTCCCTGCGGGTTGCCGGCCGGGCGGTGGATGTGCGTGTCTCGACACTGCCCTCCGGCAACGGTGAGCGGGTGGTGTTGCGACTGCTCGACAAGCAGGCCGGGCGGCTCGATCTCGAGCAGCTCGGCATGTCGGCGCGCTCCCGGGAGTTGCTCGATGCCCTGATCAACAAGCCGCACGGCATCATCCTGGTCACCGGGCCGACCGGATCCGGCAAGACTACGACGCTGTACGCCGCGCTGGGGCGGCTGAACAACAAGCGTCGCAACATCATGACCGTCGAGGACCCGATCGAGTACTACCTCGACGGGATCGGCCAGACCCAGGTCAACACCAAGGTGAACCTGAGTTTTGCCCGTGGCCTGCGTGCGATCCTGCGCCAGGACCCGGACGTGGTGATGGTGGGCGAGATCCGTGACCTGGAGACGGCCGAGATTGCCGTGCAGGCCAGTCTCACCGGTCACCTGGTGTTTTCCACACTGCACACCAACAGCGCTGTGGGTGCAGTCACTCGCCTGCGCGACATGGGCGTGGAGCCATTCCTGCTGTCCTCCAGTCTCATCGGTGTGCTGGCCCAGCGCCTGGTACGCGTGCTGTGCGAGGAGTGCAAGGAGCCTTACACGGCCGGTACGGCCGATTGCGCCACCCTGGGCATTCCGGTGGAAAACCCCCCGACCCTGTACCACCCGATCGGCTGCCCGGCCTGTAACCAGCTCGGGTATCGTGGCCGCACCGGCATCTACGAGCTGGTGACCCTCAATGACGCGATGCGCAGCATGATTCACGACGGCGCCGGTGAACTCGAACTGGAACGGCATGCCCGCGCCCTGTCGCCGGGTATCCGCCAGGACGGCTGGCGCAAGGTGCTCGAGGGTATCACCTCGGTGGAAGAGGTGCTGCGGGTCACCCAGGGCGACTGACGTGCGCGGCAGGAATGGATGCGCCAGCCGCCGGTGCCCGTGACCTGAATCATGGGTGCCTTTGAATACAAGGCGCTGGATGCTGCCGGGCGCGAGAAAAAGGGCGTCATCGAGGGTGACGCGCCACGCCAGGTACGCCAGCAGTTGCGTGACCAGGGCTGGATTCCGCTGGAAGTCGAGGAGGTGTCGCAGCGGGAAACGGTTGCGCGCCGGCGCCTGGCATTCCTGCAACGCGGCATCAGCCCGACTGACCTGGCGCTGATCACACGCCAGCTGGCAACGCTGGTGCGGGCCGCCCTGCCACTGGAAGAGTGTCTGCGCGCGGTGTCGCAACAAACCGATCGCGCGCGACTCAAGAGCATGTTGCTGGCCGTGCGTTCGCGCGTCATGGAAGGCCACACGCTGGCTTCCGGGCTCGGTGATTTCCGCCATATCTTTCCCGAGCTGTACCGGACCACCGTCGAGGCGGGTGAATCGTCCGGGCATCTCGACAGCGTACTGGAACGACTCGCGGACTACACCGAGAGCCGCCAGCAGATGCGCCAGAAAATCCAGCTGGCCGTGTTTTATCCCGCGCTGCTGACCACCGTGGCCATCATCGTGGTCGGTGGCCTGATGACCTACGTGGTGCCCCAGGTGGTCCAGGTGTTCAACAACATCGGCCAGCAACTCCCCGCGCTTACCGTCGGTCTGATCGCGGCCAGCGATTTCCTGCGTACCTACGGAATCCTGATGCTGGTTGCGATTGCACTGCTGGCGGCGTTGGCGGTGTGGCTGCTGCGCTTCGAGGAGAACCGTCGCGCGCTGCACCGTTTCCTGCTGCGGGTGCCGCTGGTCGGGCGACTGGTACGCGGCCTGGAAACCGGCCGGTTCGCGCGCACCTTCAGTATCCTGACGGCGAGCGGGGTGTCGGTGCTGGAAGCGCTGCGGATTTCCGCCCAGGTCATCTCCAACATTCCGATGCGCGAGGCGGTCAACGATGCGGCCGCGCGCGTGCGCGAAGGTGCCGGCATCGCAGCTTCCCTGGAACGCAGCGGTTATTTCCCGCCCATGACCGTGCACCTGATCGCCAGTGGCGAGGCCAGCGGCAAGCTGGAGGAGATGCTGGAGCGCGCCGCGATCAACCAGGAGCGCGAGATCGAAACCCTGATCGCTGCAGTGCTGGGGCTGTTCGAGCCGCTGCTCATCCTGCTGATGGGGGGCGTGGTACTGATCATCGTACTGGCGATCCTGCTGCCGATCTTCGACCTGAACCAGCTGGTGAAGTAGGAGCCTGCGGCCGGCAGGCGAATGCAGCAGCGCATCATCTGCGCGACGCGGGGCGCCCTGCAAGGGATGCTGGCCACACCATCCACGGCAGAACGCGGAAAAATGCAGGCCTGTCCCGGTGGCCGGGCCCGATACGTCTGCCTCGAGGATCAGTCATGCAGTATTCACCTGCAATGCAGGCATTGCCTGCCGGTATGCGGTAGCAAGATAAATCTTCCGGGTATTCCCGTGTGGATCAGTGGCGATGGTTCGCCGGGAATGTTCGCTGTTCTGCCGCGGATGGTGTGGCCAATCCTGAATTGGCAGCCGGGCGGGTCACGTTTTCGCCTGTGCGCGGTCACTTCCACCGGCACCGTCGCCCGTGCCGATGGCAGGGGCAGGCGTGGTCAATAACCGCTGGCGGCGGCGTCGATGACGCCGGGGATCGCCGCGGTGCGCTCGACCCCGGTATCGATCCGCCCGTCCGGATACAGGTGCAGCCAGCGATAGCCGGGCGCAGTGTGGTCGACCGCAAAATCCCGACTGCCGGGCAGGAACTGGATGCAGGTGGAAGGGGCGGACATCATCTCGACCCGGTTGCGCGACGTGTGCAGTGCCTGGTGGACGTGCCCCCAGACGAGACCGCGTACCTGCGGATGGCGGTCAACGACGGCGAAGAAGTCAGCGGCATTGTCCAGTGCCATGGTATCGAGCCATTCGCTTCCCATCCGTATCGGCTGGTGGTGCAGGCAGATCAGCACGTGCAGGTCGCGCGCGGCTTCCAGCTGCTGTTGCAGGCGGGCCAGCGCGGGCGGATCGAAATGGGCACCCTCGCTGTCCGGCAACGTCGAGTCGAGGAAGATGAGTTGCCAGTTGCCGACGCGGGCCTCGTCTGTGGAATGGCAGTTGCCGGTCTGACTGAGGTTGCCGAGCACCGTGGATTCATCGTGGTTTCCCGGCAGGCAGTAGACGGGAATTTCGAAACGGTTCATCAATGCGAAGAAGCGCCGGTAGGCGGCGGTGCTGCCGTCGTGGGTCAGGTCGCCGGTAGCCAGCACGAGGTCCGTGGCGGGGTGCCGCTCGCGCGCGGTCCGGATGACTTCCTTCAGACTGTGCTCGGTATTCAGCCCGAGCAGGGTCCCGCTGCCGTCGGCGAACAGGTGCATATCGGTGAGTTGTAAAATCTTTATGGTTTTCTGGGACATGCTTGTGCACCAGGCCGTTTCGTTTGATAGTTTTTCGCTGTTACGGGGAGATTCTTGACGGTTCAGGGTGGCTGAATGCCGCATCCCCTCCCGTTCTTGTGACGCAGCACACATCACAGGGTGCTGAAACAAACCGTTTCCGAACCGTGCCTGCCCGGTCGTTTTAGCAGATTCTGCCGTTTCTGTCATGCCCCGCCCGCCGCCCGGGGCGGCCTTTTCCTGTGCGTTTAGTCCAGCGGCTTGTAGAACACCTTGGAGTTGCGCTGGTAGTTGTACAGGGCCTTGCGTACGTCCGGCAGGTGCGAGGTGTCGCCGGGCAGGAAACCGCGCTCGCGAAACCAGTGTGCCGTGCGTGTGGTGAGCACGACCAGCCGGCGAATACCCTGGCTCCGGGCGCGCTGCTCGATCGTCTGCAGCAGGGCATCACCACGGCCTTCGTTGCGGTAGTCGCCGTGCACCGCGAGGCAGGCCAGCTCCGCGGTGGCCTCGCGCTTGCCGGGGTAGAGTGCGGCGCAGGCGATGATGGCGCCGTCGCGCTCGATGACCACGAAATGGCCGATTTCCATTTCCAGCAATTCGCGCGAGCGTTTCACCAGCACACCTTCCTCTTCCAGCGGCCGGATCAGTTCGAGGATGCCGCCGGCATCGTCGATGGTCGCGTCCCGGATTCCCTCGTAGGCCTCGTCGGTGATCAGCATGCCGTGACCGTCGCGCGTGAACAGTTCCAGCAGCAAGGCGCCGCTGACGTGGCGATCGAGCAGGTGCACGCGGCGGACCTGCTGCCGGCAGGCCTCGACGGCGAACAGCAGGTGACGGCGGTCATCATCCGCGAGCTTGCGGTGCGCATGCAGCAGGGCGATCGCCTCGTGCATCGACAGCTGCGAGACCGTCCGGCGCCGGCGCCGCTGCCGTTTGAACCCCTCGGCCAGCATGATCAGCTTGTCCGCCTGCAGTGTGGTCGCGGTCCGGGTGGCGATTTCCTCGGCACTGAGGTTGAACACCTCACCGGTCGGGGAATAGCCCAGCGGGGAGAGCAGCACGATACGGCGCTCGGCCAGGTGCTGGCGGATGGCCGGGCCATCAATGCGCCGTACCTCGCCGGTATGACAGTAATCGACGCCGTTGCGCACGCCCAGCGGGCGCGCGGTCACGAAGTTGCCGGAGCTGACGCCGATGCACGCGCCCGACATGGGTGTGTTGGCCAGCCCCATGGAGAGCAGCGCCTCGATCTCGACGCGCACCGTGCCGGCAGCCTCCTTGACACACTGCAGCGCCGCATCGGTGGTAATGCGCAGGCCGTTCGCGTAATCCATGCCGATACCCGCGGCCTGCAGTTTGTGCTCGATCTGCGGGCGTGCACCGTGGACGAGTACCAGCCGTATGCCCAGGCTGTGCAGCAGCGCGATATCGTGCACCAGTTCGGAGAAACGGTGGTCCGCTACAGCCTCTCCGCCGAATACGAGTACGAAGGTCCGGTCACGGTGCGCATGGATGTAGGGCGCCGAATGACGGAAGCTGTCGATGAAATGCTGCTGGCGCTCGCGCGTGATCATGGCGCCAGTTATAGCAAGCGTCAGGGCCCGATACAAACGGATTTGATGACCGCCTGCAACAGCTCCACGGTGGGTTGCAGGCGTTTCAGCGCGAGGTACTCATCCGGCTGGTGTGCCTGTTCGATATTGCCCGGTCCCAGGATGACCGTGTCCATGCCCAGGGCCTGCAGGTAGGGACCTTCGGTGCCGAACGCGACCGCCTCCGCTGCATGTCCGGTCAGTCGCTCGGCGAGCCGCACGATGTCCGCACCGGCCGGAGTTTCCAGCGCAGGGATGCCGTCGAACAGCGCACGGTATTCCACGCGGATGCCACTGTCCCGGAGCGCGCTATCCACGCACTGGCGTAACTGCGCGCGCAGTTCTGCGATGCCCATGCCCGGCAGGGGACGCAGGTCGAGGTGCAGCTCACAGTCCGCGCAGATCCGGTTGGGACTGTCGCCGCCGTGTATATGCCCGAGATTCAGGGTCGGCACCGGCACCTGGAAACAGGGGTTCCGGTAGCGTTCCTGCAGTTGCGTGCGCCAACCCAGCAGCGCCGCGATGACCCGTTGCATGGCTTCCAGCGCACTGTTGCCCAGCGCCGGATCGCTGGAGTGTCCGGAATGACCGTGCAGGTGGATGGCCTCCATGAATATACCCTTGTGCATGCGCACCGGCCGCAGGCCGGTCGGTTCGCCGATGATGGCATGGCGGGCACGCGGGCGTTTCTGCTCCAGTAATGCGCGTGCGCCCGCCATGGATGTTTCCTCGTCGGCGGTGGCCAGCAGGATGACCGGTCGTGCGAGATCCCGCGCACGCAGTGTGCGTACCGCCTCGATCGCCAGCGCAAGAAAGGATTTCATGTCGGAGGTGCCGAGGCCATACAGGCGCTGGTCAGCCTGTTCCAGCCGAAACGGGTCGTGCTGCCATTGGCCGTGGTCGAACGGTACCGTATCGGTATGGCCGGCCAGCACCAGGCCGTCGGGCCCCCGGCCGAGGCTGGCAATCAGGTTGGCCCGTGCCGGTGGGCCCTCCAGGGGCAGAATCTCTACCGCGAAGCCGCTGTCCTCCAGCCAGCCGGCCAGCAATTCGATCACCGCCAGATTACCCTGGTCCAGGGCCGGATCGACCGAGCTGATCGAAGGTGTACCGATCAGCGCAGCAAGCATCTCGAGCAGGGACGGGCAGGCGTTCATTGGCGCAAGCGGGTAGTAGCGTGGTGACGATCCGCCCAGTATATATCCTGTTCCGGGATCCCGCGCGGGCCGCCGCGGCGGTCGCTCACTTGGAGATCACGATCAGCTGCGGCCTGGACTGCAATGCCAGCCGCGACAGCGGCTCGGGTTTGCCGAAGGCGTGGCCCTGCATGAAGTCAATACCGATGCTGCGCAGTTCGTCCGCTACCTCCAGGGTTTCCACGTATTCGGCGATGGTTCGCTTGTCCAGCAGCTGGCCGAGTTCGTTGATGGAACGAACCATCGCGTAGTCGACCGGGTCGGCCAGGATGTCGCGTACGAAATGACCGTCGATCTTGAGGTAATCGACGGGCAGTTTCTTGAGATAGCTGAATGACGACAGCCCGCTGCCGAAATCAGCCAGTGCAAACCGGAACCCGCAGCCGCGCAACGTGAGCATGAAACTGGTTGCCGCCGCGATGTTGGCGATTGCTGTGGTTTCCGTAATCTCGAACAGGATGCTCTCGGGGTTGATGGCAGTTTCGTCCATGCTGTTGAGTATGAAGCGCAGCATCTCCTGGCTGCCGATGGTCTGTCCCGAAAGATTGATGCATACCCTGACGGGCAGGCGTCCCGGGCCGCTGTTCCGTGCCAGCCACTGCATCGCACTGGCCACGACCCAGCGGTCGAGCGCCGGCGCGAGATTGTATTTTTCCGCGGCCGGCAGAAAGATTCTCGGTCCGACGATCGTGCCGTCGTCGTCGACCAGCCGCAGCAGCAGCTCGATAAAGGTGCCGCGGTTACTACGGTCCGCGCAGGGTACGATCGGCTGGTAGTAGAGGGCGAGCTGGTTTTCCTCCAGCGCGCGGGTCAGCCGCGATACCCACTGCATCTCGCCGTGCCGTTGCTGCAGCCGCCGGTCTCCGAGCCTGGCCACCTGCACCTGGTTACGTCCGGACTCCTTGGCGATGTAGCAGGCGGAATCCGCGGCGCTCATGGCACTGGCGATGTCCGCGGTGCTGTTGTCGATCGGCACCACACCGATGCTGATGCCGAGCGTGAATGCGCTGTCACCCCAGTTGAACTGGAACTGCTCGATCGCCTTGAGCAGGGTGTTGGCAATCTGGATGGCCTTGTCCAGCGGGCAGTTGTCCAGCAGCATGCCGAATTCGTCGCCGCCCAGCCGGCTGAGCGTGTCGCGATTGCGGACCGAGCCGTGCAGCAGGCGTGCCAGCTGTTGCAGCAGTTCGTCACCGGCGGTGTGCCCGCAGGTGTCGTTCACCAGCTTGAACTGGTCGAGGTCGAGGTACAGCAGGACATGGGCGGAAGACTGTGTCTGCGCCTGCTGGATGGCGCGCTCGACCCGGAGCTCGAATTCGCGCCGGTTGATGAGCCCGGTCAGTGAGTCATGCGATGCATGATAGCTGAGCAGGCGGTTTTTCGCGGACACGTGCCGGCTGATGACGCGTGCGATCAGCAGGAAAAACACCACCGCGATGCCACTCAGCAGGATCAACAGCCGGGTGGTGTTGATGTAGTGTTCGTGGCTGGCCGCCAGAACCTCACGGGTGTTCTTTGCCTCGTACTTTACCAGTTCGCTGATGCGTTCCAGGATCGCGGCCTGGGCGTCGTGCGCCGTCCGGATGGCGGCGTCGATCTGTGCGTCCGGGGCGTCGCCTGCCAGCAGCATGGATGCACGGTCGCTTTTCGGCTGCGCGCTACGGGTCAGCTGCTGCAGCCGGTCCTGCAGGTGTGACTCGGTGTCGTCCATCCCCAGGCGTACCAGTTGTTCGCGTGCCTTGCGGTAGCGGCCGGCGAACTCGACGAACCGCTGCTGTTCCTCGTCCCGGGTGAAGGGGTCGCTGGTCAGCTGCATGGCCTTGAGACTGTCCGCGCGCAGGCGGATTGCATCGCGCATCTCGTTGGCAGCCGCGGTCTTGCGATTGGTGACCTCCACCAGTTTCTGCAGGCTGCTGTTGAACTGGTTGAGCTGGACCAGTGCAATGGCGGTGAGCGAGAACATCAGTCCCAGCACGGCCAGAAAGCCGATGGTGACCAGTGTCCGGGTATTATCCTTCATGCAACCGTCAGGCTCCCTGAATGTCTACCCGAACAGGACGTGTGTCGTACAGGGGATCGTCCGGGTGCTGTCGGGGAGTTGGTCGGCACCGGCGGAACCGACTTTACGGCTGCCGGCACCGGGGGCTGGCCGATGGCCGCATTTTGCGGTCAGGTGCGCAGTTTACGGGTGCAGCCGGCCCTGCCGCGGCAGCCGGGCGGCACCCGGCTTTGCGGTCCGGCCTGTCAACCGGTTGCGGTGATCTCCGGGCGGGCAGGCGACCCGGACAATCCGGCGGCGGACGCCAGCCGCTGCCGCCTGACAGGCTGTGTTGCACGGGGCCGGTGGTGGGTGCCGGAGCGGGGTGGTGTGTTCAGGTGCCGGAACACTGCGTGCCGCAGCGCAGGTTGGAGGGAAACGCCTCGTACAGCCGGGCCGGTTGTCCCGGCCGGAAACTGCCCATGAGCCGGATGAATTCCTCACGGCCGACGCCGTTGCCGATCCCCGGGTTGTATTTCTTCTCCGCGCCGATCGTGCTGCAGCCCTGCCCCAGATAGTCGTGGCCCGGCCAGACCACGGTTTCTTCCGGCAGGGTGAACAGCCGCCGGGTAATCGAGTCGTAGAGTTCGCCGGAATTGCCGGACGGATAATCCGTGCGGCCGCAACTGCGGATCAGCAGGGTGTCACCGGTGAATACCGCACCGGGGATCGACAGGCAGATGTCGCCTCCGCTGTGGCCCGGGGTGTAGAGGATGTTGAGCCGGTGGGTCCCCAGCGGGATGAAGTCGCCGTCCCTGACGAGCACGTCCGCGCATTTCGCCCGGCTGTTTTCGTGGACGATCAGGATCGAGCTGAACGCCTCGCGCAAGGCATGGCTGCCGGTGACATGATCGGTGTGGACGTGCGTCTCCACGGTGTAGGTCAGGCGCAGGCCCATCGCAAAGACCAGCTCGATATCGCGGTGCGAATGTTCCAGGACCGGGTCGATCATCGCCGCGGCGCGGCTCTCCGGGTCCCAGACCAGGTAACTGCAGGTCGAGGTCGCCGGGTCGCGCAGCTGGTGAATCCCGAGACTGTTGCCGGTGGTAGCCATGTCAGTCAGCGCAGCGCTGGTAGAATGTCTGTGAACCGATGTTATGTACGGTACTGAAGCCGTTCGCTTCCAGCACCAGTTTGGCCACCCCGCTGCGGCGCCCGGTTGCACAGTACACCAGCACCGGTACAGCGCGGTTCAGGCGCTGGCCGGCATACTGGAGCATCGACAACGGGATGTTGACCGCACCCGGCAGCGCGCTGCGCAGAAACTCCCGCGGTTCGCGGACATCCAGCAGCTGGGCGCCCTGGGCGACCAGCGTGCGTGCATCCTCGCAGCTGAGCAGTGCGTATTGCATGGTGTACCCCCGCTTACTTCTTGTCGTCGCCTTTGTTCATGCAGTTCCGGTACAGGCACGAATAGATAAACGCACCCAGCGCCGCGACAAACACGAGCAGCGAAGCCAGCGTCAGGTTGTCGAAGTACATAAAGCACCTCCAAGTAAATAATAATATCCTAAAATTAGGAACTGCTTATATTCTAGCAAGGAATTTCAACACTGCAAGTGTTATTTTTTATCAATGGATACAATATCTTGCAGAGTAGGCATGGTTTTTCCGTTCCAGGCAGGCCCCGGATCAGCCTGTCCGGCACAGGCAGGTCAGGCCGTGTGGGACGGGCTTGCGGGAGGGCCGTGAGCGTTGTTCAGGCCGGCCGGGCCGATCTGTATAGTAGGCAGTCCGGTTATTTCCACAGCAGCCAACCCGATCGGAGCCGCGCATGAGCAAGCCGTTGAATCGTTACAGTTCCCGGATCACCCAGCCCAAGTCACAGGGCGCCTCGCAGGCCATGCTGCATGGCACCGGACTCAGCGATGCGGACATGAGCAAGCCCCAGGTCGGCATTGCCAGTGTCTGGTACGAAGGCAACACCTGCAACATGCACCTCAACGACCTGGCTGCCCGGGTCCGTGCGGGCGTCATCGACGCCGGTCTGGTCGGCATGCGTTTCAATACCATCGGGGTCAGCGACGGTATTTCCATGGGCACCGAGGGCATGAGCTTCTCGCTGCAGTCGCGGGACCTGATCGCCGACTCCATCGAAACCGTGATGAAGGCGCAGTGGTACGACGCGAACATCTCGCTGCCGGGCTGCGACAAGAACATGCCCGGCTGCCTGATCGCCATGGGCCGGATCAATCGCCCGGCGCTGATGATCTACGGTGGCACCATCAAGCCCGGTCATTACCGGGAGATGACACTGGATATCGTGTCGGCCTTCCAGAGCTACGGGGAATTCATCGCCGGCAAGATCGACGAGGAGACCCGTGTCAACATCGTCAACCATGCCTGTCCCGGTGCCGGTGCCTGTGGTGGCATGTACACGGCCAACACCATGGCCTCCGCGATCGAGGCCATGGGCATGTCCTTGCCCTACAGCTCGTCCACACCCGCGGTCGATCCGGGCAAGCTCGACGAATGCTTCGGCGCCGGGCGGGCCATCCGCAACCTGCTGGAACAGGACATCAAGCCACGCGACATCATGACCCGTGCGGCCTTCGAGAATGCCATGGTGGTGGTGATGGCGACCGGCGGTTCGACCAACGCGGTGCTGCACCTGATCGCAATGGCACGTGCGGTCGATGTCCCGCTGACCATCGACGATTTCCAGGCCGTCAGTGACCGTGTGCCGTTCCTGGCCGACCTGAAACCGAGCGGCCGGTACGTGATGGAAGACCTGCACAACGTCGGCGGGACGCCGGCGGTCATGAAGTACCTGCTGGACAGCGGTCTGCTCGACGGCAGCTGCCTGACCGTGACCGGCCGGACCGTGGCCGAAAACCTGCAGGACCTGCCCGGCCTGCAACCGGACCAGGAGGTGTTCCACCTGCTGGACAATCCGATCAAGTCCAGTGCACACATCCAGATCCTCAAGGGCAATCTGGCACCGGGGGGGGCGGTGGCCAAGATCACCGGCAAGGAAGGGCTGTTCTTCCGCGGCCCGGCGCGGGTGTTCGATGCCGAGGAGGATATGCTCCGGGCGCTGGAAGAAGGCCACATCGGCAAGGGTGACGTGGTGGTGATCCGCTACGAGGGACCCAAGGGCGGGCCGGGTATGCCGGAGATGCTCACGCCCACCTCGGCCATCATGGGCGCGGGACTGGGCAAGGACGTGGCGCTGCTGACCGACGGGCGTTTCTCCGGCGGTTCACACGGCTTCATCATCGGCCACATCGTGCCGGAGGCGCAGGAGGGCGGACCGATCGCGCTGGTGCGCGACGGCGACATCATCACGATCGACGCCGAGCGACGCCAGATCCACGTGGATATCAGTGAGCCGGAGATGCAGCAGCGCGCCACGGCCTGGACCATGCCGCCCTACAAGGCGACCCGCGGTACGCTGGCCAAGTACATCCGGCTGGTGAAGGATGCCTCGCAAGGCTGTGTGACGGACGAATAGTACAGGATATCCGGGATCAGACCCCGGTTTCTCAGAACGTGTCCCAGCTCGACTTCCGCCGCCAGCGGATGCGCGGGATGACCAGGCCGACGATGATCCCGAGCAGTATGACGCCGGCACCGACCATGAACCAGTCGCGTGCCGTGCGGTCGCGCAGCCCCTCGTTTTCCTGTTGCAGGGTCTGCAGCTGCCGCTCCAGACCCACCACGCGGCCCTTGAGTTCCTTGTTTTCGGAGTCCAGCGCCAGCGCGCTGGAGGCCGTGCGCTTGATCTCGGCCAGTTCCTGGCTGGTCTTGCGATGCTTGCTATCCAGGGTCGAAAGCTGGGTGCTGAGTGCCTTCTTCGAGTCCGTCATTTCGGCCATGGCCGTTTCCAGCTTGCGTTTCTCCAGCTCCATCTCGGCGAGCTGTTTCTGGGTATCGGCGAGGCGGTCGCGTGCGGCCTGGGTCCGCATCAGGTAGCGGGTGAGTACCCAGCCTTCCTTGCCGTTGCTGGTGCGTACCCGGGTGTAGCCATCGTCCTTGTCAACCTCCAGTACCTCGACCGGCGTGCCGCTGGAAAGCATGCGCAGGATGCTGAAGCTGTTGCCCTTGCCGCTGCGCATGGTGATTTCCAGGTTGTCGCTCACGTAGCGGGTCTCGGCCAGTGCGCTCGTGCCCAGCGCCAGGGCGAGGGTGAAAAGGATCAGTTGATTTCTCACGGCGCCTCCTGGGGGACGGACACAAGGCTGGATATTCTAGCCGATCCCGGGGAGTGGATGGCAAATCGGCAGGTACCAGCCGCAGCTCCGTATCCCCTGCAGCCGCCCGTCGCGATTGCAGGTACACTGTGCCGGCATGAATGTGAAACCTGCCCCCCGGCCCCTGGAACTCGACCGCACCGGCAACTTCCTGCTGGCTGCGCGCCAGGTCGCATCGCCGAACTGCGACGACCGCCCCCCGGGTGCGGTTATCGACCTGGTCGTGGTGCATGGCATCAGCCTGCCGCCGGGCGAATACGGCGGGCCCTGGATCGACCAGCTGTTCACGAACCGGCTCGACCCGCTGGCACACCCCTATTTCGCCACGATCGCGCAACTGCGCGTCTCCAGTCACCTGCTGATCCGCCGTGATGGCGCACTGGTCCAGTACGTGCCATTTCATCGACGCGCCTGGCACGCGGGAGAGTCGTGCTACCGGGGGCGCGCGGCCTGCAACGATTTCTCCATCGGCATCGAACTGGAGGGTGACGATGACACACCCTACGCCTCGGTGCAGTACACGCGGCTGGCGCAGGTCATGCAGGCCCTGATGCGCCATCATCCCGGCCTGTCGCCGGAGCATGTCACCGGGCACTGCGATATTTCCCCGGGTCGCAAGACCGATCCCGGTCCCGCCTTCGACTGGCAGGTCCTGCATACCCGGCTGCACCACATCCGCCATGCCTGACCCGCATACCGTGGTCGACCTGTTGCGCCATGGGGAACCGGTCGGCGGCAGCCGCTACCGCGGCCAGATCGACGATGTCCTGAGCGAGCGCGGCTGGCAGCAGATGTGGCAGGCGGTGGCGGGGCGTCCGCTCTGGCAGCAGATCGTCAGCTCGCCGTTGCAGCGTTGCCACGCCTTCGCCGCGGCGCTGGCCGAGCGCCACCACCTGCCGCTGGCGCAGGAACCGCGCTTCGTCGAGGTGGGATTCGGGACCTGGGAAGGCAGGACCCGCGCGGAACTCGAGCGGCTCGAACCCGGCCAGGTGGCGCGGTTTCTCGCGGACCCCGACCTGCACCGGCCGTCCGGAGCCGAACCGCTCGACGCGTTTCTCGGCCGCGTTCGTAGCGGCTTTGCCGAGATGGTCGAGCGCTATGCCGGGCAATCCATCCTGGTGGTCGCGCACGCCGGTGTGATCCGCGCGGTGCTGTGCCACGTGCTGCAGATCCCGCCGGCGGCGATGTACCGCATCCACGTCGCCAATGCCGGTTTTACCCGTCTGCGCACCGACCCCGAGCGGGGCTTTACCCTGCTGGCGCATGGCAAGACGTAACGGGGGCACGTGCCCGCGCGCGGCCGTCTGCGCGGCGCGGGCCCGCACCTGGGGGCCTGACGGGGCATGAGAATCGGCATCGACCTCGGCGGCAGCAAGATCGAGGGGATCGTGCTGGACCGGGACGGGCAGGTACTGGCCCGTACACGCATACCCACGCCCCGCGGTGACTACGCTGCGACACTGGCTGCCGTCCGTGTTCTGGTGGAACGGCTGGAACGGCGTGCCGGGGTGCCCTGCAGTGTCGGCATCGGCATGCCCGGTTCCGTCTCGCGCGCGACCGGCCTGGTGAAGAATTCCAATTCCGTGTGCCTGAACGGCAAGCCGGTGCGCGCGGACCTGGCACAGTGCCTGCAGCGCCCGCTGCGTTTTGCCAACGATGCCGATTGCCTCGCATTGTCGGAGGCCGGCGACGGTGCCGCCGCCGGAGCGCGCTGTGTATTCGGCGTGATCGTCGGTACCGGCACCGGTGGCGGCATCGTGGTGGACGGCCGTTTGCTGGCCGGGCCCAACGGCATTGCCGGTGAATGGGGACACAATCCGCTGCCCTGGCCGGCCGCCGCGGAACTGCCCGGGCCGGCCTGCTACTGCGGGCGGCACGGCTGCATCGAAACCTGGCTGTCCGGTCCCGGACTGGCCCGGGATCACGCCACGCATACCCGCCAGGAACTGGAGGCCGTCGCGATCGTGGCGCAGGCCCGGGCCGGGCAGGAGCCGGCACAGGCAAGCCTGGCTCGCTACGTGGAGCGCATGGCACGCGCGCTGGCCAGCGTCATCAACGTTCTCGATCCCGATGTCATCGTGCTCGGCGGTGGCATGTCGAACATCGGGTTGCTGTACGAGGCGGTGCCGCGTCGCTGGGGCGACTACGTGTTTTCCGACCGGGTCGATACCCGGCTGGTGCGCGCCAGGCACGGGGATGCAAGCGGCGTGCGCGGTGCCGCCTGGCTGTGGCCGTCGTAGGAGCGGTCATTGACCGCGACCAACCGTGTTCCCGGCCGCGTCGCGCGATGCACAGGGATCTACGAGTGGTCGCTTGCGCACATCCCTGTGCTCCGCGACACGCAGCGAACGGTCGCGCCCGAGGGACGCTCCTACAGCCGTGCGGCGATCTCCCGTAACTTCGGTACCGCGAGACCGGCTGCTTCGGCCTGTTGCAGGGCGCGCGCCAGCCTTGCGGGTGCGCTGCGCCCGGTACAGACGTGGTGCGGATCGCCATCGAAGGCGGCCAGCATGGCCCGGATCAGCGCGTCGGCATCGAAAGTATGCCCGGCCAGGAATTGCTGGATCCCGATGACCTCGCGGGCGACCGCTTCGGCCAGGTCACGGTGCCGTGACCACAACTCGCTGACCGTGCCGCCGGTGACCAGTCCGGCGCAGTTGATGGTGAGGATGTAGACGTTCTTGGCCACCAGTTCGAACAGCAGCTCGTCCCGCGTCCCGACGTGCCGGGCCGGGATCCCCAGCCTCCCCAGACAGGCGGCCAGCAGTTCCGCATGCGGACCGTACACCGGGGAAGGCAGCAGGATCTTCGCGGCCTGCCCCGGTTTCTTTTCGAACCACACCGAGATAATGGTCGGATGCGCGAGACCATACGGCTCCCAGTCCCGCGGCAGCAACTCGTTCTGCAGCAGTCCCACGCGTCCGTGCCAGGCGGTCGGCAGCGTCTCCAGTACGGCATGCAGTGCGTTTTCCGCGACGGCCACCAGCACCAGTTCGGGTGCCGGCAGCAGGCGTGCCAGGACCTGCATGTCGGTGTCGCGCGTGACCGGGTAGACCGGGTATCCCAGCCGCAACAGTCCGCGCGCGAACACGCTGCCCATTTCGCCGATGCCAATGATCACGACCGGTGCCTTCATCATGGGAATGCCTGCTGCCCATCAGGGAAAGGCGTCATTATACCGGTCCGTACCCGCACCTGGCAGTCACGGCCACCGCCTCGACGATGGCTGCCGCCCGGGAGCGCGCCGGCTCGGACCGGAAACCCCGGCTTGCAGCCGTCATGGGCCGGCGCCATGATGGATGTTTCCTGCAGGGTCACCGGACTCCATCCGCACAGCCGCTTTCATGTTCCCTTTCACGAACCCGTTCCGGTATCGACGCACTGCGGGTATCCGCTGCCTGTATGCCCTGGCCCTCGTGCTGCTGCCGCTGGCACTGCAGGCCGCGGTCCGTGTTACGGACGACCTCGGTCAGCGCATCGTCCTGGCGCGGCCGGCGCAGCGCATCGTCAGCCTCGCCCCGCACATCACCGAGCTGCTGTTTGACGCCGGTGCCGGCGACGCCGTGGTCGGGGCGAGTGCGTTCAGCGATTACCCGGAGCAGGCGCGGCACCTGCCGCGGGTCGGTGGCGGCAGCGGCATCGACCTGGAGGCGGTCGTCGCGCTGCAACCGGACCTGGTGATCGCCTGGGCGAGCGGCAATCCCGCTGCGCAGGTGCGGCGCCTGCGTGCACTGGGCCTGACGGTGTTCGAGTCCGAGCCGCGCAGTCTCGAAGATATTCCGCGTACCCTGCAGCGCTTCGGCCGGCTGGCCGGCACCCGGGACACTGCCGACCGTGCCGCCACGGCATTCAACCAGCGCCTGCGCGCGCTGCGCGCGCGCTATGCCGGGCGCAGCCCGCTGCGTGTGTTCTACCAGGCCTGGGACCGGCCGCTGATGACCGTGAACGGTGCCCACATCATCAGCGACGTGCTGGCGCTGTGCGGCGGGGTGAACATCTTTGCCGAGCAGCCGGGACTGGCGCC
>Ga0315556_1001028_pt1 | contig 17220 bp, 14 predicted proteins | sample SalMarSW160310MG_FD_202112 | JGI IMG/M metagenome (GOLD analysis project Ga0315556, IMG submission 202112) | Salt marsh sediment microbial communities from the Plum Island Ecosystem LTER, Massachusetts, United States - Salt Marsh Sediment SW1603-10 ...
CGTTCCGCCTGATAGGCCAAATGCTCATAATTGCCCGTAGCCGAGATGACCATACGCGTATCTTTACCAACGGGATAGGTATCCACCATGGTAACGGGCGTAGCGAAATCTACCACATCCAGCCGTCGCACCAGTTTCTTGGGAACGGTGGTCCCGGCAAAATCCAGTATGATCTTACCGCCTTCTTCATGGATATTGACGGGAATCGAAGCGTCCGACAATTTGATCAAAACACGCCCCTCGCCGTTGATGCCGCGCCGAAAATCGATGGAATCAATCTTAAACGGCGTCGCGGAACTCGCCACAGACGCACTTCTTTCTGTGGCCGTTGCCATGGGAGTCGTAGGGCTTGCAGCCGCAACTCCTCCACCCTCGACGGTTATATAGAAATGTTTGCCGTCCACGCGAGTTTGATAAGGAACCATCTTCACCAGATCCAATACCACCCGGGTACGATTCTTGCCCTGCACGGCAACGACGCTGCGCACCACGCCTACCCCGATGCTGAGGGATTTCTTGGTTAAATTGCTGGTGGTTTCAGGAAAGTCCAATGCGATGCGCGCCGGGGTATCCGTAGTGAAACTGCGCGGCTCTTTTACCGCACCGCTCATCACCAAATCCACTTGCACACGGTTGCCGGGAAGGGATGAAAACTGGATATCCTCCAACTGAGGCGTTGCTGTGTCACTAGCGCCCTGAGCGTTACCTGCCGCCAATAATATTGCCAGCAACATCACAAACCACCAGGCAGATATCATTCGTTCTGCCGTACCTATCCCATTTCGTGCATTCATAGATTGTGTTCCGCTCATCACATCCGGCTCCCTACTGGGATTTATCTGCCAATACCAAGCTGGCGCTTCGCTCCTGCCATCCCCCGAGGCCATCGGGAACGATCTCCGTCAGCTCGACCTTATCTTCGCTTATCTTCGTGATACGACCATAATTCTGCCCCATGTAATTATTGCGTGTGACGCGATACACCAAGCCGTCCGGCGCCTTGATAATCGCCCACACACCGTTCTTCTGGGACAAGGTGCCCACCATACGCAAGGTGTCCAAAGGAAAGGACTCCAAAGCCTCGCGCCGGCGACTCGTGTCAGGGTGCAATCCTCCCGAGGCGGTGCCGCGCGACTTGGCTGCACCGGTGTTTATACCCCAAGGTTGAAAGGGCGATTTGCGCCCCTTTGCTTCATAGGTAAAGGACTCAAATGGTTTCACCTCCGGAATCGGTTCGACACGCCCACCCGGCTTGGCCTTTTCCGCCTGCACAAAACTGCGAAGATCGCTCAAATTATCTCCGCTGCAGCCGGCCATTATCAGCCCTGCTAGAGCCACTATGATCAATCTCGCCCACTGCTGGCCCGGCCGCCTCATTAAATCCTTATGGTAAGCGGATAACAGCGCCGCATCGGCTGCACCGCGGTCATAGCCGCTGTTCCTGAGGTTCATTGCCCCCCCTCCTCAAGATAGCGATATGTTTTGGCGGTCAGCTCCATGACAAGGTGGCTCCCGTCATTCTTTCCATTCTTCTTATCGTCTTTTCTGGGCGTAATATTGATATCATGAAGGGTTACAATTCGCGGCAAAATAGCGACATCGCTCACAAATTTGCCGAATTCATTATAATCGCCGGTCACTTTGATCTTTATGGGCAGCACCGCGTAAAAATCCTCGGGGACCTCGGCCTCCGGCTTGAACAATTCGAATTCCAAACCGTTGTTCAAGCCTGTTTGCGAAATATCCACCAGCAGCTCGGCGATTTCAGTCTTGGAAGGTAACTGCCGCAGCATGGTACCGAAGGAACGCTTCATCTCTTCCATTTGCTGCTTATAGATCGCCAGGTTTGCGGCCTTATGCTGCTTCATCGTAAATTCGGCCTTCAAGGTGTCTTCTTTTTTGCGGGCCTGCTCCAATTCATCGACCTGACTGCGGGTATCGAACCAAAATCCGGCGGCCAGCACGACGGCACAAATAATCGCGATAGCCCCACCCTTGATCACGACCGGCCAATTGCCTACGTCCTTGACATCCAGGTTTTGCAGTTGTTCTTTGAGTTCGGCTAGATTCATGATTTCTTGCCCGTCTTCACACCGGCCTTACGAGGGGCACCGGGTTTCGCGGCGCCTTTCGCCGCAGCACCCTTAGGCATACCGTCCGCCGCCTCAGGACTCTCCCCCTCCATTACCTCCTTAAGATTCAATTTAAATGAGCTGCCTTTCTGGGTATTCTTGCCGCTTAAGGCCTCAATTACATCGAGCTTGGGCTCGGCAAGCCAGTGGGAAGTATCGATATTTCGCATGAACGCCGATACGCGGGCATTGGACTGGGCAATGCCCTCGATCGCAACAGACGTGCCACTCTGTTTTATGCTGGTTAGGTACACGCCATCGGGGACAGCCTTCAGCACTTCATCGAAAAGATGAACCATTTGCGGACGTTGGCCCTGTAACTCCTCGATAACGTTCATCCGGGCAAGCAGCTGGGATTTTTCCGTTTCCAGTCGGTCAATTTCCTTAATTTGACTCTCGACCTTCTTAATCTCCTTTTCCAGGAATGCATTGCGGCCATTTTGATTATCAATCACACCGGCCATATGAAAGTGGACATAGACGATAACCAGGCCCATAAGAAAAGCCGCGCCGCCGGCAATGGTAATAAATTCCCGTTCGCGTTCTTTACGCAGCAATTCGCGCCATGGCAAGAGATTGATACGTGTCATCGGTCAAAACTCCTCATGGCCAAACCACAAGCAATCATCAGCGCTGGGGCGTCACCGCTTAAGGCATGAGGCTTGACCCGGGACGACAACGCCATGTTGGCAAAGGGATTGGCAATTGAAGTAGTCGTGCCGATTTTTTCGGCAATCAAATCATCTATATCCATAATGGAGGCACATCCGCCCGCCAGAACGATATGATCGACATTATTGTACTGACTCGAAGAAAAGAAAAATTGCAGCGATCGGCTTACCTGCTGGGCCATTGCCTCCTTGAAGGGCTCCAACACTTCCGGAATATAATTATCCGGTAAACCGCCTTGCTTCTTTGCCATGCCCGCCTCTTCATAGGAGAGGCCGTAACGACGCTGAATCTCCTCGGTCAGCTGTTTGCCGCCGAACACCTGTTCACGCGTGTAAATAATCTTGAAGTCGTGCAACACATTGAGCGTCGTCATGGTCGCCCCGACGTCCGCGACCGCGACGATTTTACCTCTGCCTTCATCCGGCAACTGTAAGCCGATTAGTCCAAACGCCGTCTCCATGGCGAAGGCTTCCACGTCCACGATCTTAGGCGTCAGGCCGCCTAACTCCACGGCGGCGACGCGCACGTCCACATTCTCACTGCGGGATGCCGCCAAGAGGACGTCCACGGTATCGGGTTTCTTTTCGGAGGGGCCCAAGATCTGAAAATCCAGATTGACCTCCTCCATGGGATAGGGAATATATTGATCCGCTTCCAGGCGAATCTGACCCTCCATGTCGGCTTCCGACAGGGAAGCCGGCATGGAAATGACCTTGGTAATCACCGCAGAGCCGGCCACGGCCACTGCGGCATGCTTGAGCCGGGTGCCCGAACGCTTCACCGCCTTTTCGATGGCGGAACCTACGGCTTCAACGTCAGCAATGCTTTTTTCCACCACGGCATGGGGCGGAAGGGGCACTACCGCGTAGCTCTCCACCCGGTAGCGGGAACCGCTCTGCCCCAATTCCAATAGCTTTACCGCCGTAGAACTGATATCCAGTCCCAGTACGGCGGAACCTTTCCTTTTAAAGAAACGCAAGGTATATCCCTTTCACGTTCTCAGCATAATCCATGTGGGCTATATATTAATGTCAAAGCACACCAACCCACAATCAAACATAATCAATAAGCTTAGTAAACTCAACACAGCTCGCTTCAGATTATCGGAACCTTTATACTAAACCTTAACTAAATTTCCTTTGACCCAGTTCACACTCACCTGCCACTGATGAAATCCTTCGTTAACATTTTGCGCCTGGGCATGATTTCCGCGGCCGGTCTGGGCCTGATCGGCCTCATCATTGCAGGCGGACTATACCTGTATCTTTCCCCCCAACTGCCCTCCGCGGACACCTTGCGGGACGTTCGCTATCAGGTTCCGCTGCGTATTTACAGCCGAGACGGCAAACTGCTGGCCGAATATGGGGAGATGAGGCGCTCGCCGGTCAAATTAAGCGAAGTACCGGACCTGATGGTCAAGGCGGTACTGGCAGCCGAAGACGATCGCTTTTACGAACATCCCGGCGTCGATTATCAGGGCCTGTTGCGAGCAGCCTGGCATCTGATAACCACCGGGCGAAAAACCCAGGGTGGGAGCACCATCACCATGCAGGTCGCCCGCAATTTCTTCCTGGGACGGGAAAAAACCTATCTGCGCAAATTTACCGAAATCCTGCTGTCCTTGAAAATCGAGCATGAATTCAGCAAACAGGAAATTCTCGAACTTTATCTCAATAAGATTTATCTCGGTCAGCGCGCCTATGGTATAGCGGCGGCGGCCCAGGTCTATTATGGCGTCGAGTTGCCGAAACTGAGCCTGGCGCAAATGGCCATGATCGCCGGCCTGCCTAAGGCACCATCGCGCTATAACCCCATTGCCGATCCACCACGGGCCTTGGAGCGGCGAAATTACGTATTAAGACGCATGCGCGCCCTGGGCTTCATCACTGAAGAAAGCTATCGCGCCGCCCTGCAACAGCAAGACGACGCCACGCTTCACAGCCTCACCATCGAGGCGGAAGCGCCTTATCTGGGCGAACTGGTGCGCGCCGAAGTCGTGCAACGCTATGGCGAGGACGCCTATACCGCCGGCTACAAAGTCTTCACCACCGTCGACACGCGCCTACAGACCGCCGCCAACACCGCATTGCGCGATGCTTTACTGGATTACGATCGCCGTCACGGCTATCGCGGGCCGGAAGCCCGGGTAAACCTGGATCCCCAAGCGAATAGCGAGGCATGGTCGGCCGCCCTCGCCGATCGCGACCCGGTGGGGACCTTGCAAGCCGGCTTGGTGGTGAAGATCGGGACCACGGATATCCAGGTCTACGTAAAGGACCAGGGCGTGATCACCGTCCCATGGGAAGGCCTGGAATGGGCTAGACCCTATATCAACGACAATCAAGTCGGCGCCGCTCCGCAGAACCCGGCTGACATCGTCAAGCTGGGAGACATCATCCGCGTACAAGACCAACCCGACGGCCAGTGGCGACTGGCGCAGATTCCGGGGGTGGAGGGCGCCCTGGTGTCTTTGCGGCCTGATGACGGCTCGGTCATAGCCATCGTGGGCGGATTCGATTTCTTCAAGAGCAAGTTCAATCGCGCCACGCAGGCCTCCCGCCAGCCGGGCTCCAGCTTCAAGCCCTTTATTTATTCGGCGGCCCTTGAACAAGGAATGACCCCGGCTACGCTCATCAATGATGCCCCGGTGGTGTTCAACGATCCGGGCTTGGAAGACACCTGGCGTCCCGAGAATTACTCCGGCCGCTTTTTCGGCCCTACGCGCCTGCGCGAGGCCTTGGTCCATTCCCGCAACCTGGTGTCAATCCGGGTGCTGCGGGCCATAGGAATCGATACCACCATCGATTATGTGTCGCGTTTCGGTTTCGACAAGAAAGCCATGCCGCATAATTTGTCCCTGGCCCTGGGCAGCGGCGTGGTAACCCCGATGGATTTGGCTTCCGGCTATGCCGTATTTGCCAATAGCGGCTTTCGTATCCAGCCCTACTTCATCGATCACATTGAAGATATCAACGGTAGGGTATTGGAGACGGCCACCCCCGATCACGTTTGCCAGGACTGCGATACCTTACCCGCCGATCAAGCCAAGGCGGAACATATCGCCCCGCGGGTAATCACCGCGCAAAACGCCTATTTGATGACCAGCATGATGCGGGACGTGATCCGCCGCGGTACCGGCAGAAAGGCCAGGGTATTGAGACGTAAGGACATCGCTGGTAAAACCGGCACCACCAACGATCAGCGCGACGCCTGGTTCGCCGGATTCAGTCCTGAGGTGGTCACCGTAGCCTGGGTGGGCTTCGACGATACCCACCCCCTGGGCAACTCGGAGACCGGCGGTCGGGCGGCCCTCCCCATGTGGATCGATTTCATGCGTGCGGCCCTGCAAGGTCTTCCTAATCATTCCTTTGAACAACCGCCCGACCTGGTGACGGTGCGTATAGACCCCAGCACCGGTCTGCTTGCCGACAGCAAGGACCGCAAGGCCATCTTCGAAACCTTCTTCGCCAATCATGTTCCTACCCGGGAAGCGGGACCCGGCTCCACTAACGTCGATGGCAGCCACAACAGCGCCCCGCCCATCCCGGAGCAACTCTTTTAGGTGGACCTGCATCATGAACAATCGCCGCAGCAACACCAACGACGTCCGCATGCGCCAGCGCATCGCCGCCGAGGCCGCGCGCATCATGAGCGAGGAACACCTCTCCGACTTTTACCGGGCAAAACATAAGGCGGCGGCCCGCTTGGGCGCGGCCAATACCCGCAATCTGCCGCGCAACGACGAAATCGAAAAGGCGCTGGTGGAATACCAAAGCTTGTTCCGCGCCGACAGCCAGCCGCTGAGGCTCAAGAGATTGCGGGAAACGGCGCTGCGCGCCATGGAATTCCTGGCAGCCTTCAATCCCAGGCTGGTAGGATCGGTGTTGCGAGGAACCGCCGACGAACACGCCGAAGTCACGCTCCATGTATTCGCCGATACGCCCGAGGAAGTCGGCCTGTTCCTCATGGAACAAGGCATCCCCTATCAGAACGGCGAAAAGCGGGTCATGCTGGCCGGCGGTGAAAGTGCCATCTATCCAGCTTATTTCTTCATCGCCGAAGAAGTGCCCATGCGCCTGGTGACCTTCCCCACCAAGGGTATCCGCCAGGCGCTGCGCAGCGAGGTGGACGGCCGCAGCGCGCAGCGCGCCGCGCTCAGCGAGGTGCGCGCACTTGTGGAAAACGGCTGATTACCGAATTCGGGTTTGATAAGATTTCCTGACGACTGGCTTGGGCTGGACGCTCATCGCTTACGGCTCGCTGTGCTTCGCATGCAGCTGATCGAGTCCTAATCGGTATTGTGCGCATCACCATTCAGTTCCCCGTCTATACCGCTCTTATGCGCGGTCTGCTTGCGTCTGCGGATGGGTACGTAATCACGGCAGGCGGGTCCGGTATAGAGTTGGCGCGGTCGACCGATTTTCTGGTCTGGCTCACCGATCATCTCCATCCATTGCGCCACCCAGCCTACCGTGCGGGCGATGGCAAACATCACCGTAAACATGTTGGTGGGTATCCCCAAGGCCTTGTAGATCAAACCCGAATAGAAATCAACGTTGGGATAGAGCTTGCGCTTCACGAAATAATCATCTTTGAGCGCGACCTCTTCCAGACGCAGTGCCAGTTCGAAAAACGGATCGCGGTCATCGCCTAATTTGTCCAGCACTTCGTGGCACATCTTGCGGATGATGCGTGCTCGCGGGTCGTAATTTTTATAGACGCGGTGACCAAAACCCATGAGACGGAAGGGATCATCCTTATCCTTGGCCTTGGCAATATATTCAGGAATGTGTTTTACGTCGCCGATTTGAGCCAGCATGCGCAGCACTGATTCATTGGCGCCGCCGTGGGCGGGGCCCCATAGCGCCGCAATACCCGAAGCAATACAGGCAAAAGGATTGGCCGCGGAGCTGCCGGCCAGGCGCACTGTGGAGGTGCTGGCATTCTGCTCGTGATCCGCATGCAGGATAAATATCAGGTCTAAAGCCTTTTCCGCCACCGGGTCCACCTGATATTCCTCGGTGGGCAAGGCAAACATCATGCGCAAAAAATTGCCGGTGTAGCTCAGACTGTTTTTCGGGTAGACGAAGGGGGTGCCGATGGAGTGTTTATAGCTGGCCGCAGCGATGGTCGGCATCTTGGCGATCATGCGATGTGCGGCGATTTCGCGATGTTGGGGATTACGAATATCGGTCGAGTCGTGATAGAACGCCGAGAGTGAACCCACTACGCCCACCATGGTAGCCATGGGATGGGCATCATGATAAAAACCTTGATAGAAGCTCTTCAGGCTTTCATTGATCATGGTGTGGTGAATAATCGTTTCGCTGAACTTGGCGAGCTGCGCTTCGGTAGGCAATTCGCCGTACAGCATCAAATACGCCACCTCAAGAAACGAACTCTTCTCAGCCAACTGCTCGATGGGATAACCGCGGTACAACAATACGCCCTGATCGCCGTCGATGAAGGTGATGGCGCTGCGGCAACTGGCGGTGGAGACGAAGCCCGGATCGTAAGTGAAATAGCCGAAATCGCGATAGAGCGCGCCGATATCAACGACCGGCGGGCCATGCGTTCCTTGCACTACCTGCAAGTCAATGGATTTACCACTGGCATTATCGGTCAACGTCAGAGTGTGTTTCTTATCGACCATGGACGTAGCTCCTCAAGACTGAACGCCCACCGGCTGGCTTATGACAGACCGGACAGACTTGCCCGCACCGCTTCGCCGGAACGTAGCAAGGCGCGACTTTCTTCATCAGTTAGCGGCAATTCAAGCACTTTTTCCATACCGGACAGACCCAATACCACTGGAACCCCCATGGCGATATCGCGCTGGCCGTATTCACCGTCCAGCAGGGCGACACACGGCAGGATGCGTTTGCGATCGCGAATCACCGCCTCAACCATGGTGGCGATAGATGCTGCGGGAGAATCATAAGCGCTGCTGGTCTGTTTCAAGGCCAGGATCTCCGCGCCGCCTTGGCGGGTATGCTCGATAAGCCGGGCGATCGTGTCCGGGTCGAGGATATGTTTGATGGGAATGCCGTTGATGCAGGTGTATTCGGGCAGGGGCACCATGGCATCGCCGTGACCGCCGATCACCATCGCGGTGATGTCGCGGACCGAATAACCGCTGGCCTGCGCCACGAAGCTCGCCATACGGGCACTATCCAACACGCCGGACAGGCCGAGGATGCGCCGGCGCGGCCAGCCGGTCTGGCGCCAGGCGGCATAGGTGAGTACATCCACCGGATTGGTAACCATCAGCACCATGGCCTGTGGCGCGAAGCGCAGTACTTCATCCACCACGGAGCGAATCACCGCCAGGTTGGCATCGCGCAAATCGTCACGGCTCATGCCCGGTTTACGTGCTTGTCCGGCGGTGATAATGACCAGATCGGCGTCGCGCAACAAGGCGGGATCGGCACCGCCGACAACACGGGTATCAAAGCCGAACAGCGGTGCAGACTCTTGGATATCCAGGGCAATGCCGCGGGCCACGCCCTCCCTGGTTCCCAGCAATACCAGTTCGTGACACAAGGATTGCTGGGCCAAAATCTGTGCCGTGGACTCCCCAACCCGCCCCGGACCGACCACCGCAATCTTGCGCATACCTTGCTCCTTCTGAAGTTGCCGGCAATCCTCAAGTGCAAGCCGAATCTGCGACTCTCGGTCAGCATGCACCCTGATGAGGGATGCCAATCCGTGTTAAGCCGGATAATAATCCGGGTAGTTCTGTCGCGCCACACCGGTCTCCACCGCGGCCCGCGCCACCGCCGGCGGCACATAATCGATCAAGCGCGGATCCAAAGGCTTGGGCATGATGTACTCCGCACCGAATTCCAGATGCTTCAGGTTATAGGCACTGAGCACCTCGGCCGGGACCGGCTCGCGCGCCAACGCACATAAGGCATGGACCGCGGCGATCTGCATGGCTTGATTGATGCGCGTCGCCCGCACATCCAGGGCACCGCGGAAGATAAAGGGAAAACCCAGCACATTGTTCACCTGGTTGGGGTAATCGCTGCGCCCCGTGGCCATGATGAGATCACTGCGCACCGTGTGCGCCAACTCCGGACTGATTTCCGGATCGGGATTGGAGAGGGCAAAGATCACCGGTTTGGCCGCCATGACCGCCAACATCTCTGCCGTGACTAGATCAGGCCCCGAGAGACCGATGAACACATCCGCGCCCTGCATGGCATCCGCCAAAGTGCGCTTCGTGGTATCGATGGCGAACTCGCGTTTATAAACATTGAGGTCGTCGCGGCCGCTATGGATGACACCGTTGCGGTCCACTAGCGCGAGATTCTCCTTCTTCGCCCCTAAACCCAGCAACAAGTGCATGGAGGCGATGGCCGCCGCGCCGGCACCTAAACAGACGATGCGCGACTCCGCCAAATTCTTGCCTTGCAGCTCCAAGGCGTTCAACAGACCGGCGGTGACGATAATGGCGGTGCCGTGTTGATCATCGTGGAAGACAGGAATATCCAAGCGGCGAATCAACTCCTCCTCGATCATAAAACAATGCGGTGCGGCGATATCTTCCAGATTGATGCCGCCAAAAGTGGGGGCGATGGCGACCACGGTTTCAATAAAGGCCTCGGGTGAACGCGCGTCCACTTCGATATCGAATACATCGATATTGGCGAACTTCTTGAACAATACCCCCTTGCCTTCCATTACCGGCTTGCCTGCCAAGGCGCCCATCTTACCCAAGCCAAGCACGGCGCTGCCGTCGGTGATAACCGCCACTAGATTGCCCTTGGCGGTATAGCGATAGGCCGCCTCGGGATCGGTCGCAATGGCCCGCACCGGCTCGGCCACACCCGGGGTGTAGGCCAGCGATAAATCCTCCTGACTCAGGCAAGGCTTGGTTATTGAGATACCGATCTTGCCGGGCCGGGGTAGCTCGTGATAATCCAGCGCGGCCTGTTTGCGATCTTTATGCATGGTTTGTTACCTGATAGAAAAATTCAGCGGCTGTTCAAAGTAGTGATCCAATAAGCGCCTTAGCTTAAGCCAGTCGATCACAAATTCCCATGGCGAGATGAGGATGGTGCGTTTCTCATAGAAATTAGCAATATTCGAATTTCAGGTGTTAAGGATCAAGTACCTCTAAATCCGTGGGATAGCGCAAGCGCAGTTGCAGCTCATCGTGATAAGGATATACCCAGCCCCGTACCATGACCTGCCTATGCACCAGTTCATCCCAGGACCTAATCGAAAAATAATGCAGATCCTGGCGGTCGATGCGTGCCGCCACCCTTCCCTGCAGATCCAGCCACACTGAATGCGCACTCCGACCGATATGGATGACACGCCCTGTGATCACATGATAACCACGCGCCGTGTTCGGCAGCCGTGTGGACGCGATGGCCTGATATTTGGGCAGGACCCAAATCCCTGCTGCGTCCGCTCGGGCGCGCCGTTCGGCGGCTTGATAGCACGCTGCATTCCAGTCATTGGGCGGAATTATCAGCAGCGTGGCGTAACCCTTTTCCAGCAACCACGCCGACAGGCTGGTGCCGTCGGCAAGAAAGGCGTGGGCGAGGAGGCGGCCGTGGACGTCACGACGGGTCTGGTCAAGACGCAGCTCCAACTCCGGCCGATCCTGGAGCAAGGCGCGCAGGGCATCGCGGGCAGTCACGGCAAAGGGTTGATCGGGTTTACCCTCCCGGCCCAGTTCCGGCGTATCGATGCCGATCAAGCGCAGCCTGCGTCCGTCTCGAAGTGTAACCGTATCGCCATCGTAGACATGGTCCACCGTGACGTGTTCATCGATATGATCGACGCCGCACTGGCCGTTAACTGCGGCCGGGCTTGCCGACGGCACTAGGCAAAAGCAAACTCCGAACAGGATGACGAGCTGAAAACAAGAAAGGGCGCGTTTGCGACGCGCCCTTTCCTTGACTTCCGTCGTCACAGACGACCTAACCGCGGTTCATACCATACTTCTGGCGGAATTTATCCACACGTCCGGCGGTATCCACAAGCTTTTGTTTACCTGTATAAAACGGGTGGCATGCCGAGCACACGTCCAAGTGCAGATCACGCCCTACCGTGGAACGGGTAGTAAAGGTATTCCCACAACTGCAAGTCACCTTGATTTCGCTGTAGGTGGGGTGTATATCCGGTTTCATGTCGCACCTCGATTAATCGCCTAGCGGGATAACTAACCATGGCCCCGCCCTAAAGAGCCGGCAATGATACGCAAATCCGCTAAAAGCGGCAAGAGGTGCGCACAAAATAGGGGTATTTTTCAAGAATTAGGCGGAATGACCGTAATATTCAGTACTATAACCCATTGCTTCGTTTCGCAGGAATGTTACTTTTAGGGAAGAGCATCATGGCCCAACAGCGCCCCCAATCCACCTTAAAGCACGACTATCTCGGCCTGGATGCAGAGTCCATCAAGTTGTCCCTGGCCAACCGCCTGGAGTATTCCGCCGGCAAGGATATCTATACCGCCACCGAGCGCGATTGGTATAACGTCGCGGCCTATGTGGTGCGCGACCGCCTCATGGAACGCTGGATGGAAACCCAGCGCGCCTACTATCGCGCCCATTCCAAGCGCATCTACTACCTGTCCTTGGAATTCCTGATCGGCCGCACCTTGACTAATAGCATGATAAATATGGAATTCATAGACGAATTCGCCGAGGCCATGCGCCAGCTGGACCTGAATCTGGAAACGATACGCGCCCTGGAACCGGATGCGGCGCTGGGCAACGGCGGCCTGGGCAGACTGGCCGCCTGCTTCCTGGACTCCATGGCCACCCTGGGCCTGCCGGGCTACGGTTACGGTATCCGTTATGAATACGGAATGTTCAAGCAGAGCATCGAGAACGGCCATCAAATGGAACATCCGGAAAACTGGCTGCGCTACGGCAATCCCTGGGAGTTTCCCCGCCCGGAGGTACTGTATCCGGTGAAATTCTACGGCCGGGTAGTGGAATATCCGGATGACAAGGGCCAAAAGCGCTACCACTGGGTGGGGACGGAAGACGTGATGGCCATGGCCTATGACACCCCCATCCCCGGCTTCGGCACCAACACCGTCAATAACCTGCGTCTGTGGTCGGCTAAGGCCAGCCGCGACTTCGACCTGCGTTATTTCAACGAAGGCAATTACATCAAGGCAGTGGAACAGAAGAACGAATCGGAAAACCTGTCCAAGGTGCTCTATCCCGACGACACTACCTTTACCGGCCGGGAACTGCGCCTGAAACAGCAGTACTTCTTCGTCAGCGCCTCGCTGCAGGATATCTTTCGCCGCTATCTGAAGTACCACGACAACTTCGACGCCTTGCCCGATCAGGTAGCGATTCAACTCAACGACACCCATCCGGTGTTGGCGATTCCCGAACTGATGCGCATGCTGATGGATATCCATCATTTGGAATGGGACAAGGCCTGGGACATCACCCGCCGCACCTTTTCCTACACCAACCATACCCTGCTGCCGGAGGCCTTGGAGACCTGGCCGGTAACATTGCTGGAGCAGATTCTGCCGCGTCACTTGCAGATCATCTTCGAAATCAACCACCGCTTCCTCAAGGGTGTGATGCACGCCTGCCCCGGTGACAGCGAACGCCTGCGCCGCATGTCCTTAATCCATGAACACGGCGATCGCAGGGTACGCATGGCCCACCTGGCGGTGGTGGGCAGCCACAAGGTGAACGGCGTGGCCAAGATCCATACCGATCTCATGAAGACCACCATTTTTCGCGACTTCAATGAACTCAGCCCCGGCAAGATCATCAACAAGACCAACGGCATCACCCCGCGCCGCTGGTTGCACATGGCTAACCCGGAACTGTCACAGCTGATCAGTTCCCGCATCGGCAATGATTGGATCAAGGACCTCGACCAATTACGCCGCATCGCAGCGGCGGCCGATGATGCTAAATTCCGCACGCAGTTTTCCGCCGTAAAGCAAAACAACAAGAATCGTCTTGCCGACTTTATCCTCAGCCAGTGCGGGATCGAGCTCAACCCCCAATCCCTGTTCGATGTGCACGTCAAACGCATTCACGAATATAAACGTCAGCTTTTAAACGTGCTGCACGTCATAACCCTGTACAACCGCATCCGCCACAGCAGCAGCGCACCGCGCGTGCCGCGCACCGTCATTTTCGCCGGCAAGGCGGCGCCGGGTTACGCCATGGCCAAGCGCATCATCAAACTCATCAACGATGTGGCGGACATCGTCAACAATGATCCCGCCATCGGCGATCAACTCAAGGTGGTATTTATCCCCGATTACAATGTGTCGGTGGCGGAAATCATCATACCCGCCTGTGAATTGTCCGAGCAGATCTCGACGGCCGGCACCGAGGCCTCCGGTACCAGCAACATGAAATTCGCTCTCAACGGCGCTCTCACCATCGGTACCCTGGACGGCGCCAATGTGGAAATTCGCGAGGAAGTGGGACAGGACAATATCTTCATCTTCGGGCTTAACACCGACGAAGTCGCAGCGCAGCATGCCGAGGGCTACAATCCCTGGGACAATTATCACGCCAATCATGAATTACAACAGGCGCTGGACATGATCAAAACCGGCTACTTTTCGCCCGACGAACCCGAGCTGCACAAGCCCATTGTCGACCACCTTACGGACGGCGGCGATCCCTACTTATTGTTGGCGGACTACGCCTCCTACATTGCCTGCCAGGAATGGGTGGCGGAGCTCTACACCAACCGCGACGAATGGACGCGCAAGGCCATTATCAACGTTGCCCACATGGGAAAATTTTCCTCGGACCGCACCATCCGTGAATATGCGGAGGATATCTGGGACGTGAAACCGGTGACGATCGAACTCCCGACCGGCGGTTAGGGCCTAGGAGCGCTTCATCGACTCGAAGAATTCCGAATTGGTCTTGGTGGCCTTGAGCCTATCGAGGATGAATTCCATCGCCGCCAGTTCCTCCATGGGGTGCAGCAGCTTGCGCAGGATCCACATCTTCTGCAGCTCGTCGGGGTGGGTCAATAACTCCTCGCGACGGGTGCCGGAGCGGTTGATGTTGATGGCCGGATAGATGCGCTTTTCCGCGATCTTGCGGTCGAGATGAATCTCGTTGTTACCCGTACCCTTGAATTCCTCGTAGATCACATCATCCATACGCGAACCGGTCTCGATCAGGGCCGTTGCGATGATGGTCAGGCTGCCGCCTTCTTCGATATTACGCGCCGCGCCGAAAAAGCGCTTGGGGCGCTGCAGGGCATTGGCGTCCACGCCGCCGGTCAGCACCTTGCCGGAAGAGGGGATGACGGTATTGTAGGCCCGCGCCAAACGGGTGATAGAGTCCAACAGAATCACGACATCGCGCTTATGCTCCACCAGGCGCTTGGCCTTTTCGATGACCATCTCCGCCACCTGCACATGGCGGGTAGCCGGCTCATCGAAGGTACTGGAGATCACTTCGCCGCGCACCGAACGCGCCATCTCCGTCACCTCTTCCGGCCGCTCGTCGATCAACAGCACCATGAGATAACACTCGGGGTGATTGTGCGCCAGGGAGTGGGCGATATTTTGCAACATCATGGTCTTACCCGCCTTGGGCGGCGAGACAATCATGCCGCGCTGTCCCTTGCCAATGGGGGCCACCAGATCGATGATTCTGACGGTGATGTCCTCGGTGCTACCGTTGCCCAATTCTAAGTTGAGGCGCTTGTTGGCGAATAACGGCGTGAGGTTCTCGAACAGGATTTTGTTTTTGGCGTTTTCCGGCGACTCGTAATTGATTTCATCTACTTTGAGCAGGGCGAAGTAACGCTCGCCCTCTTTGGGCGGCCGGATCTTGCCCGCCACCGTGTCGCCGGTGCGTAAATTAAAACGCCTGATCTGGCTGGGAGATACGTATATGTCATCGGGACCGGCCAGATAGGAGCTGTCGCTCGATCGCAAAAACCCGAAACCGTCTTGCAGGATTTCCAAGATACCATCACCGAAGATGTCTTCACCCTTTTTGGCATGGGCCTTCAAAATGGCGAAGATCACATCTTGCTTACGTGATCGGGCCATGCCCTCAATGCCCATCGAGTCGGCGATTCCTAAAAGTACAGTAGGGGATTTTTGCTTCAATTCAGTAAGATTCATGCTTGCGGCTTTCGGATTTACTTGTTTATTTAGATGATAGAGACGAAAGAGTAGAAATGAACCGGTTGGTTGGCCGGATTTTACTAATTTAGTATTGGGGATATGCCGAGTCGAGGCGGCTGATCAGCAGCAGTAGTAATTTTTTTCGAAACTTACCATTACCATCGGCCCGCGTCCAGTGTTTCTTTAGGCGGACCGCAACTGTTACAAATTGCTATCGATGAACGCCGTCAATTGTGACTTTGATACGGCTCCCACCTTGGTTGCCTCGACATTACCGCTTTTAAATATCATCAAGGTTGGGATCCCGCGTATGCCATATTTTGGCGGAGTCGCCGGGTTTTCATCAATATTCAACTTGGCGACCTTCAACTTATCGGCATAATCCTTGGATACATCATCCAAAATCGGGGCGATCATCTTACAAGGACCACACCAATCGGCCCAAAAATCCACCAACACCGGTTTATCTGCCTTGAGAACCTCACTATCAAACGTAGCGTCAGTGATATGAACAATCTCGCTCACTTATGATCTCCCTCGCACAGAATTGAACTACAGTGGGTTACTCAAGCTTTGCGGCGCATGCTGCACGCCACCAATCTACAACTATAATGCCTAAATCTTAAACTAAGAAAGATTAAGATAGCCTATCCGCTGTCCGATCGCAATGTCGAGGCCGAGGCTATCCCGCTAAACAATACCGTAATATCGCAACCAAGAACAAGGTTTCTGTTATGCTTGAGCGCAAATGAGCGAGCAACATCTGACCAATACCCCCCTTTCCAGCCTTAAGCTACCGGAAGCGCTACTCAAAGGGATAAGCCACGCCGGTTTTGCCAACTGCACGCCGATCCAGGCCAAAACCCTGCCCCTCGCCCTGACCGGCGTCGACGTGGCAGGGCAGGCTCAAACCGGTACAGGCAAGACCGCCGCCTATTTGCTGGCCACCATGGCCTATCTCCTCGAGCATCCGTCCCCGCAAAATCGTAGCCAACGTCAACCCCGCGCCCTGATCGTAGCCCCAACCCGGGAGTTGGCGGTGCAAATTCATAAAGATGCGGAACTGCTGGGACATTATACGGACCTGAGTCTGGCGGTAGTGTATGGCGGCGCCGGCTATGATACGCAGCGCAAACGCCTCGAAGAGGGGGTGGATATCTTAATCGGTACGCCCGGCCGGCTCATCGATTATTTCCAGCAGCATGTTTTCGACCTCAAGGCCGCGCAAGTGGTGGTCTTAGACGAAGCCGATCGCATGTTCGATCTGGGCTTCATCAAAGACATAAGATTCTTATTGCGCCG
>Ga0315556_1001029_pt1 | contig 17211 bp, 15 predicted proteins | sample SalMarSW160310MG_FD_202112 | JGI IMG/M metagenome (GOLD analysis project Ga0315556, IMG submission 202112) | Salt marsh sediment microbial communities from the Plum Island Ecosystem LTER, Massachusetts, United States - Salt Marsh Sediment SW1603-10 ...
TATCGGCTGGACATCTTTTAAAGTAGTACACATTATCAGAAAATTAACCGGCGCAAAAAAAGTGGGCCATGCCGGCACGCTTGATCCGAGAGCTACGGGACTTCTGATTCTTTGTACAGGGAAAAAGACCAAAGAAATTACAAAATACCAGGATGGTGAAAAGACATATACTGGCACAATCACACTCGGTAAAAAAACTCCCTCTATGGATCTTGAAACTGAAGTTATTGAGGAAAAATCAATTGAGAAAATTACTGCAGAAAAAATCCTGAAAATGAAGGAAACATTTACCGGCGAAATTTTTCAGATTCCTCCTATGTACTCTGCGCTAAAAGTAAAAGGCAAAACTCTCTATAACCTGGCGCGAAAAGGAAAAACTGTAGAAAGGCAGCCCAGAAAGGTTACAGTTTCTAAATTTGAAATAGTTAATGTTGATCTGCCTGAAATCCATTTTGAAATTTCCTGTTCCAAAGGCACGTATATAAGAGTGATTGCTAATGATCTTGGTGAAAAACTGGGCTGCGGAGGTGTGCTGTCTTCTTTGAGAAGAACACAGATTGGGGCTTTTTCCGTAAAAAAGGCTCTTAAGATGGAAGAATTTGAAGAAAGAATAGCGCAAGGTTCCTTAAAAACGTCTTAAATATGCTGATTATGGACGATTTTAGGCGTTTTTTAATGTTTTATTTGAAACTAAAATAACTTATATTTATAAGCTATAGTTTATCGAAAGTGTAAATATGGAAATATTCTATGACTTATCTAAGGTCAGATATGATAAAAATACAGTAATTACTTTAGGGACTTTTGACGGAATTCACGTTGGTCACAAGAATATAATTGATCAGGTTCTAGCCAAGTCTTCTTTTTACGGTGGCAGGAGTTTTTTAATTACTTTTGATCCCCATCCAAGAAGCATCGTATCAAAAGGCTTTAAGATAGATATTCTGAGCACACTTCCGGAAAAACTTCGTTTGCTGGAAGATATTGGTATTGAAAACGTTCTTGTAATTAAGTTTACAAAAGAGTTCTCTCAATTAGGTGCAGTAGAGTTCTTAAAAAAATATATTATTGAAGGAACAGGAATACGTGAGATTATTATCGGGCATGACCATCATTTTGGTAAAGGACGTGATGGAGACGAAAATAAGCTCAGAGAATTAGGTAAGGTATACGATTTCAAAGTTTCTTCTGTCGGAGCTGTGACGAAAGATTCCGTAACGGTTAGTAGTACGAAAATCAGAAAAGCAATATCGGCCGGGAATGTTTCACTTGCCGGAACTTATCTTGGAAGAAGTTATTCTTTCTCAGGTAAAGTTGTTAAAGGCGATATGCGTGGAAGAGAATTAGGTTTTCCTACGGCAAACATTCAACCTGATAATTCGGGGAAAATAATACCGGCAATAGGAATTTATGCAGTTGAGTTCTTTATTGAAAATGATAGCAAAAAGTACTACGGTGTTATGAGCATTGGTAAAAGGCCAACTTTTTACAATGATGGAAACTTAACTACCGAGGTTTTTATTTTAGATTTTAATAAAGAGATTTACGAAAATAAAGTTACAGTCAATGTTATTGAAAGAATCAGAGGAGAAGAAAAATTTTCATCTGCAGATGAACTTATAAAGCAGATGAATAAAGATGTTGATGAAGGAATTAAAATTTTAAACCGTGCCTGAATGCAGGCGATAAGAAATTAAATTAATTAACTCCGGTTCATTCTGGGGTTACATTGTACAACTCAAAATAAAGGATAGATATAATGAACAAAGAACAAAAACTTGAAATAATCAAGAAATTTGGTGCGAACGAAAAAGATTCGGGAAAATCAGAAGTTCAGATTGCTTTGTTGACACAGAGAATTAATGAACTTACTGCACATTTCGATGAGCACAAGAAAGATCATCATTCAAGAAGAGGATTGATGATGATGGTTGGTAAAAGAAGAAGATTGCTCGATTATCTTATGGAAAAGGATATCGCAAGGTACAGAGCTATAATTAAAGAATTGAATATCAGAAAGTAAAAAGGATTTTAGATGAAAGTTTTAAAAGAAGTAAAAATTGGCGGAAAAACGTTATCGTTAGAAACTGGAAGATTTGCCAGACAGGCTAATGGATCTGTTATGGTTAGATACGGAGATACGATGGTGCTTGTTACCGCTGTAGCAGCAGATGAACCAAGAGAAGGATTAGATTATTTCCCTTTACAGGTTGAATACAGAGAGAAATCTTCCGCAGCGGGAAAATTCCCGGGAGGGTATATTAAACGTGAAGGACGTCCTTCTGAAAAAGAAATATTAAGTGCACGTTTGATTGACAGACCTATTCGCCCGATGTTCCCGAAAGAATTTGTGAATGAAACACAGGTCGTTGCGTCTGTTTTTTCTCACGACGGTGAAAACGACGCAGATGTACTTGGTGCGATCGGTGCTTCGGCAGCGCTCGCAATTTCAAATATTCCGTTTGATGGACCGATTGCGGAAATCAGAGTTGGGAGAATTAACGGTGAGTTTATTGTTAACCCGACATTTTCACAATTAAAAGAAAGTGATCTGGAACTGGTCGTAGCTGGTACTGCTGAATCAATTATGATGGTTGAAGGTGAAGCAAAAGAAGCCGGCGAGGAAGATCTTCTTGCTGCATTAAAATTTGCACAGGGTGAAATCACAAAACTTGTAGATCTTCAACTTGAACTTGTTAAAGAGGTTGGTCTTCAGAGACGCGAAGTACCCGAAAAGCCCGTTGATGAAGAATTGAAAAAAGATGTTTATGAGCTCGCACAGGATAAATACAAAGAGATCGTTTATTCCGTTCTCGCAAAGGATGAAAGAAGCGGTAAGAATAAAGAGCTGAATAAATCAGTTCAGGAAGCATTAGCAGAAAAATATCCTGAAAGAGAAAAAGAAATCGGAAGTATTTTGCATGATCTTGAAAAAGATTTAATGAGAAACAGAATACTCGAAGATGGAATTCGCCTTGATGGAAGAAACACGACAGAGGTTCGTCCTATAACGGTTGAACTTGGTGTTTTAGCAAGAGTACATGGTTCCGCACTTTTTACAAGAGGAGAAACACAAAGCTTAACTTCGCTCACACTCGGAAGTAAAAGTGATGAGCAAACTGTTGACGGTTTGTCAGAAGAGTATTCCAAAAAATTTATGCTTCACTACAATTTCCCTCCATTTAGTGTTGGTGAAGTAGGAAGAATGACCGGTGTTGGAAGAAGAGAAATCGGTCATGGAAATCTTGCAGAGAGATCATTAAAGTCAATGATTCCGGCTGAAGAAAATTTCCCTTACACCGTAAGATTAATTTCTGATATTCTTGAATCAAACGGATCATCTTCTATGGCTACTGTTTGTGCGGGTTCTCTTTCAATGATGGATGCCGGTGTTCCAATCAAAAAAGCAGTTGCAGGAATTGCAATGGGACTTATTAAAGAAGGCGATAAATTTGCCATTCTTACTGATATACTTGGTAACGAAGATCACCTTGGTGATATGGACTTTAAAGTTGCTGGTACTTCAGATGGAATAACAGGTTTCCAGATGGATATTAAAATCCAGGGAATCTCGTTTGAAATTATGGAGAAAGCTCTTCTTCAGGCAAAAGAAGGCAGAATGCATATTCTTGGAATTATGAATGAAGCAATCAGCACACCAAGAGAACAACTTTCATCTTATGCACCTAGATTAATTACAATGAAAGTAGAAACCGATCAGATAGGCCTGATCATTGGTCCCGGTGGAAAAACCATCCAGGGAATGCAGAGATTATTTGGTGTTGATATTAACATTGCTGATGACGGAACAATTACAATCGCTTCTCCTAATAAAGAAGGTGCGGCTAAATGTAAGGCTCACATTAAAGCATTGACAGCTACTCCGGAGGTTGGTGAAATTTATGACGGAGTTGTTACTAAAATTATGGACTTTGGTGCTTTTGTCGAAATACTCCCCGGCAAAGAAGGACTACTACACATTTCACAGATTGATAATAAACGTGTAGAAAAAGTTTCTGATTACCTAAAGCAGGGTGATCAGGTCCGTGTAAAACTTCTGAAAGTTGAAAATGGAAAATATTCACTTAGTAGAAAAGAGCTTCTTAAAGAAGGATCTGAGAGTAATAACGGGAGTAAATAATATTGAAAAATGCTGGATATAAATTATTCAGCATTTTTTCTTTTAAATTAAAATTTTTTCGTGTGTCCCGGCTATCTGGCCGGGAATAATTAAATGTTTTCAACAGGTATAACTTGAGTGAATTAAAAATAAAAATGGAATTACTCTTTAGTCTGATTCTCTGCGCACATTTAGCGAGGGTTATAGAAACAGGAGAGACTAATGAAGAAAGTAATTTTTTGCACTGGTGCTACCTGTTTTCAATAAAAATTTTTATGAAATGTAATGTTTCATTAAGCGAGTTTAGCCTTTATGGTAAAAGAAATTATAATCAATTCAACAAGCACACAAACGCGTGTTGCTATAACGGAAGACGGGAATTTAGTAGACTTCTTTGTTGATTATCCCGAAAACCGTAGAATGGTGGGGGACATTTATCTGGGCCGCGTGGCCAGGGTTCTTCCCGGCATAAAAGCCGCATTCATTGATATTGGCATGAAACACGACGGGTTTCTGCATTTTTCCGATATTGGAGAAAGAACCCAGCAGTTTCAGGATCTTTTAGGTGATGATGATGCCGATGTTGAAGATGAAGATGAAGTGCCTCAGCAAAATGAATCCGGCAGAAATAACAACACCAACAATAATCAGCACTACAATCAGCGGGGAAGGGATAATTATACCCCTGTAAAACTTCGTAAAGGCGATGAAATAATCGTCCAGATTACAAAGGAACCCGTTAACAACAAAGGTGTAAGAGTTACCTCCTCGGTTTCTCTTCCCGGAAGATTCTGCGTTTTACTTCCTTTCGATAATAAAGTCGGTGTTTCCAAAAAAATATACGACTATAAAGAAAGAAGAAGATTAAGAAGTCTTGCCAGGGGGATACTCCCCAAAAATTACGGGCTCATTATAAGAACAGTTGCCCGCAACCAGACCGAAGAAGCACTGAAAGATGACCTTAATAACCTTGTTAAAACCTGGCAGGTTATCGAGCAGAGTATTAAATCGGAAAAACCGCCTACTCTAGTTCACCAGGACCTGAACACAACCTCAAGTGTTATAAGGGATCTTTTCACTGCGGATGTTTCAAAGATTTTCATCGATTCAAGAAAACTTTACAAGCAGATCAGGAATTATGTTGAAATAAAACAGCATGACCAGGTCGATAAAATCGAATTGTTTAAAACCACGGGCTCAATTTTCGATTCATTTAAAGTTGAAGAACAGGTCAAGACACTGATGGGAAGAAAAGTTTCTCTTCCGAGCGGCGGGTACCTGATTATTGAGCACACAGAAGCAATGGTTGTAATTGATGTCAACAGCGGCCGGTATGCGAAAAACAAAGAGCAGGAATTAAATTCGTTAAAAACTGATCTTGAAGCGGCACGTGAAATTGCGAGGCAGATGAGACTAAGAGATATTGGCGGAATAATCGTTATAGATTTTATTGATCTTGAAGAAGACAAGAACAGAAAAAAAATATACGATGAACTTAAAAAGGAATTCAGAAAAGACAGAGCAAAAGTTTCCGTGCTTCCGATGTCAGATTTCGGGCTGGTTCAGATTACAAGACAGAGAATCCGCCAGAACATTATGCAGGCGATGAAAGAAGTTTGTCCAACATGTCTGGGTACAGGGCTTCTCACAAAACATTCACATATAGTTTATGATCTTGAAGAATGGCTTCGTAAATTTAAAGCTCAGTCAAAAGAACGTGCTCTTGTTATAAAATGTCATCCTGCATTTGCAGCAAAACTGCGCAGCGGTTTTATAAAAACCATTACTAAATTACAGATCAAATACAGAATGAAACTTGAAATTGTTGAGGATCAGACTGTTCCGGTAGGACAGTTCAGATTCTTTTCACAAAAAACTAATAAAGAATTAACTGAAGAAACATCCTAACTCAAACAGGCAGAGTAAATAATGAAAAAAACTAATTTCTTTGATATCCACGTAAAACTCGGGGCAAAAATTGTGGAGTTTGCCGGTTACCAGATGCCGATACAATATTCGTCAATAATCGGTGAACACAAAGCTGTAAGAAAATCAGTAGGTGTTTTTGATGTATCGCATATGGGTGAAGTATTTGTAAGAGGAGACAAAGCACTGAATTTTGTACAGCAGATAACAGTAAACGATGCTTCCAAATTAACGGACGGAAGAGTACAATACTCGGCAATGTGCTATAATGATGGCGGAATTGTTGACGACCTGTTGGTTTACAGAATTTCCGAAAAAGAATTTATGCTTGTTATTAATGCTTCAAATATCGAGAAAGATTTCAACTGGATGAAAGAGAACAATAGTTTTGGTGTTGAACTGCAGAATTTAAGTGATGAATATTCATTACTTGCAATACAGGGTCCTAATTCCAACAAGACATTACAAAAAATTTGTGAATGTAATCTTGACCTTGAATATTATCATTTCTTTAAAGCAAAAGTTGCCGGTTATGATATGATTGTTTCAAGAACTGGTTATACCGGCGAACTGGGATATGAAATATATTTTAAGGGCGATACAAAAGTTGCTGAAGAAGTCTGGACTAAATTATTTAAAGCCGGAAAAGAGTATGACATTCAACCAATCGGACTGGCGGCCAGGGATTCATTGAGACTTGAAATGGGCTTCTGTCTATATGGAAATGATATAGATCAAACAACAAATCCTCTTGAAGCAGGACTGGGTTGGATAACCAAACTGAAAAAGAATAATTTTAACGGAAGGGAAGTTCTGCTTAAAGTTAAGGAAGAAGGTCTTAGCAGAAAACTGGTTCCCCTTACTACTGACGAAAAAGTATTCCCGCGCCACGGCTATGAATTGACTGTTGAAGGCAAAAAAATTGGGCACATAACAAGCGGTACAGTCAGTCCGGTGCTTGATAAACCGATTGCAATGGGTTATGTTGAAAAACAATATGCGGTTGAAGGTTCAACGGTTAACTTTTTTATTAGAGGGAAAGAAATACCGGCAACAGTTGTTAGTCTCCCTTTTGTAAAAAAATAATTTAGATATTTGCATAACATCAGATTTGTTAAAATAAATTTATGAAATGTAATGTAATATTTTGCTCCGCTCATATAGAAGAGCTTTATTTTACCGGCAAGACAATAGTAGTTATAGATGTTTTAAGAGCATCTAACACTATTATTACCGCTCTGAGTAACGGGGCGAAAGAAATAGTTCCTGTCGGTTCAGTAGAATTTGCCGTAAAAGTTTCAGGTGGTTTATTCGGTGGACAAACATTAATCGGAGGCGAAAGAAACACAAAAAAAATTGACGGTTTTGCTCTCGGTAATTCTCCTCTTGAGTACTCCAAAGAAGTTGTAACAGGAAAATCAATTGTTTTCTATACAACTAATGGTTCTAAAGCGATTGTTAAAGCAAAATTTGCCGAAAATTTATTTGTCTGTTCTTTTGCAAATTTAACTGCAATCGCAAAACATCTCATCAGTCTCAATACAGATTTTGAAATTCTTTGTGCAGGAAGAAATAACAGCTTTTCACTTGAAGATGCTGTCTGTGCCGGAGCTCTTATTTCAAGAATCCAAACTTTTAAGGGGATACTGGAATTGAATGATACAGCTAACGCTTCTGTGGTTTTGAAAAAATCATTTGGTAAAAGCACATTAACTATGCTTAAAAGCACGGAACATGGAAAAGTGCTTCTCGAGAATCAATTTGAGGAAGACATTAAACATTGTAGCCACGTTGATAATGTAAATGTAATTCCGTTTTTCTCGGAAAATGTCCTTAAATTAATGCCGGATCAGCAATCTTCATCGCAAAAGAAAAAGAAGTAAATTTAGAGAACATGGCAAAACAGAAAAAAACAAACACGAGAAAAAATAATTCATCGTCCGGCGAAGATTATTTTGTCATTTCTTCCGACAAAAAGAAAAAAATACTTGGAATATTTCTGATAGTTTTTTCAATATTTATTTTATTAAGTATTGCAAGCTATTCCCGGTACGACCAGGCAAATTTGCACTATCAGTTTTCTGATTTTTTTAAAGTTTTTAGCGGCAGCCAGGATGCTGCACAAAAAGCAGACAGTACCCACAACTGGCTTGGTATATTTGGAGCTTATATTTCGGATTTCTTTGTAAACGCTACACTCGGTGTTTTTTCTACAGTTTTCCCTATAATGTTTTCTATCTGGGGCTTTTCTTTCTTCAAAAAAATAAGTTTCAGAACGATTATTCACACCTCAAATTTTTTGATAATTATCGGCATCCTTCTTTCTTCTTTTTTCGGTGTGTTAAGAATGCACTTTCATGTGTTTGCCGGGGTGTATGAATTATCAGGCAGTGTTGGCGATTATCTCGGTATGGCAACCAGCAGACTGTTAGGCGGCGTAGGCAGCATAATGTTTATAGCTGCTTCAACAATTGTTCTTTTAATAATTGCGTTCGATATAAAAATAGAAAAGATATTCCATTGGTTGTTAAATATGTTTACCGGGTCAGTGAAGAAGGTAAAAGATGAATACCAGAACGCTAAAGTTGAACCAAAAGTTGATTCAAATCTTGAAAAAATTAAAAGCCTTGGTAAGGAAGAAAAGAAAAAGAAGAAAATTCTTCCATTTGGAGGAGGAGATAAAGAACCGGCTAAAGACAACAAGAAAAACGATGTTGATGAAACTAAAATTAAAATTGTAAGAAAAGATGAATTTGAGCCTGCAAAGGAAGAAAAAGTAAATGAAGTTGTAAATGATGAAGACAAAAAAGTAGATCTGGCTAAAACAAAGGAAATTCCGCAAGCTGAAATTGACCGGCAGGCAGAAGCGCAATTGCCAAATCAGTGGGAAGAAAAAATAAATTATAAAAAACCAAGTATTGAGCTTCTTGAGGCTGCAGCAACAGAGGATTTTAAAGTAGCTGAAGAGGAACTGAAACGAAATGCCGAGCTTCTGAAAGAAAAGTTAAGACTTTTTGATATTGATATTGAGGACATTACTGTTACTCCCGGGCCAGTAGTTACGCTTTACGAAATTGTTCCCGCTCCCGGAGTAAAGATCAGCAGAATTGTGGGACTTGAGCATGATATTGCTCTTGCTCTGGCAGCGAGAGGAATAAGAATTATTGCCCCGATTCCCGGCAAAAGTGCAATTGGTGTCGAAATTCCAAATACAGAAGCTTCACTGGTTAATGCCCGCTCAGTGTTAACAAAAATACACGAGTCAAAAAATGAACTTCCTATTGCTCTCGGAAAAACAATTAATGGCGATGTTTATGTAACTGATCTGGCAAAAATGCCTCATATGTTAATTGCCGGTTCAACAGGATCGGGTAAAAGTGTTGGAATAAATATGCTCATAGCCAGTCTTTTATATTCCAAACAACCATCCGAAGTAAAACTGATTATGATAGATCCGAAAAAAATTGAACTTTCATTTTATAATCAGTTGAGAAAACATTATCTGGCAGTATCACCGGATCTGGAAGAAGAAATTATTACTAATCCTCAAAATGCAGTATTGCTTTTGAAGTCTGTTGAATATGAAATGGAAAAAAGATACGACAAACTTGCAAAGGCTGGCGTAAGAAATCTTGTTGATTACAACAAAAAAGTGGCGGACCCGAAAAAGAAACCTACAGATACTGAAACAATGAAGCACCACCTTCTTCCATACCTGATTGTAATAATAGATGAGCTTGCCGACTTAATGATAACCGCAGGGAAAGAAGTTGAAGAACCAATTGCAAGACTTGCACAGCTGGCACGCGCTGTTGGAATTCATCTTGTTGTAGCAACGCAACGTCCTTCAGTTAATGTAATTACCGGTGTAATAAAAGCCAACTTCAGCGCAAGAGTTGCATACCAGGTTGCCACAAAAATTGATTCGAGAACAATACTTGACATGAATGGGGCTGAACAATTACTCGGTAGAGGAGATATGCTCTTTTTACCAACGGGAATGCCAAAGCCTATACGTATTCAAAACGCATTTATATCAACGGACGAAGTAGAAAAAATCACAAACTATATCTATTCGCAGAAAGGATTTTCCAAACCTTATTTTTTGCCATCGCTATACGATAAAAAGAAAGAAGCAGCGGCAGGGTTTTTAACTGATTTAGATCCGATGTTTGAGGACGCGGCTAGGGTAATTGTTCGTCATCAGCAAGGTTCTGTTTCACTTCTGCAAAGAAGATTAAAACTCGGATATTCAAGGGCTGCAAGAATTGTCGATCAGCTGGAGGAAGCCGGCATTGTTGGTCCGAATGACGGCAGTAAGGCACGCACGGTATTAGTTGATAATGAAGAACAATTGGAAACAATCATTCGTTCACTTTAATTTCCCGTCTGGAATTTTCTCATTTTTATTTTTCAATTCAGGAATTAAATTTTGATTCGAAAAAGAAAATCAAAAATAATCAAGGAAGAATTTCAGGACCTTGGCTTCGGTGCAAAAGTAGCGGCGCAGAAGCAAAGATTAATTAACCGCGACGGCAGTTTTAACGTTGAAAGAACTGGCCAGTCCTTCCTGGAGAAAGTTAGCCCCTATCATTACTTGATTTCAATCTCATGGTTGAAATTTAATTCCCTGGTTTTTCTTACATACATAACAATAAATTTAATTTTTGCTTCCATTTATATGATCGAAGGAATGAATGGAATCGGGACAGTTCATACAAATTTTATCCATGACTTTCTAAATTCATTTTTTTTCAGTTTGCAGACTTTTACCACAGTCGGATACGGAAGATTGAATCCGACCAGTGATATTGAAAGCATGATAGCCGGGATAGAATCTCTCTGCGGTTTGATGGGATTTGCTTTGGCTACCGGTTTGCTTTACGGCAGATTTTCCCGGCCTAACGCAAAGATTATTTACAGCAACAATTCTTTAATAGCGCCGTATAAGGACATTACGGCATTTGAATTCAGAATTGCAAATGCCCGCGAAAACCAGTTAATTGAGGCTGAGGTTCAGATTTTGCTTTCAATGATCGATAAATCCGGAAAAAAAGACGCCACCAAAAGAGTTTTTCATAATTTGTCACTCGAAAGAAAAATGGTGGTGTTTTTTTCACTTACCTGGACGGTAGTTCACCCTATTGGTGAAGAGAGCCCGCTTTACGGAATGAATGAGAAAGATTTAAAAAAAGCGGATGCTGAGTTTTTAATACTATTTAAAGCTTTTGACGACACGTTTTCCCAGGTCGTTCATTCCAGGTCTTCATATAAATATAATGAAGTGGTCTGGGGTTCAAAATTTAAGAGCCTTTATCTCGATTCACCCTCAGGCGTTTCAACTATTGACATGAAAATATTTCATGAAATAGAGAAAGCAGAAAATTAGGATTTACAGTGCCCTGTTTTATTTTTAAATTTAAGCACTAATAATATTAACAATTTTAACGGTCATTAAAAAAATGAAAAACATAGTAATCAGTACAATTATTTTCTTATTTACAGCAACGTTAGTAAATGCACAGAACAACAACTATTTAAAAGCCCTTCAAAATAAATTCAGCAAAATAAACGAACTTTCTGCTGATTTTACAGAGCATACTTATAACAAAATTGATTTTAAAGGTTCATTCTTATATAAGAAAGAAAACCATCTGAAATTTAATCTTAAAAAGTTAGTAGTTGTATCTGATGGAGAAACGAACTGGAATTACAATAAAAAACAGAACAAAGTAATTATAACAAAGTTCGATAAAGAAAACCCTTCACCAGTATCACTGGAAAAAATAATTAATGAATTTCCTTCGAAATGTACCATAACTGAATCGAAAGATAACGGTGTTCCTTTAATTGAATTAAAGCCGAAAGCAAATTCAGGAATTAAAGCGCAGTTTATTAAAATCTGGCTTAATGATGAAAACCTTGTTAAGAAGATTTCAATAAAAGCCAGTACTGGAACTGTTCTTGAGTTTAGTTTTACAAATTATAAAATTAATCCAGGTTTGCCGGAATCAGAGTTTATTTTCACCCCGCCTGAAGGATCAAAAGTACTTGACATCAGATAAAATTCATCACAAATACAGTAAGGCAATAAAATATATTTTCTCAATTTTATTGAGCTTTGCCTTTCTCTATTTTGCATTTCAAAACGTAAATGTTAAGGATGTATTTTATCATATTTCCAATGCTTCAGTTTTCTGGATATTTATTTTTATCGTTGTAAATCTGTCTTCGCATTGGGTGCGTGCATTAAGATGGAAGGTTATTCTCCATTCTGTAAAACCCGACACGTCAGTTAAAAATCTTTTAGGCGCAATTATGGTTGGCTACGGAGTTAACTGCGTAGTACCTCGTTTGGGTGAAGTTTCCCGTGCGGTTCTGGTTGGCAAATGGGAAAAACTTTCACGCTCATCGATGCTTGGTGCTGTAATTGTAGAGCGTGTAATAGATATTATTTTTCTGGCATTCGCGGTAATTGTTTCAGCGTTGTTATGGTCAGAGAATCTTTATGATAAATTCCCCTGGCTGGAATCATCAATTTATTTGAGCCTGATTTTAATGGGGCTTATGATTGTTTTCTTTTACATGATGATAAAATTTAAGGAGAGATTTTATAATGTCCTGATTAAACTGATCGGGAAAATTTCTCAGAAACTTGCTCACAAAGCCGGGTACATATTTGAAATGCTCATAGAAGGTTTTGGAAGTCTAAAGGGAAGAAAAAATTATTTTTTGACAATTTTATTGAGTGTTGTAATAATGGCTCTCTATGCGCTTAATTCATATGTAGGTTTTTTCACAATTGGGTTGCAAACCCTTAAACCTGTTAATTACGAAATGGGCTGGATAGTTATGAGCATCAGCGCAATTGGTGTTGTTATCCCGACACCCGGAGGCACTGGCTCATATCACGTACTTGCTACATCGGCACTGGTTTTATTGTTTGGATTTGGACATGATATAAGTCTTGCATACGCAGTTTTGACGCACGGCATTTCTTATTTTTTATTTATATTTAGTGCTGTGCTCGTTTATTTTATTATTGATAAACGACACGACAATTTCTTTAAAGTTGCTGAAAACGAATTGGATGAAATGTGAAATATTTATCTTCTTTTATTTTAGTTTTATTAATGTTTAGCGTCTCTTACTCACAAGTACAGGTACGCGGCAGTATGGGCGTTGATTTTGTCAGCACACCATCACTTTATGATTATATCAATCAGAATTTTGCAGGATCAAATAACCAGATTGGCAGTTTTAATGCCGCGGTAATCTTTTCCGGTGAAGTTGATTATGATGTTAGCCAATCTTACGAGATCGGTGTTGATCTCGGTTATAGATTGTTTTCTTACAACACTCAAAATACAATCGGAACTTATGACCTGACATATCACAATTTTATGCCCACACTGATTAATTATTATGTGATTAATGGTGAAGGCTATCAATTTAAATTTGGTGCCGGGGCAGGCGTACGTTTTTTAAGCGCTGAAGAATCAATACCCGGAACGGGGACAAAACAAAACTATTCATCAACCGGATTTGGAATTTTACTAAGAGGAGCAGGCAATACCAGGTTGAGCGATAATGTTTATATCACTATTGGCGTGGACGCAAGGTATGATTTAAATGGTGAGCCTTCAAACGGCGGTAAAACACTCTATAACTATGCATCCCAAAGCAATGTTAATTTTAATTCACTTTCCCTTGGTCTGAGCCTGGGCCTTACATTTTATCTATAGGAGCATAATTGAATCTTCTTGAAGCGATCGTTCTAGGAATAATCCAGGGGATTACTGAATTTCTTCCGATAAGCAGCACGGGCCATCTTACCGTTACAGGAAGATTAATGGGCCTGATTTCTAAAGAGAATCCTGAGCACTGGACAGCATTCATCGCTGTAATTCAGCTTGGTACTCTCGTTTCCATATTAATTTACTTCCGAAAAGATATACTGAACATTTTAAGAGATTTTCTAAGAGATAATTTATCCCCCGGAAGATTAAAATATTCTGAACAAAGTGGTAATTCAAAAATGGGCTGGATGATTATAATCGGTACTATTCCTGTTGTGATAATCGGCCTGGCTTTAAAACCGGTTATAGAAGGAGAGTTCACAAAAAACCTTTACGTAATTGCCAGCAGCCTGATTCTTCTTGCCATCATTCTTGCTATTGCTGAAAAGACAGCAAAGTTCAAAAAAGAAATGAAAGACATTACAATAAAAGATTCTTTGATAATAGGTATCTGTCAGTCTTTTGCCCTGATTCCCGGTTCATCAAGATCCGGCACCACAATTACCGGTGGATTATTTCTGGGACTGAAAAGGGAAACCGCAGCACGCTTTTCTTTTTTGCTTAGCATCCCTGCTGTGTTTGCGAGCGGATTGCTGGAACTCTATGAATCACTGAAATACCTGCAGGGCGATATGGTTCTGAATCTGGTAATTTCAACAATTGTATCGGGAGTCTGCGGTTATATTGCTATCGACTTTCTATTAAAATATTTAAGAAAGAACACTACATTTTTATTTGTATGGTACAGAATTGCAGCAGGGATATTTATTTTAATTTTATTATTTTCAAAAGTTATTTGATTGTCAGGAGGAGCTAGATGAAAGGTTCAATATTCTTTTTATTTTTACTTACTTTGTCTTTTGGATGTAATAATTCAAATAATACGACAAAGAATAATGATGGAATGGAAATTCAAAAAAACAAAAACAAAACGGAGAAAACGGCAATGCCCGATTCAACAAAAAAAATGGATGTAGCGGTTATAAAGACAAATATGGGAACTATTGAAATTCAGTTGTTTCCTGAAGTAGCACCCAAAGCGGTAGAAAACTTTGAAGGACTTGCTAAAAAAGGATATTATGACGGAGTTACATTTCACCGTGTAATAGATAATTTTATGATACAGGGAGGCGATCCTACAGGAACAGGACGCGGCGGTGAAAGTATCTGGGGTGAACCTTTCGAAGATGAATTCAGTCCGGATTATACTTTTGATAAACCGGGAATTCTGGCGATGGCAAATGCGGGTCCCGGCACAAACGGCAGCCAGTTTTTTATAACTCTCGTTCCCACACCATGGCTGAATAATCATCACACAATTTTCGGACAGGTTATTAAGGGAATGGATGTTGTTCAGGCCATCGGGAAAGTGGAAATAACAAAACCATATGACAAACCGGTTAAAGATGTTGTAATGGAAAAAGTAACTATTGAGCAACGATAAACCGGTTCTTCTATTTTTAATGTCTTGGTGCCCCGGTGGTTGATTTATCACCGGGGTATTAAGAAGACAAAGTACTCCGGGTTTCTTCAACTATCTAATGTCTTTTTTACTTTCGTAATTTTTCAAATTCAAATAATTATCCGGCAGCTGAATAATGAAAGAAGAAAAAAGAAAAACTTCAGGACAGGAATTTTTTTCATCCCGCTGGGCTCTCATAATTGCAACAATTGGTATTGCTGTTGGCACTGGAAATATCTGGCGTTTTTCAAGGATTGTTGCACAGAACGGCGGCGGTTCATTTCTGATACCCTGGGTAATTTTTCTTCTCATCTGGTCAGTACCCCTCATCATTGCAGAATTTGCTATAGGTAAATCAACAAGACTTGGACCCGTTGGAGCGCTGGCAAAAACTGCCGGCAAAAACTTTGCCTGGATGGGCGCTTTTGTTGTTTTTGTCTCCACCGCGATAATGTTTTATTATTCAATTGTTACAGGCTGGTGTTTAAGATATTTTTTCTCAGCTGTATCGGGTAACCTGTTTAACACGAAAGATCAGCTAGCTTACTGGAATGAATTTTCAACCGGGCTTCAGCCATTGATTTTTCATTTTATTTCGATATCTCTTGTTGCTTTTATAATCTACCGTGGAGTTACAAAAGGAATTGAAAAAGTAACCAAGTTTCTCGTTCCTTCGCTGCTTGGTATTCTTGTTATTCTGTTTGTACGTGCGGTTACTTTGCCGGGAGCGATTGACGGGATAAAATATTTTTTTACTCCTGACCTGAAAACAGTTCTGGATTATAAAGTCTGGCTGAACGCGTTAACACAAAATGCATGGGATACAGGCGCGGGCTGGGGACTTATCCTCACGTACGCGATTTATATGAAAAAGAAGGAGGACATTTCCCTTAACGCCGCACTGATAGGATTTGGTAACAACACGGTTTCACTGCTTGCAGGAATTACAATTTTCTCCACGGTTTTTGCTCTCAGTTCTGTTGATGCAATGCAGCAGATTTCACAATCAGGCCCGGCAAATACAGGACTCACTTTTATTTACCTGCCGCAGTTGTTTGCAAAGATATCGGGCAGCTATGCTGTAAATATTTTCTTTGCCTCGATATTTTTTATAGCATTGTTTTTCGCGGCTGTCACTTCACTTATGTCGATGGTTGAACTTTCGACCCGGACATTAATTGATTTCGGATTGAAGCGAAGCAAAGCGATAATAATTGTAGCTGTTGCCGGATTTTTATTCGGAGTACCGTCGGCTTTAAACCTGGACTTTTTCGCAAACCAGGATTGGGTCTGGGGAGTAGGATTAATTTTAAGCGGTGCATTTATTTCATTCTCAATAATCCGCTACGGCGTGGATAAATTCAGAACTGAAATTATAAATGGCGCTGGCAGTGATGTAAAAATTGGTAAGTGGTTTAATTTTGTGATTGCAGTATTAATTCCACTACAGGTTGTTGTATTAATTGCCTGGTGGCTTATTTCATCAGTCGGCTGGGACCCTGAATGGTGGAATCCCTTCCATTCGCTGAATACTGGTACAGTATTATTCCAGTGGGCTGTAGTGCTTGGCGCGTTTATTCTTTTGAATAAAGTAATGTATAAACAGATTTTTGAGAGGGATAAACAATGAACATCTTTACAATATTAACTGCGGTAGTTGTGCTGGGAATTGTTTGGGGGGGATTAACATTCTTCCTTACCCGGGCAATGAAGTATGAAAAAATGAAATCAGAAAATGGCGAAAAGTAATACAAAGATTGCCGGAATTTCAGAGGCAATAAAAAATCTGAAAAAAGGAATTATTCTTCCTCTCTATTTTTTCTTTGGAGAGGATTCATTCAGCATTGATGAAGCTTTAAAAGAAGTTGAAAATACAGTTCTTCCCCGGGTCACTTCAGATTTTG
>Ga0315556_1001033_pt1 | contig 17185 bp, 13 predicted proteins | sample SalMarSW160310MG_FD_202112 | JGI IMG/M metagenome (GOLD analysis project Ga0315556, IMG submission 202112) | Salt marsh sediment microbial communities from the Plum Island Ecosystem LTER, Massachusetts, United States - Salt Marsh Sediment SW1603-10 ...
TGGAGAAATACTCGTGGGCCGCCACGGGATGAGTGTATCGGATCCGCCGGGCAGGCAGGACGTGGAAGAGGAGCAGGACGTCCAGGTGGCTATTGTGGTTCGCCACCAGGATGCACTGCTCGAGCCGGGTCAGGTTGTCCCTCCCCTCCACGTGCACGCCGAAGATCAGCTTCAAGATGGGACGCAGCACCAGCAGATGGATGAGGACGGGCAGCGACAGCAGCTCCGCGACCCGGCGCATGTCAGAACTCTTCCAGGAAGTACCGGAGGTAGTGGAACGCCACCGGGGCCACGTAGAGGTAGGACTTCAGCGAGTTGATGACCTGGCCCCGCCCGGGCTGGAGGCGGCTCCGCTCGATCCCCAGATCTGCCTCGAGATGGTCCATGGTGTGGCATCCGACGGCCACGAGGGCTGGAATGAGCGCGGCGAGCACCACGGAATGGACCGGAGGGATCGTCGTCCAGGGCGTCAGCAGCCACGCGAGGAACAGGATGACCGGCGCCGGCGCGAGAAGCTGGTAGGCAACGCTCTCGATCCCCTCGCGGTCCCGGGCCCTGAATGCCCACGCAAGCAGATCGCACACGGCCACGGCCGCCACGACGAAGATGGCCATCCAGGTGGAGTAGGACGCCAGGTACCCGATGTGCCCGATGCAGTAGACCAGAAGGAAGAGCCCCAGATCCAGCGCCCCGATGGACATCACCGTGCCGTCCACCTCCCGACCACCCAGCGTGATGACGAATGGGATAACCAGGAACCCGTACACGGGGATGGAGATGATGAACATCCCGTACCAGTCGATCTGGATGAAGTAGAACATGAACGGGATGGCCAGATAGGCCGCCAGCATCCCCCAGCGGTCCTGGATCCTCAGATCCACGAGCGTGAAGTACTCCCGAAGGGCGAGAAAGCTGAGGATCGCCATCACCCAGATGCCCACCGCGAACGACACCAACTCCGACAGCGCGAAGAAGAGAAAGAACGTCCCCAGGTAGGGCAGATAGGAGACCACGGGCGTGGGGAACCCGATCCTCTTCCCGGTAAGCGCGAAGAGCGTGAGCATCGCCAGGATGATGACGATGGTGACCTGCGGGGCCTCGACGACCATGGATCGACGCAGGAGCACGAGTTCGGGCGCGACGCAAGAAGAATGGCGAAGGTCACGCGTCGCCGACAGGATGCGTGCCGACACACGGACCGGGGCGAACGCACCCGGGTCTCACTCGTGCGCCGTCCTATTCGTGGGCCCCTTCGGCGGTGCGTGGGTTTTCCACGCCCCGGGTGTCATAGAGGGTACGGGGCCGTGCATCCCCCGGAGATTGCCTCCTGACCCCAAGGCCATGGGGAAGGTCATGGACGAGCAGACGCTCACGAAGACGTACCGGGAGTTGGTACGTCCCCTCTACGGGTACGTGGCCAGTCGGTGCGGCGGGGATCGGAGCCTGGCCGAGGACGTGACCCAGGAGGCGTGGCTCCGGGCGGTGGAGGCGTGGGGGCGGAAGGGGATGCCCGACCATCCCCTGGCATGGCTCAAGACGGTGGCCCGCAACCTCGTCTTCAACTACTACCGGCGGGTGCGCCCGGTATCACTGGATGCGTTGCCCCCGGGGCTCGAGGCCACGACGAACGAGGATGGGCTCGACTGGGGTTCGCCGGATCACGCCTCGCTGGTGAGTTGGGGGCTGGCTCGTCTTCGTCCGGCACAGGCCCGGTTGCTGGAGGCCTTCCATCTGGAAGGCCTGTCGGTGGAGGAGGTGGCCCGCGAGACGGGGCTCTCACAGCGCGCGGTGGAAGGCCGGCTGCGCAGGGCCCGCCAGAAGCTCCGCAAGCAACTCGAGAAGGTGGTCGGCCCCGGAGGAGCACTGACATGAATCGAGACCAAGAGCCGAGCCCGGAGTTCCTCGAGAACCTGGAGTGGCAGGTACGTACGGCCCTCCATCGGCAGGCACGCTTCTCGGCGCCGGCCCGGCGACAAGACGGAGGAACCATGAAGCTCATGGCCGTGATCCTGGTGTCGGCCCTGTTCGGCGCCGGGGGTGTGGTGGTGAAGGACCAGGTGCAGGAGGGGAAGGTGCAGGAAGTCCTCCTGGCCCAGGTGGAGATGGAGATCCAGTTGGCCGAGCTCCAGGTGGAGGCGGTGCGGGGTGACCTGGACGACCTGCAGCGACAGGTGGCCGCGGGAATGGTGGAGGACGACGCCCTCGTCCCCGCGCAGGCTGCTTTGCGCGAGGCCGTGACCCATCTGAACCGGCTCCAGCTGGACCGGGAGGAGATCCGTCTGGCGGGAAGGGAGCCGCAGGACATGGTGTCGGCGCCCCTGGTCCGCGGGCGTGATTTCGTCACCGAGCGGCTGGACCTGGATGTCCAGGTCGTGGAGGAGCAGATCCACCTCGCGGAGCGGGATCTGGCGAGGGTCCAGCAGTTGCAGGCCGCGGGCATGATCCGGGCCGACGAGGCGAGCTACGGCGCGGCCGCCCGGCTCCAGCAGGTCCGACTGAGGCTGGATGGGCTGCAGCAGCGGCGACAGCTCCGTCGGCGCTTCCTGGCCGGGGAGGTCACGGCCGCCGAGGCCACCTCCCAGGCGCTGGTCATCGAAGCCGACGCGGACCTGGCGGTCCAGGCACAGGGCGTGGACATGGCCCAGCACGTACTGCAGGCCCTGGAGGCACGTGCGGCGCAGGGTCTCGTCAACGAGTCCGACCTCAGGCAGGCCCGACTGGAGCTCATGCGGAGGGAGCTGGCGCGAAAGCTCGCCGAGTTGAAGCTCGAGCAGATCCGGGGTGGAGGCGGGGCAGGGCGGTAGCGGCGAGCGGATCACTCCGCCCGGAGCGCCTCCATGGGATCCACCCGGGTGGCCCGGAATCCGGGCACAAGCGAAGCGATCACCGCGACGACCATGAGCAGCAGCGCGACGCCGACCAGGACCACGGGCTCCGCACTGTCCACGTGGAAGAGAAGGGGCTGAGCGAAGCGCGCGGCCACGAGGGAGACCCCGAGCCCGAGAAGAACTCCCAGGACCGCCAACCGCGTGCCCGTGAATACGACCCCTCTCAGGACACGCGCCTTCTGTGCCCCCAGCGCCGCTCGAATCCCGATCTCCCTGGTCCGCTGCGCGACGTCGAAAGCGAGCACGCTGTAGAGGCCTATGGCCGCCACGATGAGTGCCAGCGCTCCGAACGCGGTGAAGAGCGCCGCGCCGAGGGTCCATGCCCGCGTCTGCGGATCCAGCAGCTCACGGAAGGTCTGGACCTGAGCGAAGCGCACGCGGGGTGAGAACGAACGCAAGGCCGGCGCCAGCGCCGCCGCGAGCGCGCGCGGCTCACCGTCCGTGCGTACGTACATGCCTGCCGGTGCGCCCCCTGTCTGGGCCAGGGGCAGGTAGTACGCGAGGATCCCGTCGACCTGCAGCTCGGCCCGCGAGGCGTTCTCCACCACGCCGACCACTCGCGTGCATTCCTCGGACTCGTCGATGTGGAAACACCCGCGGAGAGGATCCTGATCCGGCCAGAAGGCCCGCGCCATGGCCTCATTTACCAACGCGACCGGCTCCGACCCTTCCCCGTCCGTGTCCCGGAGGGGCCGACCCTGGAGCACCCGCAGCCCCATGGTCCGCATGTAGCCCGGAGACACGGCGTAGTAGAAGGGCCCTCCACCCGGGGGAACCGGCAGCGAGTCCAGGCCCGGAACGCTGATGTCTTCGACGTGGGCCCACTGGAACGGGACGTCGGTGGCGGCTACTCCGGTCACGCCCGGCAGGCGGGCCGCGACGTCCATGGCTTCGGCGTACATCCGGGTCGTCTCCGGCTCGTCCGGCTCATCGCCCTGGAACTCCAGCTGCGCCATGACCAGTCGGTCGACGTCCAGGCCCAGATCCAGCTTCCGGACCTGGAGGACGCTCTGGATGAAGAGGCCGGCGCCCACGAGAAGAATGGCAGACAGCGTGGCCTGGGCGACGGTGAGGCCTCCACGAACCCTGGCCCGGGCTCGGGAGCTTCCCCGACCGCCTTCCGCCAGGTCTCGCGTCAGGTCGGCGCGCGTACTCTGCAGGGCGGGCCCGAATCCCGCGATGAGGCCCGCCGCCAGCGACAGGAGTGCCGTGAACGCCACGACTCGTCCGCTCAGGGCCGAGGTCGTCCACAGGATGTCCGGGATCAACAGCCTTCGGATCAAGCTCCCGCCCCAGTGGGCCAGCGCCAACGCGGCCAGACCGCCCAGGATCGACAGAAGCAGCGTCTCGAGGACCATCTCCCGCAGGAGCCGCATCCGCGACACCCCCAGGGAGAGCCGCACGGCCACCTCACGTCTCCTTCCGGCTCCGTGCGCGAGGAGCAGGTTGGCCACGTTGGCGCACGCGATGAGGAGGACGATGAGAGACACGCCGGCCACCCAGCGGGCGACCTTCGATTCGTTGCTGGCATTGGGCCCCTGAGCCGCGATGAGGGGCGCGGTCAGGATGCGCACGTCCGGGTCCCGCCGGCTCTCCTCCCTGCCGTTGATGTGGAGCGCGGTGGCCTGGGCCTCGGCGGCCTCGACGCTGGCCCCGTCCTTCATCCGCACCACCGCTCGCAGCCACCAGTAGGTACGGGCTGTGAGGAATCGGTCGCTCCCGTCCTGCGCGTGCTGCGCCGGCACAGCGGGCAGCCAGACGTCCACGCGCTCCAGGTCGATGCCGGTGAACCCTCGGGGCGCCACACCGATCACCGTCACCCGGTGGCCCGAGAGGTCCAGCGTGCGCCCCAGCACGCCGGCGTCCCCCCCGAGCGCGGCCTGCCAGAATTCGTAGCCCACCACGGCCGTGAGCGGCGAGTCCACCCGATCGTCGTCGGCGTCGAAGAACCGACCCATGAGGGGCTGCACGCCCATGGTCGTGAAGAAGTCGTGCGTGGCCTTGACGACCATGACCTGACGCGCGCCTTCGCCGGCACCGAGGGTGAGCGGAACGCGGCTGCTCACCGCTCCCGCCGACACGAACTCGGGGATCGTGCGCAGATCCACCACGTCGGGGTACGTCGTGGCGGAGATGACGGAAGGCTGACCGAAGAAGTCTCCGTCCCGGAGGACCCGGCGCACCTGGTCCGGCCGCGACACGTGGTCGGGCGGTCGGAGAAGCAGGCGATCGACCACGCCGAACATGGCGGCGTTCACGCCGATGCCCAGCCCGAGCGTGAGCACCACGGCCGCAGCCAGGCCTGGCGAGCGCCGTAGCCCCCTGAGCGCCTGGCGCAGACCGGTCCGGGCCGCCTCCCAGAACTCCCCCCGCTTCCCCATCACCACCCTCCTCCGGTCCGTTGCCAGGATCTTCCTGCGCAGGTGCGCCACATCGCCGAGACGGCGTTCGGCCTCCCTGCGCGCCTCGGCCGGGGCCCTCCCCTGGTCCACGAGGCGATCCGTCTGCTCCGCCAGGTAGTGCTCGATCTCCCAGTCGACGGCCTGCCGCACGTCGGGCTTGCCTAGCCCGAGCCGGAACAAGCGCCGAATCGGGCCCATGGCGCCTACGTCTCCGACTCCCGGGGCGTGATCTTCGCGACGGCATCGACGTAGCGTGTCCACCGGAGCTCCTCCTCGACGAGGGCCTTCGTGCCCTCGGCGCTGAGCCGGTAGTACCGAGCCCTCCGCCCCTTCTCCGAGATCCCCCAGTCGCTCCGGAGCCACCCCCGGCCTTCCATGCGATGCAGCGCGTGGTAGAGCGCGCCGTCCTCCACCAGGAGCTCGTCGTCGGTGGATTGGAGGATCCACTCGAGAATCGCGAATCCGTGCATCTCGGAGCCGGCGCCCAGGGTCTTCAGGACGAGCAACTCCAGGGTGCCGGGCAAGGGGCCGAGTGGCATGGTCATGGGTGTCGATGCAGGAGTGGATCGTTGGCCTGAGCTACTCAGGTCAACGTATTGAACTGAGCGGTTCAGGTCAAGATGTCTGCAGCCCCACTCGACGGTTCCCCCTCCGGGGGGGGCGGTAGCTCAGCCCCTCAGCTGATCCCCGATCGGCAGACGACGGATGCGCTTTCCCACCGCGGCGAAGATACCGTTGCACAGGGCGGGCGCGACGGGCGGAACGCCCGGCTCTCCGGCACCGCCCAGGCCGTGGTCGTTCTCGATCAGGGCGACCTCCACCAGCGGCGCCTCCTCGATCCGGCACACCGGGTAGTTCCCGAAGTTGTCCTGGACGACCGCGCCGTCCTTCGTCGTGATCTCACCGTGCAGCGCGATGGACAGTCCGAAGACCACCGCTCCCTCCATCTGCGCGGTGACCCTGTCGGGGTTGACCGCCATGGCGCAATCGATGGCGGCCCAGGCTCGGGGGATCTTCACGTCGCCCTGTTCGGTCACCGTGACCTCGAGGGCGGCGGCCGTGAAGCTCCCGAAGCTCGTGAAGGCGGCCAGGCCGATGCCCGTGCGCGGAGGAAGGTCGCGGCCGTAACCGGACATCTCCACGACCCGACGAAACACCGCCCTCAGCCGTTCGGCGTCCACCGGCTTCGGCTCCGGACGGTCGGGGTCGTTCGCTTCCGCCGACGTCAGCACCGAGCCGAAGAGGTCGTTCCAGACCTCGTCGGGGCGCCTGCCCGTCGCCTCGGCGATCTCGTCCACCATGGACCCCACCGCGAAGGAATGCTGGATGCTGGTCACCGACCGCAGCCAGCCGACGCGGACGTGGGCCTTCGCCTCCCCCGACGAGAGCCTCAGCGAAGGGACGGCGAGGGGCTGCTCCATGACCGGGACGACCTCGAAGTCGGTGGCCGCGTCAGTGCGCTGTCCGGAGTAGACCTCCATCAGCGACGGATACGCGGACCTGTGGTCCCACGCCTGCACCCGGCCGGCCGCGTCCAGCCCCACCTCGACCCGCTGCGCCGAGATCGCGTGATAGTAGCCGTGGCGCACGTCGTCCTCGCGCGTCCACACCATCTTGACCGGCTTGCCCGTGTGCCGAGCGAGGAGCGCGGCCTCGACGGCGAAATCCGGCTTGGACTTCCGGCCGAAGGCGCCCCCGAGGAGCGTCACTTCGACGTAGACGTCTTCCGGCTTCTTCTCGAAGTAGGGCGCGACCGTGCTCTGGACCGCCTGGGGATCCTGGCACGACGTCCAGATCTTCAGGTCGTCGCCCACCCACTCCGCCGTCGCCGCGGGCGGCTCCATGGGAATGTGGTGCTGATGGGGCACGAAGTAGTCGGCCTCGATGCGCCGGGCCGAGGAGGACAGCGCGGCGCTCACGTCTCCCCGGTCGTAGGTGACCGCTCCGCCGGCCTCGATGGCGCGCCACAGGGAGGCCTCGTACGCGGTGGTGTCGTAGTCTCCGTTGGGTCCGGTGATGAAGGTTGCGGCCAGCGCCTCGCGGCCCTGGATGGCCGCCCAGGTGTTCGTGGCCACCACGGCCACGCCGCCGAGAGGCTGGTATCGCATGGGGAACTCGAAGACCGGCAACTCGACCACGTCCAGCACGCCGGGCACGGCCATCGCGGCGGCCCGGTCGTAGCCGTCGAGGCGCCCTCCGACCACCGGGGGCCTGGCCGCCACCGCGTAGACCATCCCTTCGCGGCGCACGTCCTGCCCGAAGACGGCCCGCCCCGTCGCGAAGTCCTCGGCGTAAAGATTCTGGACCGGCTTCCCGATGTAGCGGTGCTGGGCGCGGGACTTGAGGGTGACGGTCGAGGCGTCCGGCACGCCGAGGAGCGCGGCCGCAGCAACGAGCGCCCGGTAGTCGAGGACCTCGCCGCTCGTGCGGTTGAGGACCTGGTGGTTCCTCGCCTCCACCTGGCTCGGGTCCACGCCCCAGCGGGCGGCGGCGGCCTCCTCGAGCATCGTGCGCGCCGTGGCGCCCGCCGTGCGGAAGGCGTCGTAGAACATGCGGATCGACGAGGACCCGTCGGTGTTCTGGCTGCCGAACTTCGTGTCGCCGTAGGCCGGCATGACCCGGAGACGATCCCAATCCGCCTCCAGCTCGTCGGCGATGATCTGGGTCAGCCCCGTTCGCGAGCCCTGGCCCATCTCCGCCCGATGGACGTACACACGCACCGTGCCGTCCTCGTCGATGGCCAGGTACACGGAGGGAGACAGGGGACCGGCCGCCTTTCCGCCGACCAGGGCACGGAGGCCGCGGGGCACCACGGACGTCGACAGGACGAAGCCGGTGGCGAGCCCCAGGGTCTTGATCACGCTTCGACGGGAGACGTTGGTGACGAGGATCGACATGGTCATCCCTCCCGGGCGGCGCGGTGGATGGCCTTGCGGATCCTCTGGTAGGTGCCGCAGCGACAGATGTTGCGCGACATCGCCGCGTCGATCGCCTGGTCGTCCGGATCGGGGTTTGCGACGAGGAGCGCCGAGGCCGCCATGATCTGGCCGGACTGACAGTACCCGCACTGGGGCACGCCCTCCGCGATCCACGCCTTCTGGAGCGCGGTGAGTCGGGGGGCGAGGCCCTCGATCGTGGTGATCTCGCGGTCGGCCGCCCGGGACATGCGCGTCATGCACGAGCGCACGGGGGATCCGTCGATGTGGACGGTGCACGCCCCGCACAGGTTCTTTCCGCACCCGAACTTGGTGCCGGTGAGGCCCAGCACGTCGCGCAGGACCCAGAGCAGCGGCATGTCCGGTGGCGCGTCGACCTCCTGGCGCTCGCCGTTCACGGTGAGGGAATACCTGGGCATGTGTGCTCCGGGGCAGGGGAGAGGGTCGGGCGGCGGCCGTCGGGGAGGGTCGCCGGGCGGACAGTCTACAGGTTTCTCCGGGGTTCCGCGACGGTCGGCGGGTGCCGTCGCTTGCCGCGGCCAGCCGCCGGCGGCCCCGGTCAGAAGCGAGCCGTCGCGGGTCGGAGTGGCCCGATCGGCTGGAGGGCCAGCCCTCGGGAACGAGCGAAAGGCGGCTGTTCGGCGATACCGATTCCTGTCCCGTCACCGCCGCTTCATCGCAGGTTTTCCGCTCGTGTCTCTACTCCCTTCCGCCACGACCTTCCCGTGGTTACCCTCCATCCATCCGGGGCACGGCGGGAGGACCCCCCCCATTCCTCGCTCCCCTAACGGAGGCGGAACATGAATATCCGCACTAGCTGTGGTCTCCTCATCGCCACCCTGCTCCTCCTGCCGCCTCGGGATGCAACGGCCCAGGTGAAGCCTGCCAGGACGGGCTTGGAGATCTCGGGCTTCTTCGGCGACTTCGACGACCGACCCGAGTTCGGCCCCACCGACGCCTTCGTCAACCCCGCGAAGGGCGGCATCCTCGGGGGGTATCTCGGCTACCACTTCGCGCACAACCTCTTCATCGAGGCGGAAGGTGGCTACTCCCCCCTCCAGATGGCGGGACGGCTCGGGCGGGTGGCGGACCTGAACCTCACGCTCGTGGGCGCCTCGGTGGGCTACACGCTCCCGCTCGCCGAGTCCTTCGAGATTTTCGGGTTGGCGGGGGGCGGCATGGCCTTGTGGGACCCGAGCGGCGCCGACACCGAACGTGACTTGATGATCGACTACGGCGCGGGGGCCCGGTACTTCGTCACGGACTGGCTCGCCGTGCGCGGCGACGCCCGCATGCACCAAATGCCCGATGCCCTGGATGCGACGGCGGCCAGCGTGGCCGGCGTCACCCTCGGGAGCGGGTCCTTCTGGGGTTGGACCTTCACGGGCGGACTGTCCCTCTGGGTGGGCGGCAAGCGTGATGCCGACCGGGACGGTGTGGTCGACGACATGGACGCCTGTCCCGCCACGCCGCGGGGCGTCACGGTGGACGCCCGGGGGTGCCCGGTGGACTCCGACGCCGACGGTGTCGCGGACTACCTGGACCAATGCCCGGCCACGCCGGCGGGCGCGCGCGTGGACGGCACCGGCTGTCCCGCGGACGAGGACCACGACGGCGTGTTCGACGGCCTCGACCGGTGCCCGGCCACGCCGGCTGGCGCCACGGTCGATTCCAACGGCTGCCCGAGCGACGCGGACCGGGACGGCGTGTTCGACGGCATCGATCAGTGCGCGAACACACCGGCGGGAGCCACGGTCGACGCCCGCGGCTGCCCGAGCGATGCGGACCGGGACGGGGTGTTCGACGGGCTCGACCAGTGCCCGGGCACGGCCGCCGGATCGGAGGTCGATGCGCAAGGCTGCCCGGTGAGCGAGGTGCAGAGGGCGCTGGAGGAGGAGGGTACCTTCACCTTCGGAGACGTGAATTTCGCGTTCAATTCGGCGGAGTTGCGCCCGGGCGCGGAGTCCACGCTCCAAGAGGTGGGGCGTGTCCTGACGGGTCGCCCGGACGACCGGATGGAGCTCGTGGGCTTTACGGACTCCGTCGGCCCGGAGGCCTACAACCAGCAGCTCAGCCTCCGGCGGGCGGAGGCCGTGCGGGATTACCTGCTCCGGAGCTTCCCCGGCCTCACGGCGAGTCGCTTCGACGTGCGCGGAATGGGTGAGGCGCAGCCGGTCGCGGACAACAGCACCGAAGAGGGTCGCAGCCAGAACCGCAGGGTGGAGGTCCGGCTGGTCCGGTAACACGGGCTCGCTTCGGTTCCGCCCACTCCGGGCGGTTGCCGGCCCCGGCCGAAGAGACTCTTCGGCCGGGGCTTCGGCGCTCGTGATGCTGGCCGATTGCGGGGGGAGTTCCGCTCAGCCCAGCTCCGCCAGCACGTGGTCGGCTACCGCTTTGCCCACGGCCGAACAAGGGGCGGCGCGCGCCTCTCCCACCAAGTCGTAGGTGAGGGGCTCTCCAGCCTTCAGCAGATCGACGACAGCGGCCTCGACCGCGTCGGCGCCCCTCTGCAACTGCGCGTCTCCCTTCTGTCCGGACAGCCAGGAGAGACCCTCCCGGGTGGCCAGGATCATGGCGAGAGGATTCGCCTTGTCCTTGCCGGCGTGCTTGGGGGCCGAGCCGTGGATCGGTTCGAACATCCCGTGGTGGTCGCCGACGTTGGCGCCTACGGCCAGACCCATCCCGCCCTGGAGCACGCTCGCCAGGTCGGTGACGATGTCACCGAACATGTTGGTGGTGACGCCCACGTCGTACCACTCGGGCTTCTGCATCAGCCACTGGGTGAAGGCGTCGACGATGGCCGTGTCCTTTTCGATGTCGGGATACTCCTGTCCGATCTCGTGGAAGATCTTGACGAACATGCGGCAGCCGTCCAGCACGTTGTCCTTGGCGATGCACGTGACGCGCCTGACGCCGTCACCGGGAGCTCCGTTGCGGCGTTGGGCCAGCTCGAACGCCTTGCGGATCACGCGCTCGGAGCCCTTCCGCGTGACGACCCGGCAATCCACGGCGACCTCTCCGGACCCGGCGCGACTGAGGATCCCCCCGATGCCGGAGTAGAGGCCCTCCGTGTTTTCCCGAACCAACACCATGTCGACCTTCTCGGGATCCCAGACCCGCACCGGCTGACCGTGGATCTTGTGGTTCACCCCCTCGTAGAGCTTGACCGGGCGGACGTTGGCGTACAGGTCCAGGGCGGCCCGGGTGCCGATGACCGGGCTCCAGCCGGCCATCTTGCCGTCCTTCATCGTCACCGGACGGCCGTTCCCGTCCGGGTCCGGCCAGCCCACGGCGCCGAGGAGCACGAGATCGGCCGCCGCGACTTCCTCTTCGGCGCCCTCGGGCCAGTCCCGGGAGCCGTGCTTGAGGTAGAACTCCCCCCCGCACGGGATCTCCTCGATGTCGAACCCTATCCCCAGCGCCGAGCCCACCGCCTCGAGGACCCGCCGACCCTCGCGCGCCACCTCCACGCCGATCCCGTCGCCGGGCAGCACCACGACTCGATATGCCATCTCTGCTCCATTCCAATGCTCGGGAGTGTCCGGAGAACGATAGGGTGCTCGAGCGCGCCGAGGTAGCCCAAGGGTGGGCGACAGATGGGTTGACTCCACAGGCCCCGGCCACCTAGGGTGACGAACGCCAGGGGGGACCCGGACATCCCCCTCGACCCTCCGACCAGGGAGCCTCCCGCCCATGGCCATCAGCTTCAAGGTCAACGGGCATCCGGTCACGCTGGATGTCCCGTCCGACATGCCCCTCTTGTGGGCGCTCCGCGACGTGCTCGACCTCAAGGGCACCAAGTTCGGATGCGGCATCGGGAGGTGCGGTGCCTGCACCGTGCACCTGGACGGCGTCGCAAGGCGCAGCTGCAGGACCGAGGTCTCCGCGGCAGCGGGCCACGACGTGGTGACGATCGAGGGCCTCTCGGCCGACGGTACGCACCCGCTGCAGCAGGTGTGGAGGGAGATGGACGTCCCCCAGTGCGGATACTGCCAGGCCGGCCAGCTCATGAGTGCGGCGGCCCTCCTGGCGCGCAATGCGGACCCGACCGACGAACAGATCGACGCGGCCATGAACGGCAACCTGTGCCGTTGCGGAACCTACCTGCGCATCCACGCGGGCGTGCGCGCGGCCGCTCGCCGCATCGCCTCCGACGGAGGGCGTGAAGGCGCCGCCGCACCCGCCGGGCGGGTCGAGGAGGGGCGATGAGCACCCTCGATCGACGCCAGTTCCTCAAGGTGGGCGCCACCGCGGGCGGCGGCCTCATGATCGTCAGCTACTTCGGCTTCGCGCGACTGGCGGAAGCCGATGCGGCCCGGGCGGATTTCGTTCCCAACGCATTCATCCGCATCCGGCCCGACGGCTCCGTGACCATCGTCGCGCAGAACCCGGAGGTGGGCCAGGGCATCAAGACGGAGTTGCCCATGCTCATCGCGGACGAGCTGGACGTCGCCTGGAAGGACGTCACCATCGAGCAGGCCGACCTCGACACGGAGAAGTACAGCCGGCAGATCGCGGGCGGCAGCACGGCCACGCCGACGCACTGGCTTCCCATGCGCCGTATGGGCGCGGCGGGCCGGGCGGTGCTGGTCCAGGCCGCCGCCGCCATCTGGGGCGTCCCCGTCGGGGAGCTCGAGACCGAGAACGGCGTGGTCCATCACCGCTCGAGTGGGCGCAGCCTCGGCTACGGTGCCCTCACCGCCAAGGCCGCCACCCTTCCCGCCCCCGACCCCGAATCGGTCCGCCTCAAAGACCCCTCCGGGTTCCGTATCATCGGCACGCCCGTGGCCGGAGTAGACAACGCTTCCATCGTGACCGGCAAGCCGCTCTACGGGATCGACGTGGTACGTCCCGGCATGCTCTACGCGGTCTTCCAGAAGTGTCCGGTCTTCGGCGGAAAGGTGAGGAGCGCCAACCTGGACGAGGTGCGCGCCGAGCCCGGGGTCCGGCATGCGTTCGTGGTCGAAGGAGGCGACGACCTGAGCGGGCTGCTCGGGGGTGTGGCCGTGGTCGCGGACACGTGGTGGCTGGCGAACCGCGCGCGCGCCAAGCTGCAGGTGACGTGGGACGAAGGCCCCACCGCCCAGCAGTCCAGCGAGGGGTTCGCGGCCACGGCGACGGAGATGTTCGGCAGGGAGCCGGAGCAAGGCCTACGCGCCGACGGAGCTGTGGATGGAGCGCTGGCCGGGGCTCACGGCCGGGTGGAGGCGGAGTACTTCTATCCCTTCATCTCCCACGCTCCGCTCGAGCCGCAGAACACGACGGCGCACTACCGCGACGGAAAGCTGGAGCTGTGGGCTCCCACCCAGACGCCGGAGCGCGGTCGCGGCCTGGTCGCGCAGACACTCGGCATGCAGGAGGATGACATCACCCTCCACCTCACGCGCATCGGCGGCGGCTTCGGTCGACGGCTCAGCAACGACTACCTGGTGGAGGCCGCGTGGATCGCGCGTGAGGTCGGCGTTCCCGTGAAGCTCCTGTGGAGTCGCGAAGACGACATGCATCACGACTTCTATCGGCCGGCCGGCTTCCACAGGCTGGAGGGAGGCGTGGACGAGGCCGGCAAGCTGGTGGCGTGGAAGAACCACTTCGTCTCCTTCGGCCACGACGGGCGATTCGCGTCCAGCGCGGGGGTGTCGCCGGACGAGTTCCCGGCCGGGTACGTGCCGAACTTCTCGCTGGCGACTTCCCTGATTCCCGGAGGTGTGCCGACCGGAGCTCTGCGGGCCCCGGGCAGCAACGGTCTCGCGTTCGTCTATCAGTCGTTCATCGACGAGCTCGCCCACGCCGCCGGCCGCGATCCGGTGGAGTTCCGGCTCGACCTCCTGTCGTCGCGCACCGGTGACAGCCGCCTCGATGCGGACAGGATGCGGGGAGTGCTGACCATGGTGGCGGAGCGCTCCGGATGGGGCTCCGGCACCCTGCCCGAGGGGACGGGCAGGGGAGTGGCGTTCCACTTCAGCCATCGAGGGTATTTCGCCGAAGTGGTCCAGGCGCGGGTGGAACGGACTGGAGAGGTGAAGGTCGAGCAGGTCTGGGTGGTCGGCGACATCGGAAGCCAGGTGATCAACCCGATGAACGCCGAGAACAACGTGCAGGGCGGGGTGATCGACGGCCTGTCCCAGGCGCTGGGGCAAGAGATCACCATCGCTGGAGGACGGACCCAGCAGTCCAACTTCGACCGCTATCCGCTGCTCCGGCATCGCGACCGCCCGGAGGTCGACGTGCATTTCCGGGTCACGGACAATCCACCGACCGGCCTCGGTGAGCCGGCGTTGCCGCCGGTCATTCCAGCGCTGTGCAACGCGATCTTCGCCGTGACCGGGAAGAGGATCCGCTCCCTGCCGCTCTCCAGGCACGATCTGAGCTGGAGCTGAGGGGTCGGGGTGGCCCCCGGCGCGAGACGACCGCCCGGGGAATGCGTCAGCTCCCCGGCAGCGTCTCGTCTTCGCGGATGCGGCGCGCGATGCCGATCCCGGTAGCCCCGTAGATGAGGGCGAACACGAACCCGAGGTAGTTCATGATCGCCCACGGCGCATAGGTCGTCGTGGGCACGGCCAACGTTCCCGCCATGAACACGCCCGCCGCCGACCACGGCACGAGCGGCACGATCACGGTGCCCGAGTCTTCGGTCGTGCGCGACAGGTTCTTGGCGGCCAAGCCCTTCCGGGCGAACGCGTCCTTGTACAATTCACCCGGCACGATGATGGACAGGTAGCTCGACCCGGTCACCAGCGCCGTGATGATGCCGGTCGCGACGGCCGACGCCACGAGGCCGAAGGTCTCCTTCACGACCGACAGCAACGCCTCGAGCACGCGGTCGAGCAGGCCGCAGTGCTTCATGATGCCGGCGTAGCCGAACGCACACAGGACGAGCAGCGTCACGTCCATCATGGAGAGCATGCCGCCACGGGCGAGCAGAGAGTCGACGCTCTCCGAGCCGGTGTGGGGGACGTATCCGCTGACGGCGGCGCGGAGCGCGTCGCCGAGGGGGATGCCCTGGATCGGCAGCGCGAGCGCGACCGCGACGAGGGAGGCGAAGAGGATGCCGGGAAGCGAGGGCTTCCGCGTGAGCGCGAACCACAGGATCACGGCGAGCGGCAGCAGGAGCAGCAGGTTGAAACGGAAGCTCCCGGCCAGCGCGTCCTGGATCGAGGAGATGTCGGGCGGCTCGACCGCGCCTCCCCGGAGCCCGATCAGCAGGTAGACGAGCAGCCCGATGCCCCAGGCGGGCAACGTCGTCCAGAGCATCCAGCGGATGTGGTCGAAGAGGTTCGAGCCGGCGACCACGGGCGCGAGGTTCGTGGTGTCGGAGAACGGACTCAGCTTGTCGCCGAAGTAGGCGCCCGACACGATCGCGCCAGCCGCCGCGCCCATCGGGATGCCGAGCCCGGTCGCGACCCCGATCAGCGCGACGCCCAGCGTGCCGACCGTGCCCCAGCTCGTGCCGGTCGTCACGGAGATGATCGAGCAGATCACGCACGCGGAGAGCAGGAAGAAGCGCGGTGAGATGAGGTCGAGGCCGTAGTAGATGAGCATCGGGATCGTGCCCGCGGCGATCCACGTGCCGATCAGGGCGCCCACCGAGATCAGGATCAGGATCGCCGGCATCGCCTTGGCCAGCGCCGCGACCACGCCGGTCTCCATGTCCTTCCACGTGTGGCCGAGCCGACGCGCGACGGCGCCCGCCACGCCCGCCGACGTGAGCAGCAGCACCTCGACCGGGTACCCGAGCCAGCCGTAGCCGACGCCGAGCAGGAGCGCCATCGCGACGAGCGGGATCAGCGCCTCGAAGAGCGTCGGCTTCCTCGGCGTCGTCGCCTGCGTGCCATCCGATGCGTCCACGCGCTCGTCTCCTCGAAGATCAACCGTTGCGGTGACCGGCCGCGCCACCAACACCGTCCGGCCGGGCAGCATAGCGTCTCCTCGGTAGCGGCGCAGGGTCCGGGCGGGGAAGCCCGGAGCGCGGGGCGCGTCCAGCGCGCGGCCTCGCGTCGATGGTTGCGACAGGAAGAGGTGGGAGAAGCCCTACACCCGGGTCGAGCTCGACCTTGCGCGGGCGCCGGCTGAGCGTCGCCGCTCGCCGGTCACCGTCACGCGACGCGCGGAACCGCTCGGTTCAGTTCACCCGCGGTGCGATGTCCTTGCGGCCCACCGGCCGGAAAGTGAGGAGGTCCACGAGTCGCCCCTTGCTCCGGGGCCCCGCACCTTCGCCCTCCAGCGCGGTGTCCGCAGGGACCGGAGAACGACCGGTGGCCTTCGCGACCTCCGCGGCCGCGGCCATCATCCGTGCCTGGGCCGAGCGCAGGTTCTCCTCCACCTCCGCCTTCGACCACCCGGCGAGCTCGGCTTGCTGCACGTAGTGCTCCACGCGCCGCACCTCTTCCAGGAACCCGACGACGCGGGCACGGAGGTCGTAGTTGCGCCGCTGCCGTCCCCTCTCGGGCCGACCGGGAACCGAGCCCAGCGGGAGGCTGGCGAGGGCCCTGTACCCGAGGAGGACGAGGAGGGGGAGGCCCCCCAAGAGGCGAACCGTGGATCCGCCGGCGAGCATCACCAGGGCGAGCGCCATGATCTCCGCCGCAGTGATCCACGTGTCGCGCTCTCTCGTGACCAACCAGACCGTGATCTTCATGTGGCTGCCCCCCCGGGAGTCCGTGACGCCTCAACCTTCGGCCAGGACACAAGCATCGTGCCAGTGACGGGGAGCCAGGAATCCCGGCCATCCGAGCGGCCCGAGGATCGTGGGGCCTGCAAAATGGTGCGGGCCGGGGAACTCCTTGGCGCCGTGCGCACCGAGGCCCGAAGACGGTCGTGGTCTCTGCATGGGCGTCCCCGGCTCACTCGCTCCGCAGGGCGACGAGCGGATCCACCCTGGCCGCGCGAAGTGCCGGGACGGCCGTCGCCGCCAGCCCGGACAGTCCCAGGACCGCGCACGCCGCCACGTAGGTCATGGGAT
>Ga0315556_1001034_pt1 | contig 17172 bp, 13 predicted proteins | sample SalMarSW160310MG_FD_202112 | JGI IMG/M metagenome (GOLD analysis project Ga0315556, IMG submission 202112) | Salt marsh sediment microbial communities from the Plum Island Ecosystem LTER, Massachusetts, United States - Salt Marsh Sediment SW1603-10 ...
GGTGCTCTACGCCGCGCTGGCACGCGCGGCGAAAGACGGCGCGTCCCTCGCGGTGCGCTTCGCGCTGCTCGTTTGGAGGCTGGACGAGGCCAAGGCCAGGGCGCTATGCGAGCGGCTGCGCCTGCCCAACGAGGTGAGCGAGCTCGCGCTCACCGCCTGCCGCTGCCGCGAGCTGCTCCGCGGTGCCGATCGCGCGGCGCCCGCGGCCCTGCTCGAAGCGCTCAAATGCGCCGACGCGCTGCGCCGGGGCGAGCGCTTCGGCGACCTGCTTGCGGTCGCGAGGCTCGCCGAGCCCGGGGTCTCCGTCGAGCGCGCGGTCGGTCGCCTCGCGCAGGCGCTCGCGGCCGCACGCGGCGTCGACGCGGCGGCGATCGCGCAGTCGGCGGCGTCGCCGGCGGACATCCCGGCCCGGCTCGAGCAGGCGCGCGTGGAGGCGATCGCCGCTTCCCTCGGGAAGAGTTAGAGCAGGCGCCCGATCAGGTACACCGCGAGCGACAGCACGACCGTGCTGGCGAAGGGGATGTAGTAAACGCGGCCGCGCAGCGGGATCCGCAGGTCGCCGGGCAGCCGGCCGATGCCGAAGCGCGAGAACCAGGGCTGCGCCGCGGACAGCACCGCGAGCGCGATGAAAAGCGTAAACAGCCACTTCAGCACGGCGAAACACCTCCTCTACACGGCGCCCCCCGAGGCGCTAAACTCGCCGCCTTTGAACGCTCGGGGAGAACGACGATGATCGACCTCTACACTTGGGGCACGCCGAACGGCCGCAAGGTTTCCATCATGCTGGAGGAGTGCGGCCTGGAATACCGCGTCCACAGCATCGACATCGGCAAGGGCGACCAGTTCAAGCCCGAGTTCGTGGCGATCAGCCCTAACAGCAAGATCCCCGCGATCGTAGACTCCGAAGGGCCCGACGGCAAGCCGATCTCGCTGTTCGAGTCGGGGGCGATCCTGATCTACCTCGCCGGCAAGACCGGGAAGTTCCTGCCGCAGTCGGTGCGAGACAAGTACGACGCGCTGCAGTGGCTCATGTTCCAGATGGGCGGCGTGGGGCCGATGTTCGGCCAGGAGCATCACTTCATCCGCGCCAAGAAGGACGAGGTTCCGTACGGCACCGAGCGCTACGTGAAGGAGGCCAGGCGCCTGTACGGCGTGATGGACAGGCAGCTCGCGGATCATCCCTTTCTCGCCGCCGGCGAGTACACGATCGCCGACATCGCCACCTATCCCTGGGCGGCGCGCCACGAGTGGCATCGGGTCGACCTCGCCGAATTCCCCGGCGTGAAGCGCTGGTTCGACACCATTTCGCGGCGCCCGGCGGTGGCGCGCGGGATGGCCGTTCCCTTCCTCAACTGAGCCGCGTGCTCGAACTGCTGGCGCTGCCGGCGGCGGCGGGCGTCACCGCTCGCGCGCCGCTGGTGTTCGTGCACGGCGCCTACGTCGGGGCGTGGTGCTGGGCGGAGCATTTCCTGCCGTGGTTCGCCGCGCGCGGCCACGACGTCCGCGCGGTGTCGCTGCGCGGCCACGGCGAAAGCGCGGGGCGCGAGCGGCTGCACGAATTCGGCCTCGCGGATTTCGCCGACGATCTGGCCTCGGCGCTGCGCGGCCTCGAGCGCCCGCCTGTGCTGATCGGGCATTCGATGGGCGCGCTGGTGGTGCAGAAGTTTCTCGAGCGCGAGCCGGGCACGGCGCGGGCCGCAGTGTTGCTGTGCCCGGTGCCGCCTTTCGGCGTCCTGCCGGCAAGCTTCACCCTGGCGCTGACCCGCCCTGCCCTCTTCGCCGAGATCAACGCGCTTGCGTTCGGCGGGCGCGCGTCGCGCGCGGCGCTGCAGGAGGCCTTGTTTGCCGGACCGGTGGAGGCCGAGCGCCTGGAGCGCTATTTCAGGCGCATGCAGCCCGAATCGCGGCGCGCGATCCTGGAAATGAGCGGCTGGGGGCTGCCGCAGACCTGGCGCACGGCGCTGCCCGATACGCTGGTGATCGGCGCCGAGCGCGACGTGCTGATTTCTCCCGCGCTTGCGCGCAGTGCGGCGCAGCTCCTCGGCGCGGAGTACCTCCTGCTGCCCGGCCTCGGCCATGCGGTGATGCTCGAGCCGGGCTGGCGCGCGGCGGCCGAGGGGCTGGCTGGCTGGCTCGCCGAACGCGGCGCCTGATCAGGGCGCCTTTTTCGCGTATCTGGCGAGGAAGGCGTTGATGTCCTGAACGCGAAGCTGCGGCTCGCCGCGGATCGGCTGCGAGCCGACGACCCGATTCATCCACTCCATGTTCTTCTGCATCCTCGCCACCACCGCGCGCCACTCCGCCGCGGTGTGGCGCTTGGGATCGGGCAGCACGTGACACTGCCGGCAGGCGAGCCGGAACGGCTCGCCGCGCGGGGTGAACGCTTCCGGATACTTCCTCGGATCGAGCGGCTTCTGCGCGTATTCGCGTAGATAGGCGAGCAGGGCGCGCTCCTCGTCCTCGCTCGGCGCGCTCACGCCACCCATCATCTGGTGCATCAGCTGCCCCATATTGCCGCGGCCGCGCATGCGCGCGACCATGCGCTCGACCACCTTGGGCCACTTTGCCGCCTGGTGCATCGCGGGGTTCGGCAGATTGTGGCACTGCACGCAGTAGCGCACCGTCAGCGCCGCGCCGCGCGAGCGGGGCGAGGGCAGCATCTCCGGCTCGAAGCCGGGCGGCAGGATGCGCTCGAGCATCGGCCCGTAGGGGCTCTCCCGCCAGTGCTGCTTCGCTGCCGCGACGGCGGCGGCGTAGTTCGACCCGCCGGCAACCGCCGCGTGCGCAACGACGAGCGAAACGCAGAACAGGCACAGGCGCAGCATGCTCAAAGCGTATGCGAGCGGTCCGCGCGCGTAAAGCCCGCGAGCGGCGCCTTGGCATCGCGCCCCAGCGCGAGCACTTTGAACAGCTCGCCCATCTCGGCCGGCGAGAGCAGCTTTTGCGCCTGGGCGGCGAGCGGCGCGTAGCGGCGCGCGTCCGAAGCGTCCTCCGCGGCGAGGATGTCGGTGATGCCGCAGTTGAGCAGGAAGTCGGCCTGCGAGGCGTAGCCGAGCACGTCGAGGCCGGCGTCGGCGGCGGCGTGCGCGAGCGCGCTGAAGTCGACGTGCGCGGTGATGTCCTGCAATCCGGGCAGGTAGAACGGATCGCCGTGCGCCCGGTGCCGGTAATGGCACATCAGAGTGCCCATCGAGCGCTGCGGGTGATAGTACTCGCGCGCCGGAAAGCCGTAGTCGACGATCAGGACGACGCCCGCTTCGAGCATGCCGGCGAGCGCACCGATCCACGCGCGCCCCGCCAGGCCCAGCTCGCTTTCGTAGCGGCCCGACGGCGGCAGCTCGGGCGCGATCCCGCGTCCGGCCTCGAGCACCGAGCCGGCGGCCGGGCGCTCGCTCCAGGCGAGCATGCCTTCGTTGACGCATACGCCGCGCTCGACGATGCCGTCGCGCGTCCAGGCGACGGCGTGCACCGGCATGGCGTCCACCACCTCGTTCGCCAGCACGACCCCGCGGAAGCGCTCGGGCAGGCGTAAGAGCCACCGCGCACGGGCGCCGAGGCGCGCGCGCTGGCGGGCGGCCAGCTCGGCGCTCGGCTCGACGATGAAGTACGGCTGGCCGGCGGGCAGGGCGTCGAGCAGGGACTCGGCGAGCGCGCCGCTGCCGGCGCCGAATTCCAGGATCGCCGCGCCCGGCTCGAGCAATGCCCCGACCTGGCGCGCGAGCGTGCGCCCGAATAGCGACCCTAGCTCGGGCGCGGTGACGAAGTCGCCCGCCTGTCCGAGCTTGGCTGCGCCGCCGGCGTAATAGCCCAGTCCGGGCTCGTACAGCGCGAGCTCCATATAGCGGGCGAAGCTGATCCAGTTTTGACGGGACGCGAGCTCGGCGCCGATGCGCTCGAGCAGGGCGAGGCTCGCCGCGCGGGCCTGCGGATCGGGTTCTGGCAGGGAGGCAGCCATGTTCGGCCTAGCGTACCCGGTCCGCTAGAATTGGCAACGCAATGGGCGAATCCCTGGACGGAAAAGTGGCGCTGGTGACCGGCAGCGCGAGACGCGTCGGCGCGGCGATCGTGCGCCGGCTTCACGGCGCCGGCGCGCGCGTGGCGCTGCATTACCGCGGCTCCGAGGCCGACGCGGAAAAGCTCGAAGCGGAGCTGGAAGCCGCGCGCGCCGGCAGCGTGGCGCGAATCCGGCGCGACCTGCTCGAGCCCGGCGCGGCCGAGGCGCTGGTGGCGGAGGCGGTCGAGCGATTCGGGCGACTCGACGTGCTGGTCAACAACGCCTCGATCTTCTATCCGCGCAAGATCGGCAGGATCGAGCCCAGGCACTGGGACGAGCTGGTCGGCTCGAACCTGCGCGCGCCGCTGTTCGTGGCGCAAGCGGCGGCCCCGCACTTGAAGCAAGCGCGCGGCGCGATCGTCAATATCACCGACATCCACGCGGAGCGACCGCTGAAAGGCTTCGCGCTCTACAGCGTCGCCAAGGCGGGTCTTGCCGCGCTTACCCGCTCGCTTGCGCTCGAGCTGGCGCCCGAGGTACGGGTCAACGCGGTCGCGCCCGGCGCGATCGCGTGGCCGGACGACGACAAGTTCGACAATGCCGAGCGCCAGCGCATCGTCGCGACCACGCCGCTCGGGCGCATCGGCAGCCCGGAGGACATCGCGCAGGCGGTGCACTTCCTCGCCACCGCCCCGTTCGTCACCGGCCAGACCCTCGCCGTCGACGGCGGGCGCTCGGTGTTCCTGTGATGGACCCGCGCAAGCGCAAATACGAGAGCGACAAGCTGGCCAAGCGCCTGCGCCGGCAGGTGGGTCAGGCCATCGCGGACTTCGGCATGATCGAAGCGGGCGACCGCGTCATGGTGTGCCTGTCGGGCGGAAAGGACAGCTACGGCCTGCTCGACGTGCTGCTCGCGCTGCGGGACAAGGCGCCGGTCGAGTTCGAGCTGGTAGCGGTGAACCTCGACCAGAAGCAGCCCGGATTCCCGGCCCGGGTGCTGCCCGAGTATCTCGCCGCGCGCGGCGTGCCGTACCGGATCGTCGAGCAGGACACCTACTCGGTCGTCAAGCGCGTGATTCCCGAGGGTCGCACGATGTGCTCGCTCTGCTCGAGGCTGCGGCGCGGCGTGCTCTATCGCGTCGCGGGCGAGCTCGGCGCGACCAAGATCGCGCTCGGCCACCATCGCGACGACATCCTCGCCACCTTCTTCCTCAACCTCTTCTACGGCGGCAAGCTCAAGGCCATGCCGGCCAAGCTCGCTTCCGACGACGGCCGGCATGTTGTGATTCGGCCACTTGCCTACGTGAAGGAAGACGATCTCGCGGCCTATGCTGACGTGCAGGACTTTCCGATAATTCCCTGTGTCCTATGCGGGTCGCAGGAGAACCTGCAGAGGAAGGTGGTGCGCGGCATGCTCGCCGATTGGGAGAAGCGCTACCCGGGGCGCATCGAATCAATCGTGCGCGCGCTTTCCGACGTACGCCCTTCCCATCTTCTGGACCGCGAGCTGTTCGACTTCGTCGGACTAAAAGCTAAAGGTGTTGCCGATCCTGACGGCGACACCGCATTCGACCCCGAATCCTTCCGCGATCCGCTGTTCGCCGACGCCTAGCCCGACATTCCGTCGGTCCGGCGAACTTGATCTGGCGCAATCTCGTGAGTTGTTCACGAAACGTGAAGTATTTCACGTGTTATAGATTGCAAAAAACGGGCAAGATGACGCACCAACGGCTTGACCTGCCTCGGCCTTTGGCGCGGCGAGCCAGCCCAAAAACGAACGATCTGCGCTGAACTTTTAATCGACAGGGAGGTTGCAAAATGAAAGTGCACTATGGGGTGGACGTTGTAAACGATAGCCCAATCTTGCAGCGTGCCGGCGCGGGGCTGCGCCGCGAAATGGCGGTGGAGCGGCTTCCCTTCACCGTTTCGATCGCGCGCAGCGACGAGCAACTCGACAAGGCGGTGACCATGCGGCACGCGGCGTATGCGCGCCACGTCCCCACTCTTGCCGATCATCTCAAGGCGCCGGAAGCCTGCGACTACGAAGAAGGTTCGGTGGTTCTTCTCGCGGAATCCAAGCTCGACGGTTCGCCCCTGGGCACGATGCGCATCCAGACCAACCGCTACAGTCCGCTCGCGATCGAGCAGTCGGTCGACCTCCCTGAATGGCTGCAGGACTGCAGTCTTGCCGAGGCGACCCGGCTGGGTGTGGCCCTGGGTCGAGTCGGGCGCGTGGTCAAGACGATGCTGTTCAAGGCGTATTTCCTCTATTGTCAGCAGGCCGAGATCGACTGGATGGTGATCGGCGGCAGGGCACCATTGGATCGCCAGTACGAGGCGCTCCTGTTCAAGGACGTGTTCCCGGAACAGGGTTTCATCCCGCTGCGGCACGCCAGCAATATTCCGCATCGAGTCCTGGCGTTCGAGGTGGAGACCGCGGAGGAACGGTGGTCGGCGGCCGATCATCCGCTGTTCGATTTCGTCTTCCGCACTCACCATCCCGACCTCGATCTAAGCGGGCAAGGCCACCTCCGTCGGGCCGCACCGCGGTCGGAGCCGCTGTTTCACGCAGCCAGCAGCGCGCAATGAGTCTCGGCCGAGCGGCGCCCTAGGCTGAGGCGCCGCTCACTGACCCGGTGTGTGCGTTTCGTCACGGGCGCAGAGTGCAGAGGAGACTAGAATAGCCCCGGGGGCAAAGCCACAAAGGCAAGCATGCGACCGCCGGGGAGCGTATTGAGTTGGTTCGACCGTGTCCACGCGGCAGTGGACACCACGCTTTACCGCTTGGGTGTTCTTGGCGTACCCCTCGCCATTGTGATCGTCACGATATGGGCTTTCATTGGGTGGAGGTCCGAGTATCCGATTGACGGCGCTACACCCGTTGCATTCAGGGTATTGGAGGATCCGGGGGGCACCCTCGGCCCGCAGCAGGCGCTGCAGAGGCTTGGCAACTCCCCGGTCGTACAGCATCGCGATACGCGCCTTTCGGAGGCCCCTTTCTGGTTCACGTTCTTCGCGACGGAGGGTCGCAACGGTGACCCTGTCGATATTGAACTACCATCCCGCCACGCGATCGAGGCTAGCTGCTGGGACGCGGCAGGGCTGAGGCCACTCGGAAACGCGAGTCGAGCAGAATCCTCAGGCCGGATGGATGAGGTGAAGGCCGGATTCGCTCTCCAACTGGGTCGCCTCACCTCGCCAACCAAGATCCTATGCCGATCGACCTTTTCCGGGCCGGGCCGCCTGACGGTGGTCCAGTGGCCGGAATCGAAGCTCGAGATCTCCGACCTGCGGTTTAGCCGCGACGCCGGGCTGCTTGAGGGCGGGCTGGTGATGTTGAGCGCGTTTGTTCTCTTGACCGCGCTCATCAACCGGGAGTGGACCTATGTACTGTTTGCGGCGTGGCTCATGGCCAGCATGCGGCTCGGGGCGATCTCCGCGGGCTGGGACACGCATTGGTTCGATCGCGTCGTTCCGCTTGATTGGACCTTTCCGCTGCGCAAGCTCACCACGGCGGTGTTCTATACGCTGACCGTCGTCCTGTTCAGCAGATTGTTTGCGGAGGACTTGAAGCAAGTCGGTCATTCCAGACTGCTGCGCATCGTGCAATGGTCTTGCCCGCCGCTGCTGCTGGCGGCGGCCATCCTGCCTTACGCGACATACCTCCCATGTCTTTGGGTGTCGACCGCCCTCAGCATTGGCGTTCTCGTCTTTCTCCTCGCGCGTATTCTGCTGGTGACGCGCTCGAGGGTGGCCATGTGGTACAGCGCATCGCTTGCCATCACGCTCACGGCGAGCCTGTACGAAGTCGTGGCTGCGGCGTTGGGTGTGAAGGAGCTGATCGGAGCGGTCAACAGCGTTACGGCAGCGCTTTCGTCGAGTCTCATGGTGGCATTGGCAATTGCCGAGCAGATCCGTCACGAGCATGGGGAACGCATCAGGGCACAAGCTCAACTGCGTGATGCTTACGAGGCAATTCCGATCGGGCTGTTCACGCTTGATGGCAATGGCCTTTTCGAGCGGGTGAACCCGGCAATGGCGCAGATGCTCGCCGTGGAACCATCTCTCGCTCAGCCCGAGCACTGGAGCGATCACTTTGAGTATGGAAGCTGGCGCAGGTTGCAGGACGTTGCACGGCAAGGCGGCGCCCAGGAAATGGAGATCCGGGGCCACCCGCGCGAAGGGGGGGAGCCCAAGCGCTTTCTCGTCAAGGCGAGCCTGAACGCAGGCCGTGTTGAGGGCTCTCTGCAAGACGTTACCGAGAAGTCGAAAGCCAGCGAACGGCTGCACTTCCTCGCCGATCACGACCCGCTCACCGGGGTTCTGAACCGGCGCGGGATCGAGCGGGTGCTCGAGCAGGCTGTCGGGAGAGTAAGTGATTCGCAGCCCGTGGCGCTGGGCTACCTCGACCTCGACCGCTTCAAGCTGATCAACGATCTGTTCGGTCACGTCGCGGGCGACGAGGTGCTTCGGCAGGTTTGCCGGCGCATTCTCGAGCTCTTGTCGGAAGACCAGACGGTCGGGCGCGTCGGCGGCGACGAGTTCGTGATCGTCTTCCGCGGGTCGACCATCGGCGAGGCGGCGACGCAGTGCCGCCGCATCATCGAGCGGATCGATACTGCGAGCTATCAGACCGGAGACAAGGCATTCCAGGTCAAGGGGTCGATCGGGTTGATCGAGCTGGCCGAGGGCGTCCAGGTGAAGGATGCGATCTACATGGCCGACCGTGCCTGTCGCGCGGCGAAGGTGCGGCGTGGTGACGGCCTGGTGATCTACACCAAGGCCGCGCCCGAGTTCGGCGAACGCGAGCGGGAGCTGCGCCTGGTCGAGCACCTGGGCGCCGGCGTGGTGCCCGACGGGCTGTTTCTCGTCATGCAACCGATCATGTCGCTCTCAGCGCCCTACGCGTCGCACAATTTCGAGGTGCTCTTGCGCATGCGCGAGGCCGACGGCAGCGTCATCGCCGCGGGCAAGATCATCGAGGCGGCCGAGAACAACGGCGGCGCCGCAGTGATCGATCGTTGGGTCCTGGCGCGAACGCTGGAGTGGGCGGAGCTCAACCACGCGAGGCTCGGCAACACTCGCTTCATCTGCATGAACCTGAGCGGCGCGTCGCTGAACGACGAGAAGTTCACGCACGACGCCTTCTCGATGCTGGCGCGGCACAGGCGGGCGGCGCAGCGCCTTTGCATCGAGATCACCGAGAGCGTCGCGCTGCACGACCTCGAGACCACCCGGCGCTTCATCGATACGGTGCGCGGCTACGGCGCGAAGATCGCGCTCGACGATTTCGGCGCCGGCTATACGTCGTTCTCCTACCTCAAGGAGCTTCCGGCGGACGCGGTCAAGATCGACGGGAGCTTCGTCACTGCGGTGAACACTCATCCGGCGAACCTTTCGATCGTGGCGGCGATCGTCGAGCTGGCTCGCAACCTCGGCATGAAGAGCATCGCCGAATGGGCCGAGGACCGCGCGACTGTCGAGGCCTTGTGGCGCGTCGGAGTCGATTACGTGCAGGGCTACGGCGTGTCGAGGCCGGTCGACCCCGCGGCGATTCTCGCCGCGGATTGCTCGCCCAACCTGATCCAGGATCCGGAAGTCGCTCAGTTCGTGCGCCAGTCGCTCTCCTCGGCGCGCAATCTGGAAAAGTGGGAACCACTCGACGACACGACGTCGATCGGGCTACATTAGCCCGTTTTCGTTTCCCGCTGGGCGGATGAAGAAGACAATCCTCGAGTTGAAGCACTCGAAAGGCGGACGCGTGGTGATGCTCACCGCCTACGATTTTCCCGGCGCCAGACTCGCCGCGGAGGCTGGCGTGGATGTCATCCTGGTGGGCGATTCGCTCGGCATGGTGGTGCTGGGGTACGACTCGACCGTGCCCGTCACGATGGACGACATGCTGCACCACGCCAAGGCGGCGCGGCGCGGTGCCCCGGACACTCTTCTCGTCGGCGACCTGCCTTTCATGTCGTATGCCACGCCCGAGCAGGCGCTCGCCAATGCCGCGCGACTGATGAAGGAGGCGGGCGCGGATTCGGTCAAGCTCGAGGGCGGAACGGATGTGGTGCCGATCGTCGAGGCGCTTGTGCGCGCAGGGATACCCGTCCTCGGTCACATCGGCCTGACGCCGCAAACGGCGTCCGCCCTGGGCGGTTACAAGCTGCAGGGGCGGGACGAGGCGGGCGCCCGCCGCCTGCTCGAGGAGGCGTCCGCGCTGGAGCGCGCCGGCTGCTGGGGCGTGGTGCTCGAGATGGTTCCGGCGCCGCTGGCGCGGGCAATCACCGAATCGGTCTCGATCCCGACGATCGGCATCGGCGCCGGTCCGCACTGCGACGGTCAGGTGCTGGTCTTTCACGACATGGTCGGGCTGTTTTCCGGCTTCGCGCCGAAATTCGCCAAGCGCTACGCGGAGGCGGGCACGCTGATCCGGGACGCCATCGCCCGCTATGCGGCGGAGGTACGCGCCGGCGAGTTTCCGGACTCGGCTCACAGCTTCGACATGCGCGAAGAGGTGCTGAAGCGCGTCTATGGCGGCTGAGCCGCGCGCTGGCGCGCTCGAGGTTCTTCGCCGGACCTTCGGCCACGCCGCATTTCGCGGCTCACAGCAGGAGATCGTCGCTCACCTCGCCGCGGGGGGCGACGCGCTGGTGCTGATGCCCACCGGCGGCGGCAAGTCGCTTTGCTACCAGGTGCCCTCGCTCCTGCGCGCGGGTACCGGGATCGTGATATCGCCGCTGATCGCGCTCATGCAAGACCAGGTGGCGGCGCTCAGGCAGCTTGGCGTGCGCGCGGCGTTCCTCAACTCGACGCTGGACGCGGCATCGGCGCGCGAGGTCGAGCGTGCGCTGACCGCAGGAGAGCTCGACCTGCTTTACGTCGCGCCCGAGCGGCTGCTCACGGCGCGCTGCCTCGAGCTGCTCGGGCGCAGTCGGCTCGCCCTGTTCGCGATCGACGAGGCGCACTGCGTATCGCAATGGGGCCACGATTTCCGGCCGGAGTACCTGCAACTGTCGCTCCTGCACGAGCGCTTCCCGCGGGTGCCGCGCATCGCGCTCACCGCGACCGCCGACCCGCAGACCCGCGCCGAGATCGTCTCCCGCCTCGAACTGGACGATGCGCGCGTCTTCGTGTCGAGCTTCGATCGGCCCAACATACGCTATTCGATCGTCGACAAGGTCGACCCGCGGGCGCAACTTCTCGCCTTCATCCGCGAGGAGCATCCGGGCGAGGCCGGGATCGTGTACTGCCTGTCGCGACGCAAGGTGGAGGAGACCGCCGCCTGGCTCGCGGCACAGGGGCTGTGCGCGTTGCCCTACCACGCGGGTATGCAGGCCGCGGCGCGCGCCGAGCACCAGGCGCGTTTCCAGCGCGAGGATGCCGTCATCATGGTGGCGACGATCGCCTTCGGCATGGGAATCGACAAGCCCGACGTGCGCTTCGTCGCCCACCTGGACCTGCCCAAGAGCATCGAGGGCTACTACCAGGAAACCGGGCGCGCGGGTCGCGACGGCCTGCCCGCCGACGCGTGGATGGCATACGGGCTGGCCGACGTGGTGCAGCAGCGACGGCTCATCGAGCAGTCCGATGCGAGCGAGGACTACAAGCGCATTTCCGGCGCCAAGCTGGACGCGCTGCTGGGCCTGTGCGAGACGCCGGGCTGCCGGCGCGTGCGCCTGCTCGCCTACTTCGGCGAGGCGAGTGATCCCTGCGGAAACTGCGACACTTGTCTCGAGCCGCCGCAGACCTGGGACGCGACCGACGCCGCGCGCAAGGCGCTGTCGGCGATCTACCGCACCGGGCAGCGCTTCGGCGCCGTGCACCTGACCGACGTGCTGCGCGGAAAGCAAGGCGAGCGCATCGAGCGCTGGGGACATCACGCGCTCGGGGTATTCGGCGTCGGTGCGGAGCTCGACGAAGCGGCCTGGCGCAGCGTATTCCGGCAGCTGGTGGCGTTGGGCCTGGCGCGCGTCGACCACGAGGCCCACGGGGCGCTGAAGCTCACCGAGGCAAGCCGGGCAGTGCTCCGGGGCGAGGCGGCGGTGCAGATGCGGCGGGCGGCGTCGCGGGCGGGGCGCCGGCCCCGCCGCAGCGTTGCGGCGGGCCTTGCGCCCGCGGACGCCGCGCTGCTCGAAGCCCTCAAGGCCTGGCGGCGCGACGAGGCACGCAGCCAGGGCGTGCCGGCCTACGTGATCCTGCACGACAGCACTCTCGCCGAGGTCGCCCGCACGCGCCCGCGCGATCTCGCGGCGCTCGCCGGCCTTGGCGGCATCGGCACGAAGAAGCTCGAGCGGTACGGCGACGCGCTGCTGCGATTGGTAAAGTAGGCCCGGTGACGTTCATTCGCCTTGCCATTGCCGTGGCTGCGGTTGGCCTGATCGGGCTCGAGGGTTGCGCGCGCCCCGGCGACTGGCGCAACGCGAGCCGCGAGCCGGTCGGCCTTGCGCCGGACCCGGCGCGCACGCCCGAGGCGGTGGTGCAGGTCTATTCAGCGCGCACCTGGGGCTGGCGCGGGGCATTCGGCGTGCATACCTGGATTGCGGTCAAGCCGACCGGCGCCCTCGTCTATACGGTCTACGAGGTCATCGGCTGGCGCCTGCGCTGGAGCGGGTCCGCCCTGGTGGTGAGCGAGCGGGCTCCCGACGCGCGCTGGTTCGGCAACGCTCCGGAAGTGGTGGCGGAGCGGCGCGGCGCGGGCGTCGACGCGCTGATCGCCCGCATCGACCGCGCCGCGCGCGCCTATCCCTACGCGCGGGAATACAGCGTCTGGCCGGGGCCCAACTCGAACACCTTTACCGCCTTCGTGACGCGCGCGGTACCCGAGCTGAAGGTCGACCTGCCGCCGACCGCGGTCGGCAAGGACTATCTCGGCGACCGCTTCGTCGCGCCGACGCCGGGCGGCGGCTACCAGCTCTCCTTGGGCGGCGTGTTCGGGGTCATGGCGAGCCGAGTGGAGGGGTTCGAGATCAACCTGCTGGGCCTGACGTTCGGCATCGACCCCTTCTCGCCGGCGCTCAAGCTCCCTTTGATCGGGCGGCTCGGCCCCGATCGCGCCAAGAGGGGCTTGTCAAACTAATTTTGACAGCCTAAACTCTCGCGCAGGAACCGTCCATGAACTGCGCAGAGCAACTCGTCGTCCTATTCGGCAGCCAGGCCGACGTCGCGCGGGCGTTCCAACTCGACCGCGCGGTGGTCAACAACTGGGTCAAATCGGGCTACGTCCCGGCGCGCTGGGCGACCGAGGTCGAGCGCGTGACCCAGGGCCGCATCACCGCGGTCGAAATCCTCACCGAGGCGAGCGCCAAGAAGCCGGTGCGCGTGAAATCGCGCCCCGAAGACGCGCCGTTCGGCATTTCGTCGGAGACTCATTCCATGAACACCTACGCACCGTCCAAGCGCATCCACTCGTTCCATCCGCCGCAGCGCACGCTGATGGGCCCGGGGCCGACCGAAATCCATCCGCGCGTGCTCACCACCATGAGCCAGCCGGCGATCGGTTACCTCGACCCGGTCTTCGTCGAGATGATGGAGGAGCTGAAATCCCTCCTGCGCTACGTCTACCAGACCAAGAACCCGCTCACCTTCCCGATCTCCGGCCCCGGCTCGGTGGGCATGGAATACTGCTTCGTCAACATGGTCGCGCCGGGCGACAAGGTGATCGTGTGCACCAACGGCGTGTTCGGCGGCCGCATGCTCGAGAACGTGATTCGCTGCGGCGGGGTTCCGGTGCTGGTCGAGGACAAGTGGGGCGAGCCGGTCGACCCGCAGAAGGTCGAGGACGCGCTGAAGAAGCACAAGGACGCGAAGATCGTCGCCTTCGTGCACGCCGAGACCTCGACCGGCTGCCAGTCCGACGCGCAGGCGATCGCCAAGGTCGCGCACAAGCACGGCGCGATGGTGATCATGGACGCCGTGACCTCGCTCGGCGGCACGCCGGTGCGGATCGACGAGTGGGGCATCGACGCCGTGTACTCGGCGAGCCAGAAGTGCCTGTCGTGCACGCCGGGCCTGTCGCCGGTGTCGTTCTCCGAGCGCGTGGTCGAGCACGTCAAGGCCCGCAAGGACAAGATCCACAGCTGGTTCATGGACATGAACCTGCTGCTGGGCTACTGGGGCGCGACCACCCGCACCTACCACCACACCGCGCCGACGAATTCGCTCTTCGCGCTGCACGAAGCGCTCCTGCTGATCCGCGAGGAAGGGCTCGAGAACAGCTGGGCGCGGCACCACCGCCACCACGTCGCGCTCAAGGCCGGCCTCGAGGCGATGGGCCTGAAATTCCTGGTCAAGGAGGAAAACCAGCTGCCGCAGATGAACGCGGTGCTGTGTCCCGAGGGCGTCAACGAGGCCGACGTGAGGAAGACCCTGCTCGGCGAGTTCGGCATCGAGATCGGGGCGGGGCTCGGGCCGCTCGCGGGCAAGATCTGGCGCTTCGGCCTGATGGGCTACTCGTGCCGACCGGACAACGTCATGCTGTGCCTGTCGGCGCTCGGCTCGGTGCTCGAGGACATGGGCCTGCCGGTGCACGTCGGCGACGCGGAAGCCGCGGCGCACGGCGCCTACGCCAGCATGCACGCGAGCGACGCGCAGCGCAAGAAACGCGCCGCCTGAGCCGCGAAACGCCGGACCGCGCACGGCTTACTGCGGCAGCCTGTAGCCTTTGTCGCGGAACAGGCGCAGGCAGGCGTCGACCGCTTGTGGGTCGTAAAGCCTGCCGCGGCCCTGGGAGATCTCCTCCAGGGCGGCGTCGATGCCGCGCGCCGGCCGGTACGGGCGGTGCGAGCCCATCGACTCGACCACGTCGGCGACCGCAAGGATGCGCGCTTCGAGGATGATCTGGTCGCCCTTAAGCCCTTGCGGATAGCCGGATCCATCCAGGCGTTCGTGGTGCTGCCGCGCCACCTCCGCGATGGGCCACGGAAAGCGGATGTCCTTTAGGATGTCGTAGCCGGACTGGGCGTGAGTCTTCACGATTTCGTATTCCGCAGGTTGCAGGCGCGTGGGCTTGGACAGGATCTCGGCCGGAACCGAAATCTTGCCGATGTCGTGCAGGCTGCCGGCAACCTCCATCCCGCGGCAACGCTCGGCGTCGAGGCCAACCTCGCCGGCGATCGCCGCGGCGAGTCTGCCCACGCGTAACTCGTGTCCGGCGGTATAGGGATCGCGGATCTCGATCATAGTCGAGACAGCCCGGATCGTGCCCGTCATGGTCTCTTCCAGCTCCTCCATGTACTGGCGCACGCGTTCGCCCGCCTCCTTGAAATCCGAGATGTCCTCCACCTGAACCACCAGGTGGCGCAGCTTGCCTGCTGCGTCGCACACGCGTGCCGCGTTCGCCCTGACCCAGACGAAGCGGCCTTGCTTGTGCACGATGCGGCCCTCGGCACGGACCGTTTCCCGCTCGCCCGTAAGCATCCGTCCGAAAAGCTGCATGAGCGGTTCGACGGTCTCCGGCGCGAGGAAGATCTGGAACGCTGAACCGACCAACTCGGATTCGGGATGACCCGTGATCGTGCAGAGAGAGGGGTTGACCTTGATCAGGCGCGCATCCGGCGCAATCAAAGCGATGCCGATGCTCGCGCTCTCAAACGCCTGCTTGAAGCGTTCTTCGCTGTCTGCAAGCTCGCGCTCCGCCGCGCGCCGGCGATCGTTGTCGGTAAAACGCGTAAGCGCGTAGCCGACGTCGCGCGCCGTCTGGTCGAGCAGCTGCACAACTTCCTCGTTGAAGAAGCCGGCGTTCGCGGCGTGATAGCTCAACGTGCCGACGATTTCGCCTTCGATCCTGAGAGGGAACGCAGCGGAAGAAACGACGCTCAGCCCCGCTGCCTGCTTGCGCCAGGGCTTGAGCTCGGGGTCGTGCATGAAGTCCTCGATGATCACCGGACGGCCCTCGCGGATGGCCCGTCCGATCGGTCCCCGGCCGTGCGGGTCGTCCGCGTCGATGTTGATGTCCGCGTCCGCCAGGTAGTTCTCGAGCCCGCGCGACATTGCGACCGGCCGCACTTTGCCGCTGGCGCGGTCGACCATGCTTATCCATGCGCCGGCCAACGCCCCGACTTCGACCGCGATTCGACAGATCTTGCCCATCATCTCATCGCGTGAATTCGCCTGCACCAGCGCTTCGTTGGTCTGCCAGAGCGTCTGGTAAAGGCGGTTGAGAGCGTGGATGCGCGCCTCGGCGGCCTTGCGCTCGCTGATGTCGCGGATCACCGAGTGGAAGAACTCTCGCCCCTCCACTTCGAATCTGCGCGCGCTCACCTCGACCGGGAAGGTCGTTCCGTCCTTTCGCTGGTGGGTCGTTTCGAGAGTGGCGGAACCGCTCTCGAGGACAGCACGCATTCCGTGCCTGAAGCCGGCGCGCACGTCGGGCGCGCGCAGGGTGCCGCCCGGCATGCCGTGAAACTCCTCCGTCGCGTATCCGTACATCTCACAAGCGCGCTCGTTTGCCTCGATGATGCGGCCATCGGCGTCGTAGAGGAACGTCGCGTCGTTCACGTAGCGCGTCAGGCTGCGGAAATGCTCCTCCAGCGCGGTGCGCTCGAGCGCCGCCTTGTGTCGAAAGAGCTTGCCTGCCAGGTCGCGCCGGCGCTCGTACCAGAACACCGCCAGGCCCGCGAGCGCGATGAGAAGGAAGACCCAGGCAGCGGTCACCTTGGCGCTGCCCATCGTCGGCGCCAGCGCCTCCGCGCGGTCGAGTTTCTCGAGCACGTGCCAGTCTGTGCCGCTGATCGGGGCGGCGGCATAGAGCACGCGCGCGCCGCGGTAGTCGACGCCTTCGTGGACGCCTGAAATGCCGCGCGTCGCGAGCGCCGCCGGCAGGTCCGGCCGCGTGATCGGCAGGCGGGCCGGCAGCCTGCCCTCAGGGTCGAACTTGCGCGGGCTGATGAACTCGACCGCGTCGCCATTGCCGCGCACCAGCAGCGCTTCCCAGGAACCGGCGGGCTGATCCTGAAGGATGCCGAAGAGCACATGACGCGGGTCCGCGTACGCGGCGAGCACTTCGCGCGGAATCTGGTCGCTCCCGTGCGGCGCGCGCAGGGGAAGCATGAACGCAATGAGCGGCGGCTTCCCTTGCTCGAGCGGGTAAGGGCCAATCATCAGTTGCCGCCCCGTGTTGGCGACAGCCGCAACCGTGGCGCGGACTCGCGCAACGTCAGCGAAGGTCTGTCCCACTCCTA
>Ga0315556_1001035_pt1 | contig 17160 bp, 13 predicted proteins | sample SalMarSW160310MG_FD_202112 | JGI IMG/M metagenome (GOLD analysis project Ga0315556, IMG submission 202112) | Salt marsh sediment microbial communities from the Plum Island Ecosystem LTER, Massachusetts, United States - Salt Marsh Sediment SW1603-10 ...
GTGGCAGGACATGGCATGAGATTCCGATCCCAGGCTCCAGACATGGATGTCATGTACGTCGCGGACCCCATGCACTCGTAGCACCGCCTTGGCAATTCCTTCCAGACTCATTCCTTTAGGAAGGCTTTCCAGTAGGATGTTTGAAGACTCTGTGATGATGCCGAGTGCACCCCAGAAAATCATGCCAGCAATCAGGAAAGCCAGCAGAGGATCGATCAGCGGCTGGCCGGTATAGCGAATCAGAAACGCGCCGGCAATGATGCCCACATTGGAAAGCGCGTCGCCGAGGTAATGGACGAAAACGGCGTGCAGGTTCAGGTCGCGCCGTTCCCGGGCCAGTCCCAAAGTGACGCCGGCATTGATCACAAGCGCCACGATTCCCACAATCAGCATCTTACCCGTGGCAACATGCTCCGACTGGACGATGCGCTGGTAGCCCTCAAAACAGATGAAAAGTGAAACGCCCACCAGGATGAGCCCATTGACGAAAGCGGCCAGCACACCGGCGCGCTGGTAGCCATAAGTCTTGCGTTGGTCGGGAGGCTTCCGCTCCAGGTAGAGAGCAAGCCAGGAGAAGATCAGCGTGGGAACGTCCGTCAGATTGTGCCAGCCGTCGCTGACCAGTGCCAGGCTGTGGGCCATGTGCCCCACTACAAACTCAGTAGCCACAAGGCCGAGCGTCACGATAACGGCCGCCTTGACAACCCAGCCCCTTGACGACTTGTGCTGGTGAACGTGCATTGATGCACCTCATCTGGAATATTATTCCAGAGCCGACCCCACCGCAACAGGACTGGCAAGGAAAAGCCGTGGTGCGGCGCTAATCTTCTTTTCGGCAGAAAACCATTTTCCGTTTGCCACACTCCAATCCGATGAAAGGGCGTGGATCAGGCACGGAGCGGTATGACATCCCTGAAGAGGCTGTGGTCCAGAACCTCTAAAGCGGGTCGGGTAGCAGCTTGGATAACAGCCACCAACCTGAGGGGCTTCCTCTGCGAGAGACCTTTTCCCCCAATCGGTCCGCAAGTAATATTATAATTTGAGGAGTGGGTGAAATCTTGACTCAGCATGAGCAGAAGAAGCCGACCATGGACTCGGGGGGGCGAAAAATGACTAGAGCAACAGGTCTTTCAATCCGGACTTGGATTCTTCCTGCCGCCGTCCTCAGTGTGGCTCTTTTCGGGCTGCTGATGGCTGAACCCCTTGCCACATGGGCACAGCAAGAAACTTCAGGTGCGGCCGGGACCGCACCTTCAGCGCCTGAAAATGGTTCACCGGCCGTTCCTTCGTCCGGCACGAATTCGAAGGCCAATAGCACGACGATTAAAGTACCCGTGACCGTCGTCAATGTCCCCGTCACCGTCCTCGACAAGCGCGGCAATCCGGTCATCGACCTCAATCAGAACGATTTCAAAATTTATGAGAACGGCAAGGCCCAGAGCATCCGGTACTTCAACAGTGAAACGATGCCGCCCCTGCGCGTTGGCCTGCTGGTTGACACCAGCAACAGCGCCCGTTTTGAACTGAAGTTCGAAAAGGATGCTGCCACCGAGTTTGCCTACACCATGCTCCGGGGACTCAACAGCCGGAACAAGATTTTCCTTGAAACGTTTGATGCCAACAACTCCATCCTTCAGGATTTCACCAGCAATCCCGATGAGATCAACGAGAAACTTCGAAAGTTGAAAGCCGGCGGGGGCAAAGCTGTCTACGATGCCATTTACGACGCGTGCAAACACGAAATTTTGAAAGCTGGCCCTCGGGAGCAAACGCGCAGGGTCCTGATCCTTATTAGCGACGGCATTGATGTACAAAGCAAGCATTCGCTCGAAGAGGCCATCTCCATGGCCCACAGGGCCGAAACGGCCATTTACACCATCGGGAACACTTCCTACGGATTTTCCAACCCCGGCGCCAAATACCTTGAGAAGGTGGCGGAAAACACAGGGGGCGCGGCCTTCTTCCCTCAGCGCAAGACCGCAGGCACGGACTTCCTGACCGGATACCTCTCACACGGCCAATTTGATTCACTGGAACAAAACAAGGGCCTGGGCGCGGAAACCGGGATCTATACCGCCCAGAAAATGATTGCCCTTGCCGACTCACTAGAGGCGATCAGGAGGCAATTGACAAACCAATACCTGATTGGCTACACACCGACTAACAGTGCGCTCGACGGGACGTTCCGGAAGATCCGCGTTGTTGCCGATCGCAAGAGCGTGATCATCCGCTACAAGCCGGGGTACTTTGCTACCAGCGATCAGTAAACCAGCCTTGCCAGCCTGCTGCGTGCGTAACACCCCCATCTTCAGGCATACCAATGGCCATCCTTCCTGGTGTTTCCTCTTGAAACCTTCCCCAGAGGCGTTTGACGGCCGGAGATCGTGAAAAATAGCCTCGGAGCTTGTCTTGAAACGCTGACTGGCAGATAATTAGAATTCTGTAACGCCCGCCCATATCCGCCTTTGGTCTGGGGCCAGCGAAACAACATGAAAGGGGCGTTTTTTCTTTGCAAGACATCCATAGGTCAGAAGGGCAGCAAGAATAACGCTATGGAAGCTGTGGTTTTAGCGGGAGGGCGAGGTACCCGGCTAAGAAAAGCAGTGGCGGGTCTTCCCAAGAGCCTGGCCCCGGTCGGAAAGCATCCTTTTTTGAGCTATCTGCTTGGCTGGCTTCGAACCCGGGGGGTCACTGACATCATCCTCGCAGTGGGCCACCGTAGGAAGGACATCGTTCGCCACTATACCCAGCACAAGCCCCAGGGAATACGGCTGAGATATTCGATCGAGACCACTCCGCTTGGCACGGCGGGAGCTCTAAGGAATTTACGTTCGATGTTGGACGGGGAAGAGTTTCTTGTATTGAACGGGGACTCGATATTCAATGTCGACTTGCGGGAAATGCTCTCCTTCCATCGCAGACACCGGGCGGAGACCACTCTGGCCCTTGCCAGCCCGCCGGAGGCTGGACGTTACGGCTCGGTCCTGCTGGATCCTCGGGGCCGGATCAAAGCATTTGTTGAAAAGCATGCTGCAGGTCTGCCCAGCGAAGGTGGCCAGCCCAGCGCTTCAAAATGGATCAGCGGGGGACTCTACATCATGAGCAAAGCGGTATTTCGTCACATCCCGGGACGGCGTGAGGTGTCTTTGGAAAAAGAGGTCTTTCCCCGCCTGATCGGCGGTCCTTTTTATGGATTTCCCTCGAAAGGATACTTTATTGATATCGGGGTTCCGGAAGACTACCAGAGAGCAAGAACTGAACTGACGGGGCGTTTCACTCCATGTTGATTCGAGCCAAGGTACCCCTGCGGATCAGCTTTGCCGGAGGAGGGACGGATGTCAAACAATTTTTTGAGCAGGAAGGCGGGTGCGTCCTCAATGCGACGATCGGCCGTTACGTCTGGGGAACCCTCCGCAGCCGGGCGGATGGCCTGATCAACATCGAATCGGGCGACCTCGGCTATATCGTCAACTACGACACCCAAACCGATCCCGTTTACGACGGCAGGCTCGACCTCGTCAAGGCCGGTATTCAGAGTCTGGGCGGCCATAGTTCCGCTGGTTTTGACCTCTTCCTCCACAGTGAGGCGCCCCCGGGCTCAGGGCTGGGATCCTCTTCCACTCTGGTGGTGTGCCTGGTGGGTCTTATGAAGGACTTTCTAAATCTGCCCATGACGGATTATGAGACGGCGCGTGCCGCCTACCGGATCGAACGCGAGGAGCTGCAAATCAAGGGCGGCCTGCAGGATCAATATGCGGCAACGTTCGGCGGGTTCAACTTTATGGAATTCGAAAAAGACCGTGTGATCGTCAATCCGCTGAGGGTAAAGCAGGAGGTCATCAACGAGTTGGAGCACAACCTTCTGCTATGTTACACGGGCTCAACGCGCATGTCGGACGGGATCATCAATGATCAGGTGGGCCGATACGAACAACACGACGAAGACACTCTTCAGGGGCTCAGGCGCCAGAAACAACTCGCCGTTGAAATGAAAAATGCGCTCCTGCAACGGCGCCTGAATGATTTCGGCGAACTACTGGATGAAGCCTGGCAATTCAAGAAAATGTTGTCACCGAAGATCAGCAACCCGAAGATCGATGAGATGTACAACTCTGCCCGTAAGGCCGGTGCCATCGGTGGGAAGGTAACCGGCGCAGGCGGCGGTGGCTATATGCTTTTTTATTGCCGTTTCGAACACAAACACCGCGTGGCTGAAGCTCTGACCAAACTGGGCGGAATCCCAACCGGTTTCGCATTCGACTTCAACGGCCTGCAAACCTGGAGGGTGGATGGCAGCTCGGCTCCACTATGATTGCCAGGCTTCTGTGTGCAGGGGTGAAATGATCCATGGATAAGGGGAGGCGTGTTCTGAACAGGGCTGTTTTTCTCGATCGTGACGGGGTCCTCATTCGTAAAGCCCCCGAAAACCAGTACATCACTGCCTGGGAGCAGGTGGAATTTCTTCCCGGGGTGGGCGAGGCATTGCGAAAACTGAAGCAGAATGGCTATCTGCTGATTATCGTGACCAATCAGAGCGCCGTATCCAGAAACGAACTACCGGTCGACGTCCTGGAGTCCATCCATAAGAGAATGGTCCATCATCTTGCACGGGAAAGAGCGACCATCGACGCGATTTATTATTGCCCGCACGACCGAAACGGGAATTGCCCATGCCGCAAGCCCCGGCCCCAAATGCTTCTGCAGGCTGCCGCGGAGCACGGGATCGACCTCCAACAATCCTGGATGGTGGGCGATGCAGCATCCGACATCGAGGCGGGACGCACGGCAGGTTGCAGGACCATCTGGATACGGCTGCCGAGTTTTAATGGCGAAAGTCCCCCTCCGGCTGATTTCAGCACAACCTCTATTCAGGAAGCAGCAGGCTGGATACTTAAGGCAGGTTCACCCTTGAATGAAGGGGCGGCCGCCGAGATCCTTTAAGATTTACCTGCCACCTGGATGGTGCTTTGCTCGCCTGACGCACGCTTTATGCGAATCGCCTATCTGACAGCCCGATATCCGTTCCCCCCGATAGGAGGGGACAGGATGCGTGTCTACTACACGCTGCGACACCTTCTTCGCTCACATGAAGTCACTCTCTACACGCTGGCCTCATCTCCAAAGGTACATTGGCAAAGCCACCATTCTGATCTGCCGGGCCTCGAACAAAAGACTTTCCAAATGGCAAAGTCTGCTTTTGCATGGAATAGCGCGGCTGCATTTTTTTCCAATCTTCCGTTGCAGGTCAGGCTCTACCAATGTCCTGATCTCATCCAGACGCTGGATTCGGATATCCGCAGCGGGGCTTTTGATTTGTTGTTTGTTCATTTGATCAGAATGGCAGAGTATGCCCGGCCTTACAGATCCCTTCCGCGCATTCTGGATATGGCGGATTCGATCTATCAGCACTATGCGAGAATGCGCAAGATCTGGTGGAGCCCCTGGTGGGTGGGAGCCCGGATGGATCGGGGAAGGGTCCGCCGCTACGAAGCTGAAGTTCCCCGCTGGTTCAACAACGTCATGATTCACACGAAGGACGACCTGGAGTGGGTCCGGGAGCAGTCCGGGGCCGGGAATTTGACGCAATCCCTGATGGGTGTGGATGCTGAAGAATTCGCATTCCAGGAAGGTCCCTACAACCCCCGGCGCATCGTTTATTGTGCCAAGCTCGATTACCTCCCGAATTCCGATGCCGCCCTTTACTTTGCAAAGCAGATCTTCCCGCTCGTCCGGCGCCGGCTGCCGGACGCTCAATTTTCTGTGGTGGGACTCAACCCTCCGCGCTCCGTGCTCGACCTGGCCAGGATTCCGGGTGTCGATGTCCGGGCCAACGTCCCGGATATCCGGCGGGAGATGTCCAGCGCGGCGGTTAGCGTTGCTCCGGTCCGGTTTGGTGCGGGAATTCAGAACAAGATCCTGCAGTCACTTTCGATGGGGATCCCGGTGGTGGCGACTCAGTTTGCGGCCAGGCCTTTTGGCGAACCCGCAAACTCTCCGCTGCTTGCCGCGGAAAGTCCCCAGGAGTTTGCCGATCAGGTTCTCAGGATTCTTGAGGATTCGCAGTACCGCATGCAACTGGCACATGCAGGCCGTCAGCTGATCGAGGCGCGTTTTCAGTGGGACCAGGTTCTCGCCCCCCTGGATCGAATTCTGGAGGGTCTCGTGAAGAATCGGGTCGAAGCACGGCGATGTTAAAACGGCAGATTCGCAAATCACAATTGATGCTCCTGGCAAGCGACATCATCGCAATTCTGGTTGCTGTCCAGGTTGCCATCCTGCTGGGAACCGGGCATTACATCCTGCTGACGCAGGGCTTTAAGAGCATTGCCGTTGGCTACTGCTTCTTCCTCTCACTCCTTTTTTACATCACAGACCTCTACAATCTGCGGCGTGAGCAGCACAGTGATGAAATCGCCAGTCTGGTCGTTCTGAACTCGGCGATTGCCGCGGCGTTCCTCACCCTCAGTTTTTATTTCTATCCCCGATGGAGCTTCGGAAGAAGCTTCTTCGTGAGCCTCTTCCTCGTGACGCCGGGTCTGGTGATGACGGGACGGCTCGTGTGGTCTCGCCTTCGCGGGGCACTGGCCCGCCCTTCCAAGGTTGCGTTCCTCGGTGACGGACCCGCGGTGGAGGAACTGGGGAAGGTTGCGCGGGAACACAAGCTGAAGGTAGTCAAGTTGCCGATGGCAAGTTATGTTACGGTTTCGCTTGGCACTCAGAATCAGGCCCTAGCATCCCCGGATGGCGCAGGCGAACTCCAGGCGGCCATGGCAAGTCTGCAGCCGGACATCATCGTCATGGAACCTTCGGCCTCCCTCGATCCCGGCGTAGCGCGGACGCTGATTGATGCCCGGTTCTCAGGCATAACCGTCCTCGATTTCCCCACCGCCTTCCAGATGCTCAGCGGCAAGCTTCCGCTGAACTACATGGACGGCAACTGGTTCCTGAGCGCTCAGGGATTTCAATTCTTCGAAAGCAACATAGCGGTCAGGCTGAAGCGCTTGCTTGATCTGGGCCTGGCCTTTGCGCTCTTCGTGGTGACGGTCCCGCTTCTGCCGCTGATCGCTTTGGGCATCAAGCTTTCGTCGAAAGGGCCGGTCCTGTACATTCAGGAGCGGGTGGGGCGGAATAGTCAGGTCTTCCGCCTTTTTAAGTTCCGAACCATGTCCGTCGGCTCCGATACGGATGGTCCCTGGACCGTCAAGAATGATCCTCGTGTGTTCCCCTTCGGGCGATTTTTGAGATTAACCAGACTGGATGAACTCCCTCAGCTCGTCAACGTACTGAGGGGAGACATGAGTTTCGTAGGCCCGCGACCCGAAAGCCTGGTTCTGGTGAAGCTTTACAAGAGCGCAATCCCCTACTACACCCTGCGCAGCGCTGTTCGTCCCGGCATCACCGGATGGGCACAGATCAACTATCCCTATGGATCATCAGTCGAGGATGCCGTGGAGAAATTGAAGTACGATTTACATTATATCCAGCATCTCTCTCTCTTATTCGACGTCCGGATCGTATTGAGAACTATTCGGACCGTTCTGGGGCGCCAGGGGAGCCAGTAAGGTCAGAGCAGAACGCGCGCAGCCTTGGGCTGCGGGCAGTAAATGCGCGGGAGCCTTGCCAAATTTGAATGCGAGGCGTAGGATTTTTCGTTAGTTTTCCGGCAAGGATATTTGCCAGCCCACACGCATCCTGACACCGGGCTGGTGTTCCTGCCAGAATTCATCATGCTCAAGAATAAATGGGCCGGGGCGGCGGATTTTGAGAGGGACAAGTAATTCAACGCTCCCCGGCGGCGATGGAGAGAAGTGATGTGGATAGGACGCTGATATGACGAGAAAGTTTGAAGTTTTTCTAACCCTCATTCTGGTTGGGAGTACGTTCGCCCTTGGCGGGGTCCAGCCCATCGCCTATTCACTGGCAGAAACACTTGTCTTTCTCCTCGTCGTACTGTTCCTCTGGCGCCAGAAACGCCAAGGCCGGATCGACATCTCCTTACCCGTCTGGCCCCTGCTTTTTGTGCTGTGGGTAGCGTTCCAGTTGCTTCCGCTTCCGCGGATTTTTCTGGCGTCTGTGTCCCCGGCGCACCACCTGACTTCAGCCTGGCTTGCACCGATCCAGCACGCAGGCTCCTGGAGCACTCTCAGCATTTACCCTGCCGCCACCCTCCTGGCCTTTTTCAAGATCCTTGCCTACCTGGGCGTTTTTGTCCTCGCCATTCAGATGTTTGACTCCGGCAGGAGAAAGAACACGATTGTAACGGCCCTCATTGCTCTGGGCTGCTTTGAGGCTGGATATGGAATTCTGCAGTATCTCCTGGGCTGGAACAAAATTTTTGGCTATACCAACCCTTATGATTCCTGGGTCGCCACCGGCACCTATATCAACCGCAATCACTTTGCGGGCCTAATGGACCTTGTGTTCCCGCTTGCCTTTGCGTCAGCGTTCTACACTTATCAGCTTTGGTCAGATCCGCGGCGCCGCGCGGCGTCCACAAGGTCCGGCGCTGAAAGTCCCCTCGAGTTTCGAATCGTTTTCTTTCTGTTTCTTGCTGTCATCATGGTGATCGGCTCCGTCTTTTCCTATTCCCGCGGAGGCATCCTTTCGGTATCGTTCACTCTGATTGCACTGTCAATCCTGACTGTTCTGAAGGTGCGCCGTAAAAGCTGGGGTCTCCTCATCGCGGGGCTGGCCACGCTGGCATTGGGCTTCAGCCTTTGGGTTGGAGTCGGAGGGTTGGTGCATCGATTCGTGGAAATGGGTCGGGCAGGGTATGTGAACACTCAGCGCCGGAGCATGATCTGGGGCGACACCGTCGAACTCTTCCGCAGCAATCCCATTCTGGGCACAGGCCTGGGGACGTACGAAGACGCCTTGCGTCCCTTCCAGAGGCATCTTGTCGATATGACGATCGATCATGCCCACAACGATTACCTCGAGTTTGGGGCAGAAACGGGACTCATTGGCTTCGGTCTCCTCTTCATTCCCATTTTCTATCTTCTGGTCCGGATGGTCATCTCTTTTCTCAAGGACCACCGACGCTATCGGAGCGCCATCCTGCTGGGTTGCATAGGGAGCACGCTGGGACTGTTGATTCACAGTCTGATGGACTTTAATTTGCAGGTCCCTTCCAATGCCATGATCTTTGCCGCCATTCTGGGAATCGGATACAAGGCGGCGTGCGTCGAATCTCGGAAAGAGTTGCGGGAACGCACGCCATCCTCACCCTGAGTCAAACAACACGGTACGGCCTTCAAACCGATCCCAGATGCAGGATATCCTGCACAATCTCTTCCGGTGAACGCCCCCCTGTGGCAATCCTGAATTCTGCCCGCTGATAATAGGGCAGACGCTGCTCATAGAGCTTGAAGAAACTTTCACGGTCACGAAACAGGGGGCGATTGTCCATGGTGGAACACCGCTGCCACAGTTCCTCGAAAGGGCAGTCCAGCCAGATGGTAGCGCCGCGGGTCTGGCGAATGAAGTCGAAATTTGAACTCTGTACAAAAGTCCCTCCGCCCAGGGCGATGACGGCTGGCGCTTTCCGGGCAACCTCCACCAGCGCGGCATGCTCGATCTGCCGGAAGAAAGGCTCGCCGGCCTGTTCGAAAATCTCGCGTATGGGAGCCCCCTGCGCGGCTTCAATCACCGTGTCCAGATCAACAAACGGCCATCCCATTTGCTGCGCCAGAATCGTCCCCACGGACGACTTGCCAGCTCCCATGAATCCGACCAGGTAAATCAGTTTTTGCCGGTGATTGTTCATACCGCAGGCAGACGTCTCCGCGTGCCATTATAGGAGGCCGTCTACTGATTCTGCAACTGAGGGCCGTTTTGTGTTCGCACCCGAACTGACTGGAACACAGATTGAAATCAGGAGAGAGCCGGAATAGCTGGCATACGGGGCGCAAATACAAGGGAAAAGCGCCCCATCAGGATGACCGGCTATTGCTGGCGAATGTGGATGGCGCCGCTGAAGGAGGTTACCTCCAAAGTGGCCTGCCCACTGCCCTGGGTTCCGAAAACGCTGTTCCCGGGCGGGAGGAACGACCGCACCGCAGGTCCCCGCGGAACCAGCTGAAACTGGTTATCCAGCTTTCCGCGCACCGTCTTGGCATCAAGCTCGAAAGAAGCGGTCGAGGGGCAAAGCACCGTGATATTTCCGCTGTAATCCGAGAGGATGTAATCGCCTCCCGGTGCAAAGTCGCCTTCGTAGACAATGGCGCCCGATGTGGTTGTGCCTCGCAGGCGGTTGCTTGTCGGATTCACAAAGTGCAGGTTGCCGTTGATTGAATACGCTTCAACGCGCCCAGAGGACCGGATGACTTCAATATCACCCCCTACCGAGCGAATTGACAAGTGACCAGTCGAATCGGCAACCGAGATGCCCCCGCCCAGGGAGTCAACCGACGCGTCCCCTTTGATTGAATTGATCTTCACTTTCCCCTGAGGATCGTGAATCTCCAGGCTGGCACCCGATGGAACCTCGACAATGTAATCCACAACCGGATCGGGAACCGGTTCTGAGCGGTTGATGAGGTACGACGTCAAATGGACCTTCTCCGCAGGTCCCTTCGAAGGAACCTGCTCCATATCCACCGCAACCTTGGGCGACACAATCGTATAAGCGACATGGACCTGTAAGCGATTCCAGCCCCTGACTACCACCTTTCCCGCCAGGTTGGAAATGCTCACCCGCGGAGTGGCTGTCGTAGCAATATTCTTTTCAGTTTGCCCCGGGCTTTGCCCCATCAGCAGACCGGCAGGGATCAGCAGCAACACCCCGACGGCCCTGACTCCACTGTTCATGCAGACTCTTTTCAATCTCAGCACGGTGTTCGCTTTCCTCCCCCCAATTACCGACCGCCATACTCCAAAGCTGAAGCCAGGACCTCCGCCTTCTGGGAGTAGGCCTGCATCAGATACTCCCGCACCAAGGTATTGTGCGGTTGCTTCTGGAGCGAATCAAGACATTCCTGAATCGAATTGTTGAGTGAAGTCAGTCCGGCCCGGTAAACCTGTTTGGCTGAAGGATCCAGCGCGGCTTCACGAGCCTTGTAATTTTCTTCCATTGCTTCCACGGTCCGAGCCAGGTTCGACTGCACACCTGAGAGGCCAGTCGGAACGGCAGTCGCGACAGCCGGAGTTAAGGCAGGCTTCTGGCTCCCATTCCTCTGGATATCGCCTTTGAAAATCATAATAACCGCCAGCATCAACGCGAAGGCCAAAGCCGCAGCAGGAGCTGAACGCGGCACCAGCGAAACTGAAGGAATCCACCTTCGCCAGAAGCTCTTCTGCTCGCGTATGAGACCCTCTTCGGCAAGCGCCGCCCGAATATTGCTCCAGACACGGGGCGACGGAGACTCCAGTGGTAAATCTTTTGCGGCTGCCTGAATGATTTGAAGGTCGCCCAGGAGTGAGCCGCAGGACGAACACTGTTCGGCGTGCATCGCAACGTCCGCACTTGCTTCACCTTCCAGATAGGCGGCCAGTTTCAGATCAAATTCCTGGCATTCAAAGTTGCCGCTTTGTTTTTGTCTCTCTTCAGCCATAGCCTTACTGCTCCTCCCTCACTTCTCTGGCAGCGTGCGCAGGAGAACGCCTTCCCTCTTGGCTTTGATGATGCTGGAACCACTCCCGTAGCTTCAGGCGGGCCTTGTGGAGTTGCGATTTTGAGTTCCCGATCGAGCAATTCATGATTTCAGCGATCTCATTATGTTCATAACCTTCCACGTCGTGCAAGACGAATACGGTCCGATAACCTGGAGGAAGTTCCGCAATGGCCCGATTGAGCCCAATGCGGTCAATCGACCCGACCAGACGACGGTCGTCATCACCGTATTCCCGTTTGACCGGTTCTCCCTGAGAATTCTCCGTTTCGTCCAGCGAAATCTGGTTGAGGCCCTTCTTCCGGAAGTGCATCAATACGACGTTCACCGACAGCCGATGAAGCCAGGTCGAAAACGCAGACTCGCCGCGGAAGGTTGCAATCTTCCGAAAAAGCTGCAAAAAGGCTTCCTGGGTAAGATCTTCCGCATCCGTCGGATTGCCAAGCATGCGAAGACATAACGAATATACCCGCCTCTTATGGGCCTCGAAGAGTGCCGAAAAAGCCTCTTCGTCGCCCTGCTGGGCGCGCGCAATCAACTGAGTCTCTGCTGCGGCAGCAGATGCCGCAAGTTTCTGTGGGCTCAACAGTGCACACTCGGTGCCGCATCAAGACTCGATTTTATGATGCGGTGGCGAAAGTTGGAGTTGTCTCCTAAATAAAGTGTTTCAAAAGGGGCCGCGAGGCCATTTTTTGCCCCCCGGGACGACATTCCAGGGCCTTGTCAGCTGTAACGCTACTGCCTTCCAGGAATCTCAACGACCGCCTTGCCAATTCCCACATTTCCCGCCATGTCGTAGGCTCGCAAGGTGATAACATGTTCGCCCGGCGCAAGATCACCGGTTTGCACAGTGAACGTCTCGCTACGGGAGTCGACGATCCCATCATCAGAATTGATCTCCTGCCAGTGATCACCGCCGACGGAACTCTGGGCGTTGTGAAGCGGCGAAGTCGTATCCTCAACGCTGAACTGCACAACCGCGCGGCTTCCTTTGACTTCAGCGTGCTCCACACTCACTGTTGGTGGAGCATTATCAATCCAGAACGGGGTGCTTAGCATCCGGTCTTTCCGGGCCGCCGCAGGCGGATTGGAGAGCGCATCCGAAGCCACCAGCATGGCCATGTATTGGCCGTCGGCAAGGGTAGAATGGTCAAGTGTGTAGCTGGTCGACTTGATCTTGTCCTTCAGCAGGTGCCACTGGGTCTCATCAGAGGACTTGAGGGAGAGAGAATACTCCAGGTCGTCATCGTTCGGGTCCGACGCCTTCCAGCTAAGAGTCACGGGGTTCTTTGAGCTGGTATGGGCCACTTGACTGGGGTTCGTGTAGGTGATATGGGGAGTCGCCGCCACGCTGACACTGACGCCTGAAACAATTGCATCCATTGCACTGCTGCTGGCGCTTGTTCGCTCCCCCGCGTTGCTGACGTTGAACGATTGAATTTCAGGCGGGAGATTCTGATTCAAATAGGCGACCGAAACTTCGTCCAGGGAAGGCCGTGCAGACGCAGATCCTCGAAAGACGGCTTTCCACTGAATGTAGCGGGCAGGAGGACTGGTAACCCGGGATCCGTCCTTTTCATGATAAGGGCCGGCCCAGTCGCTCCAGGTCTTGTCGGGTCGATTGAAATTGCCGCTTCGCGTGTAAAATTCAACGGAACTCCCGGCGGGAGTATTGCCCCTCCAACTGATGACACCCCATCGGGAGATGAACTTCGTATCGTTCACGCGCGATTCATACGTCCCTTCTCGCTCAGTGGCGGATCCCATCTTGAAAAGCTTCGCCACGTTGCTGGTGGCAATATAAAGGTTGTTTCCCTCACGCATCAGGCGTGTGGCCACCGATTCGTGCGTTTCGGTCAGCAGCGTGAGGTTCTCGCCGAATTGCGTGGGGTCCAGTTCAAAAATCTGGCCGTTTGAATCGTTTGAAAAGACAATCTTCTTCCCCAGCACCGCCAGTCCATAGGCGCTTTCGCTGCTGGAATTCCACAAAGTTTCAGCCGCAGAGTTGGGAGAAATCCTGATCAATGCGCCCCGCCTCCGGGTCATCATGAGATTGTTGCTGGTGGCCACGCTAGTCCCGGGGCGAATAAAACTGGGGGCCATTCGCTTCTTTTCAGTTGGTGGTTGAGGCTTTTTGGGCTTTTGCGGAGGCGCCTTGCTGTCTTCCGGCAGGCCATTCTGCGTATCGGCCGTTACGGTCACAACCTGGGTTGGAAGGCTTATCGTCGGCGTGTGCGGCATCAGCATCGTCGGCACGCCCTTCTGGCCCGGCGCGCCCAGCGCGGACGCGTAAATGTCTCCCTGCCCGTCAACCACCAGATCGTGAATTTCCGGCAGATCTGCCTGATAAATCACGAAGCCTTTGCCATCGGGACCAATCCGGTAGACGAGCCCGTCCGGCACACTTCCCGCAAGCAGATTGTTGTGACGATCAAACGCCAGGCACATGATGTGGGTCTGGTTACTGTCAAAGAAAACTTTGCCCTTCCCCGTCCGGTCAACCCTGAGAATTTGTCCCTGGTCGCCCGTGGCAACGTACAGGCGGCCCTCGGAATCGAAAAGCATCGCCCAGATGTACTTGGTATTGGGATCGTAGAAAACAGAAGACTTGCCTTCCGGCGTAACCCGGTAAATCTTCCCTTCCGGCGAGCTTCCCACGTAGAGATCGCCGTCGGGTCCCACGGCCAGAGCAAAAACATCGGGCTCCTGCGCTTTGAAGAACAGAGACGACTTGCCGACCGCCGTTACCCGGAACACTTTCCCCTGGTGGCCTGTGCCGATATAAAGGTTGTGCTGGCGATCGGCAACAAGAGAAAGAGCCAGCGCTTCATCCGGATTGAAAATCATCCTGGCCTCGGGGGCTAATCCCAGTTCTCCATCCTTACTGATGGAAATCCCTGTCAGCTTTCCCTTGAGAAAGTCTTTGAAATCACTGACTTGCCATATAGAGGTCTCAACTCCCGAGAGCGAAAGCGGTGCCACCACGGCAATTGCCAGAACAAGGAAAATTAATTTCGCCACAGATTTCATGTACACGCTCTTGGAATGGATTCTAAGTTTTACCGTTTCCGTGACCGATGAAGCGTCCCGTCAGTTCCCCATGTTTTCGACTTTCAAGTAAAGGATCTTTTCACCCCGGATTGTATACTGCGTCGGTTTGGTCTGGTAGTCACCAATCACCGAAGCGTTGCCGTAGATCACATTGCTGGAGACGGACGGATCAGACAAAAAGGTTTGCAACAGAGAAGGCGGCGGCGAAGGATATTCTTCACCCTGCAACGTCAGGGACCTCTGCGGCGTCATCAGCAGCACATAAAGCCGGTTGTTTCTGCGCATCCGGTTCAAGGCCCTCACCAGTTGGTGCAGGTCACGCGGCGTTGTGCTGATGGGAGTCAGGCGGTTTTGAATCGCATTCAGGTTCATCCCGCTTCCGACAACCAGTGAGAGTCTCTTGTCGCTGACGCTTTCCGGAATATCGACCGGGATCTTTTCAACGACCGTCCCCCCGGAAGGCGTCCGGAGCAACCCGGTGACCTCGATATGATCACCCGGCTTCACCTGCGACTTGGTGCTCCACACCTGCTCCAGGATAGCCACACGCTTCTCATCTGTTGAAACAATGTTCAGGTCAATTCCCTGGATGCTCATACCTGGGAAGTTGCCATCAAGAAGATAATTCAACGGAGAAGAAACCGCCGCGCCCGCGACGACTGCCGTATTGAGCTCTCCGGAAGCAACGTCCTCAATCCTGACGGCTTCGCCGCCTTTCAGGCGGATGCTTCCCCGCAGTTCCAGGGTGGAGGGACCCAGCCCCCTCTCAGTGCCGCTCAGCGTGGATATAATGCCCAGATTCAGTAGCAGCGGAGAAAGGAACGACTGCTCGACAATCTGAAAGTTGTAGTCCGTTTTGGTGTTCAGCGTCGAATCCAGATGGATATGGACCGGGATCATGGGCGCTTTTTCTCCAACCACTCCGTAGATCGCCCCAAAGCGGTCCTGGCGAATAGTTCCCACTTCCGGCCCCGGCACGTCGATCTTGAAAGAACTCGCAACACTGGGAACGGATACCAGCACGTGCGATTGCGAAAAAGGTATCTTCGTCGGTCCCACCATCAGAAACCGGTGCCCGCAGGCGTATAAGTCATTTCCCTTTCGATAAGTCACCGTGCAATCGACGTTCAGGTTCAGGTCGCCCTTCACCAGCGACAGGCTCACCATCGTCCCCGGCTCAGGCCCTTTGGGATTGGCCGGCATGGTCTCAGGACTGCTGGAAAGCGCAGCCCCCTGCATCAACTGCAGTCCCATCCGGTTGAACAGCGGCGAGTAGGCGTCCATGGCCTCGGCGGAGAAACCGCCAAAGCGGAGTGGGAGCAGCAGGTCTGTGAGCGCTCCGTTGCCGCCCCCCGAGGGGAGAAGCTTCATCAGGTTCTGAGCGCTCACCTCATCGCCGCCCTCATCAGGGATCAGCCGTATTGAACTGGGATGGAGCGTTGTACCCGCAATTTTGAAGGGCAGGCTTGTGGCCGCAGACCTCGCCTTTGCCGAAACACGCGCCCCCGGCGCTTCGGGAACAACGTCCAGCATTTCCTGGATCGGAGTGATGCCCGCGATGGCTTCTTTGGAAAAGGGAAATGCCAGCGCCACCGCACCCACCAGCTTGCCGTCCACGTACACAGGGCTTCCGCTCATGCCGGCAATCACACCCGTCTCGGCCAGGGGGCCACCCGACAGGCGCGCCAGGATCACGCTGTGTTTTGGCGCCAGAAAGTTCTTCAGCACGCCCAGAAACTCAACCTGAAATTCCTGAACCTTGTTCCCCTGAAAAATCGTCCGGCCGACACCCTGAAGTCCCGGGCGAACATCCTTAAGAGGGAAAAACTGGGTCTGGCCTTGGGCCCTGAGAGCGGATGCCGACATCAGCACAAGCGCCGCGGCGGCGATGCACTTATGGATTCGCATATTGAAGGCTTACCTTAAACAAATCAACATTTAGTCTACGGGACAGTGAATTGATACGTCAAGCAAACTCAGGGCCGCCAGCGGCGGTAGGTCTCTTCCAGCCGCCGGGTGAAATCGCCTGCGGACTCTCCGGGCAGGATTTTCATCAGGTCACCAACCCAGAGCTGCGCCTTGCCACGGACAGGGCGATCCTTTGTGCGCGGCCACACCTCAAAGAGCCCCTCTATCAGCAATGGAACCACGGGCAGTTGAAGCCGTTCCACCATGACGCCAACGCCTGACCGGAACGGCAGCAGCCGGCCGTCCCAGGTTCGCTCGCCTTCAGGAAAGAGTAGCGTGGAATACCCGCGGTCAGCCAGGCGCCCCGCGTGCCGCAGCGCTTCCTGCGCCCGGCTGGGGTCGTCTGATATCAGGTACACGTTAAACGCCAGCCGTGCCCAGAAAAGTGTTGCTTTTGAGTGGCCTCGCAGGGCCGCTTCTCCCATCGCGGGAGCGACGCGCCGGCGAATCCGGGCCGGAAATGATCGCAGGATGATGGGAGGATCAAGCAGGCTCTGGTGGTTTGAGACAAATATCACCGGGCCGCGAAGGT
>Ga0315556_1001038_pt1 | contig 17129 bp, 12 predicted proteins | sample SalMarSW160310MG_FD_202112 | JGI IMG/M metagenome (GOLD analysis project Ga0315556, IMG submission 202112) | Salt marsh sediment microbial communities from the Plum Island Ecosystem LTER, Massachusetts, United States - Salt Marsh Sediment SW1603-10 ...
GAAGTTGCCGGTGGTGGTGACGAAGATGTCGCCCATCGGTGCCGCATCTTCCATGGTGACCACGCGGAAGCCTTCCATCGCCGCCTGCAGGGCGCAGATGGGATCGATCTCGGTGACCCACACGGTGGCGCCCAGGCCCTTGAGCGACTGGGCGGAGCCCTTGCCCACATCGCCGTAGCCGGCGACCACGGCGATCTTGCCGGCGATCATGACGTCGGTGGCGCGCTTGATGCCGTCCACCAGCGACTCGCGGCAGCCGTACAGGTTGTCGAACTTGGACTTGGTGACCGAGTCGTTGACGTTCATGGCGGGGAACAGCAGCTCGCCCTTCTTCATCATCTCGTACAGGCGGTGCACACCAGTGGTGGTCTCCTCGGTGACGCCGTGGATGCCGGCGGCCATCTTGGTCCACTTGTCCTTGCTGGCTTCCAGGTTGCGGGCCAGCACGCCGAGGATGACCTTCAGTTCTTCGTTGTCGGTGCTGTCCGGCGAGGCGACCTTGCCGGTCTTTTCGGCTTCCACGCCCTTGTGGATCAACAGGGTGGCGTCGCCACCGTCATCCAGGATCATGTTGGGGCCGTTGCCGTCGGGCCAGTTGAGCACCTGCTCGGTGCACCACCAGTACTCTTCCAGAGTCTCGCCCTTCCAGGCGTACACCGGGATGCCGGCGGCGGCGATGGCGGCGGCGGCATGGTCCTGGGTGGAGAAGATGTTGCACGAGCACCAGCGCACCTCGGCACCGAGCTCCGTCAGGGTCTCAATGAGCACCGCGGTCTGGATGGTCATGTGCAGGGAGCCGGTGATCTTGGCGCCCTTGAGCGGCTTGTCCTTGCCGTACTTTTCACGCAGTGCCATCAGACCGGGCATTTCGGTCTCGGCGATGCGCATTTCCTTGCGGCCCCAGTCGGCCAGGGAGAGATCGGCGACTTTGAAGTCGGTAAAGCTGGAATCGATAACAGCGTTCATATTCATATCTCCGAATCGAGACGAGCGCCGTTCATCAAGAAGCGATGGACCCTGAGCCTCGCGGGTCGGTTCCCGCTGCAGCGCCCCTCAGGGTGCATCGTGGTGTTGCGAGTGTCAGCGCAGAGGCGCCGAGACGCAAAGGTTGCGAAGAATTCTTGTTGCCGGGCCAGTACCGGAAAGACGTCTGCCGGTACTGTGCTCTAGTCAGGCCGCCGCGCCACGAGATAATAAAATGGTGCTCGGCGTTCTCTGCGTCTTCGCGCCTCCGCGCTGAAAGACCTTAAATTACAACCCCGCGGCTTCGCGCAGGAACTTGGCCTTGTCGGTGCGTTCCCAGGACAGATCCAGGTCGTCGCGGCCGAAATGGCCATAGGCGGCAGTTGCCTTGTAGTGGGGTTCCAGCAGATCGAGCATGGTGATGATGCCCCAGGGGCGCAGGTCGAAGTGTTCGCGCACCAGGGCGATAATCTTGTTGTCTTCGATGTGGTTGGTCCCGAAGGTGTTGATGCTGATCGAGGTCGGCTCGGCCACGCCGATGGCGTAGGAGATCTGGATCTCGCATTTGTCGGCCAGGCCCGCGGCGACGATATTCTTGGCCACGTAGCGGCCGGCGTATGCCGCCGAGCGGTCCACCTTGGACGGGTCCTTTCCGGAGAACGCACCGCCGCCATGGCGGGCCATGCCGCCGTAGGTGTCCACGATGATCTTGCGGCCGGTCAGCCCGCAGTCCCCCATGGGGCCGCCGACGACGAAGCGCCCGGTGGGGTTGATGAAGTACTTGGTATCCTTGGTCAGCCATTCGGCCGGCAGCACCGGTTTGATGATCTCTTCCATGACCGCTGCGCGCAACGTCTCGGTGCCGATATCGTCGCTGTGCTGGGTCGAGAGCACGACTGCGTCGATGCCCACGGGCTTGCCGTCTTCATAGACGAACGTGACCTGGCTCTTGGCGTCGGGCCGCAGCCAGGCCAGGGCGCCGTTCTTGCGCACTTCGGCCTGCCGCCGCACGAGGCGGTGCGCGTAGGTGATGGGTGCCGGCATGAGCACGTCCGTCTCATTGGACGCGTAGCCGAACATCAGGCCCTGGTCGCCGGCGCCCTGTTCCTCGCGCGTCTTGCGGTCCACGCCCTGATTAATGTCGCCGGACTGTTCACCCAAGGCGTTGAGTACGGCACAGGTGTGGCCGTCGAAGCCGGTATCGGAATGGTTGTAGCCGATCTCGTTGACCGCGTCGCGTACCAGGCGCTCGTAGTCCACGCGGGCACTGGTGGTGATTTCTCCCGCCAGCACCACCATGCCGGTCTTGACCAGGGTTTCGCAGGCCACGCGGGCATGGGGATCCTGGGCGATGATGGCGTCGAGCACCGCATCGGAGATCTGGTCGGCCATTTTGTCGGGATGGCCTTCCGAAACGGATTCAGAAGTAAAGAGCTGGATGTCCGGCATTCGATCCCCTATATGCGTGAGTTCTGGGCGCCACGGCTCGGCCGGGCGGCTGGATGACGAAATTCCCCCAATTGACGGGCGCGGCGCGCCATTTCGCGCGCAACTCGCCGACGACGTGATTTTACATGGATCATATGGCGTTTCCACCGCCGCCATGTTGCCCAGTATCGATCAACGGAGCCGGTGGTAGCCGTATACGCCCGCCAGCAACCTGTTGTATCCGTCGTAATTCTTGGCGGCGGCCGGCTCGAAGTCGGCGCCCAGGTTGAGGTTTGCGAGAAGTCTCCGGCCCTCCGGGGTCTTGGGGGCGCTGAGCAGGGCATCGCGGATGGCCTTGCGCACCGCCTCGGGAACCCGGGGCGAGGCTGACAGGGCCATGTGCGGCACCTGCGCGGTGGTCTGCACAGTATACAGATAAGGCCGGCTACCTACCATCGGGGAGGGGATCATGGCGGCGTCGGCCTTGCCGTCCTTGACCAGTTCGGCGGCCGTTTCGGCATTGTTCACCGGGACGATCACCGGTTGGCGCAGTGGATTGGGGAAGATCTGGTTCACACGGACATAGCCCATGCTGGGGGAGGGCAGTACCGCCAAACGCTTGCCGATCAACTCCTTCGTATCGAGCACGGCGTGGTCGTCCCGGGTCACGAGCGAGAAGCTGACCACGCTGGCGACCTTGACCAGGGGGATGTAGTTCAACCGCTTGATCCGATAATCGGTGAAATGGGCCGCGTCCAGGATTAGGTCGTATTGATCCCCTTTTTTCATGGTTTCCCAATAGGTCAGGAAGTTGAGGGCGGTGACCAGTTTGATCTGCTGGCCGGTGGCCTTGCTCAGGTAGTCGGCCAGAGGCTGGAAGGCGGTGGTCGTGGTTTCCGGCGATTGCACCGGCTGCACCACCAGCGTGTATTCGGCGGCGTGCGCGGTGCTGAAGGCACCCAGACAAGCCGCGATGCCAAAGGCCGCCGCGAGAATTGGTGTGTACATCCTAGACGTGGTTGATTGCTTCACTCGAAAGTCCTCGGGGCATATAAGTATTGAAATTTGTTGTTATTTCTACTAGGTTTTGCGATCCGCGCAGTAGTGTAGTGCCACGTGAACCGGCACCGCAACAGCCTGTCCGCCCCGGGGCTCGGCCCCGAACCGAGGGAGCCCGCAACTATGGTCAGTCTCGAAACCCCCGTCTGCGATTTCGGCCGCCCGGCGCCGGACTTCAGTCTGCCCGGCACGGACGGTCGCGTGTGGACCCTGCAGGATTGTCGTGGCGAGAATGGTCTGCTGGTCATGTTCATCTGCAACCATTGTCCGTACGTCAAAGCCGTGCGCGACCGGCTTGTGCGCGACACCCGGGAACTGCGTGATCATGGGGTCCGATCGGTCGCCATCATGTCGAACGATCCGGCCGAATACCCGGAAGACTCCTTCGACAACATGAAACGGGTGGCCGAGGAGTATCAGTTTCCCTTCCCGTACCTGCTGGACCGGACCCAGGAGGTGGCCAAGGCCTACGGGGCGGTATGCACGCCGGACTTCTTCGGTTACAACGCCAACCTGGGGCTGCAGTATCGCGGGCGACTGGATGCCAGCCGCAAGGATGCCGGTCCGGCGGATGCCCGCCGGGATCTCTTCCAGGCCATGGTGGAGGTCGCCCGTACCGGCAAGGGGCCCGAGGACCAGATCCCGAGCATGGGATGCTCCATCAAATGGCGTTCTCAATAGTAATATAAATCAATTAGTTGATGCGTCCCTAGATGCTTCCGGGAGGGTGCCCCCAAGCCCTGCTTATCCCTTCATAAAGGGGAGGCGCTATTGCCCAGCGTCTCCAAGTAGGGGAAAATGCTCTTTTGCCTTCGGGGCAACTGACCCGGCGGCGGGCCTCACCAGCGAGCCTCGATGCTTTCTGCATCGTGGTTTTTTTTGCTGACAAATCGGCCCAGGCGCGCCCGTCCAGTACGGTGTGCCGGGGCGCGGTGCACGGCCGAACTTGAACACGATTCAGGGGCAGTTTTCTTACCAGAACAGCGCGGCGCCCCAGGCAGCCGACGCGTCACAGGCAACTGCCCGCCCGTTTTCGCACTTTATAGAGATAAATAGGAGAACGACATGCCCTCGCGGAGAGAGTTAGCCAATGCCATCCGTGCGTTGAGTATGGATGCCGTACAGAAGGCCAATTCCGGCCACCCCGGCGCCCCCATGGGCATGGCCGACATCGCCGAGGTGCTGTGGAACGACTTCCTCCAGCACAACCCGGCCAACCCCAACTGGGCCGACCGCGACCGCTTCGTGCTGTCCAACGGCCACGGTTCCATGCTCATCTATTCCCTGCTGCACCTGACCGGCTACGACCTGTCCATCGACGATCTGAAGAATTTCCGTCAACTGCATTCCCGCACCCCGGGTCACCCCGAGTACGGCTACGCCCCGGGCGTGGAGACCACCACCGGCCCGCTGGGCCAGGGCATCACCAATGCCGTGGGTATGGCGGTGGCCGAAAAGGTGATGGCCGGTCAATTCAACCGTGACGGCCACCACATCGTCGATCACTACACCTACGTGTTCCTGGGCGACGGCTGCCTCATGGAAGGCATCTCCCACGAGGCCTGCTCCCTGGCCGGCACCCTGGGCCTGGGCAAGCTGATCTGCTTCTACGACGACAACGGCATCTCCATCGACGGTCACGTCGAGGGTTGGTTCACCGACGACACCCCGAAGCGCTTCGAGGCCTATGGCTGGCACGTGGTGCGCGACGTCGACGGCCACGATGCCGACGCGCTCGCCAAGGCGGTGCACGAGGCCAAGTCGGTCAACGACAAGCCCACCATGATCTGCTGCAAGACCGTGATCGGTTATGGTGCGCCCAACCTGTGCGGCAGCCACGACTGCCACGGCGCGCCCCTGGGCGACGACGAGATCAAGGCCACCCGCGACAACCTGGGTTGGAAGCACGGTCCGTTCGAAGTGCCCGATGACGTCTACGCCGGATGGGACGCCCGCACCAAGGGTGCCGAGGCGGAGAAGCAGTGGAACGAGAAGTTCGCCGCCTACAAGGCCGCCTTCCCGGACCTGGCCGCCGAGTTCGAGCGCCGCATGGGCCGCGAACTGCCGGCCGACTGGGCCGAGAAGTCCGCCGCGTTCGTCGCTCAGGTCAACGAGAAGGCCGAGACCATCGCCTCCCGCAAGGCCTCCCAGAACGCACTCAATGGCTACGGTCCGCTGCTGCCTGAGTTCCTGGGCGGTTCCGCCGACCTGGCCGGTTCCAACCTGACTCTGTGGTCCGGCGCCAAGGGCGTGAGCAACACGGTCTCCGACGGCAACTACATCTACTACGGCGTGCGTGAGTTCGGCATGTCGGCCATGATGAACGGCATCGCTCTGCACGGCGGCTTCATTCCGTACGGCGCCACCTTCCTGATGTTCTCCGAGTATGCCCGCAACGCCCTGCGCATGGCGGCGCTGATGAAGGTGCCCACCATCTTCGTCTATACCCATGACTCCATCGGTCTGGGTGAGGACGGTCCCACCCATCAGCCGGTCGAACAGACCGCGACCCTGCGCATGGTGCCCAACATGTCCCTGTGGCGTCCCTGCGATGCGGTGGAATCGGCGGTGGCCTGGAAGAAGGCTGTGGAGCGGACCGACGGTCCTTCCTGCCTGATCTTCTCGCGCCAGAACCTGCCCCATCAGGCCCGCAGCGCGGAGCAGATCGAGGCCATCGGCCGCGGCGGCTACGTCCTGCGCGATTGCGACGGCACGCCCGACGCCGTACTGATCGCCACCGGCTCCGAAGTGGGCCTGGCGATGGATGCGGCCGAGCAACTCGCCGGCGAAGGCAAGAAGGTGCGCGTGGTCTCCATGCCGTCCACCGACAGGTTCGATGCCCAGGACGCCGCTTACCGTGAATCTGTGCTGCCCAAGGGCGTCGCCCGCGTGGCGATCGAAGCCGGCGTCACCGATTACTGGCGCAAGTATGTTGGCCTGGAAGGCGCGGTGGTCGGTATCGACCGCTTCGGCGAGTCCGCCCCCGCCGGCCAGCTGTTCAAGGAGTTCGGTTTCACCGTGGACAACGTGGTCAAGACCGTCAAGAGCGTGCTCTGACCCCACAGCGAATTCCGCAGCCCGGCACGCGGCCGGGCCGTGAATTTACTGCAGTCATAAAAACTACGGAGATGAGAAATGGCTATTAAAGTTGGTATCAATGGGTTCGGCCGCATTGGGCGCATGGTGTTCCGCGCGGTGGCCCGTGATTTCAGCGACGACATCGAGATCGTCGGCATCAACGACCTGCTGGATCCGGAATATCTGGCCTACATGCTGCGCTACGATTCCGTGCACGGTCGCTTCCAGGGTGAAGTATCCGTCGAGGGCAACAACCTGGTCGTCAACGGCAAGAAGATCCGCCTGACCGCCGAGCGCGACCCCGCCAACCTGAAGTGGAACGAGATCGGCGCGGAAATCGTCATCGAGTGCACCGGCTTCTTCCTCACCGAAGAGACCTGCCAGAAGCACATCGACGCCGGCGCCGGCAAGGTGGTGCAGAGCGCGCCGTCCAAGGACACCACCCCGATGTTCGTGTACGGCGTCAACCACGAGGCCTATGCCGGTCAGAAGATCGTCTCGGCTGCTTCCTGCACCACCAACTGCCTGGCGCCCATCGCCAAGGTGCTGCAGGACAAGTGGGGTATCAAGCGCGGCCTGATGTCCACCGTGCACGCTGCCACCGCCACCCAGAAGACCGTCGACGGTCCGTCCCAGAAGGATTGGCGCGGCGGCCGCGGCATCCTGGAGAACATCATTCCGTCCTCCACCGGTGCCGCCAAGGCCGTGGGCAAGGTGATGCCCGAGCTCAACGGCAAGCTGACCGGCATGGCCTTCCGCGTGCCGACCTCCGACGTCTCCGTGGTCGACCTTACGGTCGAGCTCGAGAAGGGCGCCAGCTACGATGAGATCTGCGCCGCCATGAAGGCCGCGTCCGAGTCCGGCCCGCTGAGCCAGACCCTGGGCTACACCGACGAGAAGGTGGTCTCCACCGACTTCCGCGGCGTGGGTTACTCCTCCATCTTCGATTCCGAGGCCGGTATCGCTCTGGACGACACCTTCGTCAAGCTCGTTTCCTGGTACGACAACGAGTACGGCTACACCTGCAACATGCTGCGCTTCGTGCGTCACGTGGGTCAGTAACCGGTAGGGAAGGCATGAGGAGACGGGGATAGGGCGAGCGGTTTTTCGCCTCACTCCCTTCTCCTCACACCTCACCGATCTTTCGAGAGCAATTAGCCAAGGCCTGCGCCTTTACTAATTACTTTCGCAGAAACTTTCTTTAAGGAGTGTTCCATGTCCGTACTGAAAATGACCGACCTGGATCTGGCAGGCAAGCGTGTGCTGATCCGTGAGGATCTCAACGTGCCCGTCAAGGACGGCAAGGTCACCTCCGATGCGCGCATCCGCGCCAGCCTGCCCACCATCCAGCACGCCATGAAGGCTGGCGGCCGTGTCATGTTGATGTCCCACCTGGGTCGCCCCACCGAGGGCGAGTACGCCGAGGAGTTCTCCATGAAGCCGGTGGCCGATCACCTCTCCGGCCTGCTGGGCAAGGAGGTCAAGGTCATCAAGGACTACCTCGACAGCGCCCCTGCGCTGAACGACGGCGACGTGGTCATTCTCGAGAATGTCCGCTTCAACAAGGGCGAGAAGAAGAACGAAGACGACCTGTCCAAGAGCTACGCTGCCCTGTGCGACGTCTACGTGATGGATGCCTTCGGTACCGCGCACCGCGCCCAGGCGTCCACCCACGGTGTGGCGAAATTCGCCCCCACGGCGTGCGCCGGCCCGCTGCTGGCCGCCGAGCTCGACGCCCTGGGCAAGGCGCTGCACGATCCCAAGCGCCCGCTGGTGGCCATCGTCGGTGGCTCCAAGGTGTCCACCAAGCTGACGGTGCTCGAAAGCCTGTCCAAAGTGGTCGATCAGCTCATCGTCGGCGGCGGCATTGCCAACACCTTTATCGCTGCGGCGGGTCACAATGTCGGCAAGTCCCTGTACGAAGCGGACCTGGTCGATGAGGCCAAGCGCCTGATGGCGGCGGCCAAGGCCAAGGGCGGCGAGATCCCGGTGCCGGTGGACGTGGTGTGCGGCAAGGAGTTCTCCGAGTCCGCTACCGCCGAGACCAAGGCCGCGGATCAGGTGAACGACGACGACATGATCTTCGACGTCGGCCCGGAGACCGCCAGGATGTATGCGGAGATCCTGAAGAAGGCGGGCACCATTGTGTGGAACGGCCCGGTCGGCGTGTTCGAATTCGACCAGTTTGGCGAAGGCACCAAGGCCATGGGCCTGGCCATTGCCGAGAGCCCGGCGTTCTCCATCGCCGGTGGCGGTGACACCCTGGCGGCCGTGGACAAGTACGGCATCGCCGACAAGGTGTCCTATATCTCCACCGGTGGCGGCGCTTTCCTGGAGTTCCTGGAGGGCAAGAAGCTGCCCGCCGTGGCGATTCTGGAAGAGCGGGCGTCGAAATAGAAGGCACGGCGCGGCGGTACCGAGACCTGCCGGCGCGTGGCGAGCAAATGGTAGCGGCGTTGTCGTACCAGCATCACCCGTAACGGGTGACTAGAGACCTAGAGACCATGTTCAGACGCACCAAGATTGTTGCAACCCTGGGGCCGGCCACCGACCCCAAGAATTCGGATAACGAGTACGAAGTCCTCGACGCCATGATTGAAGCCGGCGTGGACGTGGTCCGGGTCAACTTCTCCCATGGCACCCACGAGGAACACAAGCGCCGCGTCGAAGCGGTGCGCAACCGTGCGCGCGCCCACGGGCGGCAGGTTGGTGTGCTTGCCGATCTGCAGGGCCCCAAGATCCGCCTCGGCCGCTTTGCCGCCGAGGGCGGAATGATCGAACTCGAGCCCGACGACAAGTTCGTGCTGGACGCCCGTATGGGCGGCCCCGATGGCGACGACGCCGACGGTACGCAGGAGCGTGTGGGCATCACCTACAAGACCCTGCCCAACGACGTCCAGCGCGGCGACACGCTGCTGCTGGACGATGGCCGCATCGAGCTGTGGGTGGACAAGGTCGAAGGTCCGGAGATCAGCTGCATCGTCAAGGTGGGCGGCGAGCTCTCCAACGCCAAGGGCATCAACCGCAAGGGCGGAGGTCTGTCGGCGGGTGCGCTGACCGACAAGGACCGCGTCGACATCAAGGCGGCCGCCGAGATGCAGGCCGACTACCTCGCCGTTTCCTTCCCGCGCAATGCCGCCGACATCCACGAGACCCGTCGCCTGTTCAACGAGGCTGGCGGCAGCGGCGGCATCGTGGCGAAGATCGAGCGCGCAGAGGCCATTGAGTCGATGGAGGAGATCATCGCCGCCTCCGAAGTGGTGATGATCGCCCGCGGCGACCTGGGTGTGGAGGTGGGTGACGCCGAGTTGCCGGCGCTGCAGAAGGAGATCATCAGCATGGCCCGCTCCATGAACCGGGTGGCCATCACAGCCACCCAGATGATGGAGTCCATGATCGAGAATCAAATCCCTACGCGGGCAGAGGTTTTCGACGTGGCCAATGCCGTGCTCGACGGCACCGATGCGGTGATGCTGTCGGCCGAGACCGCCGCCGGCAACTATCCGGCACTGGCCGTCGCCGCCATGGACCGCATCTGCCGCGGCGCCGAGCGCCAGCGTCTGGCGCGGATTTCGGATCACCGCATCAACACCGAATTCCGCTCCATCGACGAGGCTATTGCCATGTCGACCATGTATGCGGCAAACCATCTCGGCGCCAAGGCGATCGCGGCGTTGACGGAGTCCGGCTCCACCACGTTGTGGATGTCGCGCATCAGTTCCGGCATCCCGATCTACGCCTTGACGAGTCATGTCGATACGCGTAGAAAAGTAACGCTTTACCGCGGCGTCTACCCGGTGAGCTTCACCCCAACCTCCGCCAATCATGCCGAGGTCAACCAAGACGCCGTGGACGAACTCGTGCGCCGCGGCGCGGTGCGTGACGGCGACTTGGTGATTATCACGAAGGGCGATCTGATGGGGGTCATGGGTGGCACCAACGCGATGAAGATCGTGCGCGTCGGAGACATGGCCCCGGTTCAGGGTTGAGCCTTGCGGGTGACAGGGGCCGAGGGGGTCCCGCGGTTGTGATCAGCCGCATCGCCCGGAAAAGTTTCTAAACACGAAAAACACAGATTCAGCTAAGGAGATCAACATGGCTCTCATTTCACTGCGTCAACTTCTCGACCATGCCGCCGAGTATGGCTATGGCGTCCCCGCGTTCAACGTCAACAACATGGAGCAGATGCGCGCCATCATGGAGGCCGCCGACGAGACCGACAGCCCGGTGATCGTGCAGGCCTCGGCCGGTGCCCGCAAGTACGCCGGCGCCCCGTTCCTGCGCCACCTGATCCTGGCCGCCGTCGAGGAGTTCCCGCACATTCCCGTGGTCATGCATCAGGACCACGGCTCCAGCCCCGCCGTGTGCCAGCGTTCCATCCAGCTAGGCTTCTCCTCGGTGATGATGGACGGCTCCCTGATGGCAGACATGAAGACCCCGTCCAGCTACGAGTACAACGTGGACGTGACCAAGCGCGTGGTCGACATGGCCCACGCCTGCGGCGTGTCCGTGGAAGGCGAGTTGGGCTGCCTGGGTTCCCTCGAGACCGGCATGGCCGGCGAGGAAGACGGTTCCGGCGCCGAGGGCGTGCTGGATCACTCCCAGCTGCTGACCGATCCCGATGAAGCCGCCGACTTCGTCAAGAAGACCGGCGTGGACGCTCTGGCCATCGCCATCGGCACCAGCCACGGCGCCTACAAGTTTACCCGTCCGCCCACCGGCGACATCCTGGCCATCGATCGCATCAAGGAAATTCACGCCCGCATCCCCAACACCCATCTGGTGATGCACGGTTCCTCCTCGGTGCCCCAGGAATGGCTGAAGATCATCAACGACTTCGGCGGCGACATGGGCGAGACTTATGGCGTGCCGGTCGAAGAGATCGCCGAAGGCATCAAGAACGGCGTGCGCAAGGTGAACATCGACACCGACCTGCGCATGGCCTCCACCGGCGCGGTGCGCAAGTTCCTGGTGGAGAACAAGAAGGAGTTCGATCCGCGCAAGTGGTTGATCGCCTCCACCAATGCCATGAAGGACATCTGCAAGGCCCGTTACGATGCCTTCGGTACTTCCGGCAATGCTTCCAAGATCAAGCCGATCTCCCTGGAAGACATGGTTACCCGTTACGAGAAGGGCGAGCTGGACCCGCGCGTCAACTAAGACGCACGAGTCGGTAGTTCAGGAAAGGGCAGGCCTTCGGGTCTGCCCTTTTTCGTGTGGGCGATCGACGATTAGACAAGGGCTCAGCGCAGAGGCGCAATGACGCAAAGGACGCGGAGTCGATTTGGATTAGGTTCTCGCGCTGTCATAGACCCGCAGGCGGGGAGGCGGTCGCTACGTTAAATGCAGCGTCGAGACGCGACCCAAACATCGATCATTGACATCAACCATTCTCCGCGACCTTTGCGTCATTGCGCCTCTGCGCTGGATATTGTCGTGTGCTTTGCTCGTGGATTTGCAGGTTTCATTGCAGTGGTGTGGTGGCTATAGTGAAGGGAGGCTTGGATGGGCATGGGAGCGGCGTGATGTTTCCCACGGATGAACGATTTCCCTGTCCTTGCTGCGGCTACCGGGTGAACCGCTTGCCCCCGGGCTATCACGAGGTCTGCCCCATCTGCGGCTGGGAGGATGATCTGTCGCAACTGCGGTTCGTGGAGATGCCCGGCGCCGCCAACCACGTCTCGCTCGCCAACGCGCAACGCAACTACGCGGAGTTCGGCGCCGCGGAGCGCCGCAATTCGGGCCGCGGGCGCGCGCCGGTGCCCGGTGAGGCGCGTGAAGAGAACTGGCGGCCGGTCAATCCAGTGCGGGACAACATCGAACAACCCCGGCGCGGCGTCGGTTACGCCGATACCTACCCCGAAGACACGACCGAGTTGTACTACTGGCGCGCTACGTACTGGCGGCGCATGGTGGGTTGAGTTGTTTTTGATCTTTTAGCGCAAAGGCGCGGAGACGCAAAGATCGCAAAGTAAATACGATTGGCAGGTTGGGTTCGCGGGAGCCAGAGGATTGATGTGCGAACTCATGCATCCGGCTGTGGCCTGAGCTTGAGCCCTTTCGAATCCGCTGCACGTAGTGTGCCCACGCTGGCGGGGGATGTACGACTGCTCGCAGCAAGTTTTTCCCTTTGAGTTCTCAGCGTCTCCGCGCCTTTGCGCTAAAAGATCAAAACTCAAGCCGTCAGCCGCCGCAACGCTTCCCGGTACTTTTCCGATGTCTTCTGAATGACTTCCGGTGGCAGCTTGGGACCGGGGGCCTTCTTGTCCCAGTCCAGGGTTTCCAGGTAGTCCCGCACGTACTGCTTGTCGAAGCTGGGTGGGCTGATGCCGGGCCGGTATTGATCCGCCGGCCAGAAGCGCGAGGAATCGGGCGTCAGGGCCTCGTCGATGAGTACCAGACTGCCGTCGGTGTCGGTACCGAACTCGAATTTGGTGTCGGCGATGATGATGCCGCGCTCCAGGGCATAGGCCGTGGCTTCGGTGTACAAGCGCAGGCTCACGTCGCGCACCTGCGTGGCCAGTTCGTCCCCCAGCAGTTTGCGGGTGTGCTCGAAGTTCACGTTCTCGTCGTGTTCACCCACGGCCGCCTTGGTCGATGGCGTGTAGATGGGTTCGGGCAGTTTGCCCGCCAGCTCCATGCCCTTGGGAAGCTTGATGCCGCACACCGCGCCGGTCTTCTGATAGTCCTTCCAGCCGGAGCCAATCAGGTAGCCCCGCACGATGGCTTCCACGGGCAGGGCCTTGAGCTTGCGCACCACGATGGCGCGCCCCTCGATCGGAGTGCGTTCCGCCGCGTCGGGCAACACGTCCTCGAGTGATACATCGGCCAGATGGTTGGGCACGATGCCTCGGGTGCGGGCAAACCAGAAGTTGGATACGGCGGTCAGCACGGCGCCCTTGCCGGGGATGGGATCGGGCAGGATGACATCGAATGCCGACAGTCGGTCGGTGGTGACGATCAGCATATGCTCGTCATCGGCGGCGTAGATGTCACGCACCTTTCCGCGATGAATTAGCGGCAGGCTGTTGATGGCCGAGTCGTACAGAACGTCGGGTGTCTGGCTCATCGCATTCCCCGGCGGGGTGGTACCCGCGTTGGTCTAAGGTGTTGTCGGAACGACGATGATTATACTTGGTTCTTGCTTCCCGCCCAGCATATTGCACGGCGCCTCCGGTCAAGGCGTATCCGGGGCGGTGTGATCCGGGTGCAGGCGTGTGCCGGCGTAATTGGCGATGGCGTCCAGGACCCGATCTTCAATGACGTCCGCGTGGGCGTGATAGGAATATAGCTTGCACGATACGGGCTCGTGGAGCGCGTCGCGGTGCGCCACCTCGAAGTCGACCCATGCCAGGACTGGAAAATCGCTGAGACCGGAGTCCACGCAGATCCAGGCGTCGTGCTCCAGCACCATCTCCAGCGTGCGCAGGCCCGGCAGGGAGAAGCGGATGGGCTCGCCCAGGCGCAGAAGGGCAAGCCGTACCTGATTGAAACGTTCCGCCGGCATGCTGTACATGCGGCTGCTGTAGCGTGGCAGGTCCTCGAGACGTGAGCGCACGATACACCTCCATGGCTAGAGGGCAGGCCTCAGCTCCAGTATGGTCCACGCGCGCGGCGCTGTCGATACGGGCCTAGGACGTGAGCGTGGCGAACAGCACCGGCAGTTTCTCCGGCAGGCGTTCCACCTGATCGATCACCGTGTAATTGTTGGTGCCGAAGATGCGCTTGACGTAGTTGTCCGCGTGCGGGTCCAGCGTCAGGCAATAGCTCAGCACACCGCGGTTGTAGAGTTCCTCGACCGCCTTCTTGGTGTCGTGGCGTAGGTGCTGCGGATCACGCTCGTCGATGTCCGCCGGTTCGCCATCCGTGACGATCAGCAACAGCTTCTTGCGCTCGGGTTGGCGCAGCAGGTGCTCGGCGGCATGGCGCATGGCCGCCCCCATGCGCGTCGACAGGCCGCCCTGCATCCCCGCCAGCCGGCTTTTCACTTCGTCATCGAACTTGTTCTTGAAGTCCTTGAAGCGGAAGTACTGCACGTCGTGACGGCCATCGGAGGCGAAACCGTGAATGGCGAAGGGGTCGCCGATGCCGTTGATGGCGGTGGCCACCAGAGCCGAGGCCTCGCGGGTCAGTTCCAGCACCGTCTTCTCCGAGCCGTCCACCAGTTCGTTGGTGGACTCGGACAGGTCGAGCAGGATCAGCACCGCCAGGTCACGGTTCTTGATGACATTGCGCATGGAGATGCGCGGGTCGGGCTGATGGCCCATGCGGATGGACACCATGGCGTCGATGGCGGCGTTGATGTCGATTTCGTCGCCGTCCTCCATCTTGCGCTGCCGGACCACGCCCTCGGGCTGCAGCATGTCGATGATCTGGCGAATGCGCCAGGTCACGGGCCGATGTTCCACCAAAATCTTGTCGATGTCTTCCGGATCGCCCTTGGGCTGGCGGCGTTCGTAGACGGTCGCCCAGTCGGGCCGGTGCAGCTGCACCTGATAGTCCCATTCCTGGTAATGGAAGGGGTCGGAGACCGGCTCCTTTCCCTCCAGTTCGTTGATGGTGCAGCCCTCCTGGTCGAGCCAGAAGGGGGTCTCGAGACGCCAGACCTCCTGGGCGTCGTCGCCGGCCAGTTCGCAGTCCAGTTCGTTGACCATCTCCATGATGCTGACTGTCTTGCGCACCTGGCGCTGGCTGGCGGGAATGTATTCGGCGCCCTCGTTCCAGGCCAACTCCTCGAACGCCCAAACGAAACGGTTGTCGTCCCGGTAGGGGATACGAATGGACTCCAGTACCCGCAGGCTCGGTACGTCCTTGCGGCTGGCGAAGATCTCGAACAGCTCCAAGCCCATGTGCCAGGAAAACTGACCATCCAGGCGGTTCGCCTCGATATTGGCGTGGAACTTCTCCGCCAGGGCGTTGAGCTCCTCGTTCTTAGAGCGTAGCTCGGGGTTGCTGAGCATGCGCGCGAAGAATTCCAGTGCCTCCGCGGTGGGATGCTCGAGGCGGCCTTCATGTTCTAAGTCGAGCAGCGTCTGCCACAGCTTCCTGAGACCGGGGAACTCCTGGGCGGCGCAGTACTCGACCCGCGCATCTTCCAGCAGACCGATGAAGAACATCTGCGCCGGGGAGAGTTCCTGGGCGGAAATCGCCGAGCGCGTGTAGCTGATGTGCGCGGCCAGATGGGCGGCCATGGCCCGGTACAGTTCCAGACCCTTGGTCGGGCCGACGTCGTCCACCGCGTCGGGCAGGTGGACGATGCGCGCCTCGATGAAGGGTTTGAAGCCGGCGTGTTCCGCTTCCGTCGGACGCAGAAAGAAGTCCCGTGCCCACAGGGCGCGCAAATAGAAATTCAGTTTGCGCTGCACGTCCACGAACAGGGTGCCGCGGCGCTCCTTCTGCAGCACCTTGCGGCTGTCCTGGGTTTCCAGGTTGAAGTACTTGACCAGGTTGCCCAGGTCACGGCGATAAGCCTCCGCCCCGAAGTTGGCCCAACGGCGCAGGCCGCCCAGGGTGAGCTTGGACAATAGTTCGTCGATGTGGCTGAGCATGGGCCGCAGGCCGCGGGGCGCCTTGGCCGACACCTGGTGAATCACCTGCAGGTAACTGCGCAGCAGCTCGGGATCCCCGAGCCGGCGTGCCGCGGTGGGCAGGCTGTTGAACAGCAGTGCGATGACTTCACCCGACGTCATCGACGACAGCTTCATGGCGGCGCCGATGCAGTCCTGGATCACGTCCTCGCCCACTTCCTTGGCGACCAGCGGCATCTGTTCCAGGTAGGCGATGACCAGGTCGTGGCCACGGCCGAGGCTGCACAGGCCTTTGCCGCCTTCCATGTAATCCTGGAGGCCGGCCGCCGACATGATTCGGGCCGCTTCGTGGAAGGTCCCCTCGAGGGTGTCCTTCACCTCGGGCGCGGCCTTCTCCAGGCACTCACGATAATCGTCGAGTTTGATGGTCATGGTTAGACCTCATGTGCCACTAAGGGCATCGAAAAACATGTCTCGCGCAAAGCCGCAAAGCAAGGCGCAGCAAAGCGATGCATATAGCAGCGCGGTCCTTTTCTGCAGATGATCTTCGGTCATTCACGGCGGCGCGGGCGTGCGTTTTATTGATGACGCTAATATCGCCCTGCAGCCGTCCTTTCGCTTGCTTGGCGCCTTCGCGTCTTTGCGTGAGACAAGAATTTGATCTTCTCCCAACCGCAACTGCCGCCGCTAGCCGAAGAACGTGCTCACCGCCGCGTCCAGCGTGTCGCGCATGTCCGGGTCGTCGGTCAGCGGACGCACCAGGGTCATGCTGCAGGCGGCCAGCGGATCGACGCCCTTGCCGATGAGTTGACCTGCGTAGACCAACAGACGGGTGGAGATGCCTTCGTCCAGGCCGTGCCCCTTGAGGTTGCGGGCACGGTGCGCGATCTGCACCAGCTTCCCGGCGGTGTCGGCGTCGACGCCGGTCTCATGGGCAACGATCTGCGCCTCGATTTCGGCGTCCGGGTATTCGAAGTCCATGGCGGCGAAGCGCTGCTTGGTGGACTGCTTGAGATCCTTCATCAGGCTCTGGTAACCCGGGTTGTAGGAGATCACCAGCTGGAAGTCCGGGTG
>Ga0315556_1001040_pt1 | contig 17100 bp, 12 predicted proteins | sample SalMarSW160310MG_FD_202112 | JGI IMG/M metagenome (GOLD analysis project Ga0315556, IMG submission 202112) | Salt marsh sediment microbial communities from the Plum Island Ecosystem LTER, Massachusetts, United States - Salt Marsh Sediment SW1603-10 ...
GTTCAGTGCCAAAATTTGTTTTGTCCATGTTTTTTTCAATTAAAGCTAATGCTCTTTCCAAAAATTCATTATCTGCTATATTTAACTTATTTGATCCAACAATTTTATTCAGATCGCTTTCGTATTTAGCTTTTATTCTTTTTCTTTGTTCAAGAAGATTTCTAATACGTGTAAATAGCTCTTCAGAATTAAATGGCTTTGTAAGATAGTCATCAGCACCTATTCCCAGTCCTTCAATTTTACTTTCAAGAGATGCTTTAGCAGTAAGAAGTATAACAGGGATGTCGCTTGTCTGCCATTCGGATTTAATCCTGCTGCAAAACTCCATTCCATCCATTGATGGCATCATAACATCGCTTATAATTAAATCAGGCATATTTTCTTTTGCTACTTTAATTCCGTCATTTCCGTTTTCAGCTTCGGTAACCTGATAATCATCTTCGAGTAATCCCTTTAAATATACTCTTACATCTTCTGAATCATCAATAACAAGGATTGTATTTTTGTTATCAAACTCGGTAACGTCTTCTGCTTTCTGACTTTTCTCTGTTGAACTATATATTTTTTCTTTTGTTGATTTTTTAATTTCCATTTCTGTATTTGTTTTTCCTGACCGAATTTTTTCAGCTTCAGTTAAATAATCCTCCCACATCGGAATTCGAATTGTGAACTCTGTACCTTCACCTGTTTCACTTGCCACATAAATTTTCCATCTGTGCAAATCAACAAACTCTTTAACTAAAGCTAATCCTATTCCTGAGCCTCCGTGAGAGTGTTGCTTCGAACCATCAGCCTGAAAAAACCGATCAAACACTTTATGAATTTTTTCTTTCGGAATGCCTACACCGCTATCTTTAACTACTATTTTAGTAAACTGTTTATCATCTTCGGTATAATCTCTAACTATTACTTCGACCTTCCCATTTTCAGGTGTAAATTTCAACGCGTTTGAAAGCAGGTTGTTTATGATTTTTTCTAACTTATCTCTATCAACCCAGCATAATTTAATGTCTGAATCGCTTTCAAACGTTAATGATATATTTTTTTGTCTGGCAAAAGATTCGAATGATGATGTTAAGCCCCTCAAAACAGTGATTAGATTTTCTTTTGCTGCCTTCAGCGGGATGGCTGCTTTTTCAAGTTGTGATAATTCAAGCAGCTGATCAATTAGTCCTTTAAGCCTGTCACTGTTTTTTTCAATCAGGCTAATATTACTTAAAAACTTTTCGTCGGATTTAGCTGCTTTTATCTGTTCCAATGGTCCTTTAATTAGCATGAGTGGGGTTCTGAATTCATGTGAAAGATTTGCAAAGAACCTTGATTTAAGTTCTTCCAGCTCAGATCTTTTCCTAGCTTCAAATTCTCTGAGTTTTAACTCATTACGAAGTCTAGCTCTGTTTAATTCAAACCTTCTTATCCCCAACAGTCCAAGAAAAATTAAAATTATATAAACTCCATAAGCCCAATTAGTCTTCCACCATGGTGGATTCATTATAATTCTGAGTGATGTTATTTTATCATTCCATACTCCATCAGCGTTGGTAGATTTTACTTTAAATTCATATTTACCCGGATCAAGATTGGTATAGGTGACAAATCTTCTTTTTCCGCTTTCAATCCAGTCATTATCAAATCCTTCCATCTTATAATCATATTGAATTGATCCGGGCGAATTATAATCCAGTGCGGCAAATTCAAACGAAAACACATTTTGGTTATGAGCAAGCAGGATGTTCTCAGTTGTACTAATACTTTTTTTAAGGGGAGAATTTCCTCCGATCTCAACAGTTTTATTAAATATCTGAAAATCTGTAATAACCAGATTTGGTTTAAATTGAGAAAGTTTTATTTGTTCCGGATTGAAGATGTTAAGTCCCCCGGTACTCCCAACTATAATGGAACCATTCTTAAGCATTAAAGAAGACTCTGGATTCATTAGTGTCCCGTTTATTCCATCCGCTGAAGAATAGTTTGTAAATGTTTCTTCTCCTACATTGAAAAATGAAATTCCGGAACCTGTACCAAGCCACAAATTCCCCTGCCTGTCTTCTATTATACTATTTATTGCATTGTCCGGTAAGCCGTCTTCAACTGAAAAAGATTTATTCCGGATTTCGACATTATAAATATTCTCTGGATCTCTGTTTATAACTTCAAACCTGTTTAGCCCATACGTTGTGCCAATCCACAATATGGTAATCGAATCATTTGTATTATTTGAATTTTTCGCTTCACAAATTGAATGTATGTTATTGCTGCTTAAAGAATTTTTAACCTTATTTGTTCTAATCCAGTGATGAAATATTCCGCCATTTTTATTTTCAAATAAATTGAGTCCGCCTCCAACTGTACCCAGCCAAATTCTACCCAGATGATCTTCTTTAATCACCCAAACATCATTATGGCTCAAACTGTTCGGATTTTTTAGATTATTCATCCAGAGTTCAGACTTTCCTGTAACAGGATTTATTCTTGCTGCACCTATTCCCCAATACCCCACCCAAATATTTTTTTCTCGGTCCTCCAGAAGTGTTTTGTTATAGAAAACCGATTGTGTCCGGACCTTAGAATTTTTTATATCCCAATCAGAAATTTTATTATTTGTATAATTAAAATGCTTTAATCCTTTCCCGAAAGTGCCAATCCATATTTCATTCCTGCTAACCGGTTGAAGAGACCAAATATGGTAACCATCGAAAGCCGGAATTCTTATTAGTCTAGGATTTGTAGTTAAATCATCGAGTAAATACAATCCATTCACTGTGCCAAACCAGATTCTGTCATCATTATAACATTCAATAGCAGTTATATTCTTGTTTTTCAGGATTGATGCAATATTTATATCGGAATTACCAAAGACTAGAGAATTAAATTTAATTGATTTGGGAGCGCTATAGTCTATGCCGTTTTCTGTTACTATCCAGAGAACTCCTGCCCGATCCTTAATAATTTTATTTATCTGGTTGCTGCTTAAGCTATAGTTCTCACTTTCATCGTGTATATATCTGTAAGATTCTCCTGCTGTGATATTAATTCTAATCAAACCAGAATATGATCCGATCCAAAGAATTTTTTCACTATTTAAAATTTCTTCTGCAACCGAGTTAACACTTTTACCATACTGAAAATTATCAGGGTTATCGATTTCAATTCTTTCAAAGGATGAATTTCTTGGATCAAACTTTGTTAGATTATTAAAAGTACAAATCCAAATTTTATTCGGGTAAAATCTTGATTTGGAAAATGACCAGATAAGATTGTTGCTTAAACTGTTAGGTTGCTCATTACTGAAATAGAAATGTTCGAATCCTTTACGCGGTAAATCAGGATTGAATTTATTCAGACCTAAATAAGTACCAACTATTATATTTCCATAATCATCTTCGATGATATCCTGAATATAATTATGACTAAGACTTTTTTCATCTTCCGGTTTTGCTACCCAATGGTCGATCTTTTTTGTCGCAGGATTTAATTTATATAATCCCTCTTTGTAAGTGCCGATCCAAATATTCTCTTTACTATCTTCATATATTACATTTATACTATTTTCTCCAGCATGTTGGGATTTAATTTCCCAATGTGTGAATTTTTCATTTTCCGGGTTATATCTATCAAGTACTCCGGCTTTCGTTCCTATCCAGATGTTTCCTTTCCTGTCCTCAGTTAATGCCCAGATACTATTATCTGAAAGGCTACTTGAGTCTGAGGAAATATGACGAAAAACTTTAAATTCATAACCGTCGTAACGATTCAGACCGTCTTCAGTACCAAACCACATAAATCCCGTTCGATCCTGTATTACAGTATTAACAATATTATTTGAGAGACCATCCTCAACCGTTAAATGATTAAATTTAATTGACTGGGCAAGACTATCCAATGACTCAATGCCGAATATTAAAATCAAACTAATTATGATATAGAATCGATTGGTAATGGTCATGGTTTAAATATAATCAGGGATTTGATCATAGCAAATAAATTTCATTGTAAATGTTTGTTATCTTTATGCGGATTTGAAAGATCCAGAAATTATAAAATAAATGGTTATAATACTGGCATTTATTTCACCCTGTTTAAACATAATTCATTTAAAATTTAGACTTTCAGTTCTTCACCTTCTGTCTTTGCAATTGTTACTGCACCACAGCTATCGCTCCAAACATTAACTGAAGTTCTGCACATATCGAGGAACGGATCCACAGCCAGGATCAACCCAACCCCTTCCAAAGGTAGTCCAACTGCAGTTAGAATTACGGAGATCATAACCAATCCTGCCATTGGTATTCCTGCTGCTCCAATAGAAGCGAGTAAAGCAGTAAATACAACAATTGCCTGTGAAAGGAAACTCATTTCAATTCCGTATGCCTGTGCAATAAACATTGCAGCAACACATTCGTAGAGTGCAGTCCCATCCATATTAATTGTTGCACCCAAAGGTAAAATAAAACTTGTAACCTTATTAGAAACACCGGAGTTATTCTCAACCGCATCAATAGTTAGTGGAAGTGTTGCAGAAGACGAACGAGTAGAAAATGCTGTAAGCAATGGAGTTGTTAAAGCTTTAAAATGTTTTAAAGGATTTACTTTCCCCACCGCTCTAATAATCATTGGGAGCGTAATTGTGGCATGAATAACAAGCCCTATAATTACTGTGATAAAATATTTCCCGAGGCTTCCGAGAACGTCGCCAAGGTTTTCTCTTTGCTCGGCAATTACGCCAACAACTATTCCAAGAATTCCAAGCGGGGTAAACTTTATCACAAAATGTGCAAGCTTCATCATCACTTCAAAGCCAGCATTGAAAAAGTTTGTCAGAAATTCTTTGTACTCTTTTTGCACTCTCGTTATAAAATACCCGAACAGAATAGAGAAGAAGATTATTGCAAGCATATCAGCAGAAGTTAATGCTTCAAATATGTTTGTAGGAACCATTCTCAAAATCACTTCCCACAAATTACCGGATGAAGCGGCGAGTTCCGGAACTTCTTTTTTCAAACCGAGATCGGCACCAACACCTGGCTGGATCAGGTTCACAAATATCAAGCCTGTTACAATAGCAAAAAGGCTTGTGGAGATGTAATATGCAAAGGTTTTTAAACCAAGTCTGCCAAGGTTTTGTGCATCACTAATATTTGTAACCCCGGATATAATCGATGTAAGAATCAACGGAACTATTAACATTTTAAGAGCACGTAAAAATAGTTCTCCCATCCAGGTTACATATTTTGAATCACCTGGGAATAAAAGTCCGTAAATGATTGCAATAACGAGTGCAATTAAAATCTGCCAGTGAAGTTTTAATTTCAGCATTGGTTAATCGATCCGGTTTAATTCATAAAATATTTGGAAGTATTTCATCACACAAAGCATAACCTTGTTTTGTAAACTTAATGTGGTCATCGTTCATTATAATCAAATTCTGATTCTCTAATTTTTGAAAATAATGATTTTTTTCTTTTAACCATGCTTCACCAAATCTCGATTTGTATTCACTTAGCTCTAATCCCGAACTGCGCAGGGCAAGCATTACATACTCATTATGTTTTTGTGAATCTGACAACTCTTCCATTCCGGCTACAGCATTACCTTTTTCATTTATTTCAGTAATATATTTTTTTGCACTCGAATAATTCCACCATCTTTTATCATTAATAAAAGAATGAGCCGACGTTCCAAAAGCAAAATATTCTGTATGGTTCCAGTAGGAAATATTATGAAGACATTCATAACCCGGAATTGCAAAGTTGGAAACTTCGTACTGGTGAAAACCATTTACTTCAAAAAAATCGATCGTGGTTTCATAAAGATTTGCATCGTGGTCAGTATCCTGCATTTTAACTTTCCCATCCAGAACCATTTTATTAAGAATTGTTCCTCTTTCAAGAATAAGACTGTAAGCAGAAACATGTTTAACTGGCAACCTTAATGCTTGTTTAAGATTAGCTTGCCATTTCATTTTTGTTTGCCCTGGCAGGTTGAATATTAAATCAAGACTAATATTTTCAAACCCTGCTGCCGATGCATTTTTCACTGTTTCAATTGCCGTTTTACTGTTATGTATTCTTGTTAAGAATTTTAGTTCGTCATCATCAAAAGATTGTATGCCTATGCTTAAGCGATTTATCCCGATATTTTTAAATTCTTTTAACTTAGATCCATCAACGGTTCCGGGATTAGTTTCAAGGGTTATTTCTGCATCTTCTTTTACATTAAAATTTTGTTTTACAGAATCAATAATCGAAGCTATGTATTCCGGTTTCATTAAGGAAGGAGTTCCGCCACCGAAATAAATAGAAATTAATTCTCTCTGGTCACGAAATCTTTCAGAATAAAATTTTATTTCTGCTTTTAATGCCTTTAAAAATGGTGTGATCGATTCCGATGTAATAATTGAATAGAAATCGCAGTAAATACATTTATGATCGCAAAATGGAATATGTATGTAACAGGCGGTTTTTTTCAATTTGCTTTATATGAAGTTATAACCGGAAGTAATTTAGTCGATTGAATACAAAATAAACAGAGTTTGTTGGAAATAAAAAAAGGGACTACTATGAGTCCCTTAACAAATTCAATTTAAATTCTTATGGTTTAATTTCCATCTGAACAATAATTTCTACTCTACCGATTAGATAATATGGTGGGGGATCATTACCATTTACGTTTTCCACTTTCAATTCCGCAGTATAAGTATCATTATTTTCATAATCAGCCAGATATCTATTAAACTCGGCAATTTCATCAGGTGTCAGTTTTATCTTATATGGTTTTTTTACATAATCACTTGCCTGTCCGAAGGGTATTGTTACAGACCAAACAAGGGGACCTGAATCATCAAAACCCGCATATAATGTAACTACAATATTTGTCCCCGTTAATCCCGATGAATAATCTTCGGTAAAATACGCTGCAGAGACATAGGTTAGGCTTTCGATACTCTCAACATTGTCATCAAAGGCATCGTAATCAGATAGACTGAATGTTTTTATTTCTTTAATATTATTGTCGCTACCTTCTGTTTTAATAGTCTGCTTAAGCGGTTGATCCAGGAAAAGATTATTGAGAATATCACAACCCTGTTCCGTTATGGCGGCAATAACGATAAATGCAAATAATAGTAATGTATATAATTTCTTCATTTTTAATCTCCTTTAAAATTGTAATGAAACACCGCCGGCAACGGTAAACATGGATGTAACATTCATATCAAGATTTATCACAATTACTGAAAGTTTTACTGCGCCTCCTGCCGTAAATCTGAAAGCGTTATCTCCATCCACACTTATCTTCTGGCGTGTATCTTTAATATCTGGATACAATTCATTTGGATCTCTGAAGAAATATTCTAAATCCAGAGTGGAAGATTCGTACTGCATCCCACCATAAACTATGAACAATCCGCCGAGAGTTTTACTTGCATGAACATTTATCGCAAAGTTTTTTGAGCCAAAGTTTATGTATTTATTTGCCTCGTTTCCAACGTATTCCAGATCAAATTTATTGTATAATATCTGAATTGCAAAATCTAACGGCAGAGTTGGAATCCAGCGACTTATAGAATGGCTGATACCTATTCCCCAAAAACCCGTTTTAACTTCGCTGAAAGTTGAGCTTGGGAAAAGTCTCACCATTAATTCTGTACCATAAAAACTTCCAGCAACCTGGTAAATTCCCGAAGGAATGCTTCCAACGTTAAATCCTGCAGGATAGACCCGGTAGCCATCAGGTCCAAGAAAAGCTCCGCCTTTTTCACCGAAAAATGTTGCAGTAGGTTCAAATTCGTAGCCATCAATAGGACTTGGTGTGAATGTTTTCTGGTCATCGGAAACCATTGAATACATTCCTATAATACTAAACTTAAACCGAAACATATCCGGTATTTCCGCGGAGTAATAAGTGCTTGAGTTGAAATATGTGCCTAAAAATGTTGCTAACGGTTTAGAATACGATTGAGCATCTTCTTTTGTTAAGCCGAATATCCCAACACCTAATTGTCCGAAAGAACTACTTATGTAGAGAAAAATGGAGATTAAAAGAGTAAAGATCGTTCTCTTCAAGATTGCCTCCTATATAATTATTATTCAAATGAAATATCGCAACCACAATCTAAATTTGCAAGCAATAACAAAAAAATGTTTGGCAAATATTTAACAAAGAAAATTGTTGTCTAATAGCGTATCTGTTCTAAAAATCCACTAAATAAATGCAAGGATCAGTTAATTAATAAAATTTTCTCAATAGTTAATTTCAGTCTTTAATAATTTAAAAACCAAATCCCAGACCAATCGATGCAGCCTGTGTTTCTGCAAACTTAAAATCGAAGTTCAGAGTTATTACAGGAAAGTCAATTGTCGCTCCCAGTGTTAAGGCAACATAATTTAATGGTTCATAATTAACTTTGATATTTACATTCTGCACTCCGGCCGGAGTATCGAATTTGTAATTATAATTAATTTTTGTAGTTGACGATTCATAAGAAATTCCGGTGTACGGCGAGAATACAATAAAAGTACCGATATCCTTACTAAAATAAATTCCAATCTTTGTTGCAGTATTTTTAAAAACCGAACCAACATCAAAATTCTGATAGTAAAATGCTGCACCAATATTCAGGGGAAATGACGATCGCATCCAGTATTTTATATTATGAACAAGACCGACACCGAAAATTTTAATCTTTCCTAAGTTTTCTACATTTATTCCGTTAAAATATCTGAAAGACAATCCCGTGCCTAAAACAGAGGAAAAATCTAATTGAAGTGCAGGGGTAGGAAGAAATGACAGGTTATTCAAAAACCCTTTTACTTCCTTTACAGTTACCGAATAATCGTTTACAGTATAATACTCAGCCGACCCATTCGGAAGTTCCACAGGTATATCTTCTCCCGGAAATTTAACTTTTAAATATTCTTTATTTGATCCGATAATGGTTGGTCCTCCAATACTCACATTCCATGAGCGATCGAGGATATAGTTTTTTATATCACTATAGAAATAATCACTAGATGAATAACCTGATCCGGTGAGAATCTCATCTACCTGTTTAGAAGAAAAACGGAACTCTCCAGTGGTTGAAAACTTTCTTACATCATTTGAAAACACAGAGCCAATTCCTACGATTCGTAGTTTTAGATGGAATCCGTTATCTGCCGAAGGTAATCCGCTGAACCAACCGGTATTCATTGCTGCTTCAAAAGCTTTAATTGCCGGCTCGGAATATTGAACTGCGGCATCCGATGACAGTACAGAAAGAGTTTGACTTATAGATTGCGAATTTGTCTTATTATTTACGAGAAGAATAAAAAGAAGTGATAGTGCGGTAAGATAAAAAATCTTTTTCATTGAAATCCGGGCTAATCCATTGTTTAATTATTGTTGAATATACACAATCTTTTACAATAATTATTCCTTAAATTCTATCAATTGGCGTGCGCTTTCTAAGCTGCTTTCAGTAACTTTTTCGCCGCTTAGTAATTTCGCTACTTCGGTTACTCTATCAGAATCTTTCAGCTTTTTAATGGAACTTATTACCCTTGTTCCTTTTGTTATTTTTTCAATTAGATAATGTTGATCCGCCATTCCCGCAATTTGGGGAAGATGAGTTATCGCAATTACCTGATGATACCGTGAAAGTTCTTTTAACGACTGTCCAACCTTCTTTGCAATTCTTCCACTTACACCAACATCGATCTCATCAAATATCAACAACGGTAACTTATCTGTTTTCGCTAATGTTGATTTGAGGGATAGCATAATTCTTGAAATCTCTCCACCAGAAGCCACCTTTGGAAGAGGTTTTGGGTCCTCGCCTTTGTTTGTTGAGATGAAGAATTCAACTTTATCTATTCCTTTATCAGAATATTGATAGTGTTTGTTGTTGGTAATCACAAAATTTTCATTTGTGGAAATATCGTTTGATATTACTGTTTTAAATTCCGGATATTGAATGCCCAATTGTTTTAATGAATCTTCGATGTTTTTTTTGATTTTTTTTGCTGTTTCATTTCTCTTCTCTGAAATTTCGAGTGCAATAGTTCCTGCTCCTTTCCTGAGTTCATTTAATTTAGTCTTAAGCTCCGATATCTTTCCGGAAAAATTATCTGCAAGATCGATTTCTTCACCAAGCTTTTTTCTTTGTTCCAAAATTGAGTTAATAGAACCGCCGTACTTCTTCTTTAAAATATTAATTGCCGAAAGTCTTTCTCTTACGGTTTCGATATGTTCGGAATCGAGCTCAATCTTTGAAGCATAGCTGTTTACTGAAGATGAAATGTCATTAATTAATGTAAGTACAGTTTCTATTTCCTTTGTAGATTCTTCAAATGTTTTATCAATCCCGGTTAGTTTAATAAGATCGTTCCTGATCTTTACAATTATATCGTGAACGGAATTCTCCGATTCGTAAAGTGACTGGTAAATTCCTGAAGTTAATTCTGCAAGCGTTTCCGAATTTTCCAGAATCTTCAACTGTTCATTCAGTTTATCATCTTCATCTTCCTCAGGGGAAACGGCGTCTATTTCTTTTATCTGAAATTCAACAATATCTTTTCTTTCTTTTAATGTGGCTTCCTGCTTTTTAAGAGACTCTAGTTCGTGTTTTACCATACCCAACTCATTATAAATAATTGAATACTTTTGAAGAAGATCATCGTACTTTCCGAATTCGTCCAGATAATCTATATGGGTTTCTGTTCTTAAGAGTGACTGATGTTCGTGCTGTCCATGAAGATCGACCAACAGGTTCCCTGTTTCTTTAATAACAGAAAGCTGAACCGGCGTATCGTTTAAAAAACACCTGTTCGAACCTTTAAGAGAAATTTCCCTTCTCATAATCAGTTCGGGATAAAACTCGATTTCATTTTCTAAAAGAACTGCTTCTGCCTTTTTATTTCCCTTAACATCAAAGATTCCTTCAACAACAGATTTCGCTGCACCTTTTCTTACTACTTCGGTCGAAGCGCGCTCACCAAGAAGCAAACCGAGTGCATCTATCAGGATGGATTTACCGGTTCCTGTTTCTCCGGTGATTATATTCAGTCCTTTCCCAAATTTAGCCTGAATATGCTCTATAAGTGCGTAATCTTTTACTTCGAGGGATTTAAGCATAAACTTTTATCAAATAAAAATGCCACATCTCAAAGATATGGCATTTCTTTTTTAAAAAACCACTATGTTTTTATTTACGGGAGTGGAGTGCTATCCTATTACCTTCGGTATCAGTGCAAAGAGCCATAAAACCGACATCTTCCGTTATAAGCTTTTTAGGCATAATGACTTTTCCGCCGGATGATTCAACTTTTTCAAGTTCGTTACTAAGATCGCCCGATTGACTGGTAAAATAAATTAAGATGCCGTTAGTAGAAGGTTTGTAAAAGTCTTTGTGAAAAACCAGTGCTCCGGGAGAACCAGGGACATCCGCAAACGGAAACCAGGACATATCTAACTCTCCCATTTGATGTCTCTCAAGCTTATACCCGAAAACCGTTTCATAAAACTTTACAGCCCTGTCCATATTGATTACCGGTATTTCAAACCAACCAACTGCATTTTTCGTTATTTCCAAAGCGCCTCCTTTATTTTATGTTCTTAACTAAGAATCTTTTTAGATGATAAATTCCACATATTGTTTTTGCATCAACTATTTCCCCTTTCCCGATTTTTTCTTCAACTTCATTAATTGTGAATTTATGAATTTGCATTCCAAGCTCACCTTCCTCTCTATTATGGTTCCCTGCGGTTAAGTCCTTAGCCATATAGATATGAAGCACTTCCGTACAATATCCGGGAGCCGTATAGATTTCTCCAAGTTTTTTAATCTTACCGGCTTTGAATCCTGTTTCCTCTTCAAGTTCACGTTCCGCACATTTTAACGGGTGTTCATCTTTATCAAGCTTACCTGCAGGAAACTCCATCAACTCTTTCTGAAATGGGTAACGGAACTGAGTTACAAGAATAATTTTGCCTTCTTTCGTTACCGGTACAATTACCGCTCCTCCCGGATGAACAGCTACTTCTCTTATTCCTTTATTACCGGATTCATATTCGATCTCATCTATTTTAAGATCGAATACTTTTCCTTTATAGAAAACATTACTTTTTTTAAGGCTGTAATTCAAGATCTGCCTGGAACGGATTAATTTTTAGAATGTTTGCACAAAAAAAAATCAAACCCGGTAACGCGCATCATAATATGGGATGAGTTCGCTGCCGAGAAATTTCAACAAAGCAGTAATCACACCAAGATCATCGAGGTATCCGAAAAACGGGGTCAGATCGGGAATGGAATCGATAGGCGAAATAAAATAAATCAGCGCTGCTATAACAATTGCCTTTCTTTGCCAGCTTACAAATGAGTCTTTCATATAACGGTAAAGCGCCATAACATCCCTGGCAAAAGAGATTTTCTTACCAACTTTTTCCAGTTTATACCAGAGATTCTCTTCAATGTATTTTTCCTTTTCGGCGTAATCTTCTTCTGTTTTTTCTTCCCGGTTTCCGCCAAAATCCAGTTCACTTAACTCGCCTAAGTCATCAAAAATTATCTCATCATCAATATTTGCTGCATCTTTTTTCATTTGTTTCTCCTTGGCAATTTACACTTTTATAATCTGTTTCAGGATGCTCATTTGTACAAATTCAATTGTTTCAAAAATAGCGGAAGCATTGACCAAAGGCAATTACAGAAATTATCCCGTTAATAATTTTTTCTGATTGAAGTAACTAATGATTAATTTTTAGATGCTTTTAATACTTAATTAAATATGAAAAACGATCGGACAATATTTCTCCCCGGTGGCGACAGGCAATTTATACATCTAAAAACTGCCATTAACATAGCAAAATCAAATGTGCTTATTATCGGCTCAAATACCGACCAATTGGCAAAATTATTCTTAGCTGAAGGTGCTGCTTCTGTCTCGATCATTGTAGATGATCATGATTCACTTATTCAGTTAAGGTATCTTTTGCAAAATGATAAAAATATCTCCTTAAAATTGATGGCATACACAAAAACGGATTTTGAGGATCTTTCCTTTAATCTGGTTTTTACACAAGCATCGATTTCCAGCAAACTCAGAAATAAAATCATAAAAGAAATCAGGAGAATTTTAAGACCCGGAGGATATTTGAACGTTGGAGAAATCGTTTCGCTTAAGGATAATACACCGGTCTTTGTAAAAGATATATGGGATACCGGAAATATCGATCCCTTAAATACTAAGGATATAAACGGCTATTATAAAAACAGAGAATTCAAAATTGTAAGTGTTAAGGATTTATCAGATCAACTAAAAGAATATTACATCATAAGTAAAAATCTATTGGATATGACCTCCTCTCTCTCAAATGAAGAAAAGTCCTATCACAAGAAGATGTTAAAAAGAATTAGCCATGAATCCAATGCTTATCTGAAGCTTGGAGGTAACAAATTCATGGGTTTCACATCTGTTATTTTAAGGAAGGTGAATTGAAAAAAGGCGATATCCTAGAACTGGATATTACCGGCTACGGTTATGAAGGCAAAGGTATTTCAAAAATTCCAAAGAGAATTATTAAACCGGGTCCCGATTCCAGTGAAAACTCAAACAACTCGAACTACGTGGTTTTGGTTGATGGTTCATATCCGGGTGATAAGGTTAAAGCCAGATTGCTCAAAATAAAAAGCTCATACGCAAAAGCCAAAGCCATTGAATTATTGGTCCCTTCAGAGAAACGAATTAAAGCAAGATGTAAATTTTTTGGTGTTTGCGGCGGATGCAAACAGCAGGATTTAAATTATGAAATGCAACTTAAATACAAACAAGACCAGGAAAAGGAAATCTTCGAGCACATAGGCGGATTAAAAGATTTTGAAACCGAGCAAATTGTCCCCGCGGAAAATGTTTTCTATTACAGAAACAAAATGGAATTCTCTTTTGCCGACAGGAGATGGTTAACTCGGGAGGAAATTGATGCAAATAATACTGGGAATAAAAACTTTGCACTTGGTTTACACGTTCCACGAATATTCGATAAAGTCCTGGATATAGATGAATGTTTTCTTCAATCGAAAAAAAGCAATGAAATTTTAAATTTCACAAGAAATTTTTTCAAGCAAAGAAAAACACCGATTTATTCAACAAAGACACATACCGGTTATTTGAGAAACCTTGTTATAAGACAATCGCAGAACACTAAAGATTTAATGATAAATCTTGTAACAAGTAAAGAAGACGATGAAATACTGAAAGAATATACATCTGAATTGATGAATGTAGTTCCCGGAATTACAACGATTATCAACAACATTAATCTTAAAAAAGCATCTGTTGCGGTTGGTGATTTTGAAAAAGTTTACTATGGCGAAGGATTTATTTATGATAAAATCGGCAATTACACATTCAGAATCAGTGCTAATTCTTTTTTCCAAACAAACACATTACAGGCAGAAAACCTTTACAAAACAGCAATAGATTATGCAGAACTCAAAGGTGATGAAATAATTTATGATCTTTACTCCGGTGCCGGAACAATCACCATTTACTGTTCGTGGAAGGCAAAGCATGTTTACGGTTTTGAATCGGTTGAATCCGCTGTTAATGATGCAGATGAAAATGCAAAGCTTAACAAAGTTGAAAACGTTTCATTCATTCGGGCTGATCTTTATAAATCCTTTTTGCCTGTTATTAAAAAGAATAATATTCCCAAACCAGATGTAATTATAATCGACCCACCAAGAAACGGAATGCACAAGAACACGGTTGATGATGTTCTTACATTAAATCCGGATAAAATTGTTTATGTTAGTTGTAATCCCACAACCCAGGCGAGAGACATAAAAATGATGACTGAGAATGGTCATAAATTAATTAAGATGAGACCTGTTGATATGTTTCCGCATACTTATCATATAGAAAATGTAGCGTTGCTCATTAAAGGAAAACAAAGGCAAAAATAAGTTGGGTTTTTAACCTGAAAAAAACGAATAAAATATTTACCGTTTTGAAGTAGTATGCACACAATAACAGGGGGTGTGGTTGCAAGCCGCAAGCTGGCATCCAATGTAGAACTAATTTAACAAAACTTTCATACCGCACAATACTTGCCAATCATTATAAGTTGCTTGTTTATCGAGCAAATGAATTGCAATTTAACAATGTAAATATTCTCTACACATGAGGGAGAGATTGTGGAGCGGATTGAGATACTTACAAGAATATTCTTACCATTATTTATTCTTCCCGTGGTTGCGGGCTATAATATCAAATCTTTTCTGGAGGAGTTATGCAAAACTTGTCGGTATTACTAATTTGTTTGTCTTTCTTTCACTCGGCTCTTTCTGCAAAAATTATTCATGTTCCTTCCGAATACTCAACTATTCAAGCCGGAATAGATGCCGCGAATACTGGTGATACAGTGCTTGTCGCTGACGGAACATACATTGGGTCTGGTAATAAATCTATTACCTTTAGTGGAAAAGAAATAATTGTCCGATCGGAAAATGGACCCCGAAACTGTATTATTGATTGTGAAAACACTAATATGGCTATGGCTTTTGTATTTAATTCTGCAGTAAACCCAAATTGCGTTGTGGAAGGATTCACCATAAGAAATGGCATGTGGGGGTTTTGGGTATATGCTAATTCTTCTCCAACGATTTCTAAAAATATAATAGAAGACTTTAGTATCGGCATCTACCAAGATTCCGATGCCGCTCCTTCTATTATTGGAAATATAATCAGGAACAATAAATCCGGAGGAATCCATCTCGAATGGTCAGCCGCAACAATTATGAATAACATTATTTATGAAAATTCGGCTACAAAGGGCGGCGGAATATATTGTTATCATAGTCCATCAGCAACAATTATCAATAACACAATAATTAACAATGTGGCAAATTTAGGCGGAGGCGTTTATCTAGACGAATCACCAGTTATTTTAACAAACAACATAATAGCATTCTCAAAATTATCTAATTTGAATATTTATACTTACAATTTTGAGACGCTCCTAAATTATGAAGGCGCTAAATTATCATCGATCGACTATATGTTTACTCTTCACAATCAAGGCAACGGCGGTTCAGTAAATTTTCATAGCACATCAAGTGCTGGGGGCAGGGGTATCGATACAACCTTTCAAATGTCAACCGGTGAGAAAAGAACGGTAAACATAAATTCAAAAGTAAATGAGTTCGGAGATTACGGTGGACTTAACCTGTTTATTACTCTCAATAATGATACGCTGATTATTGAGAAGGACGGTCCTGGTTTTTTAAAAGAAAGTTATTTTCTTACTCTTGCAATGGATTTTGATGCGGTACCAGCTTCAAAAGAAATTGTTGAAACTGGTCAGGGTTCACAAATATCATATTGCGATATATTCGGTAACGGAGAAGGCAACTATTATACTGGTGCATCAGATACTGAGCTGGAGCAAGTTATATTAGACGGAACTAACGGAAATTTATCCAAAGATCCTTTGTGTAGTTATCCCAATTATTTTTTAACAGAGAGTTCACCTTGTATTGACGCAGGCAATCCTAATGCTTCTTTTAATGATTGTTTCCTTCCACCGGGAATGGGATCCGAACGTTGCGACATTGGTGCGACCGGGGGATCAGGTAATTGTATTATCACTTCAGTAAAAGAAATCCTGTCGCTGCCTTCTCAATTCATGCTGAATCAAAACTACCCAAACCCATTTAATCCATCAACAACGATTAAATATGAGATAAGTAAGCCTTCTTACATCACCCTAAAAGTTTTCGATATACTTGGCAGAGAAATTACCACTCTTGTTAATGAAGAAAAACCGGCTGGCACTTATGAGTTAACCTGGAATGCAGAGAACTTACAAAGCGGAGTTTATTTCTACAGAATACAAACAGGAGATTTAGTTGTGACTAAGAAGATGGTCCTCCTTCGATAAATCTACAGCGGTTAAATCTTTTTTGTTAAAGCTACGGAGGACAAGTGTCGATGAAGTAAGATTAGCTCTTACCTTTAACTTTGTTAGAGAATTTTATTATAGAAAATGTAACAGTGCTGGGAAAATAGAACACTGATCGAACAGATCAAACGGATTTAAACTGATTTAACTCTGTTAAAT
>Ga0315556_1001041_pt1 | contig 17096 bp, 11 predicted proteins | sample SalMarSW160310MG_FD_202112 | JGI IMG/M metagenome (GOLD analysis project Ga0315556, IMG submission 202112) | Salt marsh sediment microbial communities from the Plum Island Ecosystem LTER, Massachusetts, United States - Salt Marsh Sediment SW1603-10 ...
CCACGTGAGGCTCCGGCCGCCGCCCGTGAACAGGAGCAGCCCCGCGCCGAGCGACAGCAGCGAGAAGTACAGCGCCTCCTTCATGTACCCGTCGCGTTCGGCGAAGATGATCGTCGGCACCATCACGACGCCGGCGATCAGCAGCGCGCCCAGGTAGACCAGCCACTCGTGCTGCTGCTCCACCAGGGTGGACAGGAGAAACGGAGCCACCAGGAACAGCCCGCGCAGGGTCCCGTTGAGCATGAAGATCCCGCTGTCCATCCGCAGCAGGTCGGGGTCCGTGATCACGTGCCTGAACCCGCCGGCCGAGCCCCCGACCTCGTCGCGGTGCGGCAGCTCGTCGGGGGTCGGCACCACGAACAGGACGACGAGCAGCGCGAGGGGCGTGACCACGGCCAACAGCCCGAAGATCGACGCGACGCCCAGGTGGCCGGCCAGGAGCGGGCCGCCCACGAAGCCCACGCCGAAGGCGAGCCCGATGCTGCTCCCGATCATGGCCATGGAGCGCGTCCGGACCTCCGGTCGCGTCAGATCGGCCACGAGCGCGAGGATCACGGCGGCGACGGCCCCGGAGCCCTGCAGCGCCATCGCACCGATGAGCATCCAGATGGAGTGCGCGAAGGCCGCCCACACGCTGCCGGCGGTGAACAGGCCCAGCGCCAGGGCGATCATCGGCTTGCGCCCGATGTGGTCGCTCATCCAGCCGAACGGCACCTGGAACACCGTCTGCAGCAGGGGGAACGCGCCGTAGGCCAGCCCGACCAGCAGGGGCGTCGCTCCCTGCAGCTTGCTCGCGTACGGGCCCAGCACCGGCAGCACGAGGAAGATCCCGAGCATGCGCAGGAAGAACACGCCGCTCAACGTGCCGACGGCCCACCACTCCTGACGGTTCAGTCGCGTTCGCTCGGTCTTCATGCGAGCACATGGTACGTCTTGCCACGACGGGCGTTCCCTCCGGCCGGGGGCTCACCGGATCTCGCTCCGGGTCAATGCCGACAGGAGACAGTGGCCGATCGTTGCCGCCGTGCCCGAAGCACGATGTGACGAAGGCCCGGTAGGACGAGCGCTCGGCCCCCGAGATGAGGGGGCGGATGCGTGCTTCACGCTGGACTCGGACAGCTCGCGTCACGGGTCCCGCGGCCGCAGGCTCACCGTCCACAGGGGCGTCCACGCTCCAGCCCCACGCCGAGCCGCCGTTTCGAAGGCGACGCCGTCCCGGGCGATCCGGGTCCAGCGCGTGCGGACGCGGCGGGGGGGCTGCATGCCGCCGCCGTCGGGCGTCTCCATCAGCACCGTGTCGCCCTCGGCCGATCCCTCCAGCCGCTCGATGACGCCGTCCCGGCTGTCCAGCCGGTACTCCACCCACCGCCCCGGATCGGGCTCGTATGTCCGCACCCGGTAGACCCGCACGGCACCGGCACCTCGGCCCAGCTCGATCCGGTCCACCTGCCCGCAGCCGTCCAGGATCTCGTAGCTCCGGGCCCGGGCGGGCACGGTGTCGCCGGAGGCCAGGACCGCCTCGCCCACCCAGTCGCCGAGCCACCCGTCCATCTGGCGCATCTCGGGAAAGGTGCAACGGTCACGCGCCGTGGTGGGGCCGTTGGGGAGCGGGCCGGCCGCGGAGTCCCTGCGGGTGAACTCCATGATCCACGTCGAGGACCAGCTCCGGCCGCCGTCCCGCGAGGTGCCGTTGCTCCACTGGAGGGACTTGGGGGTGATGTCGGAGAAGGTGAAGCGGACCCGGATCTCGTTCCCGGCCGCATTCGTGGCGGTGCGGAAGAACTCGCCGCGGCCGTCCGCGAACGCCCCCTCCAGGGTGAAGAAGCTGGGCTGGTTCGGCTGGGGCCACAGGAGGACCAGGTCCCACTTCTTCCTGGCGGCGTTCCAGGCCCGGAGGCTGTAGCCCAGGACCCGGCCCATGGCGGTCGTCCCTCGCCAGTGTTCGACGACTCCGCACCCGTCCGCCACCGCGTGCACGCGGTCGGTGGCCTTCCCGGTGACCCCCCAGTGCGTCCCCTGCGGGCGGCGCTGGCGGTTCACCACGTCCCAGTCGCCGATCCAGAAGTCGAACTGGTGGTGCGCGGCGTCCCGGCAGGCGGGGGCGCTCTGCGGCGTGCCGCGCCCGTACACCCACTCGCGGAAGAAGCCGTCCAGGGAACGGCCCGAGGCGCGCTCGGCCACCTCCTGGAAGTCCCGCGTGGTCACGGTGCCGTAGGCGAAGCGGGAGGTGTAGCGGCGGAGAGCCAGGAAGAAGGCGCTGTCCCCGATGACCCGCCGCAGCCGGTCCAGGACGACCGGGCCCTTCCCGAAGGTGAGCCCCGAGAACATGGACCGGATGTTCGTGGTGTCGGCGATCTCGAGTGGGCCGGGGACGTCGCGCGAGGCCAGGCTCTCGATCACGCTGTCGAAGGCGGCGCGGCCACGCGTGTGCGCGAGCCACAGGAGCGAGGAATACTGCGCGAAGCTCTCGTTCAGCCACACGTCCTTCCAGGAGGCGGGCGTCAGCGAGTTCCCGAACCACTGGTGCGCCAGGTCGTGCGCCAGAATCCAGTCGTACCGGTGTGTCCCCGTGATCCGCGCAGCGCCCAGGCTCGGGACCGTCTGGTGCTCGCGGAAGCTCGGGAGGGTGAACTCGGCGAGCCCGTACTTCTCGTCCGCGAACGGGTAGGGTCCGTACAGCCGCTCGTAGAAGGCGAGGAGGTCGGGGAGGATCGAGAAGTCCTCGCGGGCCTTGGCCGAATCCTCCCGGAACACGTAGAACCGGAGGGGAAGGGTGTCCCCGTCGGCCTCCACGTGCGAGAGCGAGAAGGTGGCGTAGGGGGCGATGGCCACCGACACCACGTCCGGGTAGATCGGGTGTCGCTCGGCCCAGTGGAAGGTCGTCGTCCTCGCCGGCCCCCGGCTGCGTCCCACCAGCCGGCCGTTGGAAACGGCGAGGAGGCCGTCCGGCACCGTGACCAGGACGTCCGCCGAGTCGGCCTTGTCCTCCGTCACGTCGTGGCTGGGCCACCACTGCCGCGCGTGGTAGGGCATGCCGTAGCTGGCGACCCGGGGGCCGTACGGGCCCCGCGCGAACGTGAAGCCGTTCCCGGCAGGGTGGCCGTCGTAGACGACCTCGAGGACCTCGCGGGCGCCGCCGGACGTCTCCGAGGGGACGGCCAGGACGCCGTCGCGGTGCGTGAACGGGACGGGCCGCCCGTCCCGGCGAACCGCGGCCACCCGCAGGGAGTCGGAGAGGTCGAGCCGCACGCTGTCGGGCGCGGCCGGGGCGCCGCGGAGCGCGATGGTCACCTGTCCGGCGATCCGCTGGTGGGCCGGGTCGACCGAGAGGGCGATCCGGTAGTAGGTGACGTCGAGTGGAGCCGGTTCGGGTGTCCGTGCGGCCGCCTGGGCCGGCGATCGGCCGCTCGCTCCCGGCGCCGAGCCGGTCCAGGCCGGGAGCAGGAGGATGACGCCCCATGCGAGCCGTCGCCTGGCCCTCCGTGCCGATCGGCGCATGATGCCCCTGGTGTGGGAGTCCACGGTGGGATGGACCCTAGGCCACCCCGCGCCGCCCGACAACGCCGCCGGGACCGACGAGGCGCTCCGTGCGGCGGACCGCACCCTGCCGGCGGCGAACGGGACGGGAGCGGAACCTCGCCGCGGCTCCTTCGCGTTGCGCGCGTGTGACGTATCCGCAAACCCGGCCACGCACACACGGGGTCTCCGACCATGGCCAACCACGCGAGGACCGCGATCCTGCTGCCCCTCGCCGCCGTGCTCCCGGTTCTGCCGGCGGGACGATCGGGCGTCGTGCCCCCGGGCGTCCGGGCGGACACGTCGCTGTCGGTGGTCGCCCTCTCCTTCGACACCGCGCGCCTCGGCGAGAACCCGCTGCGGGCCACGGTCCGCAACCGGTCCGACTCAGCGGTGCTGGCGGTGATGGACCTCCGGGCCGTGCCCGGCCTGTGGTTGCTCCCGAACATGCAGGCCCGCTTCTCGGTCGAGCTCGCCCCCGGCGAGCAGAAGGTGCTGGAGGGACGCTACCAGTTCCGGCGGCTGAGCCGGGAGGGCACCCTCAGGGTCGAGGTCGGGCCGGGCCACCCCATCCAGCACGGGCTGTTCGCCTTCGACAGGGTGGACTACCGGCGGACGTTCCCCGTGGGGGAGACGAGTCCGGACGCCTTCGATCCCGCCCGTGACTTCACCGAAACGAGGCGGGGGCCCCTGGAGATCTATGCGTGGAAGGGGTCGCTGGCCGCGGGCCGCGTGGACTCCATCGCGGCGGCGCGCCTCCAGGCGCTGAGGGACATCGCGGCGCTCGTGGGGGTGGAGCCGCCCGCCCGCGTGCGGCTCGTCTTCTATCCGGACGAGGCCACTAAGCTCCGGCAGACCGGCCACCAGGGGGTGGGCTGGGCCTTCGGGCACACGCTGGTCGAGGTCTACAACGACTCGGTCCGGCTGGACTCCTACCACGAGCTCACCCACATCGTGGCGGCCCCGGCCGGATCGCCGCCCCCGGCGCTCGGCGAGGGCCTGGCCGTGTACGTGACCGAGCGGCTCGGCGGCGACGCGCTCGCCTTCCTGGGCGCGTCGGGGAAGTCGGTCGACCAGGTGGCGTGCGCCCTGGAGGGGACGCCCCGGTTCATCCCGCTGGCAGAGCTCCTCGCCCTGGACAACGTCGGCTCGAGCGCGGAGCGCGCTCCCGCCGAGTACGCGGAGGCCGGTTCCTTCGTGAAGTACCTGGTGGAGGCCCGGGGGCTGGACCGGTTCCGGGCGGCCTACCGGACCGTGGACGCCGACTCGTCCGCGGCCTGGAACCGTGGCCGCCTCGTCGAGCGGTACGGGATGTCGCTGGATGCCATGCAGGGGGCGTGGCTGGCCCGGGTTCGTGGGGACTGCGCGGCGGGACGCCCGGCGTCCGCGGAGCCCTGAACGCTGCCCGAGCGGGGGCCGACCGAACGAACCTCAGACCTGTCCCGGAGTGCCCCATGTTCTCCAGATCCGCGGAGCTGTACGACCAGATCTACCGGCAGATCAAGGACTACGAGGGCGAGAGCCGGCGTGTCGCCGAGCTGCTCGGCCGTCTCCATCCCGACGCCCGCACGGTGCTCGACGTGGGGTGCGGAACGGGGGAGCACGCGCGGCATCTGGCGCGAGACCACGGCTACGACGTCGACGGCCTGGACGTCGAGCCGGACTTCGTGCGCCTGGCGCGACACAAGCACCCGGAGGGGTCGTTCGCCTGCGCCGACATGATGGACTTCGACCTCGGCCGCCGGTACGACGCCGTGCTGTGTCTGTTCAGCGCCATCGGGTACGTGAAGACGCTCGAGAACGTGGAGCGAGCGCTGCGGCGGTTTCGGGCGCACCTGGCGGACGGCGGGGTGGTGGTGCTCGAGCCCTGGATCGAGCCGGACACGTGGCGGGCTGGCCGAATCTACCTCCACACGGCCGAGTCCGAGGAGGTCACCGTGTGCCGGATGAGCCTCTCCGCGCGGCGCGGACGGCTCTCGGTGATCGAGTTCCACTACCTGGTCGGGCGCGGCGAGGGGATCGAGCACATGACGGAGACGCACGAGCTCGGGCTGTTCACCCGGGAGGAGCTGGAGCGCTGCTTCCACGCGGCCGGGTTCACGGGGGTCGACTACGACCCGGAGGGACTCATCGGCCGCGGGCTGTTCACGGCGCGGGCCGGGGAGTCCTCCTGATGGAGGCGCGGGACGGCCTGCCGTTGGCCGTGGCGCTCCTGCTCGCCTGTTCGGGCTGCGGCCACGGCTCGCGGCCGGCCGCGGCGATGCCCGATTCGACCCGCTCCCGGTTCCTGCGCCTGGAGCGGGAGCACGACTACTTCCGGCTCCGGGACCATCTGAATGCGTGGGAAGACCGGGACGGCCCCTGGGCGCTCTACCTGCGGGCGGTCGTCGACAACGCCTTCGGTCGTGAGGCCGCCTCGGACTCGCTCCTGGATCGGCTGGGGAGCTCCGGGGGGTCCCTCCCGGACTCGCTCGGCTTCCTGGCGGCGCGGCTTCGCTACCAGAACGATCTCCGCCTCTACCGGTGGGCGGACGCCGTCTCGGACGCCCGGGCGCTCGTGGCGTCGCCTCTGGCCGACTCGGCCCGCAAGAAGGACCTCTCGAACACCGCGCTCCTCCTGCGGGCCGTCCGCGACGTGCCGCCCCAGCGGGTGGCGGGTCGCCGGGGCGCGACGCTGCATCCGGGCGAGCAGGGCGGGGTGGCGGTGTCCATCGACTCGACGCCCAGACGTTATGCCTTCGACAGCGGCGCCAACTTCTCCGTCCTCGTGAGGTCGGAGGCGGAGGGCCTCGGCCTCGACATCCGCCCGGTCGGCCTCGAGGTCGGGTCCTCGACGGACCTCCGGGTGCGGGCGGACGTCGCCGTGGCGGACCGGGTGGAGGTGGGCGGGGCGATGCTCCGTCACGTGGTGTTCCTGGTCCTGCCCGATTCGGCCCTCACCTTTCCCGGGCTCCGGATCACCGGACTCCTGGGATTTCCGGTCCAGAGAGCGCTGGGCGCGCTGGCCTACCGTGCGGACGGGACGATCACGGTGCCGGCCAGCTTCGGGTCGGAGGCGGCCGGCACGCTGGCGTTCCACCAGTACACGCCGTTCGTCTCCGTCACCTTCCGATCCGACACGCTGGCCTGCCAGCTCGACACCGGCTCCGGCACCACCGTCCTGTTCGAGCCCTACTACCGGGCCCACCGGGCCTGGATCGACAGCGTGGGCCGCGCCGACACCGTGAAGGTCGGGGGCAGCGGCGGAATCCGCAGGCTGCCCGTGGTGGTGCTGCCCCGGGTCACCCTGGGCGTGGCCGGAGCGCCCGTCGAGCTCGACCGCCTCGACGTCCGCACGAGCCTCCCGTCCTGGCAGGACCCCCACCTGATGTGCCTGCTGGGAAGGGACGCGCTTCATGGGTTCAAGGAATACGTGATCGACTACGAGGACATGGCGCTGGAGCTGAGGGGAGGCGGCGGAGAACCATGAGCGTTCGCGACGGGAGTCCTCGACGCGCCCTGTGCGCGGCCCTCGCCGCCTGCGTGGTCCTGGCGCCGGCCTGCGCGGGACGGGGCGGCGAGGACGCTCGCGCGGGGAAGGGATCCGCCGACTCGGTCCCGGCCGCGAGGGCGGCGGCCGCGTCGCCGGGCACCAACGCGGCGGCGGCCGGGGCCATCGGCTCGCGCGGAGGCCTCCCGGTCATGCACGCTCGGGAGATGCCCTGGTCCCCGCCGCCCGGTCCGGAGCCGCCCGTTCCCACGGTTTCCTACCCGGACCTCCGGACCGCCTGCGACAGCGCCGCCGCCTGGGTGGAGCGGGCCACCGGGACCGCGCCCCGGCGGGAGGAGGGTGCCGCCTACGAGGGCCGCCCGGGGTGCATGCTGCGGACCGAGTACCGGGAAGCCGAGGTCTCGCGCCCGGACTCCCTCTTCCTCCGGGCCGGCTGGGTGTACCTGAAGTACGACCAGGCCGACCGCGGCGGCTCGAGCTCGTACGGCCTCGATAGCCGGGACATCTATTGCCGGGTGTCGTCCACCTGGCCCGTGTCGGACGACGACGAGCCGGAGGACTCCGCGGCGGACGCCGGGCCCTCCACGCTCGAGGTCCGGTGCGTCGAGCGCGGCCCGCTCGACGACCTGCGGGTCGCCATCGAGCACCTGGGGCGCTCGCTCGATCCCGTCTGCCAGGAGCTGGCACGAGAGGCTCACGCCCGGCTCTTCTCCACGGATGTCGGCGACAGGAGCCGGCGAGCCCGGTTCGAGGCCGGACACGGGACGGCCCGCTTCGAGCCGATCGAGGGGGCGCCGCCCGCGAAGAAGTACGACCCAACGGTCCCGGGGATCAGCTACCTCACGGCCGTGGACCGCTACGCCCTGGCGGGCCAGGTGGCCCTCAACGAGGCCCGGGCCTTGAAACGGGCGGACACCGCGACCATCGTCCAGCGCTGCACGCTGTTCGATCGGTTTCCGGACAACGCCGGCTGAGCGGACGCATCGGTGAGCCCGAGCCACGCTCCATGACGACGAGCCGGAGGACGATGAAGATCATCTACTGTACCGCCGCGAGCCTGGACGGCTACATCGCGGATCCCGAGCACTCGCTGGCCTGGCTGTTCCAATTCGACGGTGACGGGGACGCGGGCTTCGGGTCCTTCATGCGCGACGTGGGCGCGATCGCCATGGGCTCGCACACGTACGAGTGGCTTCTCCGGAATCACGTCTACGAGGATCCGGAGAACCCCAGGGCCTGGCCCCACGAGCAGCCGACGTGGGTGTTCACGTCGCGCTCGCTGCGGGAGGTCCCGGGGGCGAACATCAGCTTCGTGTCCGGCGACGTGGCGCCCGTGTTCGAGGACATGCGCGAGGCTGCGGCGGGAAGGGACATCTGGCTCGCGGGAGGCGGGGACCTTGCGGCCCAGTTCCACGAGCGAGGCCTGCTGGACGAGCTAGTCGTGACGATCGCGCCCGTGCTCCTGGGCGGCGGCGCGCCGCTGTTCACGGGACACATCATCACGCCACCGCTGAGGGTGGTGGAGGTCAGGCCCCAGGCCAGCGGACTCACGGAGATGCGCCTGTCGGTCCAGCGGTCCTCAGCGGGGGACGCATGAAGGGGACTCTGGAGGAGAGCCCATGAAGACGATCCGCACGATCGCCGCGGCCGGGCTGGCCGTCGCCGCGCTCGTGGGCAATCCGTCCGCGGGCCTCGCCCAGGCTTCTCCCCGCTACGTCCTCCGGGGCCTTCCCACCATCAGCTACAAGGAACAGTGCTCCGGAGGCCCCTGCGACCACGACGTCGAGGCGCGCGTGTTCAGCGTCCTCGACTCGCTCGGGAAGGCCGTGCTCGAGCGGAACATGTCGATCGAGCGCGTGCGGGCGCTGCTGGGCGAGCCGCCGGACCGCTACCAGCCGCCCCTGTCGTTCAGGGACGTGCGCTACGGCCACCGGATCACGATCTGGACGTACGCGATCTCCCTGAGCGGCAGCTACGGCTACTTCCTGGCCTTCATCGACGGGTGCCTGGACGACTTCGGCGTGCAGCAGCCCGGTACGCTGTCGGCCATCTACGGCCGCAGCGGTCACGCCAGCGAGGCGGTCAGGGACAGGGACTACCGGCCGAAGAAGGGCGCCGGGCCGACCTGCTCGGGCTGAGCGGTTCGTTCGTCCCGGCGCTGCCTCCCGCACGTTTCAGCTGAAACGTCGGTTCGCTCCCTGCGGGCAGGTGGGTGAGATCACCGCCCCGTATATTGGGAAATCGCTAGCAGCCGACCGTCCACCTTCGACCCCGAGTGCCAGTGCCATGAACCAGTCCGACCACGCACCCCTGATCGCCCTCGCCATGCTGGCCGCCAAGGCGGACGGCGAGACCGACGCCGCCGAGCAGGCGGCCGTCCACGAGGCCGTCGAGCGCATCGGAAACCCCGACATCAGCCGGCTCGCCAAACAGGTGAGCGACGGGACGCTCCGGGTCGCCGACGTGGCGGGACGTCTCTCCGGCGAGGAGGCGCGGCGCGCCGCCTATACCTCGGCGCTGGCCGTGTGCCACGCCGACGGCCCCGCCAACCCTGCGGAGGAGCAGTTCCTCGACCACCTCCAGGATGCCCTCGGGCTGGACGCCACCACCGTGGCCGAGCTGGACAAGACGGCGAGCGGGCTGTCCGCCGGGGCCGCGGCCGGGAAGGGCGGGGAGGTCACGGAGGCGAGCGCTCCGGGCGCGGAGGCGGGCGCCGCGGGCGCGCCCGACGGGGAGCTCGAGGACTACATCCTCGACCAGGCGATCCTCACCGGCGCCCTCGAGATCCTCCCGGACCACCTGGCCAACATCGCCATCCTCCCGCTGCAGCTCCGCATGGTCTACCAGATCGGCCAGCGCCACGGCCAGAAGCTGGACCTGTCCCAGGTGAAAGACCTGGCCGCGACGCTGGGGCTGGGCGCGGCCGCACAGTCCATCGAGGGGGTGGCGATCAAGCTGCTGGGCGGGGTCGCCGGCGGCCTGCTCGGCGGTCTCATCGGCGGGGCGGCCCGGGTGGCGACCGGCGCGGCCATCACCTTCGCGGCCACCTACGCGCTGGGGCATGTCGCGGACCAGTACTACGCGCAGGGCAGGAAGCTGAGCGCGAAGGACCTGAGGACGCAGTTCACCCGGTTCCAGCAGGAGGCCCACACGATCTATCCCAGGGTCGAGGAGGCCATCCACGACCGCGCCGGGAAGCTGGACCTCAAGAGCCTGACCCGGTCCCTGGGGGCCAGGGCTTCCTGACCTGCGGCCGGGGCGCGGCCGGCCTCGCGCCCGCCGCCGGCCGACGCCCGGACCGCCGCCCGGGACGACGCATCAGGTCCGGGACAGCGCCTCGGTCATCAGCTGCTTGAGCGGCTTCAGCTCCGAGGTGTCGCCCAGGCCTCCGGTGACGAACAGCCGGAGTACCACGTCGCCCTTGCGCGCCCACAGATCCTGCTGCTTGCCGGCGATCATGGCCTCGTCGCCGACTCCGGACACGGGCTGCTGGTTGGGCACGATCTGCTTCTGGAACGCGAAGAAGGACCTGGCGGTGGGGAAGCGGCTGGCGAGCGCCGGGTTGGGCCCGACGACGATCAGCGTCACGATGCCCACGTGGCCCATCAGGGCCGAGCCGCCGGCGTCGTAGGCCGCGGTGGTCCAACTGCAGCCCCGGGACCCCTCTCCCGCGCTCGAGTCCGCCTTGGCCGGGTCCACCTTCATCCCGAGGACCGCGGCCACCTGGTCGGCGGTGAGCAGGGAGCAGGGGTCCAGCGACGCGTTCGGGAAAGAGCCCCCGGTCTCGCTTGCGGATGCCGACGAGGAGCTGGACGAGGTGTCGGCCTTCCCGCCGCCGCACCCGCCGGCCGCGATCGCGACCGCGGTCCACAGGGCCACCGATGCTGCTATCGACGTTGCGCGCATGACGCCTTCCCGGGTGTGAGGTTCCGAAAAGCCCGCCCGACGTCCCGAACGTAGATCGGCCTGGATCGGCCCGGCAAACGGTGGGATGCACCGTGGGCTGCAGCTCACGTGGTTCGCTGGACGGCCCGAGCGAGCGTCGTAGTGCGATTCTGGCGCAATTCACGGTCCGTTCCCATCTTGGGCGCCATGCCCGACCTCCCCCCGCGCCTGGCCGCCGCCCTGGCGGATCGCTACCGCATCGAGCGCGAGCTCGGTGAAGGGGGCATGGCCACCGTCTACCTGGCCGAGGACCTGAAGCACCACCGCAAGGTGGCCATCAAGGTCCTCAAGCCCGAGCTGGCCGCCGTCCTGGGCGCCGACCGGTTCATCCAGGAGATCACCACCACCGCCTCGCTCCAGCACCCGAACATCCTCCCCCTGTTTGACTCGGGCTCGGCGGACAGCTTCCTGTACTACGTGATGCCCTACGTCGAGGGCGAGTCGCTCCGGGACCGGCTGAACCGCGAGAAGCAGCTCCCCGTGCAGGAGGCGGTGGATCTGACCTCGGAGGTCGCCGACGCGCTGGATTACGCGCACCGGCACGGGGTCGTCCACCGCGACATCAAGCCGGAGAACATCCTCCTGCACGAGGGTCGGCCCATGGTGGCCGACTTCGGAATCGCGCTGGCGGTGAGCGCGGCGGCCGGCGGGAGGATGACGGAGACGGGGCTGTCGCTCGGGACGCCGCACTACATGTCGCCGGAGCAGGCGACGGCGGAGCCCGACATCACGGGGCGCTCGGACATCTACTCGCTGGCGAGCGTGCTGTACGAGATGCTGACGGGGGAGCCGCCGCACCTGGGCGGGTCGGCGCAGCAGATCATCATGAAGATCGTGACCGAGGAGCCGGCGCCGGTCACGAAGCTGAGGCGCTCGGTGCCGCCCAACGTGGCGGCGGCGATCGGGAAGGCGCTGGAGAAGCTGCCGGCGGACCGGTTCGACTCGGCGAACGCGTTCGCGGGCGCGCTGGCGGACGTGCACTTCCGGGCCGGCACGGCGGCGGCCGGATTCTCCGGCGCCGCCACGTCGGCCCGCGCGATGGCCCGCCACCCGCTCGTCCTCGGCCTCGGGGCGGCGCTCGTCCTCACCTCTGCCCTCGCGGCGTGGGGTTGGCGTTCCGCGCATCGCGAGGCACCGGGCGCGGTCGTTCGGTTCAAGCTCGAGTTGCCGTCGACGATGCTCTCGGCCAACGCAGCCCCGGCCACGGACGTGGCCGTCTCGCCGGATGGCCTCGCCGTTGCCTACGCGCTGCCCGACTCGACGGGGACGGCGCGCCTCTACGTCCGACCGCTCCGCCAGGGCTCGGCCCGCGTGTTCGCCGGCACGAACGGGGCTCAGCAGCCCTGTTTCTCGCCCGACGGGGAGTGGATCGCGTACCTGGTCGGCACGACCCTCTGGAAGGTCCGGGTCTCGGGCGGGACACCCGTGCGCGTCGGTGACGTCGGATCGGTACCGACCGGGGTGACGTGGAGCCGCTCCGGCGTCATCGTCCTGGCGACCGAGGATGACCTCGTCGCTTATCCGCAGGACGGGGGTACGCCGCGGCGGCTGGCCGCCCCGGACACCGCCGCGGGTGACTTCTACTTCAGCCAGCCCCGCGCGCTTCCCGACGGAAAGACGGTCCTGTTCTCGATTCATCCGGTCTCCGGAAGTGTCCAGGCCCGACTCGGCGCGGTCTCGCTGAAGACCGGCGCGGTGCGGCGGCTCGCACTCCCGCTGACGGACGTGCTCGGGTACGTGGACGGGACCCTGGTGTACGTCGCGCCCTCGGGCGCCCTCACGGGCGTGCCCTTCGATCTCGAGAGCGGTGGCGTCACCGGGAATCCTGTCGGTCTCGGTCCCATCGTCGCGATCGCGGTGCAGGGGACCAGCCTGGCGGCCCTGTCCCCCACGGGGACGCTGGTGTACCAGCCGGCCGCCGGCGAAGCCGCGCTGGGATGGGTCGACCTGCACGGCCGGTTCACGCCGCTGCTGTCCAGGCCCCAGGCCTATGCCTACCCGAGGCTCTCGCCGGACGGGAAGCGGATCGCGATGTCGATCGGCGCCGCCGGGCGCTCGGACATCTGGCTCTACGACATCGCCTCGGGCACGCTGACCCGGATCACCAGCTCCGGGACCCAGAACGACCGCCCGGAGTGGAGCCCCGATGGGCGCCGAGTCCTGTACCGTTCCGACCGCAGCGGCCGGCCGGGCATCTGGTGGCAACCGGCCGACCAGAGTGCGCCGGCGACGCCGTTGCAGGTGAGCGACCAGCACAACGTCTTCGAGGGGGTGATCACGCCAGACGGCCGGTCGTTGGTCTACCAGATGGACAATGGCGGCGCGACCCAGGCCGACATCATGGTCCGGGCGCTCACCGGCGACACGGCGTCCCGGCCCGTGGCGGCCACGCGGTTCGTGGAGACCCAGGCGCGGGTCTCCCCGGATGGGAAGTGGGTCGCGTACGTCACCGACCGGTCGGGCGCGGGGCAGGTCGTCGTGCAGCCGTTCCCGGGACCGGGCGGGCAGGTTCAGGTCTCGGTCTCGGGCGGCGCGGAGCCCGTGTGGGCCCGCGACGGAAAGACGATCTTCTACCGCGACGGTCGATACGTCATCGCCGCCTCGGTGAGCACGACCGGCGGTTTCTCCGTCACTGGCCGCACCGAGCTGTTCGCCGACCGCTACGTGTTCGCGCAGGCGCCCCACGCCGACTACGACGTGTCGCCGGACGGCACCCGGCTGCTGATGATCCGGAGCGAGCAGACACCGGACTACGACGTCGTGTACGGGTGGCGCAGCGAGCTTCGAGCGCGCATGCGCGGCGCCGGGGGGAGTTGAGCGCATGCAGGTGAGTGCCTATGGCTGACGTCCCCGACCGCCTCGCCGCCGCCCTGTCCGATCGCTACCGGATCGAGCGGGAGCTGGGCGAGGGCGGCATGGCCACGGTCTACCTGGCCGAGGACCTGAAGCACCACCGGCAGGTCGCGATCAAGGTGCTGAAGCCCGAGCTGGCCGCGGTGCTGGGCGCCGACCGCTTCGTGCAGGAGATCGCGACGACGGCGGCACTGCAGCATCCCAACATCCTGCCGCTCTTCGACTCGGGCGAAGCCGACGGCTTCCTCTTCTACGTGATGCCGTACGTGGAAGGGGAGACACTGCGCGCCAGGCTCGACCGCGAGACGCAGCTCGGGGTCGAGGAGTCCGTGAAGCTGGTGAGCGAGGTGGCCGACGCGCTCCAATACGCGCACGAGCACGGCGTCGTGCACCGGGACATCAAGCCCGAGAACATCCTCCTCCACGGCGGGCGGCCCATGGTGGCGGACTTCGGGATCGCGCTGGCGGTCTCGGCGGCGGCGGGCGGGCGCATGACGGAGACGGGGCTCTCCCTGGGCACGCCGCACTACATGAGCCCGGAGCAGGCCACCGCGGAGAAGGACATCACGGGCCGGAGCGACGTCTACTCGCTGGCCAGCGTTCTGTACGAGATGCTGACGGGGGACCCTCCGCACACCGGGTCTTCGGCGCAGCAGATCATCATGAAGATCGTGACCGAGGAGGCGGCGCCGGTCACGAAGCTGCGCAAGGCGGTGCCGCCCAACGTGGCGGCGGCGGTGGCCAAGGCGCTGGAGAAGCTGCCGGCGGACCGGTTCGAGACGGCCACGGCATTCGCGGAGGCACTGCAGAATCCTGCGTTCCGGGTCACCGGGGGCGCGGTGGCCGGCGCGCCCGGTGCGCGTGGTTTCCGGGGGTGGATTCGCAGCCCCTGGTCGTGGGGGACGGTCACGGTAGCCGTGGCCGGGGTGGTGCTGTCGGTCCTCCTGATGCGTGGCGCGGCACCCGCCTCGCCGCCGTGGTTCACGGCCCGGACGTTCGACTCCCGTTCGATCTTCAACGCGCGCTTCATGCCCGACGGGCAGACGATCGTGTTCAGCGGCATGCCCGATGTCGGGATCGTGTCGCGCCTGTACGTCATCCGGCCCGACCACCCGGATCCCGTCCCGTTTGGCCCGGACTCGGCACACCTGCTGGACGTTTCGAGCACGGGCCAGCTCGCCATCCTCACGCACGCGAGCTACCTCGGTGGCCATCGCCTGTTCTCGGGCACGCTGGCGACGGTCTCGCTCGGGGGCGAGGCGCCGCGCGAGGTGACAACGGGTGTGCGAGAGGCCGCCTGGGGCCCGGACGGAAAGACCATGGCCGTGATCCGCGACAGCAGCGGAACGGACCTCCTCGAGTACCCGGTGGGGACGGTCCTCGTGCGCTCCCAGGGCTACCTTTCGGATCCCAGGGTCTCGCCCTCGGGCGACGCGATCGCGTACCTCGAGCACCCCGCGAAGTTCGACGATCGCGGCTCCGCCATCATCGCCGATCGCACGGGCCGCACCCTGGCCAGGTCGGTGGACTTTCAGGGGACCGAGGGTGTCGCGTGGTGGCCGGACGGGAAGGGCATCTTCTACTCGGCCGCCGGGGGAGGAGGTACCGGGGTTGTCAGCTTCGCGTTGCGCGAGATGGACCGGTCTGGACGGGACGGATGGGCCCTTTCCGGTCCGGGCGACCTGACGGTCCAGAACGTCTCCCGCGAGGGTCGTGTTCTGCTGACCGAAGATCGCCAGATAGAGCGTGTCGTCGGGCGCGGGCCGGGCGCCGCCGAGGAGACGGACATGGGCGTGCGCAATTGGTCGCAGAGGCCGGTGCTCAGCGGGGACGGCCGCCACCTGGCGTACAGCGATGCGGGCTCGATGGGCGGTACCGACTACTCCTTGCTGTGGCGGAAGTCGGACGGTTCTCAGCTGGTCCGCCTCGGCGCGGGGACTCCGATGGCCGTGGCCCGCGGCGACGGCCTCGTCCTGGCGGGCCTGCCCACCACTCCGGCAAAGCTCATGCTCTATCCCACCGGTCCGGGCTCGGCGCGGCGGATCGACTCCGGCCAGTTCCAGACGTTGGACCTCGGGACGAGCGGGGACGTCCGGGTGGCCGGGCGTGACACCATCGTCTTCTTCTGCGGAACGGAGCCGCAGCGATCCGAGCGTTGCTACGTCGATTCGCTGTCGCACGCCGCCCCGATCCCTGTGACTCCCCCGGGAACGTCTCAGGCAGTCATCTCGCCGGACGGACGGCGCGTGCTGGCCCGGGTCGGGGACAGCGTGGCCATCTACCCCCTGGACGGGGGCGCGCCCCGACGTGCGCTCGGAGTCCGTCCAGGCGATGTCCTGATCCGGTGGAGCCCGGAGGGACGCGAGGTGTGGGTGTGGACGAATAGGAGCTCCGCCTCGAGCCTGGACTTCGCTCGCGTCGATCCCGTCACCGGCGCGCGCGCGACGCTTCTGAGCGTCGTGCCCCGTGAGCTGCGTGGGGTGCGCGGCTTCGACCGGCCGACGCTGGCGGATGATCCCCACGTGTACGCCTACAACCAGTTCCTGTACACGTCTCGGCTCTATACCGTGGATGGTTTGCGGTGAGTGACGCCCCCGACCGCCTGGCCGCTGCCCTTGCGGACCGTTACCGCATCGAGCGCGAGCTCGGCGAGGGTGGCATGGCCACGGTCTACCTGGCCGAGGACCTGAAGCACCACCGGCGGGTCGCGATCAAGGTCCTCAAGCCCGAGCTGGCCGCCGTCCTGGGCGCCGACCGGTTCGTCCAGGAGATCACGACCACCGCCTCTCTGCAGCACCCCAACATCCTGCCCCTGTTCGACTCGGGCACCGCGGACGGCTTCCTCTACTACGTGATGCCCTACGTCGAGGGCGAGTCGCTGCGGGACCGGCTGAACCGGGAGAAGCAGCTCCCGGTGCAGGAGGCTGTGGACCTCACGACCGAGGTGGCCGACGCCCTCCAGTACGCCCACGAGCACGGGGTCGTCCACCGCGACATCAAGCCGGAGAACATCCTGATCCACGCCGGCCGTCCGATGGTGGCGGACTTCGGGATCGCGCTGGCGGTGAGCGCGGCGGCCGGCGGGCGCATGACGGAGACGGGGCTCAGTCTCGGCACGCCGCACTACATGAGCCCGGAGCAGGCGACGGCGGAGCCCGATATCACGGGCCGCTCGGACGTCTATTCACTGGCTAGCGTGCTGTACGAGATGCTGACGGGGGAGCCGCCGCACCTGGGCGGGTCGGCGCAGCAGATCATCATGAAGATCGTGACCGAGGAGCCGGCGCCGGTC
>Ga0315556_1001043_pt1 | contig 17081 bp, 13 predicted proteins | sample SalMarSW160310MG_FD_202112 | JGI IMG/M metagenome (GOLD analysis project Ga0315556, IMG submission 202112) | Salt marsh sediment microbial communities from the Plum Island Ecosystem LTER, Massachusetts, United States - Salt Marsh Sediment SW1603-10 ...
GACCGTGGACTGGTTCACTGCCTCGACTAGTCCGTCGAGCAGGGTCTCGTCCGGGACCGCAACCCGGTCGGCCGGGGTGGTCTCCAGCCCGGCCGCGCCAGCCGCCAGCGACCACAGCAGCAGGGTTGCGGCCGCCCATTGCAGTTTTCGGGAAAGTCCGGGCATGTCAGGCTCCAGTGCGTTGGACAGTGATTTCACTCTAGTACAATCTGTTGTATTTACTTAAAAATATTCCCACTTCACGCGGACGGGGCGTGGTCGTTACTGCTGCTGCCGCGCCGCTTACACAGGTAGAAAGACAGCACCACGATCAGGACGAGCAGAAAAATGCCCGTCCGGCTCCGTGCATCCAGTGACAATTCCATCGCCACATCGCCTCCTGTTACATATTGGCATATTATTAATTTCTAACATATAGGTATAGGCCGGTAACGGGGTTTTCAAGCAAGGGATGTGCGGCATTGTGACGCAGTGCACAGGATCTCCGGCAGGCGGAGACGGCGACGCCGCTCAATCCCGCCCCGGCCGGACAACCGGATTCCCAGGGGCCTGTCGGACCTGGGACTGATCTACTGCGCCGCTGTACCACCGGCTCGCTATGATCGCCCAAATCCGACAGGCTCCTAGCGGAACAGCAGGATCGCGGCCAGGGCCGCCAGCACCAGTGCGATGACGGCAATCACCGTGACCCGCTGTTGCATGCGGTCCTGTTGCTGGAGTCGCGCAAGGATCTCCTCGAACTGTTTCTGCTGGAGCGTGTGCTCCGTCTCGAGCCGCTGTTCCTGCGCCGTAAGCCGCCTGGCGGTCGTATCGAAGTGACTGGCCGCCACCGAGCGGTACGTTTCGAGCTGATGCACCTGCCCGTCCATTTCCGAGTGCAGACCCGTCAACCCGTCCTGGAGGGTTTCGAACCGGCCAGTGGTTTCCGTCAGGGTGGATTCCAGTGCCTGGATATGCTGTTCCGTCGATTCAATCCGGCGGGCGAGTTCATCACTCCTGGATTCGTGGCGGCTGGCCGTCTCGGCCAGTTCGGTCCTGAAGGCCTCTAACTGGTCTCGTGCGGAATCCTGAAGGAACTTGATCTGGTTGTGCCGGGCGTCCAGCCGGCTGGTGGTCTCGGCCAGGGCTTCCTCCAGCGCCGAGACCCGCTCGTGTTCCTCCGTGCATGCCTCTTCCACCCCGGCAAGCCGTTGCTCCGCCTCATCCAGCCAGTCGGCCTCTGTCGCCCTGGCAGCCTCGGCCTGCCGGTGGGACTGTTCCAGTACCTCGATCCGGTGCAGCTCCGTCTGCCTGAATTGCTCGGCATCGGCACGAATCCGTTCCAGTGTGCCGGCATGGCTCTGGTTGGCCGTGGTGAGAAGCAGGATGTCCCGTTCGAGATCCTGCAGGCGTGGTCGGAACTCTGCCCGCTCCGCGCGGGATTTCCGGAAACCGGTAATGACCCTGCGCCAGTATTGCGTGATGTTACCCAATCGCATTACCTGCTAATTATTGTATTGTTATTCTTGCCTTTTGTGGCCAGGCTCTGGCCTGTACCACCATCCGGAGTATAGTTTCCGGTGAAACGATATACCAGAATCACACAACTATACGCTATCCAGGGTGCCTGTCTCGCGCTTGAGGTGTGCCGGCTTGTTACTGCAGAATAACAGTTTCATCCATCCCCTGCCGGACGCAGGCCTCTGCTGTATCCATCCGGACGGCGTACCTGCAGGCTCATGAGTCGTCATACCGAAATCAAACAGAAGGTCTTGCGTGGTGTCTTTGAGGATAACGCAGGCATCCCGCGTTCCTTCCATGGCAAGGGGCGATCCAGGGACGCGCCGGTAGCCCGGCCCTCCACCCGCACCCATGTCTACCGGCGGGCGGCCCTGGTCTTCGTACTGGGCCTGGTCACGCTGCTGGGCATCAATTTCCGGCTGGTGAGGGTTGACGGCACCGGACCGGTCGCCATGCAGGTGGCAACCATGCCCCCCCTGCAGTTTCCCACCCTCCCGCCCGGCCTGCTGGCCGGATCAACGGAGGAACCGGCCACCGGCCCCGAACGGCTGGCCGACGGCCAGAGTGTGCGCGCAGCGGCACACCCCGTCAGCCCGACCGGTCAGTACGACGCCATGCTCGCCCGGCTCGGCATCCCGGTGGCGGACCTGTTCAATCTCGAGATCCAGACGATTGTCATCGACCCGGGGCATGGGGGCATCGACCCGGGTGCCACCGGGCACGGGGGCCTGGAGGAAAAGGACGTCGTCCTGGACATTGCAAAGCGGCTCCGCGACAAGCTGGTCCGGTCCGGTCACTATCGTGTCCTGCTCACCCGCGAGGATGACCGCAAGGTGTTCCTGAAAGAGCGGGTGGCCTTTGCCAAGGAGAACCACGCGGACCTGTTCATCTCGATCCATATCAATTCCCTGCCGGACGGAGCCGGAAATTACAATTACGTCGAGACGTACTATTTCGGGCCGCACGCCGACCGGCGCGCGCTCGAACTTGCGGAGCAGGAAAACCGGGACTCGGATTACCGCATGGCGGACTTTCGCCAGGTCATCGCCCGGATCGGCGACACCCTGAAGACCGAGGAGTCGAAGCAGCTCGCCGGATCCATCCATGACCACCTGTACGGCAGCCTCCGGCACCGCGTCCCGGGGCTGCTGGACGCCGGGTCAAAGGCAGGACCGTTTGTGGTACTGTTGGGCGTCGAGGTACCCAGCGTACTGGTGGAGGTCTCCTGTATCAGCAACCCGGCGGAGGAAACCCGGCTGGGCACCCCCGCCTACCGTGACCATGTCGCGGACTACCTGATGGCCGGCATCACCGGCTATCTTGAACAGCGCACCAACCGAAGATCGATTGAGAGAGGACTCACGCAAAATGTCGCCGAGCAAGAAAGATAACATGCTGTATGTCGGGATCGACCTGGGCACGTCCCGGTCAGTGGTATCCGCCAGCAACGGGAACCGCCAGTGGGTGGACAGTTACGTGGGCTGGCCCAAGGACTTCGTGGCCAGGAAGATGCTCGGCAAACGCGTGCTGTTCGGCAGCGAGGCACTGGAACACCGGCTTGCACTCCACCTGACCCGCCCGTTGCGCAACGGCGTCATCACGGAGGGCACCGAGCGCGACGAGGCCGCCGTGCACGAACTCATCGACCACCTGGTCGAGCTGGCCGGCGCAGGCCCGGACGACGAACTCTGTATCGCGGTCGGCGTGCCGGCCGAGGCGCTCAAGGTCAACAAGATCGCCATCCGCAACGCCGTGGCCCGGCACGCGAAAAAGCTGATGGTGGTCTCCGAGCCCTTCTCCGTGGCCTATGGCCTGGGTGCACTGGACAACACCATGATCATCGACATCGGTGCCGGCACCGTGGACTTCTGCATCATGCACGGCACCGTGCCGACGGAAGAGGACCAGCGCAGCATCCTCATGGCGGGTGACTACCTCGACGAACAGTTGCTCAAGCTGCTGACGGAAAAACACCCCGAGGCCGACTTCTCCCTCAACACGGTACGCAAGTTCAAGGAGAAGCACGGATTCGTGGGAGATTCGAAGCGACGCATCAAGATCGAGGCCCCGGTGGACGGAAAATTCACGGAATTCGACGTCACCAACGAAATGCGCAAGGCCTGCGAGAGCTCCATGCCCGCGATCGTCGAGACCGCCATCGACCTGATTGCGAGCTTCGATCCGGAATTCCAGGAAAACGTGCGCAACAACATCATCGTGGCCGGCGGCGGCAGCCAGATATCGGGACTGGAAAACTATCTCGACGAAGCCCTCAAACAGTTCGGCCCCTGCAAGATCACCTGCATCACCGATCCGCTGTATGCCGGCGCGGACGGCGGCCTGCAGCTGGCGATGGACATGCCCGAGGAATTCCTCGAAAAGCTGTAAGGCGACCGGGTGCGGTTCGGACCAGCTCCACAGGACCGGACCGCATACGGCAGCACATCGCCGCCGGGGCGGCTCCTACTTCACAGCCTGCAACGCCCGCAGTGTGCCCAGCAGCCGGTGCAGCGCCGCGGCGTCACTGCCGGTGGGCAGGATCATCGCATCACCGGCGTCCGTGTCGAGCGGAGAGTAGTTCCGCAACTGGTGTTCCAGCACCTCGACACCGGCCTCCGAGGCGTCCGCCTGCTCGCGCTGACGCGCCGAGACACGCCGGCGCAATTCCTCCTCCGCTGCCTGGCAGGCGATGATGCAACAGCGCATGCCACGGCGGCGGGCCAGGGCAAGAAACGGCTCGCGTTGCGCAGCCTGCAGAAACGCGGCGTCGACGATGACCGTGTAACCGGCCTCGAGCACGACCGTGGCCAGTTGCAGCAGGTGTGCATAGGTGCGTTCCCCGGCGGCACGATCGTAGATGCCCTGCGCTATACCGGCAGGGCTGCGCGCCCCGGCCGCCAGGCCATGCAGGCGCCTGCGTTCGATGTCGGAGCGGATGCGAATGGCGGGCAGCTGCTCCAGCAGGAAGTCGCTGACCGTGGTCTTGCCGGAACCGGACAGGCCGTGCATCAGCAACAGGACCGGTGACCCGGTATGCGTGTAACGCCCGGCCAGCTCGAGATAGGCCTGGAAATCCTGCAGGATCTGCGCCCGTTCGCCTGCCGTCACGTCCGGCTGGTGCGCACGCAGGCAGTCGACCTTGGCGCGCACCATGGTGCGGTACAGGCGGTAATAGCGCAGTAACGCCAGCCCGGCATAGTCCCCGCTGCGCTCCAGCCAGCGATTCAGGAAGCGGCTGGCGAGCGCGGGCCGGTCTCGATGATCCAGGTCCATCACCATGAACGCCACCTCGCTGATGATGTCGATCCAGCGCAGGTTCGCATTGAACTCGATGCAGTCAAACGCCAACGGGACACCGTCCACCAGCGCGACGTTGCGCAGGTGCAGGTCACCGTGGCATTCGCGCACGAACCCGCCGTCCTTGCGCGCCTGGAACCGCGCCTGCAGTTCCCGGAATTGTTGTTGTGACCGGTTCTGCAGGGCCGCCAGGCGGTCCCGCCCGTGCGGATCGGTCAGGATGGCGAGTATCTGGCTGAAATTTTCCTCGACCGGCGCCTGCACCGCGGCGGGTGACCCGTACGCCTGGTCCGGACCGGCGACCGCCACGGCGGCGTGAAAATCCGCGATGCGCAACGCCAGCGCATCGATGTGGGCACCCGTCAGCCGGTCCGCATCGAGCAGGCGATCGAACTGTGCCTCCTGGTCGAACTGGCGCATCTGCACCGCGTACTCGATCACCTCCCCGTCCCCGCCCAGGCACGGGCCCGCATATACCGGGACGACCGCGAGGTAAAGCTCCGGCGCCAGCCGGCGGTTGAGTCGCAACTCCTCCTCGCAGTAGCGGCGGCGCCGGTCGAGCGTGGAAAAATCGAGAAACCCGAAGTTCACCGGTTTCTTGAACTTGTAGGCAAACCCGCCGGTGAGCAGGATGATGGAGATGTGGGTCTCGACCCGCTCGAAACGCGTTACCGGATGCGGGAACAGCGCGGGCCGCTGCAGATCCTCAACCAGTTGATGCAGGGTATCCGCCATCGGTTCCGGCACCGCGCCGGCTCAGGCCACGCCGGTGGCGGCGACCTTCGCAATGCGCGCGTGGTATTCCCTGCCAAGCCGCAGCAGGATCAGCAGCCATAACAGGCACACACCCAGTACCAGCCAGCCCAGTTGCCGGGCAGTGACGGTCCACGGCAGCCACTGGGTGAGCAACAGGATCAGTACCGAACCAAGCACCTTGAACAGGCGGTATCCGAACATGTCGATCCAGGCCTTGGCCTGGAAGATCAGCACCGGGCTGATCGGGATGTAGAGCAGTTCCTTGGAAGCACGGTTGATGGAATAGGACAGCCCGCGATCGGAGATCTTCAGAAAGGCGCCGGCCTGCAGCGTGGCGTGTGCCAGGTACCAGAAACTGCCCGCAATGACTGCCAGCGGCTGCACGAACAACCCGCCGAGTGCGCCCAGCCAGCGGTGCACCAGCGGCGTGATGAACAGATTGATGGCAATGGCGACGGCACTCAACAGGCTGAAGAACCCCCCCAGGTAGGCGGTGCGCGCATCGCGCCCGATGATCGCGGCCTCCACCACCTTCATGAACTGGAACTCCACCAGCGGCTCGACCATTTGCGCCAGCAGCAGGATCAGGGCAATCAGGAACAGGTAGCGGTGCCGGAGGATGGTGCGCCAGCCACCGCTCTGCCGCTCCGGGACACCATTGCCGTCGCGCACACCGTCATGCTCGATGTAGAGCCCGAGCCGGCCCATCAGCAGCGTCAGTAGCATGAGCACCGCGATGATGCCAGCCGCGACCGGCAACAGTTGCATGGTATTCAGGCCAAAGTCCGTGATCAGGGCATTCGACATACTGCCGCCGACCACCCCGCCCAGCAGTCCGCCGGTGCCAATCAGCCCGTACCAGCGCTTGCCGGACGTGGTGTCGTAGATCGTGTTGGTCAGGCTCCAGAACTGCTCGACCAGAATCACACTCATGATGTCGACAAAGATGTAAAAAGCGAAAGCCTGTACAAAGCCGCCATGGCCCAGTTGCGTATAAAACATCAGCAAACAGGCAATGATGACGATACAGGTAGCAAGCACCACATTGATGCGCGAATAGCGCGCCACCAGCCGGTGATAGAGGCTGATGATGAGACCCAGTACCGCGGCCGTCGCAATCCACACGTACGGAAGATTTACACTGCCCAGCGCACTGAGGAACAAAGAGCGACTCGCCGGTTTCAGATGATAGAGCGCGCAGATAATGAGGAAGAAATTTGTGAACAGCAGCACACCACGAATGACCTGAACCATGCGAAAATTGTTCATTAGCATTGACTTATATTTTAATTCAGGTAACATGGTGCCTTTATTCGCGCCCAGGAGATGAAACATGCTGAAGGGAATACTCAAGGCATTTGCATTTTCCCTCGGAATAATCCTTACAACTCAAATCGCTTCCGCGCATAACACCTATCCCAACCTGCGGAATGCCAACAATCCGACGCTTCAGAAACAGCTGGAAAAACGGCTCAAACGCCTGAAACTTGACACTGCGGTACGCAAGGGCCATCTCGCCGTTGCGCTGGTCGATGTTACCAATCCGCAACACCCGCAACTCGCCCAGGTCAACGGCGACGAAATGATGTACGCCGCGAGCCTGCCGAAGATCGCCATCCTGCTGGCCGCATTCGAACGCGTACATGAAGGCAAGCTCAAGCTGAACGATGAAACGCGCCAGCTGATGATCGACATGATCCGCTATTCGAACAACCAGGCGGCGACGAAACTCATACACATGGTGGGACGCGAGTATATCAACACCGTGCTGCGCTCGCCGAAGTACCGGCTCTATGACACGCGCTACAACGGCGGCCTGTGGGTCGGCAAGGAATACGCGCATGGCGTCGCGTACCAGCGCGATCCATTGCACCACCTGTCGCATGGCGCCACTGCAGTGCAGGTGGCCCGCTTCTATTACCTGATGGAGACCGGTCAGCTGGTCACGCCACAGTTGTCGCGCGAGATGAAGGCCATCATGGGCGATCCGGGCATTCACCACAAGTTCGTCAAGGGCCTGGAAGAGTCGCACATCGACGCGCAGGTCTACCGCAAATCCGGTACCTGGCAGAACTGGCACGCCGACAGCGCAATCGTTCAGCATGACGGTCGCACCTATATCGCCGTCGCCCTGGCCGAGAACCCGAAGGGCGGCGAGTGGCTGAAGGAACTGATCAGCGAAATGGATGGCATCATCTTGCACCGGCCGCTGCAGAGTGCAGGCCTCGCAGTAGCGCGTGCAGGCGAGTAGCCAGGGTCTGGTGGTCGACCGCCGAGTTCTTCTTCAGCACGTTTGAAGTCAGCGTGACGAGGTAGTACAGCTGCGGATCTCCCGCCGGCGACTCCACGATCGCCACCGAGTTCATCAGGTTCAGCTTGTTGCCCATATACTTCAGGCACTCGTAGCCCGGTTCGGGCTTGCAGCGATACAGCGACCCCGACTTGAAATACACCGCCGCCCGGTTCAGCGCCGGTGACGAGGCGTAGCGAATGCGCCACTGGGTCATGTACATAAGCCGCTTGATCTGCAGGCTCGACCAGGCATCGACCAGCCGGCCCTGCTCCATCCGCACCAGGTAGTGCATCAGCTCGCGCGTGGTGCAGACACTGTTGGTACCCGGCACGCGGTGCTTGCCCTCCGCGGTGAAAAAGCTGCCCTGGCGCAGGTTCTCCACGTCCAGACCGTTGCGGGTGACCGGCGTCAGCAGGCTGTCCAGCAACAGGGTATGCAGCGCCTCGCGGCTGGTGTCGCGGAAGAAGGCCTGCTTGCGCTCCTCCGATACCGGGTAGTCGATACCGAAGTGCCGTAGCAGCAACAGTTGCTCGATCACCGTACTGGCAGCCGCATTGGAACTGGCCGACAGCATCCAGTCGAGATAGCTCCACAGGTTGGCGGTGTCACCCGCCTGCAGCCTGCGACGCGGCATGCGATTGATCTCCGGCTTCCAGAACGGCACCTTGTGATGGTCGCTGCGGATGAAATCATCCGCCGTCACCTGCGTGTTCTTCAGCACGCGGATGCGGGCGTCGATGTCATCCGGGTAGAGATCGGCCAGCGTCTGGAACACCGCCAGCGCCACCATCAGCTTGCCCACGCTGCCGGGATTGCGCCGGGTCAGTGGTTTGTGTTCCGCGTACCGCGGGTGATCCGGGTCGCTGAGATCGAGCACGCTGATGCTGTAGTTTTCCGCCGCTTTCCCCAGCAGGCCGACGACCCTGCGGGTCAGCCGTTCATCCGGCTCCGGCAGGGTGAAATCCGGCTGCTGCTGCAGGCGCAGTTGCACCTGGGCGGTTGTGAGCCAGGCGCCCGGCTGCAGGCGATTGCCGGTCACCTTGCCTTCCCTTGCCAGGCGGTAACCCTCCAGCCGCGCGATACCCGTGTCGGTATAGCCGTCGATGGGATAGGCACGAACGGGCCCGCCACTCGCAGCCAGCACGCAGGCCGCGAACAGCCCCTGCATCAAGCCCTGTAATCGCATCATGCTCATCCACTTCCTGCCCGATTGTCACGGCCACAGCATAGCGCAGCCGGCCCCTGCACCAAATTTCGTCCCGCACACATCCGGCTCTCCCTTCCCTCAACCGTCCGGTGCACCGGACGGCGGTTGATGCAAATCGACCGGCAGGTCGCGCCCCGCGTCGGTGCCACGGTCCATATCGATCAGGTACTGGCTGCGGCGCGCGCGCCGGCTTTCCACGAACGGGCGGATCTGGAACAGCTCCAGCCGGCCGGCACGGAAACCGAACTCGATATCCGCCGGCGACGGGCGCCGGTCCGCGGCGGCCGGCATGGGAAAGCGCTGCTCCACGTCCGCGGCCAGCGCACGCAGCTGTTCGATCTCGGCCGGTTGCAACAGCGTATCGCGGCCGCTGGCCGGCACCTTGCGCATGCCGCCGGACGGCTCCGGTTCGGCACGTAACGGGGCGGTGGCCTGGGCCAGCAGGCGCACGTCACCGGTGGCACGCTCGACGCGCAGTTCCTCGGCCGCCTGCCCCTCGACCGCACCGCCCACGCCCTCACTGGCGGCAATCGACAGCCAGCGCCGGTCCCCGTTTTCCACGTCGGTCGTCACCATGACCCCGGACTTTTCCGAGGCAAAGGTCTTCAGCAGCAGCACCGCCGGATACACGTGTTCCGGCTGATCCATGTGCGCCTGGCGCCAGGCATAGGCACGTTCCGTAAACGGCGACGCCCACACCTTGCGGATCGCCTGCAGCACCTTGTCGAAACCAACCACGTTAGGCAGCGTGAGGTTCAGGCCCGCGCCGGAGAACCCGGGCAGATCCTCGACATTGGTGTCACTGCGCACGAACACGCCGGTCCGCTCAGGATCGCCGAACACATCCTGCATGGCCGAGCGCAGGCGCTCGCGAAACGCCGCGCCCGGATCGGTGCGGGTAATCCAGTCGCGCAAACGCGCCAGCAACGCGCGCGTCCCGGCCGCGCGCTGTGCCGGGTCCGTGACGGCGCGCAAGCGGGCGTATTCGGATCGCATCCAGTCGAACGCCGTCGGGCCGCCCGCCTCGACCGGCTGCTGCAGCAGCTCGCGAAACACACCGAACGGGATGACCAGCCCGGGATTCACCGCCTCCGGATAGTACTGTTTCAGTTCCCCCAGATTGGCCGCCTTGGGACCGACGATGCGCCCCGAATCGGTGGCGCGCACCTGTTCCAGCGGCAGCAGGCCGGTCTGCGCAAGGTCGAGCTTGTCCAGGTCCGGGCGGATGACCACCTCGGCAGTCAGGTCCTGGCGGCCGAAGATTTCGTCCCATTGCGGACCGTCGGCCTCGATGCGTACCGTAGCCTGCGGACTGACGGCAAGCACGATCTGCTCACCGAGATGGGACCGGAACAGGCCCTCCAGACTGTCGTCCACCACTACGTTGGGGATACCGAGATTGCGGGCCAGCAGCTGCACGTGCGACAGCGAGTTACCCTCGCCGCGCGTGAGTATCCCTGCAATCGGTGGCAGTTCCGGTGTGGTGGACGCCAGCAGGTAGATACCGTCCTTCCGGTAATCCTCGCCGGCCGGCGGCGCGCCCAGCAACCGGCCACGGGCCAGCCCCGGGTTCAGCCCGCGCAGGCCGGCGGCGATCTCCTGCCCGAATGCGAACTGCTTCACCCCCAGCATGCGGTTGGCATCCGCCAGCAGCGTATCCAGTACCCGCGTGAATCCCAGCAGCGGACTGCCACGCAGCCGGTCCGGGATCAGGTGCGAGGCCAGTGGCGTCAGGTCGAGCCATTGTTGCACGGTCGGCCCGAACTGGAAGTCCAGCGCACGCTGCGCCCATTGCGGTACCCGTGCCAGGTAGTGCAGTGCCGCGTAGTAATCCCCGGCGTCGAGGTGGTCGTTCGCTTCCAGTGCACCAATCTGCCGGTCAATGCTGTCCCACTCCCGTTGTGACACGAGGCCGCTGGCAAACAGCGACATGCCGAGCGAATGCAGCCATTGCAGGCGCGTGTAACGGTCGGCCTGCGGCAGCGTCTCCGGCAACCGGTTACCCAGCGCGTATGCCTCCTGCTCCAGCGCCAGGTTTGCCTGCAGCAGGCGCAACTGGTCCGGAGAGTTGTATTGTGCGGACTGCAGCGCCTCGGACCGGAGTTGCACCGCTGCCTCCGCGGCGATCTGCAGGCGTTCGTCCAGCGCAGCGGCCTTGTCCAGCCGTGTCGCCAGGGCATGCAAGGTGCGCCTGACGGCCCTGCTGTGACTCTCCGTGGCCAGTTCCTCGAGCTGGCGGATGACCGTGCGCGGCGCATACAGGGTTTCGAGTGCGTTCGCCAGTTGCCGGTATTGCTCCGCCAGTTGCGGCAGGCCCTGCCTGGCCACGTAGTCGCGCACCCGTTGCGGATCACCGGCATCCGGCAGGCCATGCAGCTTGATACGCAGGGTCTGGAAGCCCGGATCGGCATCCGCGATCTCCGTCGCCAGTTCGCGGATCGTGACCGAGGTCTGCGGCTCCATGGCCACCGGCAGCAGGCGCGCGGCCTCACGGAGCAGCAGGAAACGCGACGGGTCCTTCCAGTCCGGGTCCTGCAGCAGGCCAAGCAACAATACGCGCGCACCGGCGCGTTCATCCTCGACCTGCAACGCCCCGCGGTAATATCGCGCCTGGCGGAATACCCAGCCGTCGTCGTTGCGGACCAGGAACTGCTCCAGCAGGACCTGGCGCAGGGTATCGAGCTGCGGATAGGCGCCGATGAAGGACAGCGTATTCAGACCGGTCAACAGGGTAGCCACCTGGTAGCCCTGTGCACGGATGGCCAGGGTATTCGCGCTCCACTCGCCGTGCTGCACCCCGCCGCCGTGCTTGCTGCAGGCCCCCTCTTCCGGCGGCAGCACGCTGCCGTCCACACAGAACCAGCGAATGCGCGTAAACGGACCGTGCAATGTGGTCTTCATGTGCTCGATCATGGCGCGCATTTGTGCGGGTTCCAGCCGCGCCGGCACGGAATCCGCCGCCAGGGCCGCCTGTATTCCCGCACCTGACAGCAACAGGAGCATGAACAGATAGCGTGGGGAAATCGTGGGTTTCATGTGCTTTCGATTGCTGCCGTGCGGTAACCGGACCTGCCTGCCTTCCGGATGGTGGAGAAATAACGGACTGGCCAGGATTCAGCGGCGGGTACGGTGTCGTACTGTGGACAGGTGGTTCATACAGGTACCACTGTAAGGCCGGGGCTCCGCGTATGCAATCACCCGCACGGCGCTCTTCCCTGAACGGGTGGCCGGCGTCAGCCAGCTTCCGCCAGCAGCCGGTCGATCATCCCCTGCGCCTGGCCAAGGTATCCGCCACCGAACAGGTTGAGGTGATTGAGGATGTGGTAGAGGTTATAGAGCGTCCTGCGTACCGGGTAACCGGCATCCAGCGGCCAGGCCGCTGCGTAGGCGGAGTAGAACGCACCGTCAAAACCGCCGAACAGTTCGGTCATGGCGAGGTCGGCCTCACGATCCCCGTAGTACACCGCGGGATCGAAGAGGGCCGGTTCGCCGGACTGTGTATACGCGAAATTTCCGCCCCAGAGATCGCCGTGCAACAGGGACGGCCGTGGCGTGTAGCCACCGAACAGGCGGGGCAGGCAATCCAGCAGTTTTTCCCCCTGCTCCTGCAACCGGCCGCCATGTCCATTGCGTGCCGCCAGCCCCAGCTGGAACTGCAACCGGTGCGTACGCCAGAATTCCACCCAGTCATCGGCCGGCGTGTTGACCTGTGGCGTGGAGCCGATGGTGTTGTCGCGTGTCCAGCCATAACGGTCCCGGGTGATGCGATGCAGGGCGGCCAGCCCGGTGCCCAGTGCGGCGGCATCGCCTCGCCCGCCCAGTGGCAGGTATTCCAGCACCAGCCAGGCGGATTCTGCGTTACTGCCGGCACACACCGGTTCCGGGATTTTCAGCGCATCACAGCGTCGCAGTTCCGCCAGCCCGGCCGCCTCGGCGACAAACATATCCCGCAGGCGTGCGTGGTTGAGCTTGACGAAATAGTCGGTATCGCCATGGCGAATACGCTGTGCCTGGTTGATGCAGCCGCCACCGACCGCGCCCAGCGGCTGCAACGGCGCGGTGACGCCGGTTGCCGCGGCGATGTCCCTGGCAATGTTTTCAAGGAGTGACATGGCGGAAAATGATCATACAACATCCGCGCGGCCCACGGAGTTCTAGCGATGGACCGGATGCCTGCACTTGTGATGCCTGCGCCTGGGTCTGCAGGCACCCCGCAGGAGCGGCATGCAGCCGCGATTGAATGTCGCGCCGGAGCCGATCGCGCCCGCAGGGCGCTCCCTACAGGGTCCGCAACAACCGGGCGGTGGTCATGCGTCCCAGTCCCAGTTGTTCGCAGGTCGTGGCGACGTGCTCCGCACTCACCGTGCGCCGGCGCACGTCGCACTCGCCGGGCTGCAGCTCCGGATCGATCGCGACCCCGGTCAGTTCGCGTGCCAGGCGTGCGGCAGCCTCGTGCTCGCTGAGCAGATTCTGCACACGCCTGGCGCCGCGCAGCTGCATCGCCGGTACCCGCTCCAGTCCCGCAAAGAGCGCATCCAGCGACTCGAACTCCTCCAGTAATGCAGCCGCTGTCTTTGCGCCGATGCCCGGTATGCCGGGGATGTTGTCCACCGCGTCACCGGTCAGTGCCAGCCAGTCGGCCACCTGTTCGGCGCGTACGCCGAGCCAGTCCGGCACCTTGTGGTAGTGATGCCGGCGGTTGCGCGAGTAGTCCCAGAGCAGGTCTCCCTCCCGCAACACCTGCGCGAGGTCCTTGTCGGCACTGAGTATGGCCACCGAAAAGTCGCGCGGCCGCAGCCGTGCCGCAAGCGTGGCGATGAGGTCGTCGGCCTCGTAGCGGTCGCTGGAATACGCGGCAATGCCCAGCGCCTCGACCAGCGTGCGGCAGAACCGGAACTGTCGTTTCAGCTCTTCCGGCGCCGCCTCGCGGTTGGCCTTGTAGGGCGGATAGATCTCGTTACGGAAGGAACTGGTCAGGCTTGCATCGAACGCCACGGCCAGATGCTCCGGCCTGACCTCGTCGAGGAACCCGGCCAGGAAACCCGCGAAGCCGTGCAGTGCGTTGATGGCATGGCCGTCGTTGTTGGTCAGCGTATCCGGAACGGAATAGTACGCGCGAAAGATATAGATACTGGCGTCAACCAGGTAGAGGTGGCGCGGCTTGCCGGCCACCTCAGGCGGTCAGTGCCAGACGGCTGTGCAGCGGACTGGTGCGCGGAAAGTGCGCACGCAGGAACTCCATCTGGTCGGCCAGCACGCGCCGGCCCTGCAGATAGATGTATTCGGCGTGTGTCGGGATGAACGGTACCGCCAGCAGCTGCAGGCCGGCCTGTTCCGGGGTACGGCCGGCCTTGTGGTTGTTGCAGCGCCGGCACGCGGTCACCACGTTGTTCCAGGTGTCCTGGCCGCCCTGGATCACCGGTGTCACGTGGTCGCGAGACAGGTCGCGCACGGGGAACGTCTCCCCGCAGTACAGGCACAGGTTCGAATCGCGACGGAACAGTGCCGGGTTGTTGAGCGGCGGCACGTAGGCCTCGCGCAGCTTGAGCAGTTCGCGGTTACGGCCGTGGGTGGCAATGATGGAATTGACCTCGATGACACTCTGGTGGCCGGTCCTTGCACTGATTCCGCCATGTACGCAGTACAACAGGGTACCGCAGGTGTAGGCGACCTGGCCCAGGTGGTAGAGCCGCACGGCATCCTGGTAGCCGACCCACTCGAGCGGCATTCCCGATACGTCCGTCCTCAATACCTGGTGACTCAAATCAACCATACAACCACTCCGGCTTGCCATCCCGGTTCCGGCGCTGGATACCATAAAACCAGCTAATTTGACCTGTCACGAGCCTAGCATGTTCAATAATCGTGCACCAGACGGCACGGTCCAGGTGCAATGCGGTTTTCCTGCACCGGGCGTTCCAGTAAGATGACACACCGATCAAGACGGGGGCAGCCAGTCACCATGGCAGAGAAACTGACATTCCGGCGCTACGCCGACGACGACCATACCTGGAAGCGGTGGTCCGAAGACATCTTCAACGAAGACCATTCCTACAAGTGCCCGACCTATGTGCACCGTACCCCGCCCTGCCAGGGCAGTTGCCCGTCCGGCGAGGATATCCGTGGCTGGTTGCAGATCGTGCGCGGTATCGAGAAACCGCCGGCCGGCATGACCTGGCAGGAATACGCCTTCCGCCGCTCGACCAGGGCCAATCCCTTCCCCGCCATCATGGGCCGGGTCTGCCCGGCGCCCTGCCAGGAGGGCTGTAACCGTAACGAGGTCGAGGATTTTGTCGGTATCAACTCGGTGGAACAGTTCATCGGGGACCACGCACTGGCCGCGAAGCTGGCCTTTGCCGCGCCGGAACGGGACAGCGGCAAACGGGTCGCCATCATCGGCGGCGGTGTGGCGGGCCTCGCGGCGGCCTACCAGCTGCGCCGGCTTGGCCACGGCGCCACCATCTTCGACGAACGGGCCGAACTCGGTGGCATGACCCGCTACGGCATCCCCGGTTACCGCATGCCACGCGATGTCATGGACGGCGAGATCCGGCGCATCCTGGACATGGGCGTCGAGGCCCGCATGAATACCCGCGTCGGGCGCGACATCAGTTTCGAGCAACTGGAACGGGACTTCGACGCCATCCTGCTTGCCATCGGCGCCCAGCAGGGACGCACCCTGAACATCCCCGGCGGCGACGCCCCCAACTGTGTCAGCGGCGTGGCCTTCCTGGCCGCCTTCAACGAGGGCCGCATGAAACACACGGCCCGCAAGGTCGTCGTGATCGGTGGTGGCGACACCGCCATGGACGTGGTCTCGGTGGCACGCCGGCTCGGCCACATCACCACCCCGCACGACAGCGATCGCCCCGAGGCGGTCATCCACAACCACACGGCACACGATGTCGCCGCCACCGCCAGCCGCGAGGGCGCCGAGGTCATGCTGATCTACCGGCGCCCGATCGAGAACATGCCGGCGGCCGAGCACGAACGCATCACCGCAAAAAAGGAAGGTATCGAGCTGCGTGGCAACCTCGTACCGGTGTCGCTGGTACTGGGGCCGGACGGCCGCGCCACCGCGCTGCGCGTGATCCAGGTCGACTGGAGCAGCGGCAAGATGGTCGAGAAGGCCGGCTCGGAGTTCGACATCGAGTGCGACCTGGTCGTACCGGCCGTCGGCCAGTCCGGCGACCTGACCGGGCTCGAGCAGTTCGACAACGGCCGCGGGCTGGTCGATGCCGATGCCTTCTTCCAGTTGCCGGACCGGCCGGGCTATTTCGCCTGTGGCGATATCGTCAAACCACACCTGCTGACGACCGCCATCGGCCAGGCCGCCGTCACGGTCGACAGCATCGACCGCTATCTGCAGCATACCGGGATCGACCGCCGTCCCAAGGTCGATGTGCATCACTTCAACCTGCTGGAGAAGCTGCGCGAGGTCTCGCTGGCCCCGGCCGAATACGGCCATGCGCAGGACTGGGGTACCGACGCCGCGGCGTACGCGGTACACAACTACGAGGACCGCTCGCAAAGCGAGATCATCCCGCACGAAATGCTGTTCCTGGGCCATTTCCCGTACACGCCCCGCAACCGGAGGGCCGAGACCGGGGTCGGTGCCGACGAGGTGCTGGGCCATTTCGAGGAACGTTTTCGTGGCCTGGATGAACCAGAGGCACAGGCCGAGGCGGACCGGTGCATGAGCTGCGGCATGTGCTTCGAGTGCGACAATTGCGTGATCTACTGCCCGCAGGACGCGGTCAAGCGCACCCCGAAGGACAAGGCCACCATGGGCCGCTACGTGTATACCGACTACGACCGCTGCATCGGCTGCCACATCTGTGCCGAGGTCTGCCCGACCGGGTACATCAATATGGGCATGGGCGTCTAAAGCAAAAAGGGGCCGGATACATTTTTCTTTTTTCTGGAGAAAAAAGAAAAATGTATCCGGCCCCTTTTTGCCCTTTTTGCCCCTTTTTGCCCTTTTTGCCCCTTTTTGCCCTTTTTGCCCCTTTTTGCCTCCAGCGTGAA
>Ga0315556_1001044_pt1 | contig 17079 bp, 18 predicted proteins | sample SalMarSW160310MG_FD_202112 | JGI IMG/M metagenome (GOLD analysis project Ga0315556, IMG submission 202112) | Salt marsh sediment microbial communities from the Plum Island Ecosystem LTER, Massachusetts, United States - Salt Marsh Sediment SW1603-10 ...
GCGCTCCAGTTCCCGCACGGTATCCAGCACGGCCTTGTGCTCGGTCATCACCGTGACGATGTGCTTGCCCTTGCCCTTGTAAAAATGCGCCGCGCCTTTCAGTGCCAGATTATTGGATTCAGTCGCACCGGAAGTCCAGACGATCTCCTTGGGGTCGGCGTTGACCAGTTTCGCCACCTGCTCGCGGGCCTGCTCCACCGCCTTTTCCGCCTCCCAGCCAAAGGCATGGGAACGCGAAGCAGGATTGCCGAATTTCTCGCACAGGTAGGGAATCATCGCCTCGGCCACGCGCGGATCGACCGGCGTGGTGGCCGAATAGTCCATGTATATCGGTAAACGCAGAGTCATAATTCTTAGTCCATTTCCGATGGGTTCAGTTCGCGATCGCTTCGGCGCCAGCCGGCTTGCTGGTCATGCTGATCTTGGTTGTTTCCGGCTTGTCCTTCTGCTGCGCATCCACCATCTGTTGCAGGCTGATATCGGCCAGGTAGTCGTAGATAGTCTTGGTCAGACCCATCCACAGCTCGTGGGTGATGCACGGCTGGTCGTCGAAACAGTTGCCTGCGCCGCCGCACTTGGTCGCATCCAGCGGCTCGTCCACCGCCAGGATAATCTCGGAAATGGCAATCTGCGCTGCCGGACGCGACAGGCAATAACCGCCGCCTGGGCCGCGCACGCTGGCCACGATATTGTTACGGCGCAGCTTGCCGAATAGTTGCTCCAGATAGGACAGCGAAATTTTCTGGCGCTCGCTGATACCTGCCAGCGTTACCGGGCCGTGCCCGCCACGCATCGCCAAATCGACCATCGCCGTTACCGCAAAACGTCCTTTAGTTGTCAATCTCATAATTTATATCCTCTCGATTGGTGTGGTTTTTCCTGCAACCTTGATATTAAGATACCTTAATTTTTTAGTCAACCATCTTGTTCAAGTGATTAGGGTCTTTTAGTCAACTATTTTGTTCAAGTGATTCGGATCGAATTTGTCGGCGGTTGCGCGCTCTTCTTCCACGCGCACGCCCATCTTTTCAAGTTGCTGCAGAATCAACTCGATACGCTTATCCACCGTCACGCTGTGGCCAATCAGGCCGTGCAACGTTTTGGTAACCGGGTCGTTCTGGTCGTTGCCGATACCGTAGGCATTGAAGCCGCCCGCCGCCTTCTTCGCCTCGTCCAGAATGCGCGCCGGGATACCCGCCGCCGTCGCCCCCGCCGGCACGTCCTTTACCACCACCGCATTGGAACCGATTTTCGCATTGTTGCCGATATGGATCGGGCCCAGTATTTTCGCGCCCGCTCCCACCACCACACCGTTACCCAGCGTGGGGTGGCGCTTGCCCTCCTTCCACGAAGTGCCGCCCAGGGTCACGCCGTGATACAGCGTGACATCGTCGCCGATCTCCGCAGTTTCGCCGATCACCACACCCATGCCATGGTCAATAAAAAAACGGCGGCCGATGGTCGCGCCCGGATGAATCTCGATGCCGGTAAACCAGCGTGCGAAGTGCGATACAAAACGCGCCAGCCATTTCAGCCCAGCGTGCCACAGCTTGTTCGATACACGGTGGAACAGGCGCGCATGCACTCCCGGATAGCAGGTCAGCACCTCAAACGTGGTGCGCGCCGCTGGATCGCGGTCGAATACGCCAGTGATGTCTTCCCTAATGTTCTTGAACATCCGGATGTTCTTCCTGATAACGCTTTTTTAAGCGTGCATTGTACCCCGTTGTAACGCTCAGGATGCCGCGCAGCAGATTGACTTCCTCCCGCTCCAGCCGTGCCCGGGCATACAGACGGCGCAGGCGCTGCATCAGCCGCGCCGGATTGTGCGAGGTAAAAAAACCGATTTCCTGCAGCGTCTGCTCCATGTGTTCGTACAGCCCTTCCAGTTGTTCATGCGAAGCGGGCGGAATTTCCTGCGCGGCGGGAAGTTCACCCTGTATTGCCACATGCAATTCGTATGCCAGCACCTGCACTGCGGCTGCAAGATTGAGCGAGGAAAACTCCGGGTTGACCGGGATGTGCACCAGCAACTGGGCGCGTCCCATCTCTTCGTTGGTGAGGCCGGACATCTCGGTGCCGAACAGCAAACCCACCGGCTGGTTCCCTGCATGTTGTAACAATTCCGACATGGCTTGTCGCGGTGCTTTCACTTCCAGTGAGATGTCGCGCATGCGCGCAGTCATCGCCGCGGTGAACACCACGCCGTGCAGCGCCTCATCGATCGAGGTGCACACCGTCGCATTCTCCAGGATGTCGTCGGCTCCGGCCGCCATCGCCGTCGCCTGCGGATCCGGGAAATAGCGCGGGTTGATCAGGTACAGATGCGACAGACCCATGGTTTTCATGGCGCGTGCCGCCGCGCCGATATTGCCGGGATGGGTGGTGTGGCTCAGCACCACGCGCACGTTATTTAGAATCTGTGGTTTATCCAAAGCCCATTTCACACTAAAATACGCGGCCGGGGTTTCCCGACCGCTCATTAAACTTTAAGGCAACCATGCATCCCATGCTCAACATCGCGGTGAAGGCCGCGCGTCGTGCCGGCAACCTGATCCACCGTGCCGCAGACAATCTCGACCACCTCACCGTCACCAAGAAGTCGCACGCCGACTACGTCAGCGAAGTCGACCGCGTGGCCGAGCAGACCATCATCGAGACCTTGCTGGGCGCCTACCCGGATCATGCGATTCTAGCAGAAGAGAGCGGCACCCAAGGCGACTCCGAGTTCGTGTGGATCATCGATCCGCTCGACGGCACCACCAATTTTCTGCACGGCTATCCGCAATACGCGGTGTCGATCGCACTGCAGCACAAGGGCGTGCTGACCCAGGCCGTAGTGTACGACCCGGCCAAGAACGACCTGTTCACCGCAACGCGCGGACGCGGCGCCTACCTCAACGATCGCCGCCTGCGCGTCAGCAAACGCAAGGAACTCGCTGACGCCCTGATCGGCACCGGTTTCCCCTACAGCAGTTTCGAACATGTGGAAGCCTACATGGCGATTTTCCGCGACCTGATGCAGCAGACCGCCGGATTGCGCCGTCCCGGCGCAGCCTCGCTCGACCTCGCCTATACCGCGGCAGGACGCTACGACGGATTTTTCGAGACCGGCCTCAAGCCGTGGGACATGGCTGCCGGCTGCCTGTTGATCACCGAAGCGGGCGGCATGGTGGGCGATCTGCAGGGCAACGACAGCTTTCTGAGCAGCGGCCACGTCTGCGCAGGCACCCCGAAAATTTACGAGCAGCTGCTGCAGGTCATCGCACCCCACCTGAGCGCAGGCCTGAAAACAAAATCCTGACATGACTGCCGCGGCGGAACTGGAACGCGTCCTGCACGAAGAGATTCCGCTGTCGCGCGCCATGGGCATCCACGTCGCCGGCTACGACGGCAGCAAGCTGCGGCTTGCCGCACCGCTGGCACCCAACACCAACCACAAAAGCACCGCGTTCGGCGGCAGCCTCTACTCGCTCGCCGTACTGTGCGGCTGGGGCCTGCTGCACCTCAAGCTGCGCGAGGCCGGATTGCGTAAACACATCGTGATCCAGGAAAGCAGCATCCGTTACCTGCTGCCAGTGGACGGGGAAATGATGGCCGAATGCCGTCCGGACGAGACTGCCTTCGCCCGCTTTCTGAGCACGCTGAAAAAACACGGCAGGAGCCGTCTGGCACTGAACGTGGTCATCATGCAGAACGGTCGTCCCGCGGTCGAATTCTCAGGCCGCTACGTGGTTCACGGCTGAACCGGCCGCTGTTCAGCGTCAACAGGCTTCGGCTCGGATGACTCCGACTCGGAAGGTTGCGGTCTGGTACGCCTCTCCGGTTTTTCGATAAAATTTCCGGACAGGGTATGGAACAGGGCCGAGGGACTGATCAACCGTGAACAGGCGCTGGCGATAAACGATGCCGCCATCAGCGGCAGGATCATCTCGTGGTTGTCGGTCATTTCCATCACGATCACGAATGCGGTGATCGGCACCTGCGTCGCCCCGGAAAAATACGCCACCATGCCCAGCGTGATCGCCGCGCCCGTCGGCACCGACGGCATATAGTGCGCAATGTTGGCACCGAATCCCGCGCCGGCGGAAAGTGACGGCGCCATGATACCGCCGGGAATCCCGCTGACGTAGGACACCATGGTCACCAGCATCTTGAGTAGGCCATAGCTCTCCGGCAGGGTATCGGTACCGTTGACGATCTGTTTCGCCTCAGAGTAGCCGCTGCCGTAGGTCGTGTTGCCGGACAACAGGCCAAGCAATGCCAGCGCCAGACCGCAGCCGGCGGCAAATGCCACCGGGTGTTCTTTCATTACTACGCCAACCCGCCCCGGCAACCCCTTGGCGGCCTCGATCAGCGAACGGCTGAATATGCCGCCGAGCAACCCGCCCGCAATGCCGCAAATAATGACCACTTCCCACTCCCGGCCGAAAGCCAGCGTTTCGGATGTGTGACCGAAATAGGAATAATTGCCGAGCAGGGCCAACGAAGTGATACCGGAGATGATCACCGTCATCAGGATGGTACTGCTGTTGTGCTGGTCAAACGAGCGCCCCATCTCCTCGATGGCGAACACGATACCCGCCAGCGGCGTGTTGAACGCGGCCGCTATGCCGGCCGCACCGCCGGCCAGGATCAGTCCGCGTTCCATGTCGTGCTTGGAGAATTTGGCAAAGCGATTCATGCTGTGCATGATCGAGGCGCCGATCTGCACGGTGGGGCCTTCACGCCCGACGGCCGCACCGGACAGCAATGCCAGCATGGTCAGGAACATTTTGCCGACCGCAATACGCAGCGAAAGCAGTTTGCTGCGATTCGTCCGCTGGCCTGGTTCAAGCGCGGCGATGGTTTGCGGGATACCGCTACCCTGGGAGCCGGGGAAAACCCTGCGTGTCATAAACACGGTCAGCGCAAGTCCCGCAGGCGTAATCAACAGCGGCAGGAATGGCGAGATGGCCACCATCTTGTGGAACATGCCGTTGGCTTCTTCACACGCAATCGCAAACAGGATAGCCGTCAGGCCAACTCCGATTGCTCCGGAGAAGAATACGAATCGGCGCCTCCAACCTTGGATCAGGGCAGCCTCCGTCGTGCAAATTTCATGGGTTTTCCAATTCCCGAAGCATTTCCAAGGGCCGGGTGGTCACCCGACCTGAATGCGCGGTTTCCCGCGCTCTTCGGCCATTATAACGGCAGCGGGCATGGATTTGCATGCCATCTCATTAAAAAATTACACTTGGCGAACCGCCATCAGCATCTCCGGCCGCATAGCGCGCACCAACACACTGCGCGACATCGTGGGTAAAATAGCCCGATTCTTTCCACCGTACCGGCAGCACTCGATGAACAAAGTGGCAGATACCATCCCCAGCGGGAAAAACAAGACACCGACAAAATCCGGCCACACGCCGATGATGCAGCAGTACCTCAGCATCAAGGCGCAGCATCCGGACATGCTGTTGTTCTACCGCATGGGCGACTTTTACGAACTGTTCTTCGAAGACGCCGAGCATGCCGCCAAACTGCTCGACATCACCCTGACCAAACGTGGCAGTTCCAATGGAACGCCGATCAAAATGGCGGGCGTGCCCTATCACGCCGCCGAGCAATACCTGGCGCGGCTGGTTAAGATGGGCGAATCGGTCGCCATCTGCGAACAGATCGGCGACCCCGCCACCAGCAAAGGCCCGGTTGAGCGCAAAGTGATGCGTATTGTCACCCCCGGCACGCTGACCGATTCCGCATTGCTCGAAGAAAAACGCGACAGCCTGTTGCTCGCGCTGCACCAGCGCGACGGCCGCGTCGGGCTGGCCTGGCTCAACCTCGCCTCCGGCAGCTTCCAGGTCACCGAGACTGACGCTGCGAATTTGCCGGCCGAACTGGAACGGCTGCAGCCATCGGAAATTCTTTGCGCTGAAAATGTCGCCGCACCGCAAAGCGACACCCCGAAAAAATCGCTGCCTGTCTGGCACTTCGATCTGGAAACCGCGCGCCGCGCGCTGTGCCAGCAATTCAATACGCTAGACCTCGCCGGCTTCGGTTGCGACGATTTCACGCTCGGACTGGAAGCGGCGGGCGCACTGCTCGGCTACGCCAGGCTGACGCAGGGACAGAGCATCGCCCACGTGCGCGGCATGCAGGTATACAGCGCCGACCGCTACGTGCGCATGGATGCCGCAACGCGGCGCAACCTCGAGATCACCCAGACCCTGCGCGGCGAAGCCGCACCCACCCTGCTGTCGCTGCTCGACTCCTGCGCGACCAACATGGGCAGCCGTTTGCTCGCCCACTGGCTGCACCACCCGCTACGCGACCGCGATACATTACGCGCGCGGCTCGATGCAGTCGATAAACTTGGCGAACTATTCCGCAAGGTGCACGAACAACTCAAGCCCAGCGTCGACGTCGAGCGCATCACCGCACGCATCGCACTGAAGAGTGCACGGCCGCGCGACCTCTCCGGCCTGCGCGACACGCTCGGCGACTTGCCGCAACTGCATGCACTGCTCGCTTCCTGCGACACACCACTGATTGGCGAACTGGCCGATGCACTGCAGGCCGAGAGCACACTGGTCGAACTGCTACGGAACACCATCAAGGCAGAACCGTCCAGTGTATTGCGCGAAGGCGGCGTGATCGCCGACGGCTACGACGCCGAACTGGACGAGCTGCGCGGCATCCAGACCAACTGCGGCGACTTCCTGCTGCAACTGGAAACGCGCGAGCGCGAGCGCACCGGCATCGACAAGCTGAAGGTCGAATACAACCGCGTGCACGGCTTCTACATCGAGGTCAGCGTTGCCAATGCGGACAAGGTGCCGGACGACTACCGTCGTCGCCAGACGCTGAAGAACGCCGAGCGCTACATCACGCCGGAACTGAAGACGTTCGAGGACAAGGCACTGTCCGCCAACGAGCGTGCGCTGGCACGCGAGAAATTCCTGTACGACCAGTTGCTCGACCAGCTGGCGCCGTCGATTCCGCAACTGCAACGCATCGCCGCCGCCATCGCCGAACTCGACGTGCTCGCAACCTTTGCCGAGCACGCCGCCACGCTGAACTACTGCGCGCCGCAGTTCGTGGATGAGCCCGTGCTGCACATCGCGGATGGCCGCCACCCGGTGGTGGAAGCCCAGGTCGACAACTTTATCGCCAACGGCAGCGAGCTGCATGCCGCACGCAAGATGCTGCTGATCACCGGCCCCAACATGGGCGGCAAATCCACCTACATGCGCCAGGTCGCACTGATCGCATTGCTCGCCCATGTCGGCTGCTTCGTGCCGGCTGCGGACGCCGCACTTGGCGAGATCGACCAGATATTCACCCGCATCGGCGCGTCGGACGACCTCGCCAGCGGCCGCTCCACCTTCATGGTCGAAATGACTGAAGCCGCCAACATCCTGCACAACGCAACCGAAAAAAGTCTGGTGCTGGTGGACGAGATCGGCCGCGGCACCTCCACCTTCGATGGTCTGGCGCTGGCCTACGCCATCGCGCGCCACCTGCTCGAAACCAACCGCAGCTACACGCTGTTCGCCACGCACTACTTCGAACTCACCCGGCTGGCCGAAGAATTCCCGCAACTCGCCAACGTGCACCTCGCCGCCATCGAGCACCAGCACAGCATCGTGTTCCTGCATGCGGTCGAGGAAGGCGCTGCCAGCCAGAGCTACGGCCTGCAGGTCGCCGCGCTCGCCGGGGTACCAAACGGCGTCATCAAAAATGCGAAAAAACAATTACGCGCACTGGAACAACAGAGCGCCGCACAGAATCCGCAGGGTGATCTGTTCGACCACAAGCCGGAAATAACGGAAGAGCCGGAAGAGCATCCTCTGGTCACCGTATTGCGCGAGCTACAGCCGGACGATTTGAGTCCAAAGGAAGCGCTGGAGAAGCTGTATCAGTTGAAGAAGCTGATGTAGTTATTATCCATAGCAAAGGAGCGAACGAAATGGCCTCTCGTTACTTCACCAGACAAACCTTCGCTTTCCTCTCCTCCCTCGCCGAGAACAACACCCGCGAGTGGTTCGCAGAACATAAGCAGGAATATGAAAATTTCGTACGCACGCCGGCGCTGGATTTCATATCCGACATATCGAATGAATTACCCGCGATCTCACCGCATTTCCGTGCGCTGCCGAAAAAAGTGGGTGGGTCGTTGATGCGCGTGCAGCGCGACACGCGCTTTTCCCGCGACAAGACGCCTTATAAAACCAACATCGGCATCCAGTTCCGCCATGAGGTGGGCAAGGATGTCCACGCACCGGGATATTATGTGCACATCGAGCCGGGCGAATGTTTTGTCGCGGTCGGGCTGTGGCGTCCCGATGCGGATGCGTTATTCAAGATACGCGAGGGCATTGTGAAGAATAGCGATGCCTGGGTGAAGGCGCGCGATGACAAGTCGTTCAACAAGCATTTCGATCTGGTTGGCGATACGCTCGCCAACGCGCCGCGCGGTTTCGCCAGGGATCATCCGCTGATGGATGACTTGAAGCGCAGGGATTTCATCGGCCTTGCAGCGCTGAGCGAGGCGAATGTGAAAGCTAAGGATTTTCGCGCGCAGGTGGTGGAACGGTTCAAGCAGGCTGGGCCTGTGATGGGCTTTTTGTGCGGGGCACTGGAGTTGCGATTTTAAGCGAGGAACCATCATGAAACAGCGCGTATTAATCCTTGGTCACGGCCGTATGGGCCATGCGATGGAACATCTGCTGGTCACACGTCACGATGTGCGCATCTGGGACATCGACGGAGTGGTCAAAGGCAGTCATGCCACGCTGGAGGAGGAAGTGGCCGAAGCGCAGGTGGTGCTGTTCTGCCTGCCGGTGAACCCGCACCACGAAATTGCCAGCCGCATCGAACTGCATCTCGCACAGGACAGCCTGTGCCTGACCATCGCCAAGGGGCTGGACGAATCGGGGCGCACAGCGGCGCAGGTTTGCGACGATGTATTTTCAGACAGGCATCGCTACGGCGTGATGTATGGGCCGATGATCGCGGAGGAACTGAGCGCGGACCAGCACGGCTTTGCCGACGTGGTGCTATCCAACCCGGAAGACATGGCGGTGATCGAAAGCCTGTTCCGCGGCACCAGGCTGGTGTGCCTGCAGGCGAGCGACATGCACGGCCGGAGTTGGTCGGTGATCCTGAAGAATGTGTATGCGATCCTGTTTGGCGTGGTGGATGCGCTGCAGCTCGGCAAGAATATGCGAGGGCATCTGATGGTGGCGGCGATGGCGGAGCTTTCCGGCATCGTGCAATCTTTCGGCGGGCAGGCGCACACGCCCTACAGCTATGCCGGGCTGGGCGACCTGATGACCACCGGCACCAGCGAGGATTCGCACCACCACACGCTGGGGCGCAAGCTGGTGGAAGGCGACTGGTCGGACATCGGCGGCGAGGGTGTGCACACGCTGCAGATGGTGGAGAAATATCACTTGTTCGACTGGCGTGGCTATCCGCTGTTTGCGCTGGCGCGCGACATCCTGGCCGCGCCCGAAACGCTGCACGAGCGGGTGGACAACTACCTGAAGGAATTGCGCGAACTGGAAAGCTGCGCGTTCTGATACGGGCTTACTATCCCGTCTTCATCAAAGAGGCGAGCCCTGAAATCTTGCCGAGTGCCTCGGTCATTTCATTGACCTTGGCTTCCATGCCCTCCAGCTCCTTGACCCTGATTTCCAGTGCGGTAACTTCTTTCAGCTTGCCCTCCTGCTCGGCCACCCTGGATGCCATCTCGTCGGTCCTGGTCTGCTCCCGCTTCAGGCTTTCCTGCAGTTGCTCGATTTTTTTCGTTTGTTCGAGCACCGTTTTCTTTTCATCTTCGAGCTGAAGCTGGACCTTCTTCACCGCCTCTTCGTTTGCTTCCGTCGCAGCCGTATCCTTTACCCTGGCTTCCAGTCCGGCCAGCTTTTCGGACAAACCGGCCGTTTTAGCCTGCTCCTGTTTGAGGCTCTCACGCAGTTGCGTGATTACCTTCAGGTTTTCGAGCGACCTGCTTTTTTCCTCTTCCAGCTGGGCGCCAAGCTCAAGCAGCCTCTGTTGCTCTTCCGTCAGGTTGCTTTTCCTGGCTTCGTCCTGGGCCTGCTCGGAAAGTGCGCGCAGCTTTATCGTCCTGTCCGCATCATTCATGATTACATGCTCTCGTAGGTTTCATGTTGCTAAAGAGTAAACCCGGCCGGAACAAACCACAAGAGCCTATGTAATCCACGGGAAAACAGAATAAATTATTTATAATATCCAGATAATTAACCAGCAACTTTTAGCACAGCCCATGCCCCGCCTCGTCGTTTCCATCACCGGCCACGGTTTTGGCCATGTGGCGCAGACCGCGCCCATCCTGAACCTGCTGCACCAGCGCATGCCGGAATTGCGCCTTATCGTGCGTAGCAGCGTGCCGGCCGCCCACCTGCATTCACGCATCCGGGTGCCGTTCGATCACCTGCCAAACGAGGGCGACATCGGCATGGCGATGTCTTCGGCAATCGACGTTCAGGTCGAAAAAAGCCGCACAGCCTATCGCGCATTCCACACCAACTGGGAGACGCGCGTAGAACAGGAAGCCGCTCTGCTGCGCGAACTCGGCGCGGACATGGTGCTCTCGAATGTCGGTTACCTGCCGCTAGCCGCCGCACAGCGCGCGGACATTGCCAATGCCGCGCTGTGTTCGCTGAACTGGGCGGACATCTACCGCCATTACCTTGGCGCAGACGACATCGCGGCACAGATACATGACTGCTACGCCAGGGCTGATGTTTTTCTGCGCGCCACGCCAGGTATGGCGATGCGCGACCTGCCCAACCTGGTGCCGATTGCGCCGCTTGCCGACATCGGCGACAACCGGCGCGACGAACTGAACCGCTTGTTGCGCCTGTCGCAGGAAGAAAAACTGGTACTGGTAAGTCTGGGCGGTATCGCCAGCCGCCTGCCCATCGAACGCTGGCCGCGCATCGCCGGGGTGCGCTGGCTGGTGCAGGCAAGCTGGCAGGTGCAACGCCCCGATGCCATCACGCTCGAATCGCTGCCGCTGGATTTCAGCGACCTGCTGGCAAGCTGCGATGCGCTGCTGTGCAAACCGGGCTATGGCAGCTTCGTCGAAGCTGCCTGCTGTGGCACGCCGGTGCTGTTTGCCAGCCGCGCCGACTGGCCGGAATCGCCCGCGCTGGTCGAGTGGCTGCAGCAGCACGGCGTGTGCCGCGAAGTTTCGCGCAATGCGCTGGAACGCGGAAACATCGCCGACGAACTGACCGGCCTCTGGAACACGTCGCAACCGGAACGGATGCAGCCGGAAGGCACGGCACAGGCTGCCGACTGGCTGCTGCGCAGACTCAACCAGCCATAGGTCGGGAAAACGGCACGGCCTAATCAGGTATTTGCGGGCAGGAAAGGATCGGCGTAAATATTCTGCATCGAAGCACCCGCGAGGAAGGTTTTTGTTTTCGCGGCATTCACCATTGCCGGATTCCCGCACAGGTAGACGCGCCAGCCCGATAGATCGGGAACATCGTCCAGCGCAACATCAAGCACGATCCCGTCCCTGACCCCATCGGGTGCCTCCTCCTCGGATACGCATGGCGCATAGGAAAAATTCGGGTGGGCTGCTGCAATTTCCCTCAACTCGTCGACCAGATAAAGACCAGCCACATTCAGACTGCCGTGGTACAACCTGATCGGGCCCGTATGCCCCTGAAGCAGGGCATCCTTGACGATGCCGTAAAGCGGCGCCAGCCCCGATCCGGTCCCGATCAGCAGTAAACCCTGATCCGGGTTGCCGGGCAAATAGAAACAATCGCCGGCTGCCTCCGAGATGTCGACAACGTCGCCTGCAGACAGGCCGTGTATCCATGGGCTGACTTCCCCGCCGGGAATCCTGCGCACATGGAGTTCGAGGTCATCGTCGAGCCCCGGCACGCTGGCCAGGGAAAAACTGCGTGCGGTCATTTCATCCTTGAAGAAATTGATGAACTGGCCAGCCTGGTATTCCAGAGGACGTGCCGGCGCGAGTTTGACGCTGGCAATGTCGGCATTCAGCGGTTCGACGCCAAGCACCCTGGCCGACAACCTGCCGGCCCCGTGCTCCGGCAACGCTACCTCGATGTCTGCGCCGGGGTGACAGGAGCAGGCCAGGAAATATCCCTGTGCCGCAAGCGTCGGCTTCAGGCCTTTGCGGGATTCTTCCGGGACCTCCCCCTTGATTACCCGCATCAGGCAGGTCTGGCAGATACCTGCCTTGCAGGAGGAAGGCACCGCCACCCCGCCCGCCGTCAATGCTTCAAGCACGGACTCGTTTTCCCCGCAGTCAAAAGACTGGCCTTGATAGATGATCTTGGTCACCGGCGCTTACCTCTCTCCAAAAAAACAACCCGTCCTTATTATTTTTGTCGGGTATTGATTCCAATGATAATGTACAATATCCTTAGAAGATATACTTAAAATATACCTTAATACTATCATGACTCAGCAATCTCGCAACGACAAGGAAGGCCAGCCAGATAACGATCTGGCCGAGCTGAACCTGAGCGACGAAGATATTCTGGATGCGATGCGGCACATTCCAGGTTATCTGGATATCACGACCGAGGACTTTCGGGCCATTTATCAGCTTGCCCGCCGTCATGCGGTCGAAAGCCTGTTCAGCGGAATGACGGCCAGCCGCCTCATGCGAAAAATCGAACAACCGCTCACTCCGGACATGCCGCTCGACCTGGCCGCAAGAACGCTTGCCAATTCCGGCTACAAGGGGCTTCCGGTCGTGGATGCAGGCGGCATCGTTATCGGCATGCTGACGGAAACCGATTTCCTCAGGTGTCTCAAGGTCGGCAGCTTTCTGGAATTGTCATTGAAGTTGTCCGAGGATTCGTTTGAGTTTACCCACCATTGCCATGGCATGCCGGTAAGCACAGCCATGACGCAGCCGGCAGTTACGGTCGGCCCCGATGCGGAATTCATGGAGGTCATGAAAGCTTTCGGCGGCCACAAAGGCCGCAGCATGCCTGTGACAGGCGCCGACGGCAGACTGCTTGGCCTGCTGCTGCGCAAAGACTTCTTGCGTCCCTTTATTTGAGAGGCCTATGCGGTTGCGCCAGTACTTTTCCAAAATGAAAGGCTCCACCCGCGGCGGCCCGCCGCGGGTGAGCAACGCAGAAATCCTGTGGTCGTGGATCGGTGCATTCCTGGGAATTGCGGGCGTCGCATGGGGCAGCAGCCTGTTTTTCGAAGGGCACGACATTGCGCTGATGATCGGTTCCTTTGGCGCTACCGCCGTACTGTTGTATGGCGCACCCCGCAGTCCGCTGGCGCAACCCCGCAACCTGCTTGGCGGGCATATCCTGTCGGCGGCAATCGGCGTGCTCTGCTGGAAACTCATGAGCCAGCACTTGTGGCTCGCCGAATCAATGGCCGTCGCCACTGCAATTGCCGTCATGCATGGCACGCGCACGCTGCATCCACCCGGAGGCGCTACCGCACTCATCGCGGTAATCGGCTCCGGCAAAATTCATAACCTGGGATTCTGGTATGTGCTGTTTCCGGCCACGGTCGGGCCGATCATCCTGCTGGTCGTCGCGCTGCTGGTTAACAACATACCGAAATCGCGCCGCTACCCGGAAATATGGTTTTGAGCCGTTGCTCGCTGCGTTAGCGCAGGGAAAAAAGATATGGCGGGCCGCCACCAGGCGGCCCGCCATAAAGAATTACTGAAATTACCTGCCCAGAACGTCGTTACGGGTGGTTTCAGCGATGGTTGCAACCTGAGCGATCAGATTGTCCGCGACATTCAGTTCCTTGAGCGTCGCAGCGAGATCTTCCACCACGGCATCGAAGTGCGAATCGTTCAGGCCCCTGGCCACAAGATGGGCGTGCCCCTTCCTCATGTCCTCGCCGGTATAGTTGTTCGGGCCGCCGAAGGCCATGGTCAGGAAAGCCTTCTGCTTGGCAGCCTGTTTATCCATGTCGACGCCGTCGAAAAACTGCTTGATACGGTCGTCCTGCAGCACCTTGCGATAAAAAATGTCCACTGCGGCATTTACTGCCGCTTCGCCACCGATCTCCTCGAAAAGACTCATTGTTGCCTCCTTTAATAATCATGGATAATTGTATATATGGCATTTCAAATGTATATTAGAAAGCACTGAAATATTTCGCATGCCCAATTAAGATACATTTCAGATACATCTTATTGCGGGCAGCTGATATTGTCAACAACGAACAGCTTATTTATTCAGATGCGCCTTACCCTGTATACAGATTATTCGCTTCGCGTCCTGCTGTATCTTGCATACAGCAAGGACAAGACCGTGACGATTTCCGAACTGGCCGATTTCTACAAAATATCCAGGAATCACCTGGTAAAAGTGGTGCACGAGCTTGGACTTAACGGATATATCCTGACCAGCAGAGGCAAGCACGGGGGAATCAGGCTGGCACGGCCTGCCGCCGAAATCGGTATCGGCGAGGTGGTCAGGAAAACCGAACCCGATCTGGACCTGCTTGAATGCTTCAATAAAGAGACGGACAACTGCGCAATCACCAAGGCCTGCAATCTGAAAGGGGTGCTGTTCGGGGCAAAAAACAATTTTCTCGCAGAGTTGGACAAATATACGCTGGCCGACGTGACCGGGGCCAAGACTCCACCTGCCTTCAAGTCAATTTCTGTAGTACACGGCTAAGCGGGCACTTTAAATTGCCCTGGCATTGTTCCTTAAATATTGGGGAGACATGATGCATATCAAATTCACCTGGAAAAATGCAGCAATATTCGTAATCGGTCTTGTGCTTGCAGGCATAGTCAGCGCATGGCTGCATAACGCATTAATGGGAATGGGTGTCGTGATAATGGTTCTTTTATATCTTTCGACATATGAAAATAGCGACAAATGACAAACCAGAGTCGTTGATATTTACGAGTCCTCCCCGGACTTTTCAATAGGCACTTCATTAGCTGGTTTGTCCAATCCCAGAGCATGGAAAAATAATTGCTTCGTTTTATTGAGATAGCCATCACTGCATGTGCCTTGATACTCCAGCCAATGCAGCGTGTTTCCCGTCACGACAATACTTCCCGAGATTATGGCGCTTCCTGCGGATACAACCGCAGCACTAGCCAGCAATGCAGCGCAACCCTGATTGCCGCAGTGCCCTGATATATTCCCTTGTAGCTGGACCGCATCAAGCGTCATGCTTTTTGTGAAAGTTTTGCATGTAGCCGATCCGGAATCGCCTTCTTTAACTACCGGGACATAGATACATCCGGATAAAGTGAAAAAAAGGAATACAGAGACCAATATTCTTCCGGTTCTCATCTTCTCTTGTCGATCTATTACCTCAGCGCGCGTAGAACACGCATTCACGAATGTAACTGTTACTACCGGGGAAAAGGGTTACGCAAAGCGTAACCCCTTGTTATCTGGTGGGCCGTGAGTGACTCGAACACTCGACCAATGGATTAAGAGTCCACTGCTCTACCAACTGAGCTAACGGCCCGAAAGGGAACCGCGAATTCTAAGTGAGCAGGGGAAATTGTCAAGAATCCTTGTCCTGTGCCTGCCGCTGCAGCGCCCACGCGACGTGCTCGCGCACCAGAACGGACGGGTGTTGCGCGCGATGTTGCAAAACCGCAACCACCTCGTTACTGTGTGGCGCGTTGCCCAGCGCCACCGCGATGTTGCGCAGCCACTGTTCGTGCCCGATGCGATGGATGGCGCTGCCGGCGAAGCGCTCCGCAAAGGTCGTTTCTTCCCACCTGAACAGCTCCGTTAACTTGATGTCATCCAACCCGTTGCGCACCGTGAAATCCGGCTCGACGGAGACCTGTGCAAAGCGGTTCCACGGACACACCAGCTGGCAATCGTCGCAGCCATAGATGCGGTTGCCGATCAGCGGCCGCAGTTCGACGGGAATGCTGTCTTTCAATTCAATGGTGAGATAGGAGATGCAGCGCCGCGCATCGAGCTGGTACGGTGCGACGATGGCCTGCGTGGGACAGATTTCGATGCAGCGCGTGCAGTTTCCGCAATGGTCTTGCGCCGGTTCATCCAGCGGCAGCGGCAGGTTGATGTAGATCTCGCCGAGGAAAAACCACGAGCCGCGCTCACGCGACAGCAGCAGCGTGTGCTTGCCGCGCCAGCCGAGATGTGCGCGCTGCGCCAGTTCCACTTCCAGCACCGGCGCACTGTCGGCAAACACGCGGCATTCTGCATCCGAAACTGCTGCACGTATCTGCCGCGCCAGTTTCTCCAGGCGGTTGCGCAGCACCTTGTGGTAGTCGCGCCCCAGCGCGTAGCGCGAGATAAAGGCACGCTTGCCATCATCCAGCACTTGCCAGGCATCTTTCGCTGCCGGCGGGTAATAGTCCATGCGCAGCGAGACCACGCGCAGCGTGCCGGGCAACAACTCGGCCGGGCGCGCACGTCTGGCACCGTGTTTTGCCATATAATCCATCGCACCGTGATAGCCGTGCGCCAGCCATTGCATCAGGCGCGCTTCGGCGCTGCCGAGTTCGGTATCGCTGATGCCCACCGCCTGGAAGCCCAGCGCCCTGCCCCATTCCTTGATGTTCGCGGCAAGCGTGGTGTAATCGATGACTTGAGGTACCGTGTTTTGCATGACGCAGATGATAGCCCAATAACCCTGCAGCTGGCCGATGAGGCCGCCACCGCAGCCTTTGCCGCAAAACTGGCGCAGGTACTACGGCCCGGCCTTACGATCTGGCTGCAGGGCGATCTCGGCGCGGGCAAGACCACGCTGGTGCGCGCGCTGCTGCATGCGCTCGGCCACCGCGGCCGGGTAAAGAGTCCGAGCTATGCGCTGGTTGAGCTATACGAAGCAGCTGGGTTACACTTGCGCCACTTCGATCTGTATCGCTTCCGCGACGCCAGCGAATGGGAAGCGGCGGGTTTCCGGGATGAATTCAACGGCTGTAACATATGCCTGATAGAATGGCCGGAGAAAGCACAGGAATTGCTGCCGCAGGCGGACATGACGATCGGATTCGAAATACTGCCTGACGGGCGCAAGGTTACATTGAATGCGAACACTACGACAGGAAGGGAATGCTTAGGCAAATTGCCAAACTGATCACTC